>Ga0182013_10003688_pt1 | contig 18918 bp, 12 predicted proteins | sample 612S2MmetaG_FD_120487 | JGI IMG/M metagenome (GOLD analysis project Ga0182013, IMG submission 120487) | Permafrost microbial communities from Stordalen Mire, Sweden - 612S2M metaG | ecosystem: Environmental > Terrestrial > Soil > Wetlands > Permafrost | place: Sweden: Stordalen | collected... | reverse complement strand
GGTGTTCCGATGCTGCGCCGCGCGATGCACGAATATATGGAGCATTATCATCGCGAGCGCAATCATCAAGGCCTCGCCAACGAATTGATCGTACCGCTCCGCGTTCCACCGTCAAGATCCGAGCCCGTCGGTCGCCGTACTCGCTTCGGTGGAATGCTGAGCTACTACGAACGAGCGGCGGCGTGAATGCGTTGGAGTGTTTGAACAAAACGCCAACGATAAAAATGTAACGCGAGTGATTCCGAATTGCTTGCCGCTCGGCTTGCGCCCCGCAGGGTTGCGCGACGAAATCTCGCGTATACACCTCGGCAATGCGTAGGAGTTTGCCCTCGTCCGTTGCGACGTTGTACACAAGCCGCGAGCGTCGTGCCTGCGCGGCGGTGGCAAACCAGCGAAAGGCCTCGTCGAACCGTCCGACATCGTCGAGCTCTTTACCAAGTGCGTAACCCAAAAATATGAGCGCGCGATAGTCGCCTCCCGCTCGGGTGAGCTGCGCTTGGAGCTCTTCGATGTGGTTCGCCGAGGAATGCTGGACGCGGAGCTCTGACCTCAGCAGATAGGTCGGATATCGGCTTGGATCAAGCGCGATTCCACGATCACAGGCCGCTTCTGCCTCGATCAGCTTGCCGAGGCTGCGGTCACTACACGCCGGGTTGTATCAAAACCGAGGATCGTTCGGCGCAAGTTCGGTCGCGCGCTGATAAAGGGCGTTCGCTCGATCGTGCTGGCCGAGAGCCATCGAGATATTAGCAAGCCCGTCGTACGCATCAGCGCCACCGGGTGCCAGCTCCACCGCCTGCACGACGATCCGCTCCGCTTCGTGCGGGCGTCCGAGTTTCAATAGCAGCGACGCCAGGAAGCCGTGGGCCGACAAACTGAAACCGGAAGTGTCGTGTCGTGGAAAGTGCCCGGCTGCCGCAATAGGGGTAACAGCGCGCGCTTCCCTATCCGCAGCAGTCGTGCCACAACCGAAAAAAGTGGAAATCTCCTAAGAAGTCGCGTGAAAGGACGAAGCTTTCCGTTGACGGGCCCAGCGAGCTTGTCACATATTGATATAGCACGGCGCAAGCGAGCCCGAGTTGGCTCCTGAGGAGAGCGCTTAGGAGAGCAACATATGTAGGGGGTGTAGCATGAGGCAGTCCAGTTCGGCTCGACACGTCGCGAAGTCCGTGAAACGAACACTCAGCGCGCATACACCGGTTCGTACCGCGGTGTGCATCGCGTTGTACGGAATGTCGCAGGCGGCGTACTCGCAGCAGGCCGCGATGGAACCGACGGACTCGCTCGCTGAAGTAGTCGTCACGGCCACCCGTCGCGCGGCGACGCTGGAGGCGGTGCCGTACAGCATTTCGGTCGTCAGTGCGGACCAACTCGCGCAGACGGGCGTGACCGACATCTCGTCACTTGCGACGGCAGTGCCCGGGCTCAGCATGTACGACTACGGCGCGCGTCTGGCTGGAGCAACGGTGCCAATCATCCGCGGCATCAACGCGACCGGCGAGCCGACGCGCGGGTTTCGCAGTTTCGAGCAGGCCCCGGTTGGCACCTATATCGGCAATTCGCCGATCGATGGTTACTTTCAGCTGGACGATCTGAAACAGGTCGAGGTACTGCGTGGCCCGCAAGGGACCCTGTACGGTGCGGGCGCGCTCGGCGGCGCCCTTCGAATCATTCCCAACTCGCCGGAGTTAAATAACTTCTCGGGCGCGATCGAGGCCAGTGGTGGCAGGGTTGATCACTCGGACGGAACCCCCTATACGCTGAAGGGCTTGATCAACTTGCCGATTGGTGACGCGCTCGCATTCCGGGCCTCGGCGAAGTACGCGTACGAACCCGGCTTCGTCAACACGTATGGCCTGTTCGCCCGCACCAACAACGGCCTGTCGGGAATCCCGCTGCTCGCGAATCCTGCCGACCCCGTCGATAGCCCGGCCATCTACTCGGATCGGGCGGACTGGAATTTCCAAAAGACGTTCACCGGGCGCGCGAGCTTGTTGTGGAAGCCAAGCGACGCGTTCAGCGCGGAGCTTGCGGTCCTGCATTCCAATGCGAAAGGTGACGGTGGTCCCCAGGTCAATCCGGACTTTCCCGGCGGGGTGTCACCGCTCGACTCTGCGACCACGTTACCCGCCGGTGGCCATTACCGGGAATTCTCGCAGATCGATCAGCCCTGGTCGCGCAACACGAACCTGACCAGTCTCGACCTCTCCTACGACGCGGGATTCGCCACGGTGTCGTCGACGAGTTCCTACTACACGACATCGGGCTCGACGCTGGAGGACAACACCTACAGCCTGGGCGGCCTCATCGATGGCGGCTACCTCCCGTATTACGCGGGCACTCCCACGAACCCGCGTTTTGTCTACGACGAGATATTCACCGATTCGGCGCACACCTTCACGGAAGAGGTTCGCCTCGTGTCGAAGGCCGCACCTGACAATGTTATCGACTACGTCGTGGGCGCTTTCTACGAGAATCAGGCGCGTGAAGGGGCATGGAGCATCGCCGTCCCTGGGACACCGGAGCGGCAGGTCGCGCAGGGATGTTCGACGATTACGTTGACCTGCCCCGGCGGCGCTTTTTACATCGCTACAGCTCCCGGCGACGTCACGTTTCAGCAGATCGACAACCAGAAATTCACCGACAAGTCGGTGTTTGGCGAACTGACCTGGCATTTCATGCCGGGCGGACAGCTCACCGTCGGCGGGAGGCATTTCAGCCAGGAATTCACCGACGCGCAGTCCTATGACGACTACCCTTTTCCGACCCACCTGCCGGCAACGCCGCATGAATCGCCGGCATCGAAAACAGTCTGGAAGATCGACCCGTCATTCGAGTACGCCAAGGATCAGTTCGTGTATGCGTTGTGGTCGCAGGGCTTCCGCCGCGGCGGCGCGAACTCGGTACCCCTGGCGGGGCCATTCGCAGAAAGCCCGCTGATATCGACTTACCAGCCCGACACGACGAACAATTACGAAGCGGGGCTCAAGGGGCGATTCAGCAACGGCTTCTCTTATACGGTTGCGGTGTTCGACATCAAATGGGACAAGCCGCAGATCTCATCGAGTCTGCCGTCCGGAAATCTCGCCGTGTACAACGCGAACACGGCCGAATCGCGGGGCTTCGAGCTGGAGTCGAGCGGCCCGCTGTTCGTGCCGCATCTCGCCTATTCCGTGAGCTTTGCCTATGCCGATGCGCATTTGACCAGCGACTTTTCGCTGCCTGCGAACAATGGCCTCCAGACCGGTACCATCGTCCCCGGCCTTATACATGGAACTTCCGGCGAACAGATGCCCGGGAGTCCGAAGACCAGCGCGAGCGCCGGTGTTGTCTACGATATGAATGTCTCGCCTGGATACGATCTTGCCCTGGCGGCGAACGGAGTCTATCGAGGCGTCGTACCGATGCAACTGTCGCCCACGCTGGGCGTAACGACCGTGCAGCAATCATCGAGTTACGAGATCATGAATCTCTCGGCAGCACTGATTCACAAGCCTTGGCGCACGGCCCTGTACGTGACCAACCTGTTCGACAGGCAGAATATTCTGGTCCCGCCGACGCAGTTCAACGAGCTCGGCAAGCTGACGAACGATTATTTGGTCAATCCACCGCGTGAAATTGGCGTTCGGCTCGCCTATACCTTCTGATCCGGCTTCCCTGGGTCGGAGTTTGGAGTCCTGAAATGACCAGGCCGATACTTTCGATCGCGGTCGCATCGGCCGCCGTGCTGCTGGGTGTATCGGCTGTCGCGCTGGATTCGCCGGGGCAGGCCCGTGCCACGGAAATGATGGCGCTGGAGCAAACCACCGCGCCGGCGACCTGCGACACACCTCAGCATCATCAGCTGGATTTCTGGGTGGGAAATTGGCAGGTCTTCGACGCCGAGACGAACCAGTTGGTTGCATTCGAGCGTGTCGAGAAGCACTCGGAAGGGTGTATCGTCCAGGAGAATCTGACCTTCCTGACGGACATGTACCGCCGCCCGGGTGTCAAGTACCGGCTCGCGGGCATCGGTGTCAATCGCTTCGATGGCGAGAATTGGCTGCAGATGTGGGCCGACAATCAGTGGGGGGCGATTTTCCTGCGTGGGGCACCGGATGCGGACGGCAACATGGTATTCGTGACAGTGATCCCTTCGCGCAAACGCGACGTGAAGCTGGTGTATGAGAACCGCCCTGACGGTACTGTGCGCATCTTGCAGTACGTTGCGCCCGCCGGCAGCGGCAAGTGGGTGAAGTACGGTGATCTCATCAACCGCCCAAATCGGTAGCGCCAGCGCGAGCTCAACCGTTGCACATCGAGGAACATGTCTGGATCACGTTGAGCGACGGTTGCCGTCTGGGGGCTCGTCTCTGGCTCCCGGAAACCGCGGTCCAGTTGCCCGTTCCTGCGGTACTTGAGTACATCCCATACCGCAAGCGCGACGGAACACGAGCGCGCGACGACCCCATGCACGGCTACTTCGCGCAGAACGGCTACGCGGCCGTCCGTGTCGACATGCGCGGCTCCGGCGAGTCCGATGGTCATCTCGCGGACGAATATCTCAAGCAAGAGCAGGATGATGCCCTCGAGGTGATCGCGTGGATTGCGAGCCAGCCATGGTGCAGCGGCGCCGTGGGCCTGCAGGGCAAGTCGTGGGGCGGCTTCAATGCGCTGCAGATCGCGGCCCGCCGTCCGCCGGCACTGAAGGCAATCATCACGACGTTCTCGACCGACAATCGCTACACCGACGACATCCATTACATGGGCGGCTGCCTGCTCAACGACAATTTGTGGTGGGGCAGCATCATGCTCGCCTACCAGAGCCGCCCGCTCGATCCCGAGATCGTTGGGCAGGAATGGCGCGGGCGCTGGCTCGAGCGACTCGAGACGCTCCCTTTCTTCCCAGCCCTCTGGCTATCTCACCAGCGCTACGACGAATACTGGAAGCACGGTTCGATCTGCGAGGATTACGCGGCGATCGACTGCCCAGTCCTCGCGATCGGCGGTTGGTCGGATGCCTACACCAACGCTGTTCCGCGCCTCCTCGCGGGCCTCAAGGTGCCGCGGCTCGGCATCATCGGACCATGGGGGCATATCTATCCGCATGACGGCGTGCCCGGCCCCGCGATCGGTTACCTCCAGGAAGCGGTCCGCTGGTGGGACCAGTGGCTCAAGGGCCGGGACACCGGGATCATGAACGAGCCGATGCTGCGGGCGTACATCGAGGACCCCGTCGCCCCGGACGGCACGCGCACGTTCATCCCGGGGCGCTGGGTCGGCGAGGCGACCTACCCGTCGCGCAACATCCAGCCGTGGCGACTCTTTCTTCGCGCAGACCGAAGCCTCGGCGAACAGCCTGACCGGAGCACCGTGTTCTCGATTCGTTCGCCGCAGAGCCAAGGCAAGGCTGCCGGTGAATGGATGGGAACCGGATGTCCAGGCGAGCACCCGACGGACCAGCGGCTCGACGACGGTGGGGCGCTCGTCTTCGACACATTGCCACTCGAGCGTGAGCGCTCGGTGCTCGGTCCGCCACTGCTGCGGCTGCAGGTCTCGTCCGACGCGCCTGTCGCCCAGCTAGCGGTGCGCCTGTCAGATGTGGCGCCCGACGATCGGGTCACGCGTGTCAGTTATCAGGTCCTCAATCTAACTCACCGCGACGGCCACGAGCACCCGTCGCGACTCGCGCCCGGGCGCTACTACGATTTGAGCGTGACGCTCAACGCGTGCGGACACCGGTTCCTGCCGGGTCACCGCATCCGGCTGTCGATCGCGACGGCGTACTGGCCGATTGTCTGGCCGGCGCCGTACCCAGCTACGTTGTCGATCCGCACGGGCGAGAGTGCGATGGAGCTGCCGGTGCGGCAGGAGACCCACGGACCGGCGGTGTCGTTCGCGCCGCCGGCCCATGGACCGAAGGCGCCAATCACCTGCATCGACCCCGGCACCGTGCGGCGGTTCACCGTCCAGGACCACGTCACCGGCGAGACGACCTACGTCACCGAAGGCGTCGGTGGAGTGTTCGGTGAAGGCATCCGGCGCTTCGACGATGTCAACGTCGAAGTCGCCCATTGCCTGAAGCGTGAGCTGACGATCAGGGACGATGATCCGCTGTCCGCTCGGTATGTGCTCACGCAATCGTACGAGATGGGTCGCGACGGATGGCGGACCCTGGTGAACACTGAGGCCCGTATGCACAGCGACGCGGACAGCTTCTACGTGTCAGGTACTCTGATCGCCCGGCTCAACGGCGAGACCGTGGCCGAGCGACAATGGGACGTGACGATCCCCCGCGATCTCCTGTGAGGACGGGAACTCCAAGCGCGACGTGCGGCCAAGCGGGCGCAGGCCATCGTGAGATCTTTGGGCAACCGCGCGGCCTCGCGACGCTCTTTCTGACAGAGATGTGGGAGCGCTTTACGTACTATGGGATGCGCTCCATCCTGATCCTCTTCGCTGTGGCAGCCGTGAGCGACGGCGGCCTCGGGCTCGACGACCACATCGCGAGCGCGATCTACGGCCTTTATATTGCCGCGACCTACGTCTTCGCCCTGTTTGGTGGCTGGATGGCGGACCGCCTGCTTGGCGCGCAGCGGGCCGTGATCGTTGGTGGCGTCCTGATCCTGTGCGGAAATGTCCTGCTGATCCTCGGCAATGTCCAGTGCTTCTTCGTCGGCCTCGTAGTCATCGTGCTCGGCGTGGGCCTCCTCAAACCTAACATCAGTGTCATGGTTGCCGAGTTGTACCCGGAAGGTGGCGCGCGGCGGGATGCGGGCTTCTCGATCTTCTACGTCGGTATCAGCGTCGGCGCGCTCCTCGGCTCCCTGCTCGTGCCGCTCTGCGCAGCGCAATTCGGCTGGCGCTGGGGATTCAGCCTGCCCGTGCTCGGCATGATGATTGGGCTCGGCCAGTTCATGCTGACGCGACGCTGGCTTGGTGACCGCGGTCGGGGAGCACGCGGAGCGACTGGATTCCGAGCCTGGCTCCCAGTTTTGCTGCTTCTGCTTGTGGTCATGGCGATTACGGCGCTCGCAATCGGCGGACAGCTGGCAGTCGACCCGGTCAGGCTGGCGGCCGCTGCGTCGTGGGTAATCGCGCTGTTCGCGGTGGCGTACTTCGCGTACTTGATTCTGTTTGCGGGCTTGAACAGGGATGAGCGCCGGCGGGTGTACGTGATGTTCGCACTGTTTGTGGCCTATGCGACGTTCTACGCTGGCTTCGAGCAGGGAGGCGCCTCTCTGAATCTGTTCGCTGAACGATACACGGACCGCAATTTGTTTGGCTGGCTCATGCCGGCGGGCGTGCTGCAAGGCACGACCGCTCTCTACACGATACTGTTTGCTCCTGCCTTCGCTGCTCTGTGGATCGCACTCGGCCGACGCGGCTACGACTTTGCACCGTCGACCAAGTTCGCGGCCGGGCTTGGGCTGCTGAGCGCGGGATACCTCGTCATGTACGTCGCGTCGGGATACGTCGTCAAGGGCGCCAAGATATTGCCGACGTGGCTGCTCGTGACCTACTTTCTTCAGGAATGCGGCGACCTATGCCTATCACCGGTTGGGCTGTCGTCGATGACCAAGCTCGCGCCGCCGCGGTTCGTAGGCCAGGTGATGGGACTTTGGTTCCTCGCCCTGGCCCTCGGTAACAATCTCGCCGGTCAGCTCTCAGGCGAATACGACGCGCATAACTTGCAGTCACTGCCGGCGCTGTTCCTAAAGATCTTCTGGTGGTCCTTCGTCGCCGCGGCGATTATGCTGCTGGCGACTCCATTGATTCGGCGTCTGTTGGGCGGTGTCAGGTGAGGGAGCGCGTCGCTACGGCTGCAGTAGTCGACGATTGCGGTTGGATCTGCTCCACGAGCCGATTGGCCACCCAGCTGTGGAAGTGATGGGTGGCCGCATCCATCGCCGGCGAGAATACGCCACCGTCGTATCCCGGCGAGGCACGCCCGATCTGCATCTGCTCGACCGCGGGCAGGTCCTGTTCGAAGACGAGCCGCCATGCGTTCACGGTCGCCGCCCGGCAAGCGCGATAGGCGTCACTCGTGGCGCCGTCGCGAATATAAAAGATCTGCAGTTCCTCGCGAGTCCGATCGGCCGCTTCCGGTAGCAGGAGGATTGCGAAAGCGTGATCCGCTTGGAAGCCCAGCAGTACGTTCGGGTACATGGTCGGGTACTCGGCCACGTGCATCCGCTCGGCCGGCCACGCCGTGACGCGTGGCAGGTGGGTGCCGGCTATGTCGCTTCCACGATACGCCAGGGATCCTTGTCCGGCGAAGTCGTCGCCGAAGAAGCAGTAATGGTCGTCTAGCCGTGAGTAGGTATTAAGCTCGGGATGCACCGAAGGTAGATGGTAGGCTTCGCAGTAGTTCTCGACTGCGAGCTTCCAATTGCACTGCGCTGTGAGACTCAGGCGGGAATCGGTAACGCCGGGCTTAAGCTGCGACCAGCCATCGGTGCCGAGCAATTGCTCGGCACGCCGCACCAACTGGCCGGCGTGCAGACCGAAGTTAGGCGCGTCACCGCTCAAATTGACGAACAAGACGCCCATGAAGACGGCGCTGCGCACCGGCTTCAGTCCATGGTCCGAGTTCTTGAATCCTTCGCGGTGGTGCCGATCCACGCCGCCGATGTTCGGCGTGGCCTTGAGCTCGCCGTTGGTCGCGTACGACCAGCAGTGATAGCGGCAGGTAATCAAGCCTCGGACTTCCGTCGGCTCGGCGACCAGCTTCATACCGCGATGGCTGCAGACGTTGTGAAAAACGTGGAGCGCGCCATGCCGATCGCGGGTCACGAGCAACGGTAAGCCCATGAACTCGATCGGGTGGGCCGTCGGCCGGTCAGGGATCGTGTCCGTGAACGCAATCCCTGCCCAGGTGCGCCCGAAGACGGCATCGCGCTCGTAGCGGAAATACGCGTCACTGGTGTAGGTGACGTTCGGCAGGCCTATCGCCTCATCGACTGGTTGTAGGACCTTCGACAGGCGCTCAACGTTGATCGGACCCGAACCGCTGGAAACTGACATTCGCACACCCCCATTGCGCGCCCTGATTCTGGCTGAATATAAGACTGCCGATCCGGCCATTGCGCCGCAGTGTACACCTTGTAAGTCGTGGCGCTTCCGCCGCCGGATGGTGCACAACGTACTCTTACCGGATCGCCTAATTAAATCCAACGAACGACTAAGAAACGTCGGGCCTCTCCCGCGCCGGTCGCCTTAAGATAGCGACTCGGTCCGGCGCCGGTGTCAGGCTGCCGGCGTCCCGCGAACGCGGACGCATTGTCCAGAATCAGATCCATCATCGGGAAGAGGATCCCATGAAGCGCCACGTCCGGGTACTTGTCATCGGAGGCGGAGTCGTCGGCTGCAGCGTCCTCTACCACCTGACCAAGCTCGGGTGGCGGGATGTCGCGCTGTGCGAACGCAAAGAACTGACCGCCGGCTCGAGTTGGCACGCTGCCGGCGCCTTTCACGCCCTAAACAGCGACGCCGCCATGTCGCGCCTGCAGGCCTATTCGGTCGCGCTCTATCCGGAGCTGCAGAGGATCTCCGGGCAGGACATCGGCCTGCATTACCCGGGTGGGTTGAACGTCGCTGCCACGAAGGAGCGGTGGGACCTGTTGCGGGCGGATGTCGCGCGGCACAAGACGCTGGGCCTCGACACGCGGCTCGTGAGCCCAGCCGAGATCCGCGATCTTTGTCCGATTATGGACACTCGCGATGTGCTCGGCGCGATCTATGACCCAATGGAGGGCCACCTCGACCCGTCGGGCGCGACGCACGCATTCGCAAAGGCAGCACGGCTGAACGGCGCGGAAATCTACCGCCACACTCGCGTACTCGCGCTCGCGCCGACCGGGCGTGGCAGCTGGGATGTATCGACTGATCAAGGCACGATCGAGGCTGAACACGTCGTCAACGCCGGTGGACTCTGGGCTCGCGAGGTCGGTCGCATGGTCGGCGTCGAGCTGCCGCTTGTGCCGATGGAGCACCACTACCTGATCACCGAGGACCTCGCGGAGCTCGCGAACGCCGCCAAGGAGTTGCCGGTCGTCGTGGACCTCGATGGTGAAATGTACATGCGCCAGGAGCGGCGCGGTGTCCTGCTCGGTGTGTACGAGACGCCCGCTACGCCTTGGGCCGTGGGCGGTACCTCGTGGGACTATGGGGAGACCGATCTGTTGGCGCCTGACCTCGATCGCCTGACTGGGGCGCTCGAGAAGGGGTTCACCCGGTTTCCGACCCTTCACGCCGCAGGAATCCGCAAAATCGTGAACGGACCTTTCACGTTCACGCCGGACGGTAACCCGCTTGTTGGCCCCGTGCCCGGCGTACCGAACTACTGGGCGGCCTGCGGAGTGATGGCGGGTTTTTGCCAGGGCGGCGGTGTTGGCCTCGCGCTCGCAACCTGGATGATCACAGGCGAGCCGGACGGCGATGCCTTCGCACTCGACGTCGCACGTTTTGGCGACTACGCCAGCAAGGCCTATGTGCTCGAGAAAGCCGGTGAGTTCTACTCCCGGCGCTTTCGCATCGCCTATCCGAACGAGTACTGGCCCGCCGGTCGCCCGTCCAAGACATCGGCGCTCCATGGACGGCTCGCGGCTCGCAATGCAGTCCACGGTGTGAGCTTCGGCCTCGAATACCCGCTCTACTTCGCGCCAAGCGCTGAGGCGCCTGAGGAAACCCCAACGCTTCGGCGCTCCAACGCATTTGGTCCCGTCGCATCCGAGTGCCGCACGGCTCGGAGCGCAGCCGGCGTGCTCGACGCGAGCTCGTTCAGCAAGTACGAGTTCGCAGGCCCTGGCGCCGAAAGTGTGCTCGATCGGCTCCTGGCGGCGAAGGTGCCGGCGGTCGGCCGAGTCAAGCTGACGCCGATGCTTGCCGCAAGCGGCAGGTTGATGGGCGATCTGACTACGATCCGCGTGGCGCCAGACCGGTTTCTGGTATTTGGCTCCGGCTACCTGCAGGCCTGGCACATGCGCTGGTTTGCCGCACACCTGCCCGCCACCGGCGTCACGCTTAGAAATCTCTCCAACGACTGGGGCGGGATCGCGATGTTTGGCCCGAAGTCGCGCGAGGCCCTGGCTCGAGTGACTGCGGAGGATGTCAGCCACGCGGCCTTCCCGTTCATGACTGCCCGGATGATGGATGTGGGTCTCTGCAATGCTCTTGTCGCGAGAATGTCGGTCACCGGCGAGCTGGGGTATGAGATCCACGCGCCGCAGGTCTACCTAGGTGCGATTTACGACCGTCTGATGGCGGCAGCGCGGGATCTTCTGATCGTGGATGTGGGGATGTACGCGCTCCTCTCTCTCAGAATAGAGAAGGGATTCGGTATCTGGACTCGCGAATTCTCGCGGGACTACACGCCGACGGAGTGCGGTCTCGCGAAGTTCATCGCTTACGACAAACCGGCGTTCATCGGCCGCGAAGCTGCCCTCAAAGATCGGGATACGGCGCTCGAGCGACAGCTTGTCCTTCTTGATGTGGACGCGGCAGACGCGGATGCAAGCTTCTACGAACCGATCTGGTCTGGCGATCAGCGCGTCGGCTTCGTCACCTCAGCCGCTTACGGTCATACCTGTGGCAAGAGCCTGGCGATGGGCTACGTTTCGAGCTCGATGGCCAAGGCCGGCACACCACTCGAGATGACAATCGTTGGCGAACGTCGTTCATGCCGGGTCCTCGCCGAGCCCCCAGTTGATCCTATGGGAGCGCGGATGCGCGCTTGAAACCAACGCAATGTCAGAAGACGATCGAGTCGCTCGCCGTGCCCGTCCGAGTGGGCGCGATGCCCGGCACAAGGCGCGGGCCGCGCGCCCGGTGGCCCCGGCCTACATTACCCGCGAGATTCCGCCGTACGAGTTCCTGTCGCCCGACGGGCTTGATGCCGTCGAACGACACGCCGATCTTTTGCTCGAAGAGATCGGGCTCGAGATCCGCGGCGACGAAGAGGCGATCCGACTCTGGCGAGAAGCCGGCGCGACGGTCACCGATGGCTGCCGGATCCACGTACCGGCCGGGTTGGCCCGCGACATCGTGCGCCGTTCCGCGCCTCGCGTATTTACTCAGCACGCGCGCAACCCAGCTCGCAACGTCGAGATCGGTGGAAACCACACGGTATTTGCGCCCGCCTACGGGCCGCCTTTCGTCTCCGATCTCGATTCTGGCCGGCGTTACGGCACCCTCGGGGATTTCCAAAACTTCGTCAAGCTTGCGTATGTCTCGCCGTGGCTGCACCACTCGGGCGGCACAGTCTGTGAGCCGGTCGACGTGCCCGTCAACAAGCGTCATTTCGATATGGTCTACGCGCACATGCGCTACTCGGACAAGCCATTCATGGGCTCAGTCACGACAGCGGCACGCGCGGCCGACTCGATCGAACTGTGCCGGATCCTGTTTGGCGCAGACTTCGTGGCGAACAATTGTGTGATCCTCGGCAACGTCAACGTCAACTCCCCGCTCGTGCTCGACGGCGAGGCGAGTCGCGTAATCCGCACCTATGCGGCAGCCAATCAGGCGCCGGTGTGCGTGCCATTCATCCTCGGCGGGGCGATGGGCCCGGTGACGACCGCAGGCGCGCTCGCCCAGTGCTACGCAGAGGCGACCTTCTGCGTCGCGCTCGCACAGCTTGAGCGGCCGGGCTCGCCGGCGATCCTTGGCAATTTTCTGTCATCAATGTCCTTGCGAAGCGGCGCGCCAACGTTCGGAACGCCCGAGCCGGCGCTCGCCTACTTCGCGATCGGCCAACTCGCGCGTCGGCTGGGCGTACCGCTGCGTTGCGGCGGCAACCTGTGCGCCTCGAAGGTCGCAGACTCTCAGGCGGCCTCCGAGAGTGCGAACTCGATCTGGCCGGCGTTCCTCGGCGGCGCGAACTTCATGTTGCATGCGGCCGGTTGGCTTGAGGCGGGACTTGTGATGTCGTACGAGAAATTCGTCATGGACGTCGACCAACTGGGCGGCTTCCACACGCTGGCTAGGGGCATGCCCCTTGACGACAATGGCTTCGCGCTCGGGGCATTCCGGGAGATCGGCCCAGGCAATCATTACCTTGGCTCGGCGCACACGATGGCGAATTACGAGCGGGCGTTCCATGATTTCGAGCTCGCCGACAATAACTCTTACGAGCAATGGCGTGCGGAGGGGGGTCGCGATCAGCTGACCCGCGCCAATCAACGCTGGAAGGCTATGCTCCAATCGTACGAGGCACCGCCGATTGATGCGGCGATCGACGAGGCGCTCAAGGACTACATCGGCCGGCGCAAGGCCGCGATGAGGGACGAAATTGGCTAAGGCGATAGGATGTAATTGACGCGACCGATTCGGCTCGGCATGATCGAGACTGGTTGACTCGGCCTAGGAGGGCAGATGGCGACGCCCGCGCCCATTCACAGCGGAGGCGACCGATTCGAGATCGTCGAGACACGGGTGAACGTGCCGCCGGAGATGCAGTGCCTGCAAACGGCGGATGCGGCACTTTCGGACTTCGCGTCCCGCTATCTGTCGTACCGACATCCGCTGCGGTTCTTTTCGAACGACCCGAGCCGACGTTGTGACACCTATTATCTATCGCCGTGGATGGTCATGGCGGTCGTCGATGTCGCATCTGCCGAGCGATTCGAGAGCCCCCTGAGGGGCCAGAACATACTCGAATTTCACTACCGCATCTCCGGAGCGATCGAGCTTGCGGGTTCGTGGGGCGAGTGCCGGGTGTTCGAGCCGGCGTGCCTTTTGTGGTTTCAGCCGAACGGCTGCGACGATGTGAGTGAGCGACTCGGCGAGGCGCTGCGCGGCCGCGAAACGTGGGTCAGCCTGTATTGCGATCGCATGTGGCTGGATCAAGTGAACGAGGGCGCGGCGGCTATTATCGAATCGGCACTCTCTCCGGACGAAGGCTCCGCGGTCCTACCGCGCTTCCGGGCGGGCCCGCACATCGGTGCAACGGTTCCGTTGTTGCGGGAGATCGTGCGCGCCGACCGCGGCGATCCGCTGCAGTGGCTCTACGCGAGCGCCAAGGCAAACGAGCTGCTGTACGTCACGCTGAGCAATATCGGCGCATTTGCGCCGCGAGACGGTGGTCACCTCAAGCTGACGGGGCGCGATCGGAAGCAGCTACACCTGATTCGCGATGTACTCGCAGCGAATTTCGTTGCGCCGCCGCGCCTACCGGATCTCGCCCGCCGCGCGGGCATGAACTACTCGAAGTTGTGCACGGCATTTCGCCAACTTTTCGGCGAGACGACCGCGGAGTTCGTGCGCCGCCAGCGACTGGAGTTCGCGCACGGTTTATTGCGATCGTCGGATCTTCAGGTCCAGCAGATCGCAATGCAAGCCGGTTACGCGCATCACGGGAGTTTTACCGCCGCGTTTGCGCGGCAGTTCGGCTACTCACCGAAGCAAGTGCGCCGACCCACCGCACCAACATCCGTAGGGGTAGAAGAGTAGGCCACGCAATCGGGCTAGTTGATTCGCGGTGGTCGAGGAATTCAACGGGCGCCACGCGATAAGTTGTTGAAAATACTTGGTCTATCTTCCGATTTCGGCTCACAATGCCGGGGTCGAGGGTTCGAGTCCCTCTCTCACCACCAATCAATTCAATCGGATAGAAATGCACGGCCGGATTGCGATTTGGCTGTAAGCGCAAGAAGCGGCTTCTCGTTGAGCTTGGCCACCGCCTCGCGCCGTTGGTCGGGTGCCAAGTGGGCGTATCGCAATGACATCGCCACCGAGCTGTGACCCAGAAGATCCCGTACGGTGTTGAGCGGCACACCCGCCTGGACTAAGCGCGAGGCGAAGCGCTCGACACCGGCTTTAGCGTGAAATTCTGATCGACGGTACTGAACGCCAGGGCTCCTGCCGGGCCCCTCGACGCGCAGGCAATCCCTCGGGGGAGGCGGAGGAGAGGTTGATGGCGACATGGGCCTCCCGCCCTGGAATACGCCTGGTCTGGTTCGAACGTATCCGGCTCAGGGACTCTCTGATTAGGGCTGCAATACGATCTTGCCGGCGTGATTCTTGGCGCTGAACTCCCGCTGCGCGGCGACGATCGCGCTTAGTGCGAATATTTTCGCCACTAGCGGGCGAATCTCGCCTCGTTCGATGTAACCGACGAGATTGCGAAAAACTATTGGCTCAAACACCGTGCAGCCATGCAGCCGAAGGTCCTTGAGATATAGCGTGCGCAGGTCGAGATTGACGATTGGCCCTGATATGGCGCCAGCGACGGCATAGCGTCCACCTCTTCGCAGGATCTCGAGCAGCTGAACAAATTGCCCGCCACCAACGACGTCGATAACGACGTCCACGCTCTCATGACCAAGTGGCTCAACCAGGTCCGCGCCCCGCGCAATCACACGACTCGCGCCGAGCGCAGTGATCGCCTCCTCTTTTGCGGGGCTTGTCACCGCAATTACCCGTGCACCCCTGCGTACGGCTAGCTGCACGGCTGCGGATCCGACGCCGCCGGAGGCTCCCGTGATCAATACTTCGTCTCCGGCGGCGACCTGACTGCGCTCAAGCATGTGTTCGGCCGCAGCGTAAGCGCACGGAAACGATGCAAGCTCCGCGTCCGATAAGTCACTTGAGATAGCGTGCGCATTCGCCGACGGCACGCAGGTGTACTCGGCGAACGAACCATTGCACTCCGAACCGAAGTAGATGACTTGCACCGTTCCTCGCACGTTCAGTCGAATGACCGGCTCGATCAGAACGCGCTCGCCGATTCGGCTGGCGGCTACGCCGCGACCCACGGCGACGATCCGGCCGCAACCGTCGGCGCCTTGGATTCTTGGGAACTGGTGTTTGGTACCCGTCCACCCTGAGTCCTCGGCGGTTGACTCGGAAAATCCATCCGCCCCCGTGTCGGTAGTGCCTTCGGATACCGCGCGTGAATACCAGCCGATACGGGTGTTGATGTCGGTATTGTTGACGCTTGCGGCGCCGATCTGCACGAGCACCGACCCGTCTTCAGGCCGCGGAACGGGCACATCCTCGCGGAACTCTAGCTGATCGTACCCACCGTACCCTTTCCAGAGCACAGCCTTCATCGCGTCTGGAATCCGTGGGGTCGACATACGCCGAGCTTACAATCTTTCTAGCGATTCCGCAGATCACTTTCGCCGCGCATCGATGTGCTGTCTCTCAGACACCGAAATTTAATTCTCCGAAAGTTCCGCAGCAAGGTGGGTCAAATAGTGCGCATTCGTGTGTCCACTTTGTGCCCTTAAGTCATTCAGACTCCGCTCTGTTCGCCGTCAGTTGTGTAAATCTGCGTCGAATATTGACCATTAATTCGCTACCCTCGGGTCGTCGATTCAACAGGTTGCGGCGCCGGGCGGCGCCCAAACAGCACGCCTGTTCACAGACCAGGCAATCGCGCTGACACAGCAGGCGCTCGCTACCGATCCGTTGCACTCTCGATAATACGGTTGGCTCGCCGGCTATCTAAGTGCAGTGAATCGGTTGAAAGAAGCCGAGGTGGCTATTCGGAGAGCCCACACATACTGTCTGCCTCGAAGCCGACATTCGTGGCAGGCGGATATGGGTCGAGAGGGTTTATTCGAGAGCGCTTATTGCCAGACAGGCGTTTTTCGGCCAAAAGCTGACCTAAGTTCATTCCGGTGTCCATTTTCTGCCGTCTCGACTTCTTCCGCTTCGATCATTATCGCTTACGACCCATCGACCAGAAGGTCCTTTAACGAGCCTTGAACTGCCGCATCATATCGCCCTCGATTGTGGGTATTGAGGGTCCACGCCAAGTGTTGCGGTAATAAAGCGCCTTCAAGAAGGCTAGATCGCCGGCTGTTATCGCCGTAGGAATTCCACGCGCGCCGCAACTCGATGACATCAAGTCCAGAATGCTCGGCAGTGGATCGCAATGGTCTGGCAATTGCGCCACCGACAAGGTCAACATCGCCAAGTAATCCGCGATCGTCCCGATGGTGTAGCCCACCACCTTCGTTGTGTCGATGATTAGGATGACGACGCCGATCCCACGCACACCACCACCGCCCAAATGCGATCCTGTTGTGTCACTTCCGACGTGAGTCTGAGTGACCTGCGGCCAAATAGGCAGAACGTCAAGGTGCGCTAATGCCAGGTCGTTATTCAAGCCGCCGCCCATCAAGTACCAGCCCTGAATCGCATGGTCGCTTGTAAATTTAATCAGATCTCTCATCCCTCCCGAGTACCTGTTACGAAAGTAAACCGTCGCCCATTTAAAGACTTCATCCATTTTTTCCTGGGGGTTGTTCGTGAACAGAATCGCCACGTTGTATTCGCATTGGGGTCCCGGCTGCACGGGTGCGCCAACGTACGCGGCCAGCGCGCGAAGTCGCGCCGTTACAAAGGCGTTGTATCCCGGGCTGAGCCCAACAGTTAGCGGGCAAATGCTTCGCCTGCCTCCGATCCAATGCGGAACGTTGCGCCGAAGGTCGTCCGTCAAACCCAGGTTGCCCGCTGTGGCGTGGTGCCTAATGAATTGATGCAGGCTTTCCCCGGCTAATTCCTCATCGGTAGGCGGTCGCGGGGCCGTCACGGTCACATCCGGAATCTCTGCCGATTCGCTCGCATTTGCGTTGGGGTCAGGCTGCGCCGGCTTGGCCGCGGGCATGTTGGTAGTGGCGGCCGACGGGCCCGCGCGCGTCGCACCACCGACGGGCGGCTCAATGGACGCCCTACGGATCACCACCGTTTCAGCGCCAACGCGCGAGAACTCCAAGCCGGTGCCACGGAGTAACGTGCTCAATGCCGCCCGAATTGGCAATGTGCCGTTCACGCCGTTCGAAGTCAGATGCGCAACGTCCGCGTCGGCGGCGGCCACTTGTAGGCCGCTTTGGGTCGAAAATTCAATGAGCGCGCTCGCGAGCGGCGACGCCGATATATGGAAGCGAGCGCCCTGGTCAAGTAGGTCGTCTGCGCGCGCAATGCCAAGCCACGCAATCATCACCACAACCGCGGGGAGTACGACCGGCAACACCCGATGATTACTTCTGGGTGCCATCGCCAGTTCGTGATTTAAGAAGTATTGCATTGTCGCCTTGGTCCACAATTTCAACCGCATATATTTGCTCCAACGCTTTGAACCAATCACGAACGTGCGTGGGTGAAACCGTGCCAGTGAATCGTGTCTGCTGTAATGCGGGCGCCACAACAATTTGTGGTGCAATGTAACGATTGACGACACCGACAACGTCCTCCAGAGGTTCGCCCACGAATTGCAGTCTCCCGTCGCGCCATGATCCGGCTATTTTTGGATCAACGGACGCCACAAGCAGCCGGCGAGCAGTCTTTGAAAATGTCACTCGTTGGCCGACGCTGGCGCGAACAGTCTCAGTGTTTGTGCGGGTACCACCACCAGCTTCATCCGTGCCCGGCGCCACATTGACCCGGCCTTCGCTCACTGTCACCTCGGTGCTGCTGGGATCAATCCGCACATCAAACGCGGTGCCTACAGCTGTCACCGTCAGGCTATTGACGTGAACGATAAACGGCCGCACCGCGCTATGCGCAACCGCGAAGAACGCTTGCCCACGTTCCAGTTGCACATCGCGTCGCGCCAGCGTGAACCGGGTGCTGACACGAGAATCCGGCGCTAAATCGATACGTGACCCATCGGCCAAAGTGATGCGACGTTGCTCGCCGACCGCCGTGTCTAGCACCTGAACCTTGGAATACCGCAGGGCGAGCCATCCCGCCATACCAACAAGTAGTACGACGCTTGCTGCCAACGCAATAAGCCTATTGCGATGTTTGAGACGATTTGCCGGTTGGGGCGAGTGGAAGTCCGTGCCCCTCGCTGCGGAAAACGCATCCCATATACCCTGCATTTGCTCGAATACTGGCAGATTCAGAGGATCTGATTTGCACCATTGCATCCATTGGTCGACAACCGCTTGCGCGTTCGACTCGTTCAGCCGCTGGATCCATTCGCTG
>Ga0182013_10003687_pt1 | contig 18922 bp, 19 predicted proteins | sample 612S2MmetaG_FD_120487 | JGI IMG/M metagenome (GOLD analysis project Ga0182013, IMG submission 120487) | Permafrost microbial communities from Stordalen Mire, Sweden - 612S2M metaG | ecosystem: Environmental > Terrestrial > Soil > Wetlands > Permafrost | place: Sweden: Stordalen | collected... | reverse complement strand
TTTGCCGCACGGATTCAAGCGCATCCTGCAGGTGGCGATCGGCCTGGCGCCGAAGCCGCGGCTGCTGTTGCTGGATGAACCGGTCGCCGGCATGAACCACGCGGACGTGGAACGTATGATGACACTGGTGCGGGACCTGCGCGACCGCCAGGGTATCACGGTCGTGCTGGTGGAGCACAACATCCGCGCCGTGATGAACGTTTGCGACCGGATCAGCGTCCTGAGCTTTGGGCGGCTGATCGCGGAGGGCTCGCCCGCCGAGGTCGCGGCCGATCCCGGCGTCATCGAGGCCTACCTGGGCGCGGCGGACGACGATGCTGCTTGAACTCCGCGGTTTGAGCGTCAGCTATGACACCGCCGAAGTGCTGCACGGCATTTCGTTACAGGTGGACATTGGCGAAACCGTGACGCTGATCGGGGCGAACGGCGCCGGCAAAACATCGTGCCTGCGCGCGGTCTCCGGTCTGGTGCCGTTGTCCTCGGGCGAGGTTTGGTTTGACGGACAGCGGATCGATACCGTCACGCCGCGGCGGCGGGTCGAGATGGGGCTGGTGCACGTGCCGGAAGGCAAACGCCTGTTTCCGCGCATGACGGTGCGGGAGAACCTCGAACTCGGGGCGTTCCAGCGGCGCGACGCGGCGTCGGTGCGGTCCGATCTGGACACGATGTTTTCCCGCTTTCCGATCCTTCAATCGCGCCAGAAGCAACACGCCGGCAGCCTGTCCGGTGGCGAACAACAAATCCTGGCTTTCGCACGCGGGTTGATGGCGAGGCCTCGGTTGTTGCTGGTGGATGAGCCGACGGTCGGGCTGTCGCCGATCATGGTGAAGTCACTGTCACAGGCCCTGCGCGCCATTCATGACGACGGCACGGCCATTCTGTTGGTGGAACAGAATGCCGCGATGGCGTTGCGACTGGCCAGCCGAGGCTATTTGCTGGAAACCGGCCAGTGCGTCGCCGAAGGACCCACCGGCGAATTGCTGGCGAACGACTATGTGCGCAAGGCGTATCTGGGCGTTTAGTCCAGCACCCATTGCGCCGCCGAGGCTTGCGCGATCTGCCGCACCTGGCTCAACAATCCCGGTCCGACGGGGATGCCTTCCGCCATGCGCTTCTTCGCGTAGTTCCATTGCGGATCGCCGGCGACCATCACCGGTTGCGCGGGATCCATCGGCGTCGTCGCGCGCAGATCGCCGCAGAATTGCGCGACGTCTTTCTCGAAGTCATCGCCATCGCGGAACAAGCCCGGATCGATCGCCATGAAGAAGTGGCCGATGTCCATGCCGGTCGGTTTTTTCGTGTGCATCGGATCGGTGATCAACGTCGCGCCCGACAGGCAAGAGCCCAGAATGTTCACCATGGCGGACAGGCCATAGCCTTTGTACGACGAATTTTCCGGGGAGCCGCCCAATGACGTCAGAAATCCTCCTTTTTGCCGCGCGACAAGGGGATCGTTGCTCGGCCGGCCCTCACTGTCGAGCACCCAACCGTCGGGAGTCGGCAGTCCTTCATTGGCTTTATTGCGAATCCGGCCGGCCGCCACGGTGGTGGTCGCCATGTCCAGCAGGAACGGAATGCCATCGGCGCTCGGCGCGGCGAACGACCACGGGTCAGTGCCGAGGCGCGCCTGCTTGCCAAACGTCGGTGCGACCTGAATGCCCGAGGCCGAGGTGCAGGCCATCCCGATCAATCCCGCCTTCGCGGCCATCAACGTATAAAATCCGGTGGCGCCGAAATGCGCGGAGTTGTTGACCGCGGCGATCGCCATGCCAACCTTCTTCGCCTTGTCGATCGCCACGTTCATCGCGAAATGCGACGGGACGTGGCCCAGTCCGCCGCCGCCATCGACGAGGGCGGAGACCGGGGTCTCTTTGACGATCTTTGGCCGCGCGTCCATCTTCGCCCGACCCGAGCGGCGCAGCCCATCATAGCCCGGAATCATCGACATCCCGTGACTGTCGACCCCGTGCAGATCGGCCCATGACAGGATTTCCGCGGTCGTCTCGGCATTCTCCTCGGGCATCCCCCAGGCCAGTAGAATCGCTTTCAACTGGGCGCGGTGCTGTTCATAGGTCGCGGGCATCGGGTTCCTCCATTTGTCCGCAACCTTGCGCGATCCGGGCGTTCCGGCAAGGGTGACCCAGCATCGCGGAAGGAGGACGGACAATGGCCGACGGCCAGGCACTGCTGAAAGCGCGCTTTGGGATGGAGTTGCCGGGCGTTGAAGTGCCGGACGCGATCGCCGGGTTGCTCGACCGTCGCGTGGTGCGCCGCTACACGGAACAGGCGGTACCCGATTCGCTGCTGGACGCGTTGCTGGCGGCGGCTCAATCGGCTCCCGCCAAATCGGATCTGCAACAATATTCCGTTGTGGTCATGCGCGACCCGCCGCGGATCAAACAGATCGCCGACTGGATCGGCACCATGGACTGGATCGCCACGGCGCCGGTGTTCCTGGTCTGGTGCGGCGACATGCGGCGTGGCCAGCGGTTGTGCGAATTGCACGACATGCCGCATGCCAACAACAACCTCGACACGTTCCTGAACACGGCGGTCGATTGCTCCCTGGCCATGGGGCAGTTCATGGCGGCAGCCGAGGCGGTCGGTCTCGGCACCTGCCCGATTTCGTATGTTCGCAGTCATATCGAGCGGGTTTCTCCGCTGCTCGGTTTGCCGTCCGGGGTTTATCCGGTCGCGGGACTGACGGTCGGCTGGCCGGTGTTCCGCCGACCGGTGTCGATGCGCCTGCCGCCCGCGATCGTCGTGCACCAGGAACGTTACGATGACAGCGCGCTGGAAAGCGACGTCGCCGGTTATGACAATCGGCGCCGGGAGCGCGAGCCGGTAGCGCCTGGCAGTCTGAAGAACAACGATGTCTGGCCGCCGCGCGAGGGCGTGGGCTGGAGCGAGAATGTCGCCCGGCAATTGTCGGTGCCGGAACGGTTCGGTTTCGCTGCTTACCTGAAGACGAAAGGGTTCGATCTTGCCTGAAGACCACCACCGTCATGTCACGATCCTGGATGCTCGGGAATCACCCCGGCCGAAGGCGGTCCGCGCGCGGCACGCGGCCAGTCTTTTGGTCTGGCGTCAGAATGGTGATGCGACGGAAATTCTGATGGGCATGCGCGGCGCCCGGCATCGTTTCATGCCGAACCGGCTGGTGTTTCCGGGCGGCGCGGTGGATCGGGCGGACCTGTCCGCGCCGGTTGCCTCCGGCTTGTCGAAGCGCACCGAAGCCGCGCTGCATCGCAACTCCAACGCGAAACTGGCGCATGGTCTGGGCTTCGCCGCCGCGCGCGAACTGCTGGAGGAAACAGGACTTTCGCTCGGCGTGCCGCCCGCGCTGGACGGCTTGGAGTACCTGGCGCGCGCCGTGACGCCGGCCGATAGTCCCATTCGTTTCAATGCACGGTTCTTCTGCATCCACGCCTCCCGCGTCGCCGGAGAGTTGGGCGGGGACGGCGAGTTGGACAATCTGCGATTCCACGACATGGCGGAGGCGTTGGCGCTTGAACTCGCCGCGCCGACGCGGCGGATGCTGGAGCAACTGCGAGGCTGGCTGGAGATGACCGAGGCGGAACGCGACGCGCGCGCGCAGTTCAAGGTGTTGAAGGATCGGGGCTGGAAGATGGAGTGACCGCTTAGGCGGCGCGCATCATGATGCTTCCCATACCGCCCCGCGTCATGACCCGGCTCGACCGGGTCGTCGCTGTCCACATCATGTTGATGCCGATAGCCCGGTCGAGCCGGGCCATGACGAGATTGAGACGACACGTTGTGTCAAACATCAAACAATCTGGTATCAGGCCGCGCGCCAGTTCTCTCCGTCGCGCACGACCTTGCCTTCAATCTCCATCTTCAACAGATGCGCCAGGACGTTGCGTTCGGCGGCGCGGCGCAGCCTGGGATTCACCTGCGAATACAGCGTGTCCATCAGCGTGTACGTGCTGACGGCGCCTTGCTTTAGCTTTTCCGCGATCGCGGCCTCCCGCATCACACGATGCGCGCGCATCGCACGCACCAGGTCGCGAGGCTCCCGCAGCGGCGGGCCGTGGCCAGACAGATAAATGTCGTCGTCGCGCTTCAACAAAATTTCCAGGCTGTTGAAGTAATCTTTCATATCGCCGCCCGGCGGGCTGACGATGCTGGTCGACCACGACATCACATGATCGGCGCTGAACAGCACTTTCTCCCCGTTCTTCGCCGGCAGCGCGAAGCACAGATGATCCGACGCGTGGCCTGGCGTATGGATCGCGGCCATGCCGGCGATCGTGTCGCCATCGTTCAGTTTGATATCGGCGTCGAAGCTGTCCAGGCCCGAGACCTTGAAACCAACGGTTGGAGAGCCGGTCTTCTGTTTCAGTTCCTCGGCCGCTCCGACGTGATCGTGATGCGTATGGCTGATCAGGATCAACGCGATCTGGCCGCCGGTGTGACGCATGATCGCCTCGACATGTTCCGGATGATCTTCCGGACCGGGATCGAGGATCACCAGACCCCGCGCCGTTTCAATCAGATACGTGTTCGTTCCGAAATACGTCATCGGGCCCGGATTGTTGGCGACGATGCGGCTGATGCCCGGCATGATCGGTAAATTCGCCCCGCGTTCGGGCTCGGGTTCGGTCAGGAAGGCCATGAGGATCCTCGGTTTCGTTGGGAAATGTCATGCCGCAAAGCAACACGGCTGGCAACCGAGACGCCCGCGTGGCAGAATTGTCCCAACCAGACCACGAGGGAGGCATCCATGGCCAAAGGACTGTTGTTCGCGTCGTTCGACACCTCGCCCGCTCAGGAGGACGAGTTCAACGATTGGTACGACCTGGAGCATGTACCGGAACGATTGCGCGTGCCAGGCTTCCTGAACGCGCAGCGCTGGGTTGGCGATGACAATCCAAAGTTCGCCGTCGCGACCTATGACCTTGAGAGCCACGCGGTGATGGGCAGTCCCGCGTATCAGGCGATCGGTGGGGCGAACGGTTCGGTGTGGACGAAGCGGATCACGGCGATCGCGAAGCGTCTGCTGCGGTTCGAGGGCACGCAGATCGTCCCCGGCGACGTGACGGGACCGGCGAACGCGAACGGTCTGCTGGTCGCCTCGATGAATGTCGATCCCGCGGCGGAGGCGGAGTTCAACGAGTGGTATAACACCGAGCACTTGCCCCAACTCGGCGCGGTGCCGGGAGTGCTGACGGCGCGGCGCTTTCAGTCAGCGGGCCCGGGGATCGAGAAGAAGTATCTGGCGTTGTATCATTTGACCTCGGTCGATGTGTCCCGGTCCGACGCGTGGTCGAACGCGGCCAACACGCCGTGGACCGAGAAGATGCGCGCCCATTTCCGCGATCCACTGGTTTTGCGCTGCAAGAAGTACGTTCGGAAAGGCTGAGATATGCGGCCGATTTCTCGACGTCGCGCGTTGGCTCTGGCGGGTTCGGCCGCGTTGGCAACGCCGGCCATCGCGCAGACCCCTCAGGCGCCGGGCGTCACCGCGACGGAAATCCTCATTGGGCAGACGATGCCGTACAGCGGCCCCGCCTCGGGTTACGCGCCGATCGGGCATGTCGAGGTCGCCTATACCAATTTCATCAACGATCAGGGCGGCATCAACGGACGGAAGATTAAACTTTTGTCGCTCGACGATGGATACACGCCACCAAAGACGCTGGAGCAAACACGCCGGCTGGTGGAAGAAGAGGGTGTCGCGTTTATTTTTCAACAGCTCGGCACGCCAACCGCGATGTCGGCACGGCGTTACCTGAACCAGAAGAAAGTGCCGCAGCTGTTCGTCGCGTCCGGTGCCACGCAGTTCGGCGACCGGGAGAATTTCCCGTGGACGATGGGCTGGCAGATCAGTTATCAAATTGAAGGCCACGTTTACGCGCGTTATGTGATGAACGAAAAGCCAGACGCGAAGATCGCGGTGCTCTACCAGAACGACGATTCCGGCAAGGATTTCCTGAAAGGGTTCAAGGACGGCCTGGGTGATCGCGCCAGCATGATTGTCGCAACGGTCAGCTACGAGCCGACCGATCCCACGGTGGATTCGCAGATCGTGCAGCTGCAAAGTTCGGGTGCCGACGCGTTGTTCGCCGCGAGCATTCCCAAGGTCACCGCGATGGCGTTGCGGAAAGTGCGCGAACTGGCCTGGAATCCGATGTATATCATCGCCAGCGTCGGTGCCTCGGTCGCGTCCGGCCTGGCGCCCGCGGGTCTGGACAAGGCGATCGGCCTGGTCACCGGGTCCTACCTGAAGGACCCGTCGGATCCGCAATGGGCCGACGACCAGGGGTTCAAGGACTGGCTGGCGTTCATGAAGAAGTATCAGCCGAACGGCGATCTCAGCGATGGCAGCAACGTCTATGGTTATAGCGCGACGCAGACCCTCGCGGTGATGCTGAAACAGTGTGGAGAAGACCTGTCGCGGGAAAATATCCTGCGCCAGGCGGCGAATTTGGATATCGAACTGCCGATGCTGCACAAGGGCATTCGCTTCCACACCACGCCCACCGATTATTACGGCATGAAAAAGATGCGGCTGCAGCGGTTCGACGGCAAAGCGTGGGTGCCGTTCGGGGAACCGATCGGCGTTTGACCGCCAGACTCGTCGCAGCGCGGTTGGATTTGACCGGATCATCGCGTCCAGGATGGTGCGGCGAGAGATGGCCGGGTCGGAGCCCGGCCATGACGGGGAACCGCGGTCCGGAGACCGTGGGTCCCTAAGCGACCCTTTTGATGAAAGCGGCCGCCTTGCTCATCGCGTCGCGCGCCTTGCCAACGAAGCCGGTGGCGCGGACGAAACCGTGCAGCACGCCGGGAAACGTTTCGGTCTCCACCGACACGCCCGAATCGCGCAACTTCCGCACCAGGCCCTCGCCTTCCGAGCGCAGCACGTCCAGTTCGGCCAGATGCACCAACACGGGCGGTAACCCGCGCAGATCGGCGCGCGCGACGGACGCCAGAGGATGCGAGCGGTCGCCTTCGTGCGTCGCGTAAACGCTCCAGTAGAATTCCATCCGCTGGCGGTTCAACCCATAACCGCCTTCGCCGAATTCCTCGTACGACGGCGTGTCAAACTTGCTGTCGCACACCGGATAATACGCGACGATGCCCTTCAATCCCGGTCCGCCGGAATCGCGTAGTAGCAGCGCGGTGGCGAGGCACAGATTGCCTCCCGCGGAGTCGCCGCCGACCAGGATGCGCGAACCGTCCAGTCCCCAGGCCGCGCCGTGTTCGGCGATGTGGCGGACGACCGCGGCGCACTCTTCCACCGCCTGCGGGAACTTCGCTTCTGGGGACAGCGCGTAATCGACACTCACCACGGCGACGTCGGCGGCGCTGGCGTATTCGCGGCACAGGCGGTCGTGCGTATCGACCGAAGCCCAGACCCAGCCGCCGCCATGGAACCAGACCAGAACCGGCAACTTCGCGTCCGTGCGCGGCCGGTAGACGCGGCAGTAAATGCGCCGGCCGCGGGCCGCGACCCAACGGTCGGTGATCTCGGCGACCTGGGGGCCGCCCTCGGCGGTGCGCAGGCTCAGCGCGTCATTGGTGCGGCGATGCGGCTCCAGCGGGATCTCCAGCCGGATCGGTGGATGGGATTTCGCCTCTTCATCACCGGCCGCCGCGAACGCGGCCATTTCCGGGTCCCACGTTGACCGGTCCACCATGCAACCTCCTCCCCTTTTAACGCGGCGTTATCCAAGCACGGCGATCACGCTGATGAGAAGACCAAGGATCAGATTGATCCCGATCAGCTTGCGAATGGTGTCCAGCGGCGCGGGGCCTGGCGCCGCGCGAAATGTTCGATACGGACCGAAAAAGATGGCGAGGAAGATCGCCGCCATGATCAGGCCCAGAAGCAGCATGACATGAACGTTCCAACGCACTCCGGCCATGCCGCCGAACACGGCGAAGATCATCGCGAAGCCGGTCAGCACGATCAGCGGCATGGCATGCCAGATGATCAGGAAGAACCGCCGGAACACCTGGCCATGCAAAGCGATGCGCTGCGCGGGCTCCAGCACGGAAAGGCTCGGCCGCAACACGACATAGGCGAAGAACATGCCGCCCACCCACACGACCGCGCACAACACGTGCAAGGCCTTCAGCACCCCATACAAACCCATCTGCCCCCGTCCCTTCCCTGGTTCGCCAGACGTGGCGGAACGCTCTATCCTGACGCCAGAATCGTGAAGAGGTCCAGGATGACGACTCCCTTGGCGGGCATCACCGTGCTCGATTTCGGCCAGATCTATCAAGGTCCCTACGCCACCATGCTGATGGCCAAGGCGGGCGCGACCGTGATCAAGATCGAGCCGCCCAGGGGCGAACCGTTACGGCGGCGCGTGATGGCGACTGGTGGCGACACCACGTTGCCGATGGCGATGCTGAACGCCAACAAGAAGGGCGTGACGCTCAATCTGAAGTCCGACCGCGGCAAGGAATTGTTGAAACTCATGGCCGCGCGCGCCGACGTGCTGCTGGAGAATTTCTCGCCCGGTACGATGGACGATCTCGGCGTCGGATATGATGTGTTGAAGGCGGTCAATCCGCGGTTGATTTACGCCACCGGCACGGGCTTCGGCATTTCGGGGCCGGACCGCGACAATCTGGCGATGGATTTCACCATCCAGGCGGCGTCGGGAATCATGAGTATCACGGGCGATCCGTCCGGGCCGCCGATGAAAGCCGGTCCAACATTGGTCGACTTCATGGGCGGCATTCATCTTTACGCCGGCGTGGTCACGGCTTTGTTCCAACGCATGGCGACCGGCGAGGGCCAGTTGGTGGAAGTCGCGATGCAGGAAACCGTGTATCCGACGCTCGCCTCCAGCTACGATTACTTCCGCCGGACGGGTAAGGCGCCGCCGCGGGCGGGCAACCGGCAGGCGGGGTTGTCCGCCTCCCCGTACAACGCGTTCCAGACGTCCGACGGTCACGTCGCGATCCATGTCGTGACGGAGGAGCATTGGCCGAAGCTGCTGGCGGCGATGGGGCGGGAGGATCTGCTCGGCGATCCGCGATTTAATTCGCACCCGGAACGGGCGAAGCACATGGATGAGACGGAGGCGGTCGTGACCGCGTGGACCTCGACCCGCACCAAGGCCGACGTCGTCGCGACCTTGAAAAAGGCCCGCGTTCCGTGCGCGCCGGTGCGCAACGCGATAGAGGTGATGAACGATGCCCACATGCACGCCCGCGGCATGCTGCAACACGTCAACCATCCATCGTTGGGCGATGTGATCCTGCCCAACTCGCCGCTGCGGCTGCATGGGGCGGACCGGACGGAGGCGGTGCCGAGCGCGTTTCTCGGCCAGCACAACCAGGAAATCTACGGCGAATGGCTCGGACTGGGCGAGGACGGCGTGGCGGCGTTACAGCGCGACGGAGCGATCTGAACGGCGGGAAAGTTCGCGAATGAAGCCCAGGTTCCACCGCGCGTAACCGGGCTGGAGGAAGCCCAGACGCGCGCGGACGGCGGCGTGCGCCTCCGGCAGCCGGTGAAACGGGACCGACGGATACATGTGATGCTCCGCGTGATACGGCATGTTCCACATCAGTAACCGTATCGCTCCGTTGGTCAGCGTGGTGCGGGTGTTGGTCAGGCCATCGCGATCATGCGTGCAGCCGGTGTGCTCGCTCAGCAGATACGCCCGCAACGGCGGCTGGCCCAGAATCTGCGGGCCGATCCAGAACAGGAATGGCGTCTTCCAGCCGAACAGCAGCGCCGAGGCGACCGCTCCGCCAACCATCACCAAACTCATCAGCCGCACGCTGCGGATAATCGCGGGGGCCGCGGCGGTCGTGACATAAAGATAACGGCTCAGATCGCCGCGCCAACTGTCGAACACCACCAGCAGCCGCAGCCGCCAGAACGGCAGGCCCAGGATGCGCAGGATATAGCCACCGATCGTATCCGGCGGCGGCGCCAGGAGCTCCGGGTCCTGACCGGGGATTTGCGTATGGCGGTGATGCGCCGCGTGAAACGCCGTGTAGAACCGGTCGTTCAGCAGCGACGGCGCCGACGTCAGCCAGCCGACGATCGCATTGGCCCGCCGCGAGGCGAAGGCGGTCTGATGCATCGTCTCATGCGCCGGCGCGAACAACGCGACCTGTACCAGGCCCAGTACGAAAACGGCGGGCAGTACGAGCCAGCCGGAGGCAATCGCGACCCACCAGCCGGCTGCCAGCAAACACACGACATGGATGGTCAGGCGCAGCGCTCCCGCGGCATCCGAGCGGATTTGCAGCGCGCGTAACGTTTCAAGGGTCAGAACCCGGTCGCTGGGAGCCGTCATGGCGGTCACTCCGTGCTGGCGTCATTGTCTCGCGAATCCCGGCCGCTGGGCAAGCGGGCGCGAACGCGACGATAACGGCGCCGCTCATGCCGCCTCCCACGGGTTGATGAGCGTGAGGCCACAGCCCTCGAAACCGCTGATATCACGGGTGACCATGCTTGCGCCGTTCGCGCGCGCAATCGCGGCGATCATGAGGTCGTGCGGCGCTGTGGCGCGGCCACTGCGTTTACGGGCGGCGAAGATATCGGCATAGGCAGCAGCGGCTTCGGTATCGAAGGGCAGAATGCGCCCATCGAAATCGTCCTCGAACATCGTGCGGGCGGCTTTCTCCAGGACGGCACGCCGCTGCCCGTCCGGCAGGATCTCGATGCCGGCGAGCACTTCCGCCTGGCAAACCGCGGTGGTGTAAAGCAACTCTTCCGGTTGCGCGGCGATCCAGGCCGCGACGTCCGGCACCAACTCGCCGCGCATCATGACGCAGAGAACATTCGTATCGAGCACGAACATCATTCGAACCGGGGCGGGTCACGCCCTGGCTCGCGCGGCGGGATCTCCAGATCGTCGGCGCCCCCCAAGGGCGCGAAGCGGGCGCGGATGCGCTCGTAAAGATTGAGAGCCGGCGGACGCACCGAGCCTTTGAGGGTGGTTTGCAGGATGCGCCGGGCCTCGGCTTCCATGGAGTGACCGTGCTCGGCCGCGCGCACGCGCAGTCGCTCTTTCACCGCCGGATCGAGGTTACGGATGGTGATGCTGCTCATCGGAATTGCTTCACCTGTTTGATTGATATCATCATCATCATTGATTGCGTTGATGTCAATGCGTGCGATATCCGTATCGACATCCAAAGAGCGCGAGCCGCTATCATACTCCACGCCGTGCCATGCGTGACACCCAATCGCCGTGCCGCTCGCTTCATCCGAAACCGATCCACGGAATTCACACAAAGGCGCGACAAAAAGCGTCATTCCCGCACGAAAAACCAGCCCGTCGATACTGATTTGTAAGACGCCCAGGAGAAGAGTCGGAGCTTGTTGAAGTGGCCCGAATTCATGGCACCCTCCTGGTTTTCACGGCAATTCTTTCTGACCATCCGCGGCAAGATCATGCTGGCATTCACGGTCCTGGCGATGATCACCGGGGCGTTGGGGCTGTTCGCCGTCAACAGCGTCGTCGAATCCGGCCGGCTCGTGGTGCGCACTTACGACAAGCCGCTGATGGCGATCAGCTACGCCCGCCTCGCGCAGGCCGATTTCAACGCGTTGGAACTGGCGATCGAGCGGCTCGCCCGTGATCCCTCCACCAAAGACGTGCCGGACAACCGCGTCGGGGATCTCGACCACGCGGTGCGGGCCGATATCAAGGTATCCGAGGAACGTTCCGCCACCCTCACCTCCGCCGCCGCCGCGCAGTCCGCCACGCAGGCCTTCGATGCCTGGCGCGCGACCCGTGACGCGCCCCCGTCGGTGAACCAGCGCGAGGCGTTGCGCGAACAAACCGCGCGGGTCCTCGAAAGCCTGGATCTTCTGGGCGAACTGACCTCCGATGACGGGTTCCGCGATCGTGAACGTTCGTTGGCGTTGATCGCGCGCTACCGGCAGCTGAGCATCCTCGCCACGATCCTGGTGCTGATGATCGGTTTTCTGGTGGCGCTGACCCTGGCGCGGAAAATGGTAACCCCGATCGCCGCGGCCTCGCATGCCGCGGGCCGGATCGCCGCCGGAGAACTGAACACCGTCATTCGGCCTGGCGGCAAGGATGAGCTTGGTCGGTTGCTCGCCTCGATGACCATGATGCGCGACAACATCCAGCAGATGATGGACCGCGAAATCGCGGCCCGCCGTTCGGCGCAAAGCCAGTTGGCGGACGCGATCGAGGGCGCCCCCAGCGGCGTCGCGCTGATCGGTCCAGAGGGCCGCGTATTGATCGCCAATACATTGATCCGGCGATTCTTTCCGGGCCGGCGCAACGCATTCGCGGCCGGCGAGCGGGTGCCGGTGGAAATCGACGAGGGACTGGCACATCCGACCGGAGAAATGCAACTGGACGACGGTCGCTGGATCCGCCTGACGCACAGCCCGTCGAAGGAAGGCGGCATGGTGCTGATCGCCAGCGACATTTCGTTCCTCAAGGAGCGCGAGGAAGCGTTGCGCGACGCCCGCGATGAGGCGGAGGCGGCCAACCGGGCGAAAACCGACTTCCTGACCAATATGAGCCACGAGCTGCGGACGCCGCTGTCGGCGGTGATCGGGTTCTCGGAAATGATCGTCAAGGAGACCTTCGGGCCGGTCGGGCAGCCGCAATACAAGGAGTTCGCCGACGACATCCTGCACGCCGGGCGGCATCTGATGGATGTCATCACGGACATCCTGGACATCGCCAAAGCGCAGTCCGGCACGATCGAATTGCAGAAGCGCACGGTCCGGCCGGAGGCGGTGATGCGCGCGGCGGTGCGGATCGTGCATGAAAAAGCGCGCGACGCGAACGTCACGCTGGTGACCCAGATCGAGGAACATCTGCCGACCGTCGAGGCCGATACCGTCCGGCTGCGGCAGATTCTGCTCAATCTGCTGTCCAACGCGATCAAGTTCACATCGGCGGGCGGCACCATCAACGCCGATGTGTGCCGCCATCCTGAAGGCGTCGCCTTGCGGGTCAGCGACAGCGGCAGCGGCATGGCGCCCGGTGACATTCCGCGTGCGTTACAACCTTTCATTCAGGTCGATACCAGCCTGGCACGGCGCCATGGCGGCACCGGCCTGGGTTTGCCGCTGACCAAGATCTTCGTCGAACTGCACGGCGGCCGGCTGGAGATCGACAGCACGATCAACGTGGGGACGACGGTGACCGTGATACTTCCGGCTTCCGCGGGCGCGACGCCGCTGTCGGACGTGCCGCCTGGTCTCCCGCCGGCGAAAGCCCCTTTGGCGCTCCCCTCGCCGGTGCCCACGCTGTTCGTGCCGTCCCGGCAACGCGGCAACGCGCGGTATGCATCGGCCGATACGGCGTTTGAAAAGCGCGGCGCCTGATGCGTCGTCTCGGACCCTGGCCTGGCATCGCGATGGCGGTGCTGATTTGCGCCGCGGCGGGATTGCCCCGGACGCATGCTCCCGGCGCTCGCCTGGGCATCCCCATGGCCGCCCCCATGGGCGCCGCGATGGCCGTACCCCCGGATGGGCCGACCAGTTTGCCGAATTCGTCGGTGCGGCCGCCTTCGGTGCTGCCCGCGTCCATTCTGCTGCTGGCCGGTCCGGCTTTGGCGGAACTAAAGCAGCGTTACGAACGTCCCGAGGGCGTTCCGTTCCCGAACGATAACCCGTGGTCCGAAGCCAAGGAGAAGCTCGGCCGGATGCTGTTCTTCGATCCGATCCTGTCCGGCGGCCACACCATCTCCTGTGCCTCATGCCATAACCCCAGCCTTTCCTGGGCCGACAACCAAAAGCTGGCGAGCGGTTCCGGGCGGATGAAGCTCCATACGCCGACCATCATCGATGTCGCGTGGGTTCCAGTGCTCGGCTGGGACGGCAAGTTCCGCTCCCTGGAAAGTGTCGCGTTCGGACCGTTGCTCAATCCGGACAACATGAACAACACGGAAGCGGAAATCGTCAGCCGGCTGACGAAAATCCCCGGCTATGTCGAGGCGTTTTCGCGGGCGTTTCCCGGCGTGACACATGCCGGCGGACCATCGGGCGCCGTGGTGACCCGGCCACGGATCGAGCAGGCGATCGCGACGTTCGAGCGGACGGTCCTGGCGGCGCCGGCGCCATTCGACCGTTGGATCGACGGCGATGAAAACGCGATCGGCGTGTCGGCGAAGCGCGGGTTCATTTTGTTCAACGATAAAGCCGGGTGCGCCAACTGCCACGAAGGGCCGTCGCTCAGCGATTTTTCATTCCACGACATCGGTCTGGCGAAAGAGGACGATATCGGCCGCGGCCGATTGTTCCCCACATCGGTGAAACTGCGCCACGGTTTCAAGGTGCCGACCTTGCGCGATGTGGCGCGGCGCGCGCCGTACATGCACGACGGATCGATCCCCACGTTGGAAGCGGTGGTGGACGCTTACGACACCGGCGGCGTCGATCGTCCCAGCCGCTCTGAATTCATTCATCCTTTGGGCCTGAGCCTGGCGGAGAAACAGGACCTGGTCGCGTTCCTCAGGACGTTGACCGGCGATCCGGCGCCATTCGCGTTGCCCGCCCTGCCGCGGTGACCCGCGCGCGCGAATGCCATTCGATAAGTTCACGAAATTAAAACGCCGGCGTTGGGATCAGTTCGCGGGCGCGACCGTGACATCCAGAAGCATCGTCGGATGAATGGCGCAGCGCACGGCGAAGGTCCCCTCGTGATCGAAGCGCAGGGTGACCTCTTTGCCGACGGCCTGCTCTCCGGAGTCGAACTTCATATCGGGTTGTTCGACATAAACGTGGTGCGTCACCCGGTCGTCGTTTTCGATTCGCACCATGGTTCCTGGCACGACTCGCAGCGTGTCCGGTGCGAATTTACGGCCTCGTTGACTGATCGTCACCGTATCCGCCGCCAGACCCGCGGCGGCGGCGGCGGCGCACGCGATCATCGCGGCCAGCAGCTGTTTCACTCGCACGTTGACAGCCCACCTGTTTGATCAGGGTGGATAATCTCAGATCATGATCGGAAACGCGAGACCCAACAGAACAAGGCCAAGAATAAAGGCGGCTCCGAGGGCGCGGCGCGACAAAAGGGATTCCCTTTTAGCCACGTTCGGATGCCATCGATAGCGTTCGTGCCAGCATATCGGACATCGGGAATCCGCTTTCAGTCAGTTTAAATCGATGATATATGAGCTTAAAATTGCAAGTCAGTTTCAGGTTAACCGAAACGGCCCGAGGTCAACCGGGGCCATCCGAGGGGGATGGCGCGCCTCGGGAAATAGCTGAGAATGGCGAATGTCACCAATAAAGTGCGGATATGCGGGACAATAAATCAGTTGAAGTAAAATGGGGCGGGTCGATCGCGTGCGGTTTGAGTTTGTTGGCATTCATCGTGCCGACGGCCGCGCGAGCCCATGTTAAATGGTTCGCGCCGTACGATGTCGCACAGGCGCCGATCGGTCTGACCGATGTGCTCAATCCAACATTTATCGAACTGCTCGTTCTGACGCTGCTGGTGCTGTGGACGCTGTGCTCGCTGGAGCGAACTTCAGTCGGCGGCGCGTTGCTGGGATCAGTCGATGAAGTTTTCATTTTGCTGCGTGGCAAAATCGACACACTGATCCGCGGGGGCACCGCCGCGTTCTTCGTCGCCATCTGGGCGCATGGCGGAATCATCCTGACACCGGAACTGACCACGACGGTGGCCGCGACCGAATGGTTGCAGGCGGCGATCGCGGTCTGCCTGCTGTTCCGCGTCACCATGCCGTTGTCGGCGGCGGGGATCGTGATCCTGTTCGCGCAAGGCGTCTGGTCGTACGGATTGTTCCACATGATGGACTATCCGATTTTTCTCGGTACCGCCGCGTATCTCGCGTTGAGCGGGCTGGGACGGACATCGGTACTGGGCTTGCGTCCTTTGGACATCGCGCGGATCGGCGCGGCGATCACGCTGCTTTGGGCGTCGATCGAGAAATGGGCGTATCCGGAGTGGACCTATCCGATCCTGTACGCGCATCAGCGCCTGGCCATGGGCCTCGACCCGCGGTTTTACATGATCGCGGCCGGCATGGTGGAATTCGGCCTGGCCTTCGCGCTGCTGTGGACACCGCTGGTGCGGCGCATGGCCGCGGTGGTGCTGCTGTCGATGTTCACGTCGGCGGTGTTCGAATTCGGCAAGATCGACGCGATCGGTCATCTGGTGATCATCATCATCCTGCTCTCGATCGCGGCGGACGATGGGATCGCGCCGCGGCGGTCGCCGGCACTGGCGCCGTTCTGGCTGTCCGTGGCGCTGGTGCTGACGATCCTCGCGTATTACGGCAGCCACGCTTTTTTCTTCGGCACGAGCGTCGTCTGAGTGCCTTTGCCTCCCCCGCGACGCGCGCGGGAGAGGCCCAGGGGACAAGCCGGTGCGTCGCGTCAGACCGGATCCCAGCTGAACACCTCGCCGGAGCGGTCCAGCGGCATGAACGCCGATTTCAGCGCCGGCGCGGCGACTTTCGCGCAATCTTCCGGGGTCCAGCCGTCGGATTTCTGCACGATACGGATCGGCCGCGGCGAGCTGAACAGAATGATCTCGTTCATGCGCGTGCCGAACACCTGGCCGGTCACGTCCTTCGCCGCGTCGGACGCCAGGAACACCGCCATCGGCGCGTTCTTGTCGGGCGTCATCTGCTGGATCTTCGCCACCCGCGCCTGCTGTTCCGGTGTCGTCGCCGGGATCGAGCTGGTCATCCGGCTCCAGGCGAACGGCGCGATACAGTTGGACCGTACGTTGTAGCGTTGCATGTCCAGCGCGATCGACTTCGACAGCGCGGTGATCCCCAGCTTCGCCGCGGAGTAATTGGCCTGGCCGAAGTTGCCGATCAGACCTGACGTGCTGGTGATGTGCACGAAACTACCGCTCTCCTGCTTGCGGTAATGCTCGGCGGCGGCGCGGGAGACGAAGAAGCTGCCGTTGAGGTGCACGGCGATGACCGACAGCCAGTCGTCCTCGGTCATTTTGTGGAAGATCACGTCGCGAAGGATGCCGGCGTTGTTCACCACGGCGTCGATGCGGCCGTAATGGTCGAGCGCGGCCTGCACGATCTTCTGCGCGCTGCCCCAGGCGGCGACGGATTCCGTGCAGATTTCCGCGGCACCGCCCTTTTGCTCGATCAGCGCCTTGGTCTGCTCGGCCGGGCTGGCGGAACCGCCCTCCCCGGTCAGCGAGGCGCCGATATCGGCGACGATGACCTTCGCGCCGGCCGCCGCCATCATGATGGCGATTTCCCGCCCAATTCCGCCGCCGGCCCCGGTGACGACCGCGACCTTGCCCTCCATCATACCCGCCATCGAAGTTCTCCCGCTGAATGTGGCGCCGTTCTAAGCGAGGCTCTCCGCCTTGTGAACCCAATATCCCGGATCCCCTCGGGTCGTTGCGAGAGGATGGAGGCCGGGTGACAGCGCCATTCTCCCTCTTGACGGTGCGGGTGGGATACGCCATTTCGATACAATCCGGACTGATACGGTACTGTTATCCCGATCGGGCTTCCCGGTCGGATTATCCTGAGGGGCCAAACGACGATGTTGCGCCTGTCAAAACTGACGGACTACGCGGTCGTGGTGCTGGTGCGCCTTGACTCGGGGTCGCAGGTGCAGACCTCGCCGGGGATCGCCGCCACCACCGGCATTCCGGAACCGACAGTCGCCAAGGTGCTGAAAACATTGGCCGGCGCCGCGCTGGTGACGTCGCAACGCGGCGCGCGCGGCGGTTACCGGCTGGCGCGGGCGCTGGAGGATATCCCGGTCGGCGACGTCATCGCCGCGATGGATGGACCGATCGCGTTGGCTGCCTGCGTCGATGGCTCCCCCAACGAATGTGAATCGCTCGCGTTATGCCCGGTGCGCGGCCGCTGGGATCCGGTCAACGACGCGATCCAGCGGGCTCTGTCCGCGATCACCTTGGCCGATATGCGGGAATCCGCCGTGCCCCCAGCCTTCCGGGTGCCCCCGGTTTTTCCGGTCTCGAACGCCGCCGAATAAGGACGCTTCATGCCAGCCGATACCGAAACGCTTGATACGGTCCGCTCGGTCACCCAGTCCGGTTATAAATGGGGCTTCGAGACCGACATCGAGATGGACGTCGCGCCCAAGGGATTGAGCACGGACACCATTCGACTGATCTCCGAGCGCAAGCAGGAGCCGTCCTGGATGCTGGAGTGGCGCCTGAAAGCGTACGAGGCGTGGCTTCAGATGGAGGAGCCGCATTGGGCGCGGGTCGAGCATCCGCGCATCGATTATCAGGACATCCACTATTACGCCGCGCCGAAAAAGAAGGACGGCCCTAAGAGTCTGGACGAGGTCGATCCGGAACTGCTGCGGACCTATGAAAAGCTCGGCATTCCGCTGAAAGAACGCGCCATTCTGGCCGGCGTCGTCGGCGCGGATGATGATGGTTATGTCGAGGGCTCGGGACAGATCGCGGTCGACGCGGTGTTCGACAGCGTGTCCGTGGCGACGACGTTCCGCGCGACGTTGGCCAAATCCGGCGTGATCTTTTGTCCGATCTCCGAGGCCATTCGGGAACATCCCGATCTGGTGCGCCAGTACATCGGCAGCGTCGTGCCGGTCGGCGATAACTTCTTCGCGGCGTTGAATTCGGCGGTGTTCACCGACGGCAGCTTCGTGTTCATCCCCAAGGGCGTGCGCTGCCCGATGGAGTTGTCGACCTATTTCCGCATCAACACGCGCAACACGGGACAGTTCGAACGCACGCTGATCATCGCCGAGGCCGGCGCGCACGTATCCTACCTTGAAGGCTGCACGGCGCCGCAACGCGATGAAAATCAGTTGCACGCCGCCGTCGTCGAACTGGTGGCGATGGACGACGCGACGATCAAATACTCAACCGTACAAAACTGGTACCCCGGCGACGCCGAGGGCCGCGGCGGCATTTATAACTTCGTCACCAAGCGCGGCGCCTGTCTGGGCGCGCGGTCGAAGATCTCCTGGACTCAG
>Ga0182013_10003686_pt1 | contig 18924 bp, 21 predicted proteins | sample 612S2MmetaG_FD_120487 | JGI IMG/M metagenome (GOLD analysis project Ga0182013, IMG submission 120487) | Permafrost microbial communities from Stordalen Mire, Sweden - 612S2M metaG | ecosystem: Environmental > Terrestrial > Soil > Wetlands > Permafrost | place: Sweden: Stordalen | collected... | reverse complement strand
TGCCCTCGCAACCGTAGGCTTTCGCTACTGCTTCGGATCGCCAGAATCTCTCTCTCACGCTCTACCGATGGGTATTCAAAGCGTAGATAGAAACAACGTCGCCGCAGAGGATCACCTAGACGTCGTTCCTCGTTCGAACTCAAGACAACAAAGGGAATGGTCGATGCTTCAATCGTTCCCAGCTTGGGCACCGTGATCTGCCAGGCGCTCAGAATCTCCAATAGCAAGGCTTCGATGTTGTGATCGACTTTGTCGAGTTCGTCGACCAGAAGGACGCATGATTGCGCCTCATAGCGCAACGCACGCAACAGTGGCCCTTCCGCAAAGAAGTCCAACGAGTGCAGCCGGCTCCTTATCCGGTCCCAGTCCTGGCCGAGGTTGTCGGCTTGAGTGTCCAGGAAGAGCTTCTGCAGCGCCTCATCGAATTTCCCGATCACCTTTTCTTCGGTGATGCCCACGTAGCACTGGAGGCGCTCAACCACCGTATTAGCAGCCGCGGCCACCGCATAGGCCAGTTCGGTCTTGCCACATCCTGGCGGACCTTCCACCAGCAGTGGTTTCCGCATACGGGCAGCCAGATACACCACCTCCAGCGTGACAGGATCGATGATGTAACGTGCCGCACGCAGCTTCGTGGCGAGTTCGTTTGCAGACGAGAACACGTCGGCTTCCTTTCGTCGTGAAAACTACAACGAAAGCTTTGCTTTTGCATTTGTGAGTGCGCGGACTTTGCGGTAATCCGGCAGACTTGTACGGTGATTCGGTTTCGCGTCGGAAGCGCGAGTTCGAAGTGGCGACTACGTTTCCTGGGATCTAAGATCATGATTCTGTTCACCCGCCGTTTCATGGCAGCAGGGCTGTAGCTCTAATTGGACCGTGAAACGTAGAAGTCAGAGATTTATTTCACCAATCACACTTTGACTGGGAACCCGAATGATTTTCCGTGGCTGGTTCGGACACTGCCAGGAGATTCCGCGGGCCGTACGGTGCTCGCCATCTTTATTTCACCAATTGCACTTTGACTGGGAAGCAACGCTTTCCCGTTCCAAGGGTCAGAATCAGGACGAGTGCCCGAGTCGGGCTGTTGGTGAAGCTTTTCTTCGCGAGGTGCCTGCCATCTTTATTTCACTAATCGCGCTTTGACTGGGAACGAGAGTCTCTCTCCGCTTTTGACTCCAGAAGCCGACCGCGTTGCCACTTGTCCGTCGCAGCTCCATCGCCAAACTTTTTTCACCGATCACACTTTGACTGGGAGCCCGACGTTTTTCCGTTGCAGCGTTTGGATACCGCCAAGCGATTCCGCAGGCCGAGCTGTCGGCAACGCCCCATTCAAACCGTGCTCGCCATCTTTATTTCACCAATCGCACTTTGGCTGGGAGCAGAGTCCTCCGACTCCCAAACGGGGCTTTGCTTGGACTTGCAGCTCAAGAATCCCCGTCGTCGCGGGGTTTTTTGACAGCAAGGAAATTCCGCACTACAAAGTGCCCACTGTGACGACCGATCCCATTGTGCTCAGCGACCTCTTAGCCGAACTTGCCCTACGTCAGCTCCCGTGTGGAGGTTGGGCTGCTCTTGCCTCGTCTTCGCAGCCAGCAATTGAGCCAACGTGCTACTCCGCGCTCGCACTCGACTCGGTGCCTGTAGGCGACCTCGCACATGCTCAGGACTTTCTGCTTCGCACGCAGAACCCTAATGGCAGTTGGCCAGTCTTCCCCGGAGATGATCAACGGGGCGGCTGGATCACTTCGCTGGTGGTGATGGCTCTTCGCGATCTGGTGCCGGCGATACCCGCAAGGTTGCAGGGACTCCACTGGCTGCTGAACTGTGCAGGCAAGGAAGCGAATTGGTTCTGGAAATGGAAGTTTCGTACTGCCGATCGCCACGTTCGTTTCAACCCAGACAAGTATGGCTGGCCATGGTTCCCGGATACGGTCAGCTGGGTGGTTCCCACCTCATTCGCGATACTTGCCCTAAACCAGATCCCTTGCTCTTGCGGTGGTCTGGAACAAATCCCTTTCCGGGTCAATCGTGGTGTTGAGATGCTCATGGATCGCGTATGCCCTGGCGGAGGGTGGAATGCCGGTAACGGCGTTGTCTATGGGGTCGCCCTTGCACCGCACGCCGATGATACGGCGATCGCGCTGTTGGCACTGCGTGATCGGGCGGAGGACCCAGTTGTGCAAGGCTCCGTCGACTACTTGGAGCGCACTGCCCCCGCCCTTACGGCGCCTTGCAGTCTCGCATGGGCGATCCTGGCTCTCGCCGCTCACCGTCGGCCGATTGCTTCGCTTCGCAGTTCGCTGGTTGCTCTTCCTGATCTTTCAGGTATCGAAGATACCAGCACGTTAGCGTTGGCCTGCCTTGCGATCGACTACCGCCGCGCTTTGTCAGCTTTTGGAGTGACCGTATGAGCGTTACTCGTCGGGACTTTCTTATCGGGAGCGCCGCTCTGGCGGCTGGCGCGACGGTTACAACGCCGTTTCTTCTGCCCAAGTATCATTCCGATCAGCGCCCGAAGCGATCCCGAGTTGCGATCGTGGATGCACAGCAATACTCCCAACAGCTTGACCAAATACTCGCCGCAGGTCTTCGCCTCTTTCCGATCGACGTCCTCGGCAAGACGGTAGTCCTCAAGCCCAATCTGGTTGATTACATTCCTGGGAATGCCATCAATACCCATCCATTGCTGGTCCTCGCCGCAGCCGAATCGTTCCGCCGCCTGGGCGCCAAGTCCGTGCTGGTAGCCGAAGGACCTGGACATCAGCGGGACACTCAACTGGTGCTCTCACAGAGTGGTTATGAGCAAAGTCTCAGAGACGAAAAGATCCGATTCGTAGATCTGAATCGCGACGAACTGATCCGCACTCCACTCCGCGCGGGCTATACGGGCATGAAACCCCTCTGGCTCCCCCGGACTGTGCTGGAAGCGGATTTCCTGGTTTCCATGCCGAAGATCAAGACTCATCACTGGTCCGGCGTCACCCTCAGTATGAAAAACATGTTCGGCGTTGTACCAGGCACGAGATACGGATGGCCAAAGAACATTCTCCACTGGAAGGGCATCCAGGAGAGCATCCTCGATCTCTGCGCCACCGTTCCGATCCACTTCGTTATCGCGGATGGCATCGTGGCGATGGAAGGAAACGGTCCCCTTAACGGCACGCCTCGTCCTCTCGGAACGATTGTGCTTGCGGATGATCCGGTGGCTGCCGATGCAACCTGTGCGCGCTTGATGGGATTCGAATCCGGCCGAATCGTGCACATTCGCGAGGGCGCAAGATTCATCGGCAACGCTTCTTCGGCGCTCATCGACCAGGCTGCAGAAACCGTCGATGTCCCGGCTACTCCCTTCCAAGTGGTTCCGGAGTTTCGGTTTCTTCGGGCTCCGTTAAAATGCGATGCCACTGCCTCGAACGCACAAGAATCACAAGCCAGTAAAACTCCTTATGCACGATGAAGTGAAAGAAGGGTTGAAGTCGGTCGAGAATGGCGAGTATTTCTTCTGGTTGGGGCTGGGTAATCCGAAGTCGTGCGTGGGAGATTGGCAACGGAGCTTGCGGCGGCTCGGTGAGATCGCTGGTGTTCACATTCACGCGCATCGTTGGCGTCATACGTTCGCTACGGATTTGCTTTCGAAAGGTGTGCCGGTCTCGGAGGTTGCGGCGATTTTAGGAAACAGCCCGGCGATCGTCGAGAAGCACTATTCGCAGCGGATTCAGTCGAGGCAAGATCGGTTGAATGAGGCAGTGAAAGCTACCTGGGACTGACATAGTGTGCCCGGCGGGGTCTCCTGGCGGGGGACCGGATGAGCCGAAACGTTCGGTGTAATGCCCTCTGACAATGGGCTAGACACTTCAGGCTCTCATGGCGGATCAGACCGTCACCCCCACCATTTTCACCTCGGCTCATCCTGGCCGTCTGGCTGATACCACGCCTTTTTCGCCTGTGGAAAGAGTGAGGGATTCCGGGCGACGAGTTTCGCGAGAACGCGGCCGGGGAGATGCGCTGCGTGGTCGATCTCGTTTTCAAGATCCATATTGCTCGCGGTGTTGTCCGATCGTGCGGCCCATCGTGCCGTCCTGATTGCCAGGATGAGGGAGGTCGCGATGAGGAGCGACGGCCCCATCTTGGGCCAATCGGGTTTATCTTCGAAACCGCCGATTTTCAGTCCCACGATTTGCCTCGTCGGGTGTATTATAGGCGAAGAAAAGACGAACCAGTATGTCGATTCGCAAAATGACGAAAGTTGATGGACTGCCTCCGAATAAGTGGACGGTCGTGAAGGTAGCGGACATCGGCGCGAACGAGGAGTTCGTTAGTGACATGCTTGAGATTGACCGGCTGGTTGGAGCTACCATGATCTTCGACCAGCAACGGAAGGACTTGACAGAGGCGGTCACGGCGATTCTTATCGAGGGTTTGTGCCCGGCGTTCTTGGAACTTCAGCAAATACGGGCTTCGGTTGGGCGTGATATGCCGCTCATGAACCGACAACAACTCTATGAGGATCTCGCGCGCAAGTTGTGGAAGAGCTACAAAGAACTCCTTGAGAAGGCCGCTCGCTGCTTGGATTTCAAGATCGGATTTCTATTCGACAACGATAAGAAATTTGAAGAGGGTCTCGCGGATTTTCGAAAGCAGAATCCTACGTTAAGAGAACCGTGGGAAGGGTTTCTGAGAGCCACGCGAGAGAACTGGCAGAATGATCTCGCGACCTTTCGAAACAAGTGGCTTGAGCATCCGGTCGGTGATCGGCGAAAATTCGAAAAGTTCTATACGTCTCAATATGCGGAATCGCTCTTCGACGCCGTTTGGAGGACGATCATAGATATTTTGGTTCCGCTGTTGGAACTTAGAATGAGCGAATGGGTTCGCGTCGTCGAGCAGCATCCCGATGATCCGGAACCGAAATGGGGTTACCGATTTAGATTCGAACATACGGCTTTCATGAAGTCGGAATAGTTCTTTTCTTCTTAAAATCCTTTTGCTGTTCCCGAGAGCAAGCGACTTCTCCCCGGTCATTTTTTGATCGGTCGGGCGAAGTCGCAATCCTTTCGTGTTCCCTTTTCGCGATTGCGATGAAACGGCGTAAAAGTAATGCTCTGAGTGCTGGGGAAAGCCGTTAGCCTGCAGGTCAACGTGTATGTGCTGGTAGGGGACGAGATGCCGAACGATGATGCTGAATTAGTGAAGGCCGGAGTGCAAGGGATGGTCGAGGGATCGTTAAAGCCCTTTAGCGATCTCATTGCAGCTCTCTTTGGACCGGCCGCTTCTGAGGCTGGACTGATGCTTGAAGATCATGTGAGGTACTTTCGACTCAGGCGGCAGGTTCGGCTGTGTGAAAAGACCGGGGAGTTCTTGACGGATGCCGGCGTCACTCCACGCGCTGTTCCTCTGAAACTACTGATTCCGATAATTGAGAATGCGTCACTGGAGGAGGATGATGACCTCCAGGACATGTGGGCTAGGCTTTTGGCAACCGCGGCTGACCCCAGTAGTAAGGCCATCGAAGCGATGCCTTCATACTTGGCCGTACTGCGGGAATTAAGTTCAAATGAAGTGAGGTTCTTGAATGCGTGGTACGAAACATTTGTCGGTAATACACCGGGCGTGACGGAGTTCTCCCGAGCCTACATCACGGATCGTCGCTTCATCTTGGCCGAGCTTCTACCGATTTACAACAGTTCGGTTGTCGTGACATATCAAGGCGTGGGCAGCTCTCATATGGAGATAACCGTCGAGAATCTGGCAGCAATGTTGGCGATGCTCGTACGCCATTCTCTCGTCGCGAAGTTCGTAGACGATGAGTCTATCGTTCGCATAGAACCCTTCGCGTCTTCTGTGAGCGACCTTACGACTTACACGCTTACTGATTTTGGAGCGATGTTCATCGCCGCGTGTAGGGGCTCACAAACTGTAGCTTGAGGTGATATTTTAGTCGATGGGAGGAAGTATGGCAGTCGTTTTGGTCGATCAGGACATGCCCGGATGGGCGTATTGGCGGTGTACCGATTGTGGTTGGGAATCGGATAAGTTTCGGCCGCGCGATCAGGGTCCGGAGCCGGGTCACGAATGTCCCAAGAGGTCAGTGGGTTCATCGAGGGATGAGAACATTTATTTCGACGACATAGATAAGCCCTGACATAGTTCGGCGTACAGCTGCAGATATGCAAGACATCCGAGCTTCGCCGCGCTCCGCAACTGTTCGAGTTCTCGGACATCCCAGTTCTTTTCCTGCCGCGATAATCGTTCTATGAGAGCCGCGGTGCCTTTGCCCCATATCTCATCCAGCTTCAAGCCGAACTCATATGCTCGGCGAACGATAACGTCCGCTGGACTCTCGACCCATTACATTTGCATTTACACTCCCTATCGTATTCATTCCAAATTCTCCCGCTCGATTCTGCCCAGGCAGTCTTTATGATTTCCTTCTCGACATTCTGGGGAGCGAGTGGGTTTCATTGTTTACGTCGGAGTTATCTATTTTCGGTGCAGCGGGGGTGTGCATTAGCACAGAAAATGCAACTGGTGTGGTGCAAGTGAAAATATTTATGGCACACGCATGGTGCAATGTGTAACCTATTCTACATACTTGGCATTAGCGGCAGCTTTTCCACAATTGAACCAGCTTTTCCTCAGCATTCGCACACTTTTCCACGACACTTCCACTGGCGGAGGCATAACTTTGTGGTTATATGAACGTATATGCACTTCGACATATTGGTTCAGCTAAAGATGTGGGCCGTCGAGATTGCGAGCACAGCCGTCTTTCTCGTTTTTGTTTATGTCGTCGCCCGGCGCGAGATCAAGCATCTGCTGAGGAAGGTGAAATGATTGTTGAACCTGTTTGCGGATGCGGCGCGGTATGGCGACTAAGCCACCAGGTACATTTTGCCGAAGGCCTTGTAGACCAGGACCTAGCCGTGTCGGAGGGAGTGAGCATCCAAGCTCTCGCAGTTCGGGGTTGAGTTTGGTCTTTAAGGAAAAAGGGATGTCTCCGATAGAAGCGTGACGGCAACTCGCAGGGTTGTGCAGTGGAACCCAATGCTTACTTTCGCTAGAATCTTCCCAACACCATGTTTGAGCCACCCAAATCAGAGGACATGCGCGTCATAGTGGACGCCACAAATCGGATCTATGGCTATAATTTCGACCGGGAGAGCGACAAATCAAAGCCAGAGCCGCCGTCACGTACCCTTTTCCAGTGCGGACAATTGCTTGTTGAGCCACCAAGCTATTCGTTGCAAATAGAACGACTAGACAGAAAAGAATTGGCGCATGTCTCTTCTTCATTGGCGCAGCTCCCCTTCGATAAACTGGGCTTCATCGATTGCCGGAGTTTGCTCCCATATTGCCTGGAACACAAGCGGAATCTGTAGTACACAGAAAGCGCAGACGTTTATGGCCGACCTTTAGAAGGTCTCCACGGGCAGGCGAGAGACGCAAAACCCGAAAGAGAAGGGCGTTTGGCGTTAGCACAAGGGGTCTGAAACGCCCGGGTATTTTGGATAGCCTTCGGGCTGCTTGGCTGCTTGTCGCAAACTGCCCCTTGAGCTATTGCATGACTCCAGCCTTCAGGTTTTGGGCCGACTGGTAAGCCTGAGCCAAGCTGCCGAACCGTTCTCGGTAGGTGTTGGCCCAGGGCAATTCCGGTGAGGCGTTGATGAGGCTTTCGGACAGCCTGCCTTTCTGGTCTAACAGCACTCGCAATCCCGCCAGAAGCTCCTCATCGGTCTTCAGAGCTGTACGCCTGCTAAATTTCAGCTGCGCTCTCTGAAACAGTTCGGGTGGCACCAACGATTTGAAGCTCCCTGGCTGTACAATCCAGTCAGTTTTCGGATTCGTAACGGGTTTTGTCCGTAACCGGCTGCAGGTTCGGTTAAACACAATGCAACCCATGTATTTGGGATGCCTGAGAATCCTGTAAACGGCTTGAAAATCCCAACGTCCCCCACACTGACGCATCGTTTGTTTCGGCGCTAGACTGTCTGCAATCCGCCGAATTGACCAACCACTTTCAACGAAACGGTGGAAGATTTCCCTCACTACGGCCACCTCGTCTTTCGGTCCCAGCGCATACGTGACCCGATCCTTTGACAGGCTCTTTCTATCGCCGTCCGCCAGTACTCTTTTGAACCGGCCATCCTCATTGACGAGCACACGCCTCAGACCATAACCTGCTGGTCCTCCAAGCTTGAAACCTGAACGTGCAATCTTTTTCTGAGCCCGTGAAACCCTCTCCGATAGCTCACGGATGTACTCACCGGCTATTGCTCGTCTCAGCGACTTCAGAATGTTCGAATTGAGGCTGCCATCATTCGGAAATACATCAGCGCAATAGTGAACCTGCACGCCAGCACGTCGGCATAGAAACTCGTAACAGGCACTTTCATCGGTATTCTGAAATCGGCCCCAGCGGGAGACATCGAAGACCAGCACGGCGGCAAAGTCCGCCTGGGCCGTCACCACATCGTGGAGCAATGCTCGCAGTCCGGGGCGATGTGCAAGATCCAATCCGCTCTTGTTGTGGTCACTGTACGTGCGGACGATGTCGAAGTCATTGGAGTTGGCATACTGCCGAATGCCCTCTGACTGTTGTAGCAGCGAGTGTTCCTGGTGGTCGGACGAAGTTCTTAGATACTGGGCTGCTCGCACTATGACACCTGACTTTCCGATGGTGGTTGATGGTCGCTCGCCAGGAGTAGTTGAATGGCATCCACCAAGCTGTTCCGGATGAAGCCAATCTTGTGAATACACTCGTCGCTTAAGCGGCAGCGCTGAACCACCTGTGGTAATCGGGGTATGAACACATAGTCCATCGGCAACGTGTTGTCGGGATCCAGCCGGAGAGTGATACAGCACAACCCCTCGACTCCCGTAAGCGGATACCGTATCTCCCACCTAAGTTGTCCGCCGCTTAGGGTGACGCAGCGGGCTACATCAAGCAGGACCCGTGGGTGGCTCGAGGACAGGAAGGCTCCGTGCCGCCGTCGAGTTTGCATGTTACTGGCGGCCAAGGTGCGGGCAAATTCGTCTTGCAGCCAAATCTTCATTCGGATGCGTCGCTCAATGGCAGAAAACTCTTGTCTAGGCTCCGTCTTTGTCAACTCCAGAGCTCTACGGAAGCTGCCAAAACGAGTTACATAGGTAGTGACGTTCGCCGTGTGCTTGTCAGCTGCGAGCATTAGCTGGGTCGCCCTGCCATGCTTCTGAACGAAATCACGCAATTCTTGCAACAGTTCACCGTCTGTCCTCAGAAAAACCCTTCTTCGCAGTTTTTCTCGTGCTTGTTCGAATCTCTTGTGGGAAATAATTGCAGGAAAGCTGTCTGGCTGAATGACCCACTGCTCACGTGGATTGTGTTTAGGCTTCGACCGCAATCGAGCCGACTTCTGATTGAAAACGACGCATCCGATGTACTTAGGGTGACTTAGAATCCTTTGCACAATTTGTCTCGTCCATCGGCCTTCAACTTCCCGTGGAACACCTCGCTCATTTAGCCACCGGGCGATTGCGTGGCAGCTCAACCCGGAATCGAGGAACAGCGAGTAAATCTTGCGAACAGTTCGCAACTCCTTCGCCGGACCGGCAACATAGGTGACCCGCTCTGTTGCAAGACACTTGCACTCACCTTGCTTTAGCACCATCTTGGGTCTGCCTTGCGCATCCACCAATAAGCGGCGGAGGCCGTAGCCAGCTGATCCGCCGAGCTTGTAGCCTTTGCGGGCCAGTCGGCATTGGCCAGCGAACACCTTCGCCGAGAGTTCCCTGAGGTACTCACCTGCCATCGTTCTTTTCAGTGTCTTCAGAAGTGAGGCGGCGACACTGATGTCGTTGGCGAACGGCTCTGCACAATAGACCACGCTCACGCCAGAGCTTTTGCAGAGGAACTCGTAGCAGGCACTTTCGTCGGTGTCTTGAAAGCGTCCCCACCGGCTGATGTCGTATACCAACACAGCCCGAAAATTGGCGCTGCAAGTCACAATGTCGTCCAAGAGCTGGCGAAGCCCAGGGCGACCCGCCAGATCGATTCCACTCCTGGCTTCGTCGGAGTACGTGCGCACGATCTGGAAATCATGTGAGCTTGCGTATTCGCTGATTGCGGCAATCTGGTTCTCGATTGAATACTGTTGTTGCTCGGTGGACATACGGACGTATTGAGCGGCTCGCATTGGCAAATTCCTCCAGCGGGAGACTTTACCCCAGGTCTCGTCCCTGTGCATGGGCCATTCCTAGGAATGAGGGCCACCCGGCGAGATCAGTCGCCACCGATGCTTTGCTTAGCGATAATCGCAGCCACGATCTCTGCGGTGGTCTCCCTCACAATCGCAGTTTTCGCAATATTGTCGTCGTGAAAACGAAAGGATACTTTCTGATTCGGTGGGTCAAACATCAGGGCGATTCGCTCAATTCGAAGATTGCCCTGAGACAGAATTCCCAAGATCAATGGCTGTCGAGGATAGGCCCAACCCAACGTACTCAACTTCCATTTGCAATTTCCATCTTCTTGAACCTGATGTGCCAGTCCAATCCGAAACTCTCCATGGCCCCAGATCGCCAAACAGTGATGTCGGTGGCGATTTGGGATTACCGGCAGGGACAACGAATGACACGCCGCCGTGAGTTCTTGCAGAAGGCCATCTTTCATGTACTGGAAGCGCACCCGGTTGTGGATGCCTGACATATCTTCGAGCAGGTGGCACCCTGCTAAGACATAGCTCTGCCGCATACTGCCGAAGCGGTGCCGATAGGTTGAAGGGGATGCTGTTCCCGCTTGGCCCAGAATGATGGGAATCGTGAGTCTGCCCTCTTTCTGGAGAAGACCCCTGAGTTCCGAGATCAGCTGCTCATTGGACTTGTTGACTGTGCGGTTATGAAGTTTCGACGCCGCCCTTTCAAACCAGTCAACCGGCACCAAACCCTCAAAGCAGTTTGGCTTGACGATCCACTTTTCAGGGGAATGGAATACTTTGGCAGTCCTGAGTCTTTGCGAAGACTGGTTGAAAACAATCGAACCGACGTATTTCGGGTGCGTGAGAATGCGGTGAACAGCAGCGTAATCCCACTTGTTCGATACCTCACGTGGTATGCCGTTCAGGTTCAGCAGCCGGGCAATCGCCTTTATGGATAAGTCTTCCTCCAAGAACATTTGATAGATCCAGCGAATGATTTTGATCTCATCTTCCGATCCTGGAATATACGTCACGTGCTCTGTAGTGAGATTTTTTCGCTCACCCACTTTGAGCACGCATTTTGGATTACCGTTGCTGTCCAATAAGAGCCGACGCAAGCCATATCCGGCACGCCCTCCGAGCTTGTACCCCTGGTTGGCCAATCGGCATTGCCCGGCGAAAACCTTGGTTGAGAGTTCACGAAGGTACTCGCCCGCCATGGCACGTTTTAAAGCCTTCAGGAGAGCCGCCGAAATTCCCGGGTCGCTACTGTCGAAGATTTCGGCGCAATAATGAACCTGGATACCGGCACGCCTGCAAAAAAACTCGTAATATGCGCTTTCGTCCACGTCCTGGAACCGGCCCCAGCGGCTGATGTCGTATACGAGAATCGCCTCGAATGCCTGCTCACCGGCCACAACGTCCTCCAAAAGCTTTCGCAGTCCGGCTCGATGTTTCAGGTCAATGCCACTCCTGGCGGAGTCGGAGTAGGTGGCGACAACTTCAAAGCCTTTTCGTTGAGCATAGTCGGCAATCGCCGACTTTTGATTTTCGATTGAATACTGCTGGTGTTCGGTGGACATCCTGACGTATTGAGCAGCCCGCATTGGAGACTCCTTTCGGGGTTGGCATTAGCCATCCACATCTCCAGATCGGCAGGATTCGGGAGGACTTTAGCTCTTTCTTGGGTAGGGCTCATAAATTTGTTTGGAAGTGAGCGGAAAGATTGCCTTGGTGCGAGACGTGAACGGTCAAGAGCATAGGGCCACCACCAATTGGCCCGCTAAGAACGGTGATAAGTGACGTAAATCACAGCATCGATCATTAGCTGGCGTGAAAATGGCGATACTCCCGCTGGACTTCCGGCCGTAGGCTTAGAGATTGAATGGTGGGTCGTCGAAAAAGCCTCCGGACAGGGGAGTCGGGTGTTTGCTAGGAAGCAGGAAGCAGGAAGAAAGGTCGTTGGTGGCGATGATTCCGAAGGTATGTCCGATTTGCTGTAGTGGCTCGATTCAGCTGGTTCTGCGTGACACGCTGCTCTCCGCCGAGAGCTTTAGGCTGGCGTATCCGTCATCTGCGGCGGTTGCTTACCGATGCACCACCGGTCATGTATTTCTGCTGTTAGGTAAGGATTTCCAATGGAGCCAGCCCGTGAAGGAAGGTAATGGGTACAGCATGATGGTGTAAATCGTTGCAGAACCCGGTTATAGCCAGCTCATGAATCCTCAGACCCGTCAGTGTTTCCTTACCTGCAGAACCGAAGCTGCCTTACTGCCGTCGTAAATTCCTTGACAGCCAACCAAAACGTGTCAGACTTTCCGCTCACAGGAGGGAGCCAACATGTCCGAACAGAATGTTGCACTACTGCGTCGCTGGTTTGACGAGGTGTGGAACGGGGGGCGAGTTGAAACCATTCACGAATTGCTGGCACCCGACGCTGTCACAGTCGGCCAAGGGGGGCCGGAAGCCGCAATACGTGGCCCTCAAGAATTCCAAGCATTCGTGGAGAAATTCCGAGGAGCATTCCCGGATGTACATGTGACAGTGGAGGATGCCTTCGGGGCCGGTGACAAGGTGGTTGCGAGATGGTCAGCGACGATGACTCACAAGGGCGGTCAGCTCGGCATCCCGGCGAGCGGTAAGCATGTTCTCATCACGGGCATCTCGATTGGACGAATCGTCAACGGAAAGATCGTAGAGGGCTGGGACAATTGGGTAGTGTCCTAACACTGCGTTGATAATCTTGGTGGCGGCCTCGGGAGAGCAGGCCGCCACGCCCTCATGCTTTTTCTTTCGTGCCGCGGTCGAACATCTCGAATTGCTCACCAAATAACTTCTTAAAAAAACGCTCATACTCATCTTTGTCATCTGAGATTCGCGCGATTCCTAGCAACTCGCCCAAGTGGGTTCTGAGGGCTTTAACGCCGATTTCTGACAAGAACTGATGCAACTTTTTCCACCTTGCCTTACTGTTTTCTCGTTGCTCTTGCGTAAGTTCCAAAATTTTACCGTTGCTTTTTGCAAGAGGCCTGTAAACGTGTTCAACGGTAAGATGTTTGAACTTCCACGGTCTGTTGCGCTCGGGCTTTGGTATCCCGTAAAGCCGGTACCACTCTTCGTAGAGCTGAGCTGGAAATTCTCTTTCGTAATCCCGAGCTTCCTCGCGGACATAGAATTTGAACGCGGCGATTACTTCTTCTCTTGTCTGATCGTAACCTGCGAGGGCATAAATGAGGCCCTTCATGCCAGCTTTCGCCGACGCGCCCACGATCACGTGCGCCTGCTTTACAAGGCGGTCCTGGTTGGCGGTGAGCTTGCCGTCAGCCTCTGCTGCGATAATCGCCTTGCACAAATCAATCAGCAGTGTCCCATCGAAGCCATGAATCCTATCTATCTGAGGTTGTCCCGCGGGACCGGGGGGTAACCATTGAAAAATAAGGGGATTCTGAAGTTTTTCCCTCAAGTCGGGACCGATGTAAGGAGCTAGATTTTTGCTGCCGACGAGTCTCGGCAGACGACCAGCGCTTTGCGGGCTGTACCCCAATGCGCGGCCCATACCGCGCTGACTGATAACAGCGGTTCGTGCCTCGTCGTTGAGCACATAACAATCAACGTCCGTCCCGAACTCCTCCTTGAAACTGCCTTTGTGGGTGGCTTTAGAAACAGGCTCCTTGCCAGCTTTAAACCATCTAGCCTCTACTGCCGCGCGAGCAATTTCGCTTCGGCGTTCGGCGCTAAGTTTTTTGGCTCTGGCTTCGCCCCCTTTGGAAGCTCCGAGGTCGGATAGCTTCTTGGCGGCTTCTGATGTCAGTGTGAAAGTATCGTCGCTCATGGCAGAAATTTATACTTGCCCGAGAAAGAAGTCAAGAAATATCTTGACTTCATGCCCGAGCAAGTATAAATTCACTTGAGTAGGAAAAAGCCCCGACTCTGCGGAAACAGAATCAGGGCTTGAATCCATCACAGCCGAAGCCGCGATAGACCCGCAAACTCATTATCCGGCAAGTCGGTTGTGAATTCAAGGAGATTCACAGTGACCTGCCACAACTGCCAGACCGTCTGCAATCGCTTCGGCAAACACAGGAACGGCTTACAGCGCTACCGCTGCTCTCAATGCCGTAAGACCTTCACGGAGGATCACACGCGGCCTCTGGACGAGATGCGACTTAAAACGGATCGCGCCCTGCTCTGCCTGCGGCTTTTGCTCGAAGGTAATTCAATCCGCAGTGTCGAGCGCGTTAGCGGAGTTCACCGCGATACGATATGCCGCTTATTGGTTGAAGCTGGTGGGAGATGCGCAATGTTGCTCGACTCACGTATGCGCAATGTCCGCGCGAATTACGTTCAAGCGGACGAAATTTGGTGCTATGTCGCCAAGAAAGACAAGCACGTCCGCGTTGACGATCCCGAAGAATTTGGCAACCAGTGGGTATTCGTCGCGCTAGACGAAGAAACAAAGCTCATTCCGTCATTCGTCGTCGGTAAGCGCACTCGCGAAACCACGTATCAATTTTTGGTCGATCTGAGAGATCGCCTTGCAGAAGATCGTCGCTTCCAGCTTACGACTGACGGCTTTCACTTTTACCAGCGTGGCGTCGAAGATGTTTTCGCCGGGCAAGCCGACTTCGCGCAACTCGTCAAACTGTTCGGCGACTTCGGGCAATTCGATACCGCTGATGCGAGGTACTCCCCACCAAGAATCTCGGAGGTTATATCCAAGATTCGCGACGGAAGACCCGATCCCGATCACATCTGCACATCGCACGTCGAAAGACAAAACCTAACGATGAGGATGCAGATTCGGAGATTCACGCGGTTGACGAACGCTTTCAGCAAGAAACTGGAGAACTTGAAAGCCGCTTGTGCTTTGCACTTTGCTTTCTACAATTTCTGCCGTGTTCACTCGTCATTGAGGGTAACTCCTGCGATGCAGGCTGGCATTTCCGATCATGTTTGGGACATATCAGAACTTCTGGCGGTATAATGAAGCTGCCCAGGTGAGGCTCGCGATAGACCCGCACACGTTATGCCTTATCCTGCGTCTGCCATCGCCAATGAGTTTATACGATTGGCCAAGAAGTCCAATCGCCCGCTTTCTCCCATGAAAGTGCAGAAACTCGTGTATTTCGCTCACGGCTGGTATCTAGCGCTAACGGGTGAACCGCTAATTAACGAACCTGTCGAGGCGTGGAAATTTGGCCCCGTAATCCCGAGTCTGTACCACATCCTAAAACCTTACGGAAGCACTGATATTGCCGAACCCTTAACTGACGATCCTTTCCATGTATTCGTAGATGATGAAGTCCATGAATATTCGATTGACGATGGCTACAATCCTGATGAGAACGCACATGCAAAAAAGATCGTCAAACGAATATGGGACGTTTATGGAGGATTCAATGCCGTCCAATTGTCTAATTTGACGCACAATGAGGATGCTCCTTGGAGCCAAACTCTCGATAAGGACAAGAAACATACAGTTATAGATCAGGATTTAATCAAGCAGTATTTCTCGCGAGTGCTCCAACGCAATCGAGAGCGCCAACAGGCCGCTCAAAATAATGCCTAAGCCGAGTCAGGCTGATACCGACTTAATCAGCGCCCCTGAAATTGTCTCAGCGAAGCCTGACAAATTTACAAAAGACGAGCTAGCGGAAGAACGTAATATTCGCAATCTCCTTCTTCGTCAGCTTCTGGGCCACAGAAGATGGTATGCCTTGGGTATATTCTTCTTGGTCGTCATTTGGCTGATTGGGATTTTTGTCCTTCTCGTATGTGAGGGATTCGGTTGGAAAAAGTTTCATCTTGATGACAGCGTGCTACTTGCAGCCATCGGTTCCACGACCGCCAACATCATTGGCGTTTTGCTTATCATCGTGAAGTTTATATTTTCGGACACAAGCAAGCCGGATCCCCGCGCACGACAGAAATAACCCGTCAACGCAGTGTTAGGACACTACCGACAATTGGGATCAGTTGACAATGCTGCGGGATATCGGAGCTATTGGAGAGCCGAAGGTCGCCTTGGCTGGTATGGGTTCCGGATCGTAACCGGGCGCTCGAGCGATATTGGGATTTGGAATTTGAACTGCGGAGCACTCTGCCCTTTGGCGAGGTGCGAGGAGATGGGAGTGACATGTGCCCCAGACTCAGTCTACTCAAGCTGTTAGAACTGCCTGATGCGTTTGGCCTAACACTACTAACGATAGGTCTCGCCTTGTGTCTCGCCCCATATCTCGGCGGAATTGGCGTCGGTACTTTTACCATTCCAAGAGTTGGACCAGAGCGGGGAAGGCAGCTGAAGTTCATCGGCCCATTGTTTCTGCTTTTTTCCATCCTGATTTTTGCACCGGCCTGGCCCCTAATATGTCCTGCGTCATGCGTCGCTCGCTCCGCCGACGGTGGGGCGGAAACTGAGATAAATTTTGTGAATCACTCGCCCAAGCAAATCACGATCATTTGGCACGACGATGATGGGAAAGAGTGGGAAAACACACGTCGAACACTCGATCCGGGAACTGAATTGAAACAGGACACTTATCTCGGCAAATATATACTTGACACACAAATCCTTTCCCTGTATGCTGCATCTAGATGGATTGTGAGGGCAAAGATATGGCGAACAAACAGCCCGTCAGTTTGCAGCAAGCAATCGCTTATTTCGCTGACCCAGAGCGTGCTTTCGTGTACGCGGTCAACCTTCGCTGGCCGGGTAAGGTAATCACCTGTCCACGTTGCGGATGCACGGAGCACTCGTTTCTGCGGACTCGCTTGATGTGGTTCTGCAAGGGATGCAAAAAGCAGTTCTCCGTCAAGGTCGGCACGATCTTTGAGGACTCGCCGCTCGGTATGGACAAGTGGATGACCGCCTTCTGGATGGCCGTCAACTGTAAGAACGGAGTCAGCAGCGCAGAGATGGCGCGGACTCTCAATATCACCCAGAAGTCGGCATGGTTCATGCTGCATCGGGTGCGCGAAGTTCTCAGGACCCAGTCCGTGGAAAAGCTCGGCAGTACTGGCGGAGCCGTGGAAAGTGATGAGACTTTCGTTGGCCCGAAGCCGCAGAGGATGCACAAAGATCGCCGCGTTAAGTTGGAGGCGCTTCGCGGCCAGCAGAGGCGTGGCGATATGTACGTTGGCAAGACTGCCGTCCACGGAATGCTTGACCGTCAGACGCGCGAGATTCGCTGCAAGGTTATCCCCAACATCAAACGTGAGACATTGCAGAACGAAATCCTCAACAACATCCAGTACGGCGCTCGACTGTACACCGATGAGCACCCCGTCTATCACGAGATCGGGAAGATGTTCGTTCACGAAGTCGTTAACCATGCACGGGAGTACGTCAATGGACAGGTCACGACGAACGGGCTGGAGAATTTCTGGAGCCTGTTCAAGCGCAATTTGCGCGGCACTTACGTTAGTGTCGAACCATTCCATCTAGATCGTTACCTTGACGAACAAGTCTTCCGTTTCAACAATCGTGGCGGCAAGAAACGCGAAGAGCGCGTCACAGACTCAGAGCGTTTCGTGAAAGCCATGTCTCTCGCCTCTGGCAAGCGCTTAACCTACGCCCAACTTACGGGCAAGGGCACAGACTCGCTCCACCATTCGACGGCAGGGACGCGGACAGAGGAACAACCTTTCTAGCTCGCATCCTTGCCAGGCTTTCTGTGGTGCTTAGGCTCTGGCTTTGCTGGAGCCTTCTCCTTTGGAATCTGGAAAGCCGCACGCATGGCTTCGTCAAAATTTTCCCTTGCTTTCTTGCCTGTTATGAATTCTGCTTTCCTTTTCACCATAAACAAATTATGCGCCTCTTCACGTTGCTCGTCCTGCTCGCTTCGTTAGCGGCTCACGCGGTCGGCCAGAAAAACGAGCCGAACCCCAATTCCTCCGCAAATAACGGCCAGAACACAGCAGGAGCCAAGAATCCAAGTCCCCAAAGTGCTGTTCAACCGAATGGCAACCAGCAGCCCTCCAATCAGCAGTATGCCAGTAGTAACGGCGAGCAGCAGAGCCTCCTGCCAAGCCCCCAGAAGGTCAGCGCCTATAGCACGTTCTTTATTCTGTTGACCACCATCGCCTATGTGATTATTTCGTACTTGATGTGGAGGCGGATCGGAGAGCAAGTCGCGGCGGCTCAAGGAAGCACAGATGCGCTTATAGGGATTGAGCGCCCCTGGATTCAGGTGCTCATAAACAGGATTGATATCCCTCCTGCCCCAACCCCAAAAGGCACTCCGACCTCGCGTACATTTGGCCTAGCATAATAAGCGTCGGCAGAACCCCAGCTAGAACCACGCTGATTGTGTTTAAGAAACACCTGCTCCCCAAAGACCGAAACCTTCCAGAAGATGTCCCTCCACGGCTCCCCGATGAACCCGACTACAGCGGAGGTTCTTATATTGCCAAAGACGCCCTTGTTGTGCACGGAACGGGCATAGACCCAGCGCCAATTGAACTTAGAATGGAAGATTGGAGAGCTGTTAAGTCTAGGGAATACTTCCTCTATGTCTACGGGTACATCCGCTACGTCGGCGTCGGAGATTCCTATTACGAAACCAGATTTTGCAACGTCTACTGGATTCCCTACGGCCCATTTGACCCCACTGGAGAGGGTTTCCGCATGGCTGATTTCGCTACTCTGATCTGGCCCACTTGTGCGCGTCTGATTTGGCCCACCTTCATCGACTAATTGGCTACTCTGTCGGCGGAGCCGACAGGGAGGCCGATGGACAGGAGAACGAAGGTG
>Ga0182013_10003682_pt1 | contig 18939 bp, 15 predicted proteins | sample 612S2MmetaG_FD_120487 | JGI IMG/M metagenome (GOLD analysis project Ga0182013, IMG submission 120487) | Permafrost microbial communities from Stordalen Mire, Sweden - 612S2M metaG | ecosystem: Environmental > Terrestrial > Soil > Wetlands > Permafrost | place: Sweden: Stordalen | collected... | reverse complement strand
TGCGCAACTTGTTGCTGAGAGGCATCTCATCGACATATTTCGGCCCGCCTGGAATCAGGAAAGCAAAATATGCTTTGGCATTTCAAAGCACGGCGACGCGGTGACAACCCGAGGGAATAAAAACAGTCCGTGGGACGTCCTTCATCCGGGGCGAAACTGGGCGATACCCAGTCCGGTGCGCGCTGGAATGTCTCCTGAGACTATAACGGCTAACCTTACCGGGCACTTCAGCGTGAACCCTCCGCGTCGGGATCGAGAGGAGATCATGGAGATTATCCTGGATACCTTTCGCCAGGTGGGACGTGCGCCGGCCGCGATTTCAGAGGCGGCTGCCGAATCCGAGGAGGTTGCCGCCGCGGCCGCGAAAGAAGCACTTGAGGATCAAGACGAAGAGCCTGGGTTTGATTTCGACTGACAGATTTCTTTTTAAGATGCCGAACCGCGAAGACGTTTCGGTGTGGTGATCCCAGTAAGGGCAAAAACAGGCGTCTCATCGTGATTCCTCCCGACGCGTTTCCGACGATGCGCCGACACGGTGTCCTGGCCATACATCGATGCTACCATGCGTGCGCCGGCAAGTTCGAACAATGGAGTACAACCGATGCCGATCGCTGTCACATTGCTGATGTCCTCGGGCGATCCCGATCCGCACTGGACTTTGACGCCGGAGCAGGAACAGGAGTTTCTGAACCGGCTCGCCGCGTCGCCGGTGCCCAGTGTGACGGTGGGGCCGCCGGGGAGGCGGGCGGGATACGCGGGGATTATGGTGCGCGATGGCGCGGGAGAGCGTTGGGTGGTGTACCGGGGCTGGATCCGCGGCGGGGCCAACGCGCACGTCGATGACCGGCGGGTGATGGAACAATGGCTGCTGGACACCGGCGAGGCGACGGTCGCGCCGAAGCTTTACGCCGAACTTACGCGGCAGATCACGCCGCCCGTCTGAAGGATTTTTCGCCCGCGCACGCGCAATCATCGCGACAACGGTGTGTGACCACGCCAGTACATTTAGCAATCAGGTCGTTGCTTCTACGGCGCGTTCGCGGTGACGACCAGGCCCAGCATCGCGACCAGGTTGGCGGGTGACGCGGCTGCCTGTTGCAAGGATGCGAAAGAGACCGGCACGGGCGGTAACAACTCGACGGTCAGGTTGCGCGGTGCCGTGATAAAACTGCTGATCGCCTGATTCGCGGCGGACAGCGCCGGACTGACCTGACCGGGCGCGCTACCCTGACGCAGCACCAACGTCGCGATCTGCTGGCGGAACATGGCGGGATCGGCGCCGGATCGGGCGGCGCCGACGCGTATCAACCGCTCGACCAGCGATGCATCGTCAAACCGCAGCCTCGCGTGCACCAGACGTGTTTGAGTCGCGGCGGCGGCCCCCGGAACCACGTCGCTCACTTCGGCGGCGAGGCTGAGCGTGCCGAGCTCGTTGACTTTTAGCATCGTTTCGCGCAACGCCGCGCGGTGGGTCGCGATGTCCCAGTCATAGGCCAGCGCGAAGCTGGTGGTCATCGTCGCCAGGTCAAGTTGGTCGAACACATCGCGCGACTTTGGATCAGGCAGTTGCTCTTTCGTTACCGTCACATCCGTCCACCCGATCTCCCCCGACACCGGCATTCCCTGGGCGAACACGACCGGGCCGACGAAGATGCCGCCGGCATGCGCGGCGGGTTGGCCGGGCGGCTGGAAGGTGATCCCGCGATACTCGACGCGGCCGATCCGGATACCGTCCAACATGGCGGCGGACAGCGCCTCGCCGTTGACGAGGCGGCTCATCGGCGCGCGAAAATCGCTGGAGCCCATGGCCAGGTGCTCGGTGGAGAAGGAGCCGATTTTGTCGCCTCGGAAGACGATCCCCTCGGCGCTCGCGGACTTCAGCATGCCGCGGTCGAAGCCGTCCCCGGAGACCGAGCGAATGTCGTAGCCGATTTGAAGACCGGGCAGCGTTTCCGTCAGTTTCGTCGCGCCGACGGAATAAGAGTCGTAAGCAAAGCCCAGCATGAGGGCGGCTTCGGCGCGGAGGAGAGGGCGGAGGTCGTCCAATGTCGGCGGTTGCGACGCGGCGGAGAGCGAGGCCAGGACATCGTCCCACGACGGGATGCCGTCATGCAGAAACGGCCACGGATACAGGCGCGCATGGCTGAGAACGGCTGAGTCCTGCGTCATGTTCAGAACGGTGGAGTGGATCGTCACGCCCTTGAACGTGATCGTATCTGCCACGGGCAACACGGTTTCCGGAGCGATGGCCGCCGGGTTCGCTCGCGCGGAATTCCAGGCGGTGGCGAGATCCAGGTTGGGATTCGCGGTGGAGACAGACTCGATGTCGATGTCAAACGAACGCGACTGGGCTCCGGGAAGGTCGGCGTGCACGGTGACACCGGTGACCTCGGCCGCGTGCGAGATGATCGAATAATGCGCGCCCTTGTAAGCGACGGTGGTCCCGGGCGGGAGGCGCGCGAGGGTTTGGTCGAGATTGGCGCGAAACCGTTGCTCGGGATAAATTTCCAAACCGTAATAAAATCCGGCGGCGGCGAGGACGATCGCGGTTCCGGCGACCAGGAACGATGCGCGCATGGTGAAACCTTCCCGTCATGTCAGGCGATCGTGGACCCGATCCTCGTGGCCGATCCTCGTGGCCGATCCTGCCGGGAGCTTTGCGGACACGCAAGGATTCGCGACCGGCTCGAGCGGACCATCGTTTTCCCCAAAATCGCTCTGACCAGTGTGTTTACGCCGATGGTCCGGTTGAGCCGGACCATGACGTTGGTTGGAGGGTGCCACGCCGCTCACCGTGCGCCGGAGGGGTCGAGCCCGAGCAGGACGGCGAGGGGTGGGGCATTGCGATCTCTCCCACGGCCGTCCTGTCGCGGATGGGGTGTTGCCCCGCACTCTACCCCTCACAAATATCGGCCGCGTTCCAGGATTTCCAGGGTGTAGTCGCGGTAACTCATCCCGAGTTCCTCGGCGCGGGCGAGACGGCGGAGGGCAATCTCGCGCGGTGGCGTTTTCCAGGCGGCTTTATGGGCACGCCGCCAGCAATACTGGCGCCAACCCTCGTTCGGGTCGGGCTCCAGCGGCGGCCCGGCGTTATGACCGATCGAAGGACTCATGCGTGGCCGGCGCCACCCAGGATCCGCTGCATCGACAGCATATCCAGCCAGCGGCCGAACTTGCGGCCGGACTCCCGCAGCATCCCCGCCTCCACGAAGCCGGCCGATTTGTGCAGTGCGACAGAGGCGTGGTTCTCCGCGTCGATCACGCCGACCAACACGTGGATCGCGTGCGCCTCCGCATGCGCGATCAGCGCCGCCAACAACGCCCGGCCGACGCCGCGACCGCGCGCGCCTTCATGCACGTAAACGGAGTGTTCGACGGTGTGTTTGAAGCCTTCATACGCGCGGAACAGGCCGTAGGACGCGAACCCGGCCACGTCGCCTTCGTCGCCGGCCACCAGCACCGGAAAGCCGTTGGCGATCCGTTCGCGCAGCCAGGTCCGGCGATTGTCCAGCGTCACCGGCGTCAGCGTCCAGACGGCCGTGGTATGGACGATCGCGTGATTGAAGATCTCCAGAACGCGCGGCAGATCGGCTTCGGTCGCGTCACGGGTGGATGGGCTCATAAGACGGCTCCGTCGCTTGCTGCGATGCATAATTCCACTATAGTGTCATGATGTCCACTATCATCACGCCCACGAGAACCGAGGCCCACCTGGCCCAGCGGCTGCGCCTGGAACGGGAAAACCGCGGGTGGACGCTGGCCGAACTCGCCGCGAGGTCAGGAGTCAGCCGCGCCATGGTCAGCAAGATCGAGCGTGGGGAGGCGAGCCCGACAGCCGCGTTGCTCGGCCGGTTATCGGCGGCGTTCAACCTGACGCTGTCGCAACTGTTCGCGCGAATGGAGGAGCAACCGAAACAGACCTCCGGCCTGGTCGCGCGCGCGGCGGATCAGACGGTATGGCGGGATCCGGAAACCGGCTTTATCCGCCGTTCCCTCAGCCCGCCCGACTTTGGTCATCCCGGGCGGGCGCCACTGGAACTGGTATGGGGTGAATTGCCGCCGGGCGCGTCGATTTCCTACCTGGCCGCGTCTCGGGCGTTCATCGCGGATCAGCAACTGGTGGTGATCAGCGGAACGCTGTCGATCACTCTTGGCGCGACGGTGCACACGCTGGACGCCGGCGATTGCCTGTGGTTCGGGCCGCCCACGGACGTCACGTTCCACAACCCGGCCGAGGCGCGCTGCCGCTACGTGGTCGCCGTACTGCGGGGCACGCCGGTCACGCCGCGGGATTTGCCCCGGCCTGGAACCTGATGGCCTCCGTTACATTGACGTACCGCAATTCGCCGCCCCGGCGAGCGGGATTCCGACGACCGAGCCAACTCCCGGGTGACATTCGCGCGATCGGCGCATTATCGTTCGACGTTTCTGGCGTCGTGCGGTCACGGCGGCGAGCGTTCGAATTTCGAGCTGGCTCCAGAAGGACGCCCAGGGGGATGCATGCCGGGTTGCGCGGTGGAGGCGGAGACGGAGGCACGGCCGGCCCGAACCGCCGGCGCGTCGCGGCCGCTTAGGATGGAGCACCACCGGGCCGCCGGGCACCCCGCCGGTGGGCGCCGGCATTATCCCGTCGTCACCCATCTGGCGTTGTTCGCCATCGGCACGCTGGTCCCCGTCCTGCTGATCGTCACCTGGATGCTGATCGACACCGCGCGGCTGCGGCGGGACGATGCGCTGCACGATGCCCACACTTTGGCGAGGCATCTGGACGCCACCATCGATGTCGAGATGGAAAAGGCGATCGCCGTGGGTCAGGTTCTCGCGGTGTCGCGAATGCTCGTGGTCGGCGACTACGCGGCGTTCGACGCGCAGGCGCGCGATGTCGCCTCCCGGTTGGGGATTTTCATCGTGTTGCGCGATCCGGCCGGGCAGCAGCTGGTCAACACCGGGGTTCCCTCCGGCACGAAGTTGCCGGTCAGTGGCGCCTCGATCCTGGCGACGGATCGGCTGATGCTGGAGAGCAAACAGCCGGCCATCTCCGACCTCGTCAGCGGCGCCATCAGCAAGGCCCCGTTCGTGTTCGCGGATGTGCCGGTCTTCAAAGGGGCCGACGTGTCCTTGATCGTCAGTGTGGCTCTGACGCCGCGGCATCTGGGACGGATACTCTCGGAAGGGCTGCCGGAGGGGTGGATCGCCGGTGTGATCGGGCGCGACGGACGACTGATCGCGCGCGGGGTCGATGAGGAGCGCTTTCTCGGCACGGTCAATCGCGCTTTCCACGAAACCGCGACCGGAGCGGAGGGGGCCTGGACCGGGACCTCCCGGGAAGGCGAGGCGATCGCCGGCGCCTATATTCGCTCACCGCTGTCGGGGTGGGTCGTGTCGGTCGCGGTGCCGGAGAGCATCCTGAACACGCCCGCCCGCGTCGCGCTGCTCTGGCTGAGCGGTCTGATCGTCGCCTCGCTCGCGGTGTCCGGGTGGCTCGGTTGGCGACTGGCGCGGCGGATTTCCGGACCGTTGCGGGATCTGGTGGCGCAGGCGCGGGCACTGGGGCGGGGACAGCGCCCGGCCGGCGCGTATTCCACGGTCGATGAGGTCAATGAGGTGACGGAAGCGCTGCGGCTGGCGGCGGATGAACTCGATCTGCGGGCAACGGCGGCACGTCAGGCGACCGAAGCGGTGCGGGCCAATGAGGAGCGGCTGCAGTTGTTGCAGGCGACAGCCGGCATCGGCACCGTCGATTGGGATATCGAAGCCGACGTCGCGGTCTGTTCGCCGCGCTGTTATGAGATGCTGTCGCTGCCGCCGGACGGACCGTTCGGCCTCGCCGCGTTCCTGGCCAGGGTGCATCCCGAGGGGCGCGAGCGGATCGAGGCGTCGCGCATGGCCTTGTCCGTGACCGGCGGCCCGTTCGAGGAGGAATTTCGCATTCTCACGCCGACGGGAGAGGAACGCTGGATCCACGCGCGAGGGCGGCTCGATTTGAAAGACGGGAAACCGGTGCGGCTGCTGGCGGCGGGCATCGACATCACCGAGCGCAAACGGTCGGAGCAGCATCTGCTATTCCTGATGCGGGAGTTGTCGCACCGGTCGAAGAACCTGCTGGCGGTGATTCAGGCGATGGCCGGCCAGACCGCGAAATCGGTGGAAACCGTCGAGGACTTCAAGCGCCGGTTCGGGGAGCGGTTGATGGGCATGGCCGCCTCCCACGATCTGCTGGTCAACCAGAACTGGCTGGGGGCTTCGGTGGAGAATCTGGTCCGCGGTCAGTTGGCCTCGTTCATCGACGCGCGCGATCCGCGGCTGACCATTCATGGGCCGGCGGTGAATTTGAAGGCCGACGCGGTGGAGGCTCTGGGGCTGGCGTTGCATGAACTGGCGACCAATTCGTTGAAGTATGGCGCGTTGAGTAACGACGGGGGCAAGGTTGAGATCGCGTGGGAGGTCGCGTCGCCGGAGGACGGCGAGAGTGACCCAGACGCGCGGCGGTTCCGCATGGACTGGATCGAGCACTCCGCCGTTCCGGTGCCGCCGCCCAGTCATAAGGGCTTTGGCCGGATGGTGATCGAACATACCGTTGAAGCAACGTTACGCGGACGCGTGAAGCTGGAATGGTTGCCGGAAGGCCTGCGGTGGCGGCTGGACGCGCCGGCGACGTGTCTGGCGGTGGATGTGACGGTGGCCTGATATGGCGCCCTGGCGCGGCCGCGCCAGGCGATCGTCTACAAATTAAGAAATTCCAAAGGATGCGTCACCGGACTATGCGGGCGATTCTGGATTGTGTTAATCACCTGGCGGGGTAGCCCGGGATAAGGTCGTCCTCAGTGATAAGGCCGCCGTGCCGTATAGGGAGTGTTCCATGAAGCCGATGAAAATCAGTCGCCGTTCCGCTGTGAAACTTGGTGCCGCCGCCGCGGCGCTGCCTCTGGTGCATATTCGCACGGCCGGCGCCGCGGGCAAACTCAATGTCGGGTTCTGGGATCATTGGGTTCCGGGTGCGAACGACACGCTGCAGAAGCAAGTCACCGAGTGGGGGGAAAAGAACAAGGTCGAGGTGACAGCCGACTTCATCACCAGTTCGGGCGGAAAGTTGCAACTGACACCAGCGGCCGAGACGCAGGCGAAAGCCGGTCACGACGTTATGACCTTTATCACGTGGGATATCCAGAACTACGCCGACAGCCTGGATCCGGTGGATGACCAGATGAAGCGGCTACAGGAAGCCAACGGCGCCGTGAACGACGTCAGCAGCTACCTCGCCAAGGTCAAAGGCCACTGGGCCGCCATTCCGTCGAGCAACGGCACGCAGACCAAGCCACCGTGCGCGCGCATCAGTTGGTTTAAGAAGCACGGGCTGGATTTGCAGGCGATGTATCCGGCGAAGGATGTCAAGAACGCGATGCAGGACGCCTGGACCTGGGACGCGTTCATGAAATACGCCGAGCTGGCGCAGAAGGATAACCTGACCTTCGGGATGGGCCTGGGCAGCGGCCTGAACACCGACGCGACCGACACGCACGGCGCGCTGTTCGCCGCGTACGGCGCGACGCTGATCGACAGCGAGGGCAAATCGCAGTTGAAGTCCGACGCGATGCGGGAGTGCCTGGAGTTCTGCCAGAAGCTGGTGAAGTTCTACCCGGCGGACGCGGTGAGTTACGATGACGCGTCCAATAACCGCGCTTTGATTTCCGGCAAAAGCGCGCTGATCTTCAATCCTCCCTCGGCCTGGGCGGTCGCCAAGCGCGACGCGCCGGACGTCGCGGCGGATTGCTGGACGTTTCCGGCGCCGAGCGGTCCGAAGGGACGATTTGTTCCGACTCAGGAATATTTTTGGGGTGTTTACAACTTCAGCCAGAACAAGTCCGCCGGCAAGGACCTGCTGGAATTCCTGATGCAGCGCGACAACGTCGGCGCGCGCGAAATCGTGTGCGACGGCTACGATCTGCCGCCCTACGCGAAATTGAACGACTTCAAGATCTGGGAAGAGGTCGGGCCGCCGGTCGGCACCGTTTATAACTACCCGATCCGTGCCAACAGCGGTCAGAAGCCGTCGTTGGCCGCGGCCGAGGCGGCACCGGACATCGCCGTGCAGATCTACAACCGCGCGATCCACAACCAGATGCTGGCGCGCCTGCGGGATGGCAAGCCCATTCCGGAGGTCATCGCCTGGGCGCAGGACGAGTTGGAAGGGTTCGTGCGGTAATCTCCGTCGCGTGCCCAATCGGGCTCCGGTGGATAAGCGGTCAGTATCCGTTGCAACGATCTCCGCGTTTCGGCCTGGCTGGAAAGGCGGAGATCGATATGCGAGCGGCGGGCGCGACCGCGATGGATGTTGCACAGCGAGGCGGCACCCGGTAGCGTTGGATGACACTAATATTAGCAAATGGGACCGTGTCGCCGCTTGCGGCGGCGGCGGTTGACAGGCAAAAGGATCGATGCGCCCGGCTTTCGGGGGGAACCCGCCGATCAGTCGGCGGGGACCGGGACCGGGGCGCGTGACGGCGGATCAATCCGCCGCGACAGGGTTGGTGTTGTTGCCGCGAAGCAGAGAGTGAACCCAATCCCTCTCTCGTGGCGCGCCGTATGCCAATCAAATGGCAGCGGCTGAGGAGGGACGTATGGCGGACGGGACGAGCGTACCAGTTGGCGTGATCGAGCCACCCTCGCGGCGGGTGGCGCGGCCAGGCACGATGACGAGAATCGCGCGGCGCAAATCGACGATCGCGTTTCTTTTGTGCCTGCCGTTGATGGTGCTGATTATCGGTTTCGTGATCTACCCGGCGTTCTACGCCCTGTACCTCAGCATGCTGAACAAGAAGATGACGGCCTTTGTCGGTCTCGGCAATTTCGCGTTCCTGCTGAAGCGGCACACGTTCCAACTGGTCATCTTCCAAAGCTGCCTGTTCGCGATCAGCGCCGTGGTGCTGAAGGCGCTGCTTGGCTTCATCATTGCCCACCTGATGCATAATATTCCCGGCAAGAATCAGCGCATCTGGCGCGGCCTGCTGCTGGTGCCGTGGGTGATTCCGCTGGCGTTGTCGACGTTGACCTGGTGGTGGATGTTCGACCCGTCTTACTCGGCGTTCAACTGGATCCTCAATCAATTCGGCATGGACAACGTGCCGTGGCTTGGCGTCGGCTGGATCGCGCGGGCCTGCACGATCACCGTCAATGTCTGGTTCGGCACGCCGTTCTTCATGATCATGTATCTGGCGGCGCTGAAATCGGTCCCGGAAGCGTTGTATGAGGCGGCCTCGATCGATGGCGCCGGGGCGCGGCAGAAGCTGCTGTTCGTGACGCTGCCGATGATGCGCAACATCATCGCGATCACCGTGCTGTTCAGTCTGATCGTTACGTTCGCCGACTTCGATATCGTGCGCATTCTGACCGCCGGCGGACCGCAGGACATGACCCACGTGTTCGCGACCTATGCGTTCCAGATCGGCATCCAGTCGGGTGATATTCCGCTCGGCGCGGCGGACAGCCTGTTCATGTTCCCCATCCTCGCGTTCGCGGCGTTCTTCGTTCTGCGTGGCGTGACTCAGCGCACCAAGGACATCGCGGCATGAGTGCTCAACTGGACAAAACCCGCGGACCGGCGATGCCCGGCCTGACTCCGCCACGACCCGTCGTGCGCGCGGGCGCCGGTACCGCGTCGCGCGCCGCCGCGCACCGCACCAGCCTGCACCGCCAGCGGCAATGGGCGCTGTGGGGCAGTTACGCCGCGCTGGCGGTGTTTGTCGTGATGTTCCTGATGCCGCCGTTCTACACGCTGATGACCAGCCTCAAATCGTCGGCGGAGATCTCGGCGCAGACCGGTAGCCCATGGCTGGTGAAGCATCCGACACTGGACAATTTCTGGTACCTGATCACCTATCCGAACTTCCAGACGTACTATTTGAATTCGGTGTTGATCACGGTGCTGACGGTCGCGGTGTCGATGGTGATTTCGATCCTGGCGGCGTTCAGCCTGGCGCGGATGGGGTTCTGGGGCAGCAGCGCGCTATCGACCGGCGTTTTCCTGACCTATCTGATCCCGCCGTCGTTGCTGTTCATTCCGCTGTTCCAGATCGTCGGCTGGATGCACCTGATCAACAGCGTTTGGGCGCTGGTCTTGCTGTATCCGACGCTGGCGGTACCGTTCTGCACCTGGATCATGATCGGCTACTTCAGTTCCGTTCCGCGCGAACTGGATGAGGCGGCGTTGATCGACGGCGCGGGGTATTTGCAGATCCTGACGAAGATCTTCATCCCGGTGGCGATGCCCGGCATCATCGCGGCGACGATCTTCGCCTTCACCGTCGCCTGGGGCCAGTTCCTTTATCCGCTGGCGTATCTTTACACATCGAACCAAATGGTTCTGACGGTCGGCATCATCTCCGACCTGATCCGCGGCGATGTGTTCCAGTGGGGCAAGATCATGGCCGCGTGCCTGCTGGCGTCGCTGCCGCCGATCGTGATTTACGCTTTCCTGATGGACTACTACGTCGCGGGTCTCACGGCCGGAGCGACGAAGGGCTGATCTACAAGCTGAACTCCGCCTTCGGGCAAACTGAGGAAACGAACCAAAATGGCTGAAGTCTCGTGCCGTAGAATCGTCAAAGAATATGACGGCGGCGTTCAGGCGGTGAAAGGCATCGACCTCGACATCGCCGACGAGGAGTTTGTCGTGCTGGTCGGCCCCTCCGGGTGCGGCAAGTCGACCACTCTGCGGATGATCGCTGGCCTGGAGGAGATCACCGGCGGTGAAATCCTGATCGGAGGCGACGTCGTCAACGACGTGCCGCCGCGCGATCGCGACATCGCGATGGTGTTCCAGAACTACGCGCTGTACCCGCACATGAGCGTGTTCGACAACATGGCGTTCGGGTTGAAGCTGCGGAAGTTTCCGAAGGATGAGATCAAGCGCCGGGTCGACGAGGCCGCGCGCATCCTGGACATCGCGCCGTTGCTGGATCGCAAGCCGAGGGCGTTGTCCGGCGGGCAGCGGCAGCGTGTGGCGATGGGGCGCGCGATCGTGCGTAACCCGAAAGTGTTCCTTTTTGACGAGCCGCTGTCCAACCTGGACGCCAAGCTGCGCGTGCAGATGCGCACCGAGATCAAGAAGGTCCATCAGACCGTCAAGACCACCACGGTTTATGTGACGCACGACCAGGTGGAGGCGATGACTCTGGCGGACCGCGTGGTGGTGATGAACGCCGGGCATATCGAGCAGGTCGGCACGCCGCAGGAACTGTATCACAATCCGGCGACCCGGTTTGTCGCGGGGTTCATTGGCTCGCCGGCGATGAACTTCATGCCGTGCCGGATCATTGAGGGCGCGGGCGGCGGCATCGCCGTGCACGTCAACGACCAGATCCTGCTGCCGGTGCCGGAAGCGCGGGCGGCGCGGTACCGGCCTTACATGGGCAAGCCGATGGTATTCGGTATGCGGCCGGAACATCTGTTCGAGTATCATGAGCAGGCCAAGCCGGGCTGGGAACGCGTGGATCTGAAGGTCGACGTGGTGGAACCGATGGGCATGGAAACCATGGTGCACTTCTTCCTTGGAGGGGATCCGATCTGCGCGCGCGTGGCGCCGGAGACGGAGTGCCATCCGGAGCAAATCCTGGCGCTGACGGCTGATATGAACAACATGCACATGATGGATGGCGACACCGGCAAGGTGGTGTGATAGCAGGGGCTGGGTAGGGTTCAGGGCTCTGCCCTGAAACCCGCCAAGGGGCTCTGCCCCTTGGATCCCCGCCAAAGGGCGAGGCCCTCTGGACTCTATCCATTGGGGGGAAATGAGGAGGGGGTGCGACCGGACCTCGCGAGGTCCGGTCGCACCCCCTCCTCATTTCCCCCCAATTAATGGGTTCCAAGGGCTATCGCCCTTGGCGGAGGTCCAGGAGGCAGAGCCTCCTGGTGGGGTCTCGGGGCAACGCCTCGAGCGCTGCTCAGACCTTAGCCACCGGGGACGCTCATGGGTTTCAACTGCGGGATTGTCGGTCTGCCGAACGTCGGCAAGTCCACCCTGTTCAACGCGCTGACCGCGACCGCCGCGGCGCAGGCGGCGAACTATCCATTTTGCACCATCGAACCGAATGTCGGCCGCGTCGCGGTGCCCGACAAGCGGCTGGACGTGCTCGCCGAGATCGGCAAATCCGTCAAAATCGTGCCGACATCGCTCGAGTTCGTCGATATCGCCGGCCTGGTGCGCGGGGCCTCGAAAGGCGAGGGTCTGGGCAATCAGTTCCTGGCGAACATCCGCGAGGTCGATGCCATCATCCACGTCCTGCGCTGCTTCGAGGATACCGACATCACGCATGTCGAAGGCTCGATCGATCCCGCCCGCGACGCCGAGGTAGTGGAGACCGAACTGATGCTGTCCGATCTGGACAGTCTGGAAAAACGCCTGCTCGCGGCTCAGAAAAAGGCGCGTGGCGGGGACAAGGAGAGTATCGCCGCGGTGGCGCTGATGGAGCCTTTGGTGGCGGCGTTGCAGGCCGGCCGGCCGGCGCGCACGGCGATCCCTTCGGGACAGGAGGAAGCGGTGCGGCGGTTGCAACTGTTGACCTCGAAACCCGTGCTGTACGTCTGCAATGTCGAGGAATCGGCCGCCGCGGCCGGTAATGCGTTCTCCGCCGCCGTCGAGGTCCGCGCGAAAAGCGAAGGCGCCCGCTGCGTCGTTGTCTCCGCTGCCATCGAGGCCGAGGTCGCGCAACTTCCTGTGGAAGAACAGGCGGAATTCCTTGAAGGTCTGGGCTTGCACGATTCCGGTCTCGACCGGGTGATCCGGGCCGGGTACGATCTGCTCGGGCTGGTAACTTATTTCACTTGCGGTCCGAAAGAGACGCGCGCCTGGACCATCACCAAGGGAACCAAGGCGCCACAGGCCGCCGCGGTCATTCACAAGGACTTCGAGCGCGGTTTCATCGCGTGCGAAACGATCGCGTACGAAGACTACGTCGCCTGTCGCGGTGAGGCGGGCGCCCGGGAAACCGGCAAGCTGCGCATCGAGGGCAAGGAGTATGTCGTCAAGGACGGCGACGTTCTGCTGTTCCGCTTCAACGTCTGAGCAGGGTCACGCGTCTCGCGGCACTGAGCGCGAACCTTGAGAGGTTTGCCGCGCGGTTCCGGAACGGGCATGCTGGGCTCAGAACAGAGGAGACGAGCCATGACCTATGAAACGATCGCGGTCGCGCCGGTCACGCCCACCATCGGCGCCGAAGTCTCCGGCATCGATCTCTCCCGTCCGTTGGGGAATCAGCAGTTCCAGGAAGTGCACGATGCGTTGATGGCGCATCAGGTACTGTTCTTCCGCGACCAGAAACTGACGCTGGATCAGCACAAGGCGTTCGGGCGCTTGTTTGGCGAACTGGCGATCCATCCGAACACCAAGGGACCGGACGGGCACCCGGAAATCCTGCCGGTTTACGCCGACGCGAACTCGAAGCGCATCGCCGGGGAGCGGTGGCATTCCGATGTGTCCTGCGATCCGGAGCCGCCGATGGGCTCGATCCTCAATTTGAAGACCATTCCGCCGACCGGCGGCGACACGCTGTTTTGCAGCATGTACGCGGCTTATGACGCGCTGTCGGCGCCAATGCGGCAGTTCCTGTCCGGGCTGACCGCGATCCATGACGGAGCACCGAATTACTCCCGCACCAACAACCTGATCGGCGACGCGACGCCGAAGACCTTTCCGAGAGCGGAACATCCGGTGATTCGCACCCACCCTGTCACCGGCAAGCAGGCGATCTTCGTCAACCCGGTGTTCACCGTCGCGATCAAGGACGTTCCGCCGGCGGAGAGCAAGGCGATCCTGGAGTTTCTGTATGAGCATTGTGCCCGTCCGCACTGGCAGGTTCGGTTTCGTTGGCAGCCCGACAGTGTCGCGTTCTGGGACAATCGTTGCGTTCAGCACATCGCCATGTGGGACTACTTCCCACAGGTTCGTTCCGGGTTCCGCGTGACCGTAAAGGGCGACAAGCCGTTCCACAGGGCGCACTGATACGGGCGGCCGGACGGCGGTGCGGGCAGGGACGATTTGTTCGCGCGCCAGGCCGCGGATAAGCCCAGGAGATTGGGCGGTGGTGACAGCACCGCGCGCGGGCGAATAAGGGGGAGCAGCGATGCCGGTTAACATTCCGCGTTTGGTTTATTTCGAGAACTTTATGAACCCGGCGGCGGTGACGATCCTCAGCGGCCGCGACGATCTGGATCTCGTACGGCTGGAATACGCGGCGCCGGTCGATGAAAACCTGACCGAGATGCGCCGCGCGCATGGTTATCAAATCCAGCCACGCACCGAATTGCGGGAGCCATGGTTCGGCGATGCCGCGTTGCTGGCGGATTGTCCAAACATGCTGGCGATCAGTTCCACCGGCGCCGGATATGATATGATCGATGTCGATGACTGCACCAAAGCGGGCGTCATCGTCCTGAACCAATCGGGCACCAACAAGGAAGGCGTCGCCGAGCACGCCCTGGGTTTGATCCTGTCGCTGTCGAAGAAGATCGCGGTTTCGGAAAAAGCGATGCGCACGATCCAGAACATGGATCGCCGGCTTTACGAAGGCAACGACATTCGCGGCAAAACACTGGGCATTATCGGGATCGGCCATATCGGCACGCGCGTGGCGGAACTGTGCCGGGGTTTGTTTCAGATGACGATCCTGGCGTACGATCCGTATCTGACCGCCGAACAAATCAGCGCACGCGGCGGGGAAAAGGTCGAGCTGGCCGATTTGTTGCGCCGTTCCGACTACGTCACGGTGCATTGTCCGCGCACCAAGGAGACCTTCGGCATGTTCGGCGCGGAGCAGTTCGGGCTGATGAAACCGACCGCGTATTTCATCAACACCGCGCGCGGCGGGATCCACGATGAGCCGGCTCTGGCCGACGCGGTTCGCTCCGGTCGCATCGCCGGCGCGGGCCTCGATGTTTTTTTGAAAGAGCCGCCGGAGCTGGATCATCCATTGTTGCATATCGACAACGTGATCGTGACGCCGCACAACGCGGGAATGACCGCCGAGTCGATATTGGAAATGGTGACGGCCACCGCGCATCAGTGGGTCGATGTGTTCCACGGCAAGGTGCCGCCGCGGCTGGTCAATCCCGAGGCCTGGCCGTTGTACTCCGAACGGTTCACCGCGTTGCTTGGCTCCGCGCCGGAAAAGCTGGCCTGAAGCACTGTCACGCGGCCACCGGTTGTTCAGCCGTCTGGACTAAACGTTCCACCGCCGGATAGTCCACTTTGCCGGTCGACAATACCGGCATCGAGGGCACCGGCAGCATGGCGCGCGGGATCATGATTTCGGGCACGCCGCGCTGTCTGGCGTGCGCCAGCAGCGCGTTCAAATCGGCGTTGGCACGGGTGGTCACCAGGATCAGCCGCTCGCCCTTGCGCGGGTCGGCCACCGCGATGACGGCGTGTTGATCGTCCGGCCACAGCGAAACCACCAGGCCCTCGGCGGCGGTCAGCGACACCATCTCGCCGCCGATTTTGGCGAAACGCTTCGCCCGTCCCACGATCGAAACGAAGCCGGCGTCGGCGATCGAAACGATGTCGCCGGTGTCGTACCATCCGCCCTCGGGCGGATGCAGCACACCGGGTTCGTTTCCGAGCAAATAGCCTAGCATGACATTGGGACCGCGCACGTGCAGACGGCCGCCCTCCACGATGCCGGGCACCGCTTCAAGCCGGTGCGCGATGCCAGGCAGCGGCCGGCCCACGGTATTGGGGCGGCAATGCATCGCGGTGTTCAGGGCGATCACAGGTGCGGTCTCGGTGGCGCCGTAGCCTTCCAGGATGCGCACGCCGAACCGCTCGGCGAACAGGCGTTTGGTCTCTTCCCGCACTTTCTCGGCGCCGGCGAAGATGTAGCGCATGGCATAGAAGTCGTAAGGGTGGGCATAGCGAGCCCACCCATTCAGGAACGTATCGGTACCGAAGCAGATTGTGGCGTCGGTGTCGTAAATCAGACCCGGAATGATCCGGTAATGCAGCGGGCTGGGGTAATGGAAGGTCCGCACGCCGGAGACCAAGGGCAGAATGGTGCCGCCGGTCAGCCCGAACGAATGGAACATCGGCATCGCGTTAAATACCGTGTCGCCGCCATGAAAGTCGATCACCGACGATAGCTGCGCGCAGTTCGCCAGGATGTTACGGTGGCTGAGCACGACGCCTTTGGGCCGGCCCTCGGAGCCGCTGGTGAACAACACGACCCCGGCGCCGTTCGGATCGCCATGCGCGCCCGGCAGGCGGCCGGGAAACCACGAGTCGAGCTTGCCGCGGAGTTTGTCCTTGAAACCGATGCCGTCGCGGATGTCCTCCAGCCAGACGAAACGGACCGACGCCGACATTTGCTCGACGAGGCCGGCCAATTTCGCTCGGGTAATGAAGTCGCGGCTGGAGACGACGACGCCGATGGTGGCGGTCTCGCAGGTGGCCAGCACGCTGCCGGCGCCAGCGGACGGATTTAACAAGCACGGCACGCGGCCGAACGCCTGCGCGGCGCAAAACGTCACCACCGAGCCGACCGCGTTGGGCAGCAGCAGGCCGAATCTCCCGCCTTCCGGCACGTGCTTCGCCAACGCGCGGCCCAATACCGCCGCGCCGAGGATCAACCGCTGATAACTGATCGGCGCGCGGGCGATATCCTCGGCGATGATGGTCGAGTGGCCATGCGTCGCGGCGGCGTCCAGCACGGCGCCGAACAGCGTGCGATTGATGTTGCGGGATCGAAACACCGCATCGACCATGACATCCTGCAAGGCGCGGCCGATCGCCATGCGACGGTCGCGCGGCGACAGGCTGTCCGCGTTCGCCGGGGTCAAATCCACCGACGGCCAAATGTGTACGGTCAGCGGCGGAAACCAGCGGCGCCGGGCGCGTCCGGCCATGCGGCCAAGGTGGGAGAATCGTGGCCCGTCAATGGAAATCGGCAGGATGCGCGCGTGCGCCTTGTCGGCGACCAGGCCGGCGCCTTCGTAAACTTTCATCAGCGCGCCGGTGCGGGTCAGGCGGCCCTCTGGGAAGATCATCAATTTCCGGTCATGATCGCGGACCGCCTCGACCATGCGTTTTAACGAGAATGGCGACAGCGGATCGACCGGGAACGTATCGACCGCTTTCAGGAACGGTTTCACCCACCATTTCCGGGTCTGGGCGGTATCGATGGCGAAGGTTGGATTGTCCGGCAGAAACGCCGCGATCAGGCAGGCATCGAAATACGATTGGTGGTTCGAAACGATGACCACGCGCGGGCCGGCGGCGCGATAGTTCTCCAGTCCGTGCACCGTCACGCCGTGCAACGCGCGGAAGTACCAGCGAAACAGCGAGCGCCAGACCTCATGCGGCAGGATGCGGACGATCCAGAGCGCGACGAAGAAGTTCGCGATCGCGGTCACCTCCAGCACACGCGGCGCGGTGAATTCGAACCCGGCCAGCAGCGCGGCGGCGGCGGCGCCGAGCACCATGAACAGCGCGTTCATCACGTTGTTGGCCGCGACCATGCGCGACCGCTCGTTCGGGTGCGCGGCATCCTGGATGATCGCGTAAAGCGGCACCGAGAACACACCGCCGCACACCGCCAGCAGGAACAGGTCGGCGCCAATGCGCCAGCCTCGCAACGATCCGGCGACCGCGGCGGCGTCGGCCAGGTCTCCCGCCGCCTGGGCCGCATGGGCGAAGTCCCAGCAGAAGACTGAAATGCCCAACGCGGCGAAGGGCACGAGGCGGGGCGAGACCTCCCCATGCAACAGCCGCGCGCATCCGATCGAGCCGGCGCCGACACCGATCGCGAACACCGACAGCAACAAGGTCATCACGGTTCCGTCGCCGTGCAGCGTATCGCGCGCGATCACCGGGAACTCGGTCATCAGGGTCGCGCCGACGGTCCAGAACCAGGACAGGCCGAGGATGCACAGCCAGATGCCGTGCTGACCGATCGCCAGGCGTAACAGGTCCGACGTCTCCGCGAACGGGTTCCACCGGATCCGTAACGATGGATCGGCGGCGGCGGCGGCCGGGATGCGCATGGCGCCGAACAGGCCCAACAGCGCCAACGCCACGCCGGCGGTGCCGACGATCGCGGTGCCGCTGTCCAGCAGGATCAGTCCGCCCCCGGCGACGGTGCCGGCGACAATGGACAGAAAGGTCGTCGCCTCGATCGCTCCATTACCGGCGATGAGTTCGTCTTCCGCCAGCAATTCCGGCAACACGCCGTACTTGACGGGTCCGAACAGCGCCGCTTGCACGCCCAGTCCGACCAGGACGCCGAGTAACGCTGTAACGCTGCCGGACAGAAAGGCCAGGGCTGCCAGCAGCATCAGGCCGACTTCCATTAGTTTATACAAACGAATGAGCCGCGGTTTCTCGAACCGGTCGGCGAGTTTTCCCGCTGTCGCGGACAGCAACGCATAAGGCGCGATGAACAGCGCGCCGGCCAGCGCGGAGAGGCCGGCGCCGCCGATGTGGAGTTGGAAAATCGCCAGCACGACCATGGCGTTCTTGACCAGATTGTCGTTCAGCGCCCCGCAAGATTGCGCCAGCACCAAAGGGCCCAGGCGCCGCGTCTTCATTAAACCGATGGGAGACATTTCGACCTCCTAGGAAAGCGCGCGCCAGCACATGGCGACGATGGTGTCGGCTCGTTCTCGTAACTGACCTGTCAGTCGTCCGTACAACAGACCGGTGGCGGGCTGCACGATCAGGCCGATGATGGCCATCGCCATCAGTTCGGGTTCCCGTCTGGGGATTTCTCCGGCGTCCATCGCGGCGGTGACGGCACGGCAGATGATCTCGACCGGGTTGCGTTCGGTGCGTTCCACGTGGTGCAGGAAGCCGTGCTGCGTCATCACCAGGAAGCGGAAGCGGATATTGTCCTGATCGTGCAGCCGGCAAATCTCGCGCACCAGGTGTTCGAGGCGCATCCGGAACGGACCGGGCAC
>Ga0182013_10003681_pt1 | contig 18942 bp, 17 predicted proteins | sample 612S2MmetaG_FD_120487 | JGI IMG/M metagenome (GOLD analysis project Ga0182013, IMG submission 120487) | Permafrost microbial communities from Stordalen Mire, Sweden - 612S2M metaG | ecosystem: Environmental > Terrestrial > Soil > Wetlands > Permafrost | place: Sweden: Stordalen | collected... | reverse complement strand
CTTTCCCCGGCCAAAAAAGCCCCCTCGACTGAAAATCTCGGCGCGAGCGTAAGCGGTTTCGCTTGCCGCGCCAAGGCGGGGAGGGGCGGCGATTGTCGAAGCAAAGGCCGAATCTGCTCCCTCTCCCCGTCTTATGGGGAGAGGGCGGGGGTGAGGGGCCGGGGCTCTTATCCACCATCTTATTCGCGCCCACGAGGCCAGCGTCGCCGGACCGTGCCGCTCCACTCCCCAAGCCCCTCACCCTGACCCTCTCCTCGCAGGCGGGGAGAGGGAATGGCGCCCGCTGGTGGGGAGAGGGCGTCCCCCGCATTGCGCCGCGAAACCGCCGGATGCTATAGCGCCGGTGAGGATCAATAGAGCGGAGCGCAAAATGTCGGTCGATTCAGCGGTGGTTCGCCGTATCGCGCATCTTTCCCGTATCGCCGTCGAGGAGGCCGAGGTCGAGCGCCTTCGCGGCGAACTCAACGCCATTCTGGCCTTCGTCGAGGAGTTGAATGCGGTCGACGTCTCCGGCGTCGAGCCCTTGACCTCCGTCCTGCCGATGAACATGAAAAAGCGCGCCGATGTCGTCAACGACGGCGGCATCGCCGATGCGGTGCTCGCCAATGCGCCCGAGCGCGAGGATCATTTCTTCGTCGTGCCCAAGGTGATCGAGTAAGCGCGCCGCTCCGCTGGCGCCGCGAAGGATCGAGAAAGCATAAATGTCCGAGCCCACGCATCTCACATTAGCCCAGGCGCGCGACGCGCTGAAAGCCAGGACGCTCAGCGCGAGCGAGCTCACGCAGGCGCATGTCGACGCCATCGAGCGCGCGGGCGAGCTCAATTGCTTCATTACAAAGACGCCGGAGCTCGCGCTCAAGGCGGCGAAGGAAAGCGACGCCCGATTCTCGCGCGGCGAGGCTGGTCCCCTGGAGGGCCTGCCGCTCGGCATCAAGGATCTCTATTGCACCAAGGGCGTGCGCACGACGGCGGCGAGCCGCATCCTCGACGACTTCACGCCGCCCTATGAATCCACCGTCAGCGGCAATCTCTTTCGCGACGGCGCGGTCATGCTGGGCAAGCTCAACCTCGATGAATTCGCGATGGGCTCTTCGAACGAGACCAGCGCCTTCGGTCCGGTGATATCGCCCTGGCGGCGCAAGGGCGCGAACGGGATCGACAGCGCGAAGATCGTGCCCGGCGGCTCTTCCGGCGGCTCCTCCTCGGCGGTGGCGGCGCGGCTGTGCCTTGGCGCCACGGCGACGGACACAGGCGGCTCCATCCGCCAGCCGGCGGCCTTCACCGGCACGGTCGGCATCAAGCCGACCTATGGCCGCTGCTCGCGCTGGGGCATCGTCGCCTTCGCCTCTTCGCTCGATCAGGCAGGGCCGATCACGCGCACGGTGCGCGACGCCGCGATCATGCTGCGCTCGATGGCGGGACATGACCCCAAGGACACGACCAGCGTCGACGCGCCCGTGCCGGATTACGAGGCGTCGATCGGCGCCTCGGTCAAGGGCAAGCGCATCGGCATCCCGAAGGAATATCGACTCGACGGGCTTTCTCCCGAGATCGCCGCGCTATGGGATCAGGGCGTCGCCTGGCTGAAGGACGCGGGCGCCGAGATCGTCGAGATTTCTCTGCCGCATACGCGCTATGCGCTGCCTGCTTATTATATCATCGCGCCGGCGGAAGCCTCGTCCAACCTCGCGCGTTACGACGGCGTGCGTTACGGCCTGCGCGAAAAGGGCCGCGACATCACCGACATGTATGAAAAGACCCGTGCGAAGGGCTTTGGCGCGGAAGTGCGCCGGCGCGTGATGATCGGCACCTATGTGCTCTCTGCCGGCTATTACGACGCATATTATGTACGTGCGCAGAAGATCCGCAGCCTGATCAAGCGCGACTTCGATCTCGCTTTCGCGGCCGGCGTCGACGCGGTGCTGACGCCCGCGACGCCTTCTCCGGCCTTCGCGCTGGGAGAAAAAGGCTCGACCGATCCCGTCGAGATGTATCTCAACGACGTCTTCACCGTGACCGTCAACATGGCGGGGCTTCCCGGCCTTGCGCTTCCCGCCGGGCTCTCGGGCAATGGCCTGCCGCTCGCGCTTCAGCTGATCGGCCGGCCGTTCGACGAAGAGACATTGTTCGCGCTCGCGAGCGCGATCGAACAGGCGGCGCCGAAGATCAACCCGCCCGATCCGTGGTGGCGAGACGGCGCAACGAGGCCCTAGATGAACACTTCCATCAAGGCCGAGGGCGCGGGCGAAATGTCGCCGCTGGAGGAAATGGCCGATGTGCGCAAGGTCATCGACGCGCTTGACGACGAGATCGTCGAGCTGTTCGCCAAGCGCCAGCGTCAGATCGAAAGAGCGGCGCGGGTCAAGCCGCTCATCGACATGCCCGCGCTGGTGCAGGAGCGCGTCGACGAGGTTCTGGCGCGGGTGCTGGGCGCCGCGCATCGCGAAGGCCTCTCGAAGCAGCTCGCCATGACGATCTGGACCGCCGCCATCGAGTGGTCGATCGAATATGAAGAGAGACTGATGGGCGCGCGGGCGCCCAAAAGTGCGAACGTGGCGGAAGACGGCGGTTGAATCCCGCACGGCGCCTGCGTGGAGCTGACAGCTCTCGCCGCGCCGACCTAAACCAATCGAGGGTGTAGACGATGACAGCACATGCCACCCCATCCAAACTCATCAAAGGCGCGACTGGCGATTGGGAAATTGTCATCGGCATGGAAATCCATGCTCAGGTGACGAGCAACGCCAAGCTGTTCTCGGGCGCCAGCGCCGAATATGGCGGCGAACCGAACGATCATGTCTCTCTCGTCGACGCCGCCATGCCCGGCATGCTGCCCGTCATCAACGAGGAATGCGTCGCGCAGGCCATCCGCACCGGTCTCGGCCTTGAGGCCCAGATCAACCTTCGCTCCGTGTTCGACCGCAAGAATTATTTTTATCCCGATCTGCCGCAGGGCTATCAGATCTCGCAGTACAAATATCCGATCGTCGGCGAGGGCGAGGTGATCGTCGACGTGTCGCCGACCGAACGCATCAAAGTGGGAATTGAACGGCTGCACCTTGAGCAGGACGCCGGCAAGTCGCTGCATGAATTGTCCGCGACGGAGAGCCATGTGGATCTCAACCGCTCGGGCGTGGCGCTGATGGAGATCGTTTCGAAGCCGGACATGCGTTCTGCGGAGGAAGCGCGCGCCTATGTCACCAAGCTGCGCACCATCCTGCGCTACATAGGCTCCTGCGACGGCAATATGGAGCAGGGGTCGCTCAGGGCGGATGTCAACGTCTCCGTGCGCAAGCCCGGCGCGCCGCTTGGCACTCGCTGCGAGATCAAGAACGTCAACTCGATCCGCTTCATCGGTCAGGCCATCGAGGTGGAGGCGCGGCGCCAGATCGCGATCCTTGAGGACGGCGGCGCCATCGCGCAGGAGACGCGCCTGTTCGATCCCGGCAAGGGCGAGACGCGCTCGATGCGCTCCAAGGAGGAGGCGCACGACTATCGCTATTTCCCCGACCCGGATCTTCTGCCGCTCGAATTCGAACAGGCCTATGTCGACGCACTGGCGAAGGAATTGCCGGAGCTGCCGGACGCCAAGCGCGCGCGCTTCGTTGAGCAGTACAGCCTTCCCGCCTATGACGCGGGCGTTCTGGTGATGGAGCGCGCCAGCGCGGATTACTTCGAGGAGGCGGCCAAGGGCCGCGACGCCAAGCTGATCGCCAATTGGGTGATCAATGAATTGTTCGGGCGTCTCAACAAGGAAGGCCTCGACGTCACCCGCTCGCCCGTGTCGGCGCAGGCGCTTGGCGCGATCGTCGACTTGATCTCGAAAGGCGTGATTTCCGGCAAGATCGCCAAGGACTTGTTTGAAATCGTCTGGAGCGAGGGCGGCGATCCGGAAAAGATCGTCGAAGCGCGCGGGATGAAGCAGGTGACAGACACGGGCGCCATCGAAGCCGCTGTCGACGCCGTGATCGCGGCCAATCCCGACAAGGTGGCGCAAGCGATCGCCAAGCCGACTATGCTCGGCTGGTTCGTCGGTCAGGTGATGAAGACGACAGGCGGCAAGGCCAATCCGCAAGCGGTCAACGACCTTCTGAAAGCGAAGCTCGGCATCTGATTTCGGCCCGCGACGAGCCTGAAAGCGAATCACTTTTCATGCACGCTGCGCGATTCTCGCGTCAGCGGCGTGTAAGCGATCGCGGATTCAATGGCGCAAACGCGTCGTCGACAGATTTTTTTTTGTCGCTCCGTTCGGGCTTCCGCAGAAGCCGAACATGTCGCGGAAATTTGCGCCCGACCGCGCATCGACGCGTCGAATGCGTTTCCCGATCTCAAGCAACGTTTCATGCGCAAATTGCGTCGCGAGAATTTGCGGCCATTGTAGAAAGCGACATTCGCTCGTCGCGCACGGATTTGCGTAGCCGAAGAAAATCAATGAATTGAATTTCACTTGCAATGCGCATTGGCAAGACGCGCAGGCACTAGAGAAGTCATTCGCCGTCGCGCGCGGCGTGATTGATTGCGTATTTCGCGGCGTGTTTTTCGTCGCGTTTCGTTGCGCACGGATCGGCTTCGTTGGTCCATCCGTTTGTCGTTATCCGCGTCGCCGACGCTCCTCCGGCAGACAGTGAGCGACGCATTTGCAGGCTTCGATTGCACGAATCCGCGATGCGCCACTTGAACCGACAATTAACCACGTTACGCTATCGACACCTGTTGTCGGCGGAACAGTGCTCCGACAACATGGACCAAGGGGACTTAATATGGCGAAACCAACAACCAAGCGTAAGCCGGCCAAGAAGGCGGCCGCCAAGAAGGGTACGCGTAAGACAGCGACTAAGAAGTCAGCTACGAAGAAGGCCGCCGCGAAGAAGACCACGCGCAAGGCTACTCGTAAGACCGCCACGAAGAAGGTCGCTCGCAAAACGACCGCTCGCAAGACGGCCGTGAAGAAGCGCGGAACGGCGAAGAAGGCCACTGCGAAGAAGGCCACGCGGAAGACCGCTGTGAAGAAGACTACGCGCAAGGCCGCTGTGAAGAAGCGCTCGGCCCCGCGCAAGCCGAAAGAAACTCCGCCGGCCCCAGCGTCTTCAGAGTCCAACTGAAGCCGTTGCGTTGACGCCTTCGGCAGGCGTTTTGCCGCGCCGAACGGCGCTGCCGCCGCCGAAAGATGCGATCATCACCCGAACATGCCTATGCGCATGGTTCGGGTGATTCTTTTTTGAGAGGGGCCGAAAACGCCTCAGCGCTTAAGGCATTTATTGGCGAAGTCCCGCCACATAGGCAGTGGACCACGCGTTTCCATTTTCAGCTTCGCCCATTCTTCCGCGCATTCGTGCATTTTCTCCCGGGAGGCTTGCGGCAGCAGCGGCGGCGGCTTGGATGTGTCCGGGGGCGGCAAGGCGGATGGACGTGATTTTCCGGCGGCCGCGTCGCCCTGTCTTTCCGCTGGCGAATTCGGGGAAACACGCGGGCGCGACTGCGCGCCGGTGAGCGGCTTGGATGGCTTTATGGCTTCGGTCGTAGCTTTGCCCTTGCGTGTCTGCTTGCGGGCCTTTTCCCCGGACGCATCCGCTTTTGCCCTCGGCGGCTTGCTTGCATCCGTTTTTGGCGCCGCGCCCGCTAACGATAGAAAGCTTAGCGCAAGGGACAGGGCGCCCGACAATAAGACAAGGCTGAAGCCGCGCTTTGACCGGCCAGTTCCCCTGCGTCCGTTTGGACGCTGTTCTGGCGCTCCGGAATTTACAGGCGCGGTCAGGCCGAAAAACCGTGTCATTCAGTAATTCGCCCGCGCTGTCTCTCGTCGCCCTAACGAGGATGCGGACCTCCCGCGAAGGCGACAATAAAACCGATAATGATCTTCAATCATACAGGCCTTGACGACGCAGCCGCAACCGGCGCGCTTTTACATAGGCCTGCCGCGTGCTAGAGCGCCTCGACAGTGACTTGACGCATCGGCTTGGCGGACGAGCGCGCGGCGTGAACGCCAAATCCGACGACGGCTCAATCACTAAAAGGAGAGGGCAATGGATGGAGAAGCAAAGGTAGGGAGTCTCGCGGATCGTCTCAGCCTGCTTCAGCGCCCGCGCCGCAATCGCAAGAGCGATTGGGCCCGCCGTCTCGTGCGGGAGCATCGGCTCGACGTCGCCGATCTCATCTGGCCGCTCTTCCTGATCGACGGATCGGGGCGCAGGGAGGCTATCGCTTCAATGCCCGGCGTGTTTCGCTATTCCGTGGATCTGGCGACCGAAGCGGTCGCGCATGCGTATTCGCTTGGAATTCCGGCGGTCGCGCTCTTTCCAAATATAGATCCGGAGCTGCGCGACGAGCATGGAAGCAATTCGCGGCATCCCGAAAATCTCGTTTGCAACGCGTGCCGAGCGATCAAGGCCACGGTCCCGGACATAGGCCTCATTACCGACGTTGCGCTTGATCCTTACACAAGTCACGGGCATGACGGGCTTTTGACGGGCGACGAGATCGTCAACGACGCCACCGTCGGGGCGCTTGTCGGGCAGGCGCTGAACCAGGCGCGGGCGGGCGCGGATGTCATTGCGCCCTCCGACATGATGGACGGGCGCGTGGGCGCAATAAGAACCGCGCTGGACGAAGCCGGTTTTGAGAACGTTCAGATCATGAGCTATGCCGCGAAATACGCCTCGGCTTTTTATGGTCCCTTCCGTGACGCGATCGGCACGAGCAAGACGCTTCGCGGCGACAAGCGCAGCTATCAGATGGATCCAGCCAATTCCAACGAGGCGCTGCGCGAAGTTGCGCTCGATCTTGAGCAGGGCGCCGACATGGTGATGGTAAAGCCCGGAATGCCCTATCTCGACATCGTGCGCCGCGTCGCGGACACCTTCGGCGCGCCGACATTCGCCTATCAGGTCTCGGGCGAATATGCGATGCTGACGGCGGCCGCGCAGAATGGTTGGCTGGACGGAGATCGCGCGATGATGGAGAGCCTGCTTGCGTTCAAGAGGGCGGGAGCGAGCGGCGTGCTGACCTATTTCGCAATCAGGGCTGCCGAACTGCTGAGAACGGAGCCCCGCGCCTGAGTCGGAAAGGGCGGCCGTCACGCGTGGCGGTCTGACAAATGCACGTTACATCAATCACAAAAGGAGAGAAGGCCCATTGTCGCCCCTAATGAGTTCCAGGCGCCGGGCTGGACAAAGCCTGCATCACGTGGTTTGGCTTACGCTCGCTTTCCGTTCCCCCGACTCCCTCACGCCATGATCCGTCGCGTCATTCTGCCTGTCATGCTCCTGTCCTCCGTTTGCGGTATGGGCTCCGCGCGCGCGGATTTCCGACTGTGCAACAATACCGGCGGGCGAGTCAGCGTGGCGATGGCCTATACCGATGGCCGCACCTGGCTTTCGGAGGGTTGGTGGAACCTGCGTCCCGCCGCCTGCGAGACGTTGTTGAGAGGCCCTCTGGCGGCCCAGTTTTATTATGTATATGCAATGGATGAACGCGGCGGCGAATGGAAAGGCAAGTCGTTCATGTGCACCCGCGACCGGGAGTTCAGGATCGACGGGCGCGAGGACTGTTTCGCGCGCGGCTTTGATCGGACCGGCTTCTTCGAGATCGACACTGGCCGGGACGCCCGGAACTGGACGGTGCAGCTCACCGACCCAGCCGCAGCGGCGGCGCAATAACGGATACGAGCTGGCAAAGCTCGCGACAAGGATTTGGGTTGAATATGAGAAGGATGCGGCGCGTCAAGATCATCGCGACACTCGGACCCGCGAGCGTGGACAAGGCGGTCGTCGCCGGTCTCGCACAGGCTGGCGCGGATATTTTTCGCATCAACATGAGCCATACCGATCATCCGGGGCTCGCGAATTATGTGCGCATGATCCGCGAGATCGAGGACGAGCTTGGTCGCGCGATCGGCATTCTGGCCGATCTTCAGGGGCCCAAGCTGCGCATCGGCGCCTTCGCCGAAGGCTCCGCTCATCTGCGCAAGGGCGACAGCTTCCTCCTTGATTCCGACCCGGCTCCGGGCGACGCGAACCGCGTGCGCCTGCCGCATCCAGAAATTCTCGCTGCTCTCAAGGTAAATGACACGGTGCTGATCGACGACGGCAAGGTCCGCATGCATGTCGTGGAGGCGACGCCGGAATGGTCGCGCGCCGTGGTCGATGTCGCGGGACGCATCTCCAACCGCAAGGGCGTCAGCCTCCCTGACACCGAGATTCCCATCACCTCGATGACGAGCAAGGACCGCGCCGATCTCGAGGCCGCGCTCACCGAAGGCGTTGATTGGGTGGCGATCTCCTTCGTGCAGCGGCCAGAGGATGTGATCGAGGTCAAGAAGCTCACGCAGGGCAGGGCTCTGGTGATGGCGAAGATCGAGAAGCCGCAGGCGATCGCCCGTCTTGACGACGTGATCGAGGTCTCGGACGCGTTGATGGTGGCGCGCGGCGATCTTGGCGTCGAAGTGCCATTGGAAAAAGTGCCGGGCCTACAAAAGCGCATCAACCGTTCCGCGCGCAGGCTGGGCAAGCCCGTCGTCGTCGCCACCCAGATGCTGGAGTCGATGATCCTTTCTCCGGTGCCGACGCGCGCGGAGGTCTCCGACGTGGCGACCGCGGTGTTCGAAGGCGCGGACGCCATTATGCTTTCGGCTGAAAGCGCGGCTGGACAATATCCGCAAGAGGCCGTGGCGACGATGAGCCGGATCGCGCAGGAAGTCGAGACTGACACGGTCTATCGCGGCATTATCAACGCGCAACGCGCCGATGCGCCCAATCCCACGCCCGCTGACGCCATCGCGGCTGCGGCGCGCGACGTCGCGCAGACTCTCGGCGCAAAAGCGATCTGCGCCTGGACGGATTCCGGCTCCACGGCGTTGCGCATCGCCCGCGAGCGGCCCGCCGCGCCCATTCTGGCTCTGTCGCCCAAGCGCGACACAGCGCGCAGGCTGGCTCTGGTGTGGGGCGTTCACGCGGTGGAGACGCGCGACGCCAGCGGCGTGGAGGACATGGTCCAGCGCGCCTGCGCCCATGCGGAAAGCGAAGGCTTCGGCGAGGAGGGAGATCGCATTGTCATTGTCGCGGGGATGCCTTTTGGATCGCCCGGGGCCACGAACATGATCCGCATAGCGTCCGTGCGCGAAAAGCAATAAGGCTGCGCCAGACGTCCGTTTTCATGTGCCGCTATTGTGAAGTTCCGACTCCCGCCGGGATGGCGCGTCAGATGTTCCTGATGCGCTTGGGCAAAGGAAAATCAGGGCTGTCGTATAGCGGCTGAATGGCCTTGCCGATATAGGTTTCCTCGGCGACCTCGATCGAACATCCCAGCAGCGCATTGGGCGGAATGTCTTCCATGACGTAGCGGATAGCCTCCGCCACACGCTCGAAACGTCGATATTTAAGGGCTTTTTGCCGGAATCTCGTGCTGGAGCCGGAATAAAGTTCGGCCGGCGTGTCGTAGTCGAAAGCGCCCATTGTCCTTCTCCTCTTCGGCTTTTCGCGGTCCGAATGGCGATGATGACGACCGAACCCGTTATTCAGATGCGCTCCAGATTGGCCTCGGTGACGATGCGCTCCTGCCCATCATGATCTGCCTTGATGCGGTATTGAAAACCATCGCCGCCATCTGGCATCTGCCGGGTGATCTTGAAGCGGGACTTTTCAGTCTTCCCGCCAATTCCGTATAGAACAGCCGCGCCGACAGCATATCGATGCGTTAAGACGGTTCTATTGCGCGGCGCCTGCTGGCGGGTGAGCTTCGTGCGAGATTCGCTCATTGGTTCGTTCCGTTCCTTTGGAAACCGACAGCGCGACGAGCGTGGTCGCTCGCAGGACCCATGTCACTTCTTCCTGCCGCCAGCGTCCTTGCCTTGAATCTTCTCGATTGTCGTCCATGCCGCGGCGCTGCCAGCGGTTGCCCCAACGGGAGTCTTGGCCTTGTCCTTTTTCGGCTTCTTGGGCTCGCGATTGGAGCGTTGCTGACCTTTGGACATGACAGTTCTCCATTGCGTGCGGCGCTCGGCGCCGCTCGACCAGACTCAAAAAAATCAATCAATCAAAATATGCCCACACCGTGAGCGAAGACTCGCGCCGCCGCCAGGGCGGGGCGCGAGCCAAGGATTGCGTTTAGGCCGCAACCTGCAACTGATCAGCGGAGGATTTGCCGCTGCGATTGTCGACCACGATCTCGTAGGAGATCTTCTGGCCTTCGGCGAGGCCGCGAAGGCCAGCGCGCTCGACCGCGCTGATATGCAAGAAAATATCGGATCCGCCGGAATCCGGCTGAATGAAACCAAAGCCTTTTTGCGCGTTGAACCACTTAACGATACCGGTCTGCATGACGTGTCCCTTTCGAAAGAACAAGTTGTGGCGAAGCGCGATCGCGCCTTCGCCGGATTGATCGATGTTCTGGGAAGGAAGTCACGTGCAGGCGCGCCTAAAGGCGAGTAAGCAGAGTCGTTCAGCCGAAACTCGATTTTGTTAATATGGGGCGCCAGCGAGAAAATGACAATGCTGCGCCAAATATTATTGCCGCATTAGCAGTGGCTTTGCAAAGAAATACTGTCATTTATCTGGCGTTCTCGCAGAGAAGCCCTCGCGTTCACGCTAATTCTATTTTGGCGGCTGCGGGAAGGACGCGGGCCACTCCAGCACGACGGTTGGCCGCCCCGACTGACTTAGCGCACCTTCGCCAACCTGCACGAAGCCCTCGCGATTATAGAAGCGTATGGCGCGAAGATTGTCCGCGTTGACGTCCAGGCGGATTTTCTCTGGCGAAATCCGCCGCGCGGCGTCGATCAGCGCTTCCGCCGCGCCCGCGCCGAACTGGTCCGGATGCACGCAGATCTGGTCGAGCCAACCGGTTCGGGGATCGATGACGACAAACCCCTTGATGAGGGGCGGCGCGCCGATCCGCAGGCACAATGTGCTGGCGCCATTTGCTTCCAGGGTCGCAAGGCGGTCGACAAACCAGCCGCGTCGCGCGTCGAAGTCGATGTCGGCGTATGTCGCCCGCCAGGACGCGATCCAAAGCTCCAGCAAGGCGTCCAGGTCTTCGGGCGCGCGCTCTTCAACGATCTGGGAAGGGGGCTTGTCCTGCGCTGCGAGGCTCATGCCTTCCTCAACAGGTCTAGCAGCAACCGGTGAATCGTCTCATTGCCAGTGCAAATTTCGGATTTCGTCATCATGTCCGATCCGCCAGAAAGGTCGGTGACGAAACCGCCCGCCTCACGCACGAGAATTATGCCGGCGGCGATGTCCCAAGGCTTTATGCCGCGCTCCCAATAGCCGTCGCAACGTCCGGATGCGACCATTGCGAGGTCGATCGCGGCCGCGCCGAGGCGGCGAATATTGCCGATTTTCGCCATGGCGGCGGCAAGCTCCGTCTGAAACCGCGCATGATGCGCGATGCCCGCAAGCGGGGGGATGCCGCAGGCGACCATCGACTCGGCCAGCGTACGGCGCGCCGCGACCCGCATCCGGCGGTTATTGTGGAAGGCTCCCTGGCCCTTTTCGGCGACATACATATCGTCGGTCGCGGGATTATAGACCACTCCGGCGACAATCTGGCCGTCACGCTCCAGCGCCAGCGAGACGGCGAAAATTGGAATCCCGTGGAGGAAATTCGAGGTGCCGTCGAGCGGATCGATATGCCAGACATGGCTTTTGTCGGAGCCTTCGACAACCCCGCCTTCCTCCATCAGGAAGCCGTAGCCGGGCCGCGCTCGCGACAATTCCTCGAACAGGGTCTTCTCCGCGCGCTGATCGGCGGCGGTGACAAAATCGCCGGGGCCCTTCACGGAAACCTGCAGGTTCTCGACCTCGCCATAATCACGCTTCAGCCCGCGCCCGGCCTTGATGGCGGCGGCGGTCATGACATTCATCAGCGCGGAGCGAATCATACGAACCTCTGGACAAAAAACGCGCTTCCCAATGCCCATGCGCGCCGGGTCTCGTCAAGCGTAGGGCCGGCCGCCAATCATTCCCGGCGCGGCCTGCGGACTGTTCTCAAAGATCGGTTTGCGCCAGCAGCTTGGTCTGGTGGTCGCGCAGTAGCGCGTCGATGATTTCGTCCAGCGCTTCGCCTTCCATCACCTTGTCGAGCTTGTAGAGCGTCAGATTGACGCGATGATCGGTGACGCGTCCTTGCGGAAAATTATAGGTGCGGATTCGCTCCGAGCGATCCCCCGAGCCCACCTGCTGGCGCCTGTCCGCCGAACGCTCGCTGTCGAGGCGCGCGCGTTCCTGATCGTAGAGGCGCGACCGCAGCACGGCCATGGCCTTGGCTCTGTTGCGATGCTGCGAGCGTTCCTCCTGCATCATCACCACGATGCCGCTGGGAATATGCGTGATGCGGATCGCGGACTCGGTCTTGTTGACGTGCTGTCCGCCAGCGCCCTGCGAGCGCATCGTGTCGATCTGCAGGTCCTTGTCGTCAATGACGAGATCGACGTCTTCGACCTGCGGCAAAACGGCGACCGTTGCAGCGGAAGTGTGGATGCGTCCCTGCGTTTCGGTCGCGGGCACGCGCTGCACGCGATGCACGCCCGACTCGAATTTGAGCCGTCCATAGACCCCGCGCCCCTGGATTTCGGCGATGATTTCCTTGTAGCCGCCGAGCGCCCCCTCGCTGGCGGAGACGATCTCCACGCTCCAGCCCTTGAGCGCCGCGTATTTCTGATAGGCGCGGAAAAGGTCGCCAGCGAAGAGCGAGGCTTCGTCGCCTCCGGTGCCCGCGCGAACTTCCAGGATTACGCCCTTTTCGTCGGCGGCGTCCTTGGGCAGAAGCGCGATTTTCAAGGCCTCGGTCGCATCTTCAAGCGTGCGCTCTGCGATTTCGACTTCGCCGAGAGCCAGCGCGCGCATTTCGTCGTCCGTCGAAGTGTCCGCGAGCAGGTCGCGCAGGCCCGCAACCTCTTCCTGCGCGGCCCGATATGCGCGTATCGCGGATGTCACCTCATCAAGAGCCGCGAGCTCCCGCGAAAGCGCGACGAAGGTCTGAGAGTCCGGTCCGCTTGCGAGCTTTTCGCCGATCTCCTCGTGCCTGCGTAGGATGAGATTCAGTTTGTCTTGCGCGAACATCGGATTTCCATGGCTGCGAAAGGGGCCGGCGACGAAGCCTGGCCCGGAAGGGCGCCTCTCAAGGCGCCGCTGCTGGCGGGAACAGCGAGCGTCGCTACACGGCGACCCCTTGCGCATTGGCGAATTGGCGGAGATTTTCGCGCAACGAGGGTTTTCCGTCGTTGTTGGCCATGACCGCCGCGAGAAACTGCTGCGCCTGACCCAGATCAAGGCTGAGGATCATCGCCTTGACGGGACCGATGGAGGCCGGCGACATTGACAATGAGCGATAGCCCAGCGCCAGCAAAGCCATGGCCTCAAGAGGCCGGCCGCCCATTTCGCCGCACAGCGTCACGGGCTTCTGCGCCTGCACGCCCGCGTCGACGATGCATTTGAGCGCTCGCAGGACGGGGTTGGAGAGATTGTCGTAGCGCTTGGAAACGCGCGTATTGTCGCGATCGGCGGCGTAGAGATATTGCACGAGATCATTGGAGCCGACCGAGAGGAAATCCGCCCTTTCGGCGATTTGATCCATCTCCCAGAGCAGCGCCGGAACCTCGACCATGGCGCCGAGTTCGAGCTTGGCGGGCGGCGTATGGCCGTGACGTCGAATAAGCTCAAGTTCGCGGAGGGTTATGGCTTTCGCCAGATCGAATTCGGCGACATTGGCGATCATGGGGAACATAATGCGCAAATCCCGATCGGCGCCGGCCTTCAGCATTGCGCGCAGCTGCATGCGCAGCAGCCCGGGACGGTCGAGTCCAATGCGGATCGCGCGCCAGCCGAGGGCGGGATTCTCTTCCTCGATCGTCGCCATATAGGGGAGTATCTTGTCGGAGCCGATGTCCAGCGTGCGGAAGGTGACGGGCCTGTCTGGCACGGCGTCGAGCACACCCTTGTATAACCTGTATTGCTCCGCCATGCGCGGAAATCTTTGCGCGAGCATGAACTGAAGCTCGGTGCGGAAAAGACCAATCGAGCGAGCGCCCGTATCATGCAAGAAGGGCACGTCGACGGTCAGACCGGCGTTCATGTGCAACGCGATTTCGACGCCGTCCCTGGTGATGGAGGGCACGTCGCGCAGCGCCGCGTATTGCTCTTGCCGGCGCGCCCGCAGACGCGCTTTTTCGCCATAGGCGCTGCGCACGTCGGGCTGAGGCCGCACGTGAACGTCGCCGGTGGAGCCGTCAATGATGATTGGATCGTTCGGTTCGACTAGGCCGGTGATATTGGGGACGAGCCCGACTGTCGCAACGCCAAGCGCACGGGCGACGATGGCCACATGGCTCGTCGGTCCGCCCTCTTCGAGGACGAGTCCGCGTATTTTCGAGCGGTCGTAGTCGAGTAGCGCCGCTGGCCCCATGTTGCGGGCGACGATTATGGCGTTTTCCGGCACGCTGTTCTGGTCGGCTACATAGCTTTGGCCGGTTAGTTGATGCAGTAGGCGGTTGGCGAGATCGTCGAGATCGTGCAGGCGGTCGCGCAAATAAGGATCGGTCTGGCGCTGCATGCGGGCGCGGGCGTCGTTCTGAACGCGTTCGACGGCGGCCTCGGCGGTGAGGCCGGTCATCACGGCCTCGCGCAGGCGGCGCATCCAGCCGCGATCATTGGCGACCATGCGCACGGCTTCGAGCACTTCCCTATGTTCGCCGGCGCCCATGCGGTCCCCATGCGCCACAAGCTCGTCGATGGATACCCGCATGGCCTCGATCGCCGTGTCGAGCCGCTGCAACTCGCCGGGGATATCCTCCGCCAGCAGGCTTTTGATCACGACGCGAGGCTCGTGCAGCAGAACATGGCCAAGACCAACGCCGTCGGCGACCGGGGCGCCCTTGATCGACACCGGGCCGTTGAGGGCGAGAAGTTCGGTCGACTTGGCGATCGACTGAAGCTCGCCCGAGGCGATCATTTCGGCGAGCAGCATCGCCGTCGTCTGCAGGGCCTCTACTTCCTCCTCGGAATAGCTGCGCCGCACCTTGTTCTGAACGACGAGAACGCCGACGGTATTGCCGCCGCGCAGGATCGGGACGCCCAGGAAGGAGTGGTAGACCTCTTCGCCCGTCTCCGGCCTGTAGGCGAAGGCCGGGTGCTCATGCGCCTCGGAAAGCGCCAGGGGTTCGGCGCTCTGGGCGATCAGGCCGACGAGGCCTTCGCCGGACTTCATGGTGGTGAGATGCACCGCCTCGCGGTTGAGGCCCTCCGTGGCGTAGAGTTCGAGCCTCTGGTCCGCTCTCAGGACATAAACAGAACAGACTTCGGCGACCATATTGGCGGCGATCTGCACAACGATCTTGTCGAGCCGCGTCTGCGCATTCACCGGCTCCGCGCTGATTTCGCGCAGCCGGCGCAGCAGCAGGCGGGGTCCGCCGAGAACGCTACGCATCAAGTGTTTTCCTGTTCAAACGCCATCTGGCGGGCTCGCCTGACGCCGTAAATTTGAATATCATGCCTTGCAGCAGCAGATCGCCGCCGGTCTAAGGTCAGCGTATATTGCCGCGCTCCCTGCTCCGCAAGGTTGGCGAGCCTCGGGAATCGCCTGCAACGAGCATACCGGTTGATCAGCGGTCGAGCTAATCGGCTTGCGGGAGGAGCCTTAAGTCTCTACCAGTCTGGACACAGGGAACAGTTCGCCGGTTTTTTTGCAAGGAAGCTGTTCGCCCAGAGGCGTCGGCCCTTCGTGCTTGAGAAGTGACTTCGTGGGTTTAAAAAGCTATCTGATCGGGCTTCTGCTCTTCATCGCCTTCGCTCCTGCCGCGTGGGCCATTGATAGCGTTCGCATCCCTCACGACGCCCAAGCTATCGACCTCACCAACGCCGTAGAAAAACACGCTTCGCAAAGCGATCGCCTGCAGGTCTCCACAGCACCAGGCTCCGACGGCATCGTCCGCCGCATCGAAGTCGGCGCCAAGGAACCCGGCACTCGTCCCAGCTGGATCGTCTTCGCGCTCACCAACGACACTGACGAGCAAATCGAACGGCTGATCGTCGCCCCGCATTTTCGGATGCAAGGATCGGGCCTGATATGGCCGGATCTGGGCGCAAGCCGCATTTCCGCCATCACCGCCAGCCAGGGATTCCCGCCCGAACGCGAGGACAGTTCGGACGCCGACGTGTTCCGGCTCACCCTCGATCCCGGCACGACAGTCACCTATGTGGCCGAATTGCGCACGCCCAACCTGCCTCAGCTCTACCTCTGGGAGCCGGACGCCTACAAGGACAAGGTCACCAGTCTTACGCTTTACAAAGGCATTGTCATTGGCATCGCCGGGCTGCTGGCCCTCTTCCTGACCATCGTTTTCGTGGTCAAGGGCGCCGTGATTTTTCCGGCCGCGGCGGCGCTGGCCTGGGCCGTGCTGGCCTATGTGTGCATTGATTTTGGCTTTTGGGACAAAATATTCGGCTCCGATCCCGCTACGGACCGAATCTGGCGTGCGGGGGCGGAGACGGTGCTCTCGGCGACGCTGGTCGTCTTTCTTTTCGCATACCTCAATCTGAACCGCTGGCATGTGCGCGCCTGGCATATCGCCGCTGTCTGGCTGCTGATTCTGGCCGATCTCGTGGGGCTCGCCGTTTTCGATGCGCCGGTGGCGGCCGGGGTGGCGCGCATTTCCCTCGGCACCGTCGCCATTGTCGGCTTTGTGCTGATCCTATACTTGGCCTCGCATGGCTTTGATCGCGCTATCATGTTGATACCAACATGGTTTCTGCTTGTCCTTTGGGTTTGTGCGGCGGGGTTCACGGTTTTTGGCTGGCTGACCAACGATCTTGTTTCGCCGGCGCTGGTTGGCGGTCTGGTGCTGATCGTCATGCTGATCGGCTTCACGGTGATGCAAAACGCCTTTGCCGGCGGCGGCCTTGCGCAAGGGGCGATTTCCGACGTCGAACGCAAGGCGCTCGCCCTGACCGGGGCCAGCGAAATCGTGTTCGACTGGGACGTCCCTTCCGACCACATTTTCGTCAGTCCCGAGGCCGAGGCGCAGCTGGGGCTGGATCGCGGCGGGCTGGAGGGAGCCGCCGCCTCCTGGCTCGACCTGCTGCATCCCTTCGAACTGGATCGCTACCGGGCCTGCCTTGACGCCATATTGGAGCAGCGCCGCGGCCGTATCGACCAGGAGTTCCGCCTGCGGGCCTCCGACGGCCATTATCTCTGCTTCCGGCTTCGGGCCCGTCCTGTCGTCGGCCCCGATGGCGAAGTCATCCGCGTCGTCGGCACGCTCACCGACGTGACGGAGGAGCGCAACGCCCAGGAGCGGCTGCTTCACGACGCTGTCCACGACAATCTCACCGGCCTGCCGAACCGCGAGCTGTTCTTCGACCGGCTGGAGGCGGCGCTGATCTTCGCCCGCATGCAGAAGGAGATGCGCCCCACGGTGATGTGCGTCGACATCGACAGGTTCAAGCAGATCAACGAACAGGTCGGAGTCGCCACCGGCGACAGCATTCTGCTCACGATCGCGCATCGCCTGACCCGACTGTTGCAGCCGCAGGATACGCTGGCGCGCCTTTCGGGCGACACTTTCGCGATCATCCTCGTCTCCGAGGCGAATCCCGACAATGTCATGGCGCTGGCGGATTCCGTGCGCCGCGCGCTGGCGACCCCCGTGCGTTTCACCGACCGCGAAATCAGCCTTTTCGCCTCCATCGGGGTGGCCTTGTTCGATCCCTCGGTGCATCCCGGCGCGGACGACATGCTGGACGACGCGGAAATCGCCATGCGCAACGCCAAGCGCGCTGGCGGCAATTGCATCGAAGTGTTCCGCCCCGCGATGCGCGGTCAGCGTTCGGATCGCCTGACGCTGGAAGCGGATCTGCGCCGCGCTCTGGAGCGGAGCGAAGTGAAGGTGTTTTTCCAGCCGATCGTCCGGCTGGAGGACCGCACCATCGCCGGTTTTGAAACGCTATTGCGCTGGGACCATCCCAAGCTCGGGCGGCTCGACGGGGCGGAATTCCTGCCCATCGCCGAACAGACCGGGCTCATCGTCGACTTTGGCCTTCTGGCGCTGGAGCGCACCGCGCGCGAGCTGGCCGCCTGGCAGCGGGCGCTTGCGGTCGATCCGCCGATTTTCGCTTCCGTAAACGTCTCCTCGCCGCAACTGCTGCGTCACGACCTGCTACGCGACGTGAAAAGCGTGTTGATGCGCAATGAAATCGTGAAGGGCAGCCTCAAGCTCGAACTGACCGAAAGTCTGGTCATGGAGAATCCGGAGTTCACGGCGCAGATGCTCGCGCGGATCAAGGAGCTTGGCGCGGGCCTTTCACTCGATGATTTCGGCACGGGCTATTCCTCGCTTTCCTATCTCCAGCGTTTCCCGTTCGACTCCATCAAGATAGACCGCGCCTTCGTCAAGCAGACGGGAATGCCCTCGCGCGCGGCGATCCTGCGCTCGATCATTTCGCTGGCGAAGGATCTTGGGATGGACGTGATCGCGGAGGGAGCCGAGACGGAATCCGACGCCATTGAGCTCTATCAGCTCGGTTGCGGTTATGCGCAGGGTTACGCCTTTGGCAGGCCGATCAGTTCGCAGGAAGCGCGCCGTCTGGTCGGCGCGGCGCCCGAGGCGGCGTAACCATGGCGCGCCGCGCGGCGACGCCGCCGCCCGTCGAGACTCTGACGCCGCTCGAAGCCCGCGCCGAACATGCGCGGCTGGCCGAAGAGATCGCCGCGCACGACCGCCGCTATTATCAGGACGACGCCCCCACCGTTTCCGACGCCGAATATGACGCGCTGCGCCGCCGCTACGAGGCGCTGGAGGCGGGCTTTCCCGAACTCGCGACATCTGAATCGCTGACCCGCAAGGTGGGCGCCGCGCCGGCGGAGAAATTCGCCAGGGTGAAGCACGCCGTGCCGATGCTCTCGCTCGGCAACGTGTTTTCCGATGAAGAGGTTCACGAGTTTGTCGCGCGCGTG
>Ga0182013_10003680_pt1 | contig 18944 bp, 18 predicted proteins | sample 612S2MmetaG_FD_120487 | JGI IMG/M metagenome (GOLD analysis project Ga0182013, IMG submission 120487) | Permafrost microbial communities from Stordalen Mire, Sweden - 612S2M metaG | ecosystem: Environmental > Terrestrial > Soil > Wetlands > Permafrost | place: Sweden: Stordalen | collected... | reverse complement strand
GTGGCAGTGGCGGTGGCCGCCGAGCATCGCCCGGTGATGCAGACCGAGGCCTGGAAGACTCTGCAGACACTCGTAGGCCAGTGGCAAGGCACGGTGGTGGAAGGCGGCAAGGAGCAGGTTTCGCATGTGCAGGTTCGCATGACCGGCGGCGGCAGCGCCATGATGCACGTGATGGCCGAAGGCACGCCGTACGAGATGGTTACCATGTTTCATCCTGACCTGGACGATCTGCTGGCCACGCACTACTGCGCGGCACACAATCAGCCCCGGATGAAGTTGATCTCGGCCACTCCGACGCGACTGGTCTTCGAGTTCAAGGATGGAACCAATATCGGTCCGCACGACGGGTACATGGCAGGGTTGACGATTGATATTCTCGACGCCAATCATCACGACGAGGAGTGGAGCTATCTGCAGGATGGCAAGCGCTCGACGTCGGTATTCCATTACGCGCGCGCCGGGACCGGCAAGACTCCTTAAAGCGCACGCAAAACGCGCCACCAAAGCGCCAGTCAGCCAAGGGAAGTTCTCTCTGCCGTGGCTGACTGGCTGCTGTCTTCTGTAATGCGGCGCGCAGAGGGCCAAGCCTCGCATACAATGGTTCGGTGCCGAGCCTACACCAAGCCCTCTTCCTGTTTGCCGCCGCCGTCGTGGGCGGCATGATGAACTCCGTCGCCGGTGGAGGGAGCTTTTTGAGCTTTCCCGCCCTTCTGATGGTAGGCGTGCCCCCGATCCAGGCCAACGCCACCAACACCATCGCGCTTTGGCCAGGCATCCTGGGCAGCATCGGAGCCTATCGCGGTGAGTTCGAAAGTGCGGAGTCGCGCAAGGTTCTGGTGCCTCTGCTGGCCACGGGACTCGTCGGCGGCGTCCTCGGAGCGATCACCCTGCTCATCACGCCACAGCAGACGTTCATGCGGCTAATCCCATGGCTGTTGCTGACGGCGACCATGCTGTTCGCCTTCAGCGGACGCATCACCCGGGCATTGCGTCCCGCGGGCGGCGAAGCCCCTTTGACCGCCAAGGGCGCGGCCGCCGCCCAGCTCTTCGTCGGCTTCTATATTGGATACTTCGGCGCCGGAGCGGGCATCCTGATGATGGCCCTGCTGGCCCTGCTGGGGTTGACGAACATCCACCGCATCAACGCCTATAAGACGGTGCAGGCCGCCGCCTGCAACGGCGTCGCCATCTTCGTCTTCATCGCCAAGGGCGTCATCTACTGGGGACACGCCGGCGTGATGGTGCTGGGCTCGCTGACAGGCGGATACTTTGGCGCCTACTTCGCGCAGAAGATGAAGCATGCCCACGTGCGCGGGATCGTCATCGCCATCGGCTTCGGCATGAGCGCCTACTTCTTCTGGAAGAGCTACCGGGGGGCGTGATGACCTCCAACGGGGCGACCCTGGTGGGCTACGCCGCGGGGACCCTGACGACCATCGCCTTTGTGCCGCAGGCGCTGCACGTGTGGCAGCGCAAACGCGCCGACGATCTTCACCTGGGCACGCTGCTGATCTTTACCCTGGGCATCGTGCTGTGGCTGGCTTACGGACTCTGGCTGCGCCTGCTGCCGGTGATTCTGCCAAACGCCGTGACCTTGGCCTTGCAGTGTGCCATTCTGTACCTGAAGCTGCGCTACCGCGGCAGGGGTTGAATGGGTCTTGCCGGGCCAAATCAGGGTCGGCGATGGCCTGTAATTCCGGGGCTTTACCGGCGGGGAATGCTCCTCCCGACCTTGGGGTTTGACCTCGGACTGAGGAAAACGTTAGAATTTAATGGTTTGCCTGTACTGCTAGGCCCCGTCAGGGGCACCTCGCATCAGGCTGGTCGCGCCCCGGAGGTTTCGGCGGCGCCAGGCAAGACCAGTCCCTCTTCAGATCAATCGATCTACGAGGAAGTGCACGCACAAAGAATTGGTTACAGATGGGCTCCGCCAGGGGCCGCCGCAGGGCGCGCCAGGGCGTAGATTTGATGGATGGAGGCATTGCTATGTACGCGGTGATCCGCGCTGGCGGGAAGCAGTATCGCGTCGCTCCGGGCGACGTTGTGAAGATTGAAAAGGCGGCGCACGATGGCGGCCAGATCGAGTTCGAAGTGCTGGCGGTCAGCTCCGCAGACGGCAAACTGGGCAAGGTAGAAGATGCCAAGGTTGTCGGCCAGGTGCTGGGCGATGGACGCGCCGATAAGATTCTGGTCTTCCACTTCAAGCGCAAGAAGCAGTACAAAAAGCTGAACGGCCACAGGCAGCCCTTTACCCAGGTTCGCATCAGCGAGATCTCGGCGGGCGGCAAGACCGAGAAGGCTCCCGAGCTGGCGGTGAAGACCCCGAAGGTGAAGAAGCCGGCGGCGGAACCCGAAGCTGCTCCGAAGGCTGCCAAGAAAGCGGCGGCTCCGGCCAAGAAGGCTCCGGCGAAAAAGGCTGCGGCGAAAAAGTCCACGAAGAAGTAGTTTTGATTTTTAAGGCGCCCTTGGCGGAGCGCCACGGAAGGAAATAGTTATGGCACACAAGAAAGGTCAAGGAACATCCCGCAACGGCCGCGACTCAAACGCGCAGCGACTTGGCGTCAAGGCCTTTGGCGGAGAGACGGTCACCGGCGGCAGCATCATCGTCCGTCAGCGCGGCACGCGCATCAAGCCCGGCCTGAATGTTGGACGCGGCAAGGACGACACTTTGTTTGCCAAGATTGACGGCAAAGTGAAGTTCGTTGATCGCGGTCAGCTCGGCAAGTTTGTCGCGATCGACCCCCTCACTCAGGCATAAGCGCGAGAGATTTTACCCTCCAAGGCCTCGTCCTCGCGGCGGGGCCTTCGTGCGTCTGCCTTCTGGTTTTCTCTTCCGCAGGGCTCCGCGCAGCGCAAAGCAAGCCCTGGCGTAAAATATTTTTTCGTTGGCGCCGCCTTGCCGTCCATGGCTTTCCGCCGTGCTTTCCCTCCGCGCGCGGCGTACCGAAAGATTCAATGATGCTTGCAGCGAAGCACGCACCATCGTGCAAGGCCGCATGAACAGCGGATGAAAACAACGCGACTCGGTTGCGCTTCGGCAATCGTCCTGAAAAGCGTTGTACCTGTGGCGCGGCGAAGGACGGGCGGGGCGAGCGTAAAAGTACATCAACATATGTCAATATTTAGACTTTCGCAATTTCCCATCTACTTTTCTTGCACCAGTTATGGTGAAATATCCCAGACAGTTGTACATAGGTATCAATGTTCGTAGATGAAGCAAAAATTCGCGTTGCCTCCGGAGCTGGCGGCAACGGCTGCATGGCCTTCCGGCGTGAGAAGTTTGTTCCCCGTGGAGGACCGAGCGGCGGAGACGGTGGACGTGGTGGCGATGTCTTCATGGAATCGAGCGAACGCCACAACACGCTCGTTCACTTCCGCTTCAACCCAGAGTACAAGGCACAGCGTGGACGACACGGCCTTGGCTCCAACTGCACCGGGCCCGAAGGCGAGAGCATCACGCTGAAGGTGCCGGTTGGCACCATGGTCTACAACGATGAGACCGGCGAACTGGTGCATGATTTCAGCAAGCCCAACGAGCGCATTGTTATTGCGCGCGGCGGGCGCGGCGGACGCGGCAATCAGAACTTTGCCACCCCGACGCATCAGGCTCCGCGAGAGCATGAGCCGGGAAGACCGGGCGAGGAGTTTCACTTTCGCCTGGAGTTGAAGCTGCTGGCCGACGTGGGACTGGTGGGCTACCCGAACGCGGGCAAGTCTACTTTGATTTCGCGCATTTCGGCCGCGCGGCCAAAGATTGCGGATTACCCCTTTACCACCCTGCAGCCGAATCTTGGCGTGGTGGCCCTGGGGGAGATGCCGAATGTCGTCAGCTTCATGGTTGCCGACATTCCCGGATTGATCGAAGGTGCGAGCGGTGGCGCGGGACTGGGCACTCAGTTTCTGCGTCACATTGAACGCACCCGCTGCCTGGTGCATCTGGTGGATTGCTCCGATGCCAGCGGGCGGCCCGATCCGGTCAAGGATTTCGACGTGATCCAGCGCGAACTGAAGAAGTTCGGCGCGGGATTGGAGCGCAAGCCGATGCTCGTGGTGGCCAGCAAGATGGACGCCGCGAATCCGGCGAAGGTGGAGAAGCTGCGCAAGCACGCGCGCAAGCTCGGTCTCGAGTTCCATGAGATCTCCGCCGTCACCGGAGCCGGGGTCAGCGAGCTGACCTGGGCCATGGCCAAGCGCGTCGAGCAAGTTCGCCGGCCCGAGGCCGGTGAAGAAGAGGTCCCGGTCAAGGTCGTCAAGGCGGCCAAGTCCCGGACCAAACCAAAACCAAAATCAAAAGGGAGAATACCAATGGCTACGAAAAAGGCTGCGAAGAAGGCTGTCAAGAAGGTTGCTAAGAAGGCCGTGAAGAAGGTTGCCAAGAAGGCCGCGAAGAAGCCGGCGAAGAAGGCCGCCAAGAAGTAGTTTGAACCCAACCACGGCGCGGGCCTGTTTATGCGGGTCCGCGCCGCATTTTTTTTGAGCCCTCATGAGTCTGCCTTCCCACTCCACTCTGGAACGCGTCGCGTTCTACGGCGGCACCTTCGATCCCGTGCACCTGGGCCATCTGGCCGTGGCCAGGGCCGCCCTCGAGCGCTTCGAACTCGACCGCATCTACTTTGTGCCGGCTTTTGTTCAGCCGCTGAAGGTCAAGCAGAAGGTCACGCACTTTTATCATCGCTATGCCATGCTCTCGCTGGCCGTTCAGGGCGAGCCGCGCTTTGTTCCCTCGCTGCTGGAGGCTCCGGAGAGCATTCGCGCCACCGGCGCCCAGGCCAGCTATACGGTGGACACCCTGCACCGCCTGCGAGACCTGTTGCCACCCACGACTCGCCTCTTCTGCATCCTCGGCATGGATGCCTTTCAGCACATTGCCAAGTGGCGCCAACCCGTGGAGCTGCTGAAGGCCGCTGAGTTCATCGTGGCCAGCCGCCCGGGCTTTCCTTTGGATGGCGTTGCCGGGGCCCTGCCGTTGTCTCTGCGGCCCACCCAGGCCGCCGCCCGCCGCCTGCACAAGACGGGATCGTTTGCCGGTAAAGGCGTCAGCATCCACCTGCTGGATGGCGTCTACCACGAGGTCAGCGCCACCTCCATCCGCCGTGCCGCACGCAACGGCCATGGACTCCTGCGCCTGGTGCCGCCGCCGGTGGCCGAGTACATCCAGAGGGTCGGCTTGTATGACGGGCCGGCCGAAGCTGGCGCTCCCGAGCCACCGCACCAGTAATGTCACCTCTGCTGCCGCTTGCCTTGATGGGCGAAAACCCCGCACAATAGTCCTATGTCAACACAGGAAATCCGCAAGCAGGTGGCCGTCGCTCTTGAGGCGGTCAACGAAAAGAAAGCCCTCGACGTCACGCTCCTCCAGTTGCCGCACGAGTCCAGCACCTTCACCGATTACTTCCTGATCTGCAGCGGCAGCAATCCGCGGCAGGTGCAGGCCATTGCCGATGAGGTGGACGAGCGCCTGAGCAAGGGCATGCACGTGGAGCCGAACGCCCGCGAAGGCTACAACACGGCCGAGTGGATCCTGCTCGATTACGTGGACTTTGTGGTGCACATCTTCAACGCGCAGCGCCGCGCCTACTACGACCTGGAGCGGCTGTGGAAGAGCGCTCACCACGTAACTCCCGAGGAGCTGCTCGGCAAGGCGAAGCCCGCGGCGGTGGCTGAGATCGTTCAGACGGAAGCGGTGCCGGCAGAAGTCGTTCCGGCGCCTGCGAAGAAGGCCGTCGCCAAGAAGCCCGTGGCGAAGAAAGCCGTGGCCAAGAAGGCTCCCGCGAAGAAGGCTGCCAGCAAGACCGTGAAGCCCGCGGCGAAGAAGAAAGTGGCCGCCAAGAAGGTTGTCGCCAAGAAAGCGGCAGCCAAGAAGGCGGTTGCGAAAAAGGCTGTGGTGAAAAAGGCTGTGACGAAGAAGGTCGCCGTGAAGAAAGCCGTGACCAAGAAGGTTGCCGCAAAGAAGACTGTTGCCAAGAAGGCCGTGAAAAAGGCTGCCAAGCGCAAGTAGTCCTTTTGAGTTCCGCACGGCGCGGGCCTGCCTGGTCCGCGCTGTTGTTTTGTTGCGGCACATGGCTTCGCGGCGGCTGGACGTTGAAGATCGCCAGGGCTGTGAGGTTGGCTGGAGCGTTATGAAGGTTCGCCTCATCTCGATCACAAGGCGCCGCAGTGCGGCCAAGGACTCCCACGCAGAAGCCATCGCGGATGATTACATCCAGCGCGCCGCTCGTTACTCGCCCACTGACAGTGCCGAGCTGGCGACGGAAGAGGCGTTGGTCAAGCTGCTGGAACGCCCGGGGCGGACGGCTCCCGTGCTGGTTGCGCTGGATTCGCGCGGCGCTCTTTGGACAAGTGAAGAGTTGGCCGAGTTTGTGCGCACCCACCAACAGCGCGGCACGCAGGAGCTGATCTTCGCCATCGGTCCCGCCGATGGCTGGAGCGAGGCGCTGCTGAAGCGCGCGGCACAACGTTTTTCCCTGGGGCGCGTCACGCTGCCACACGAGTTGGCGCGCGCCGTTACGGCCGAGCAGCTCTACCGGGCCTTCACCATCCTCAACCACCATCCCTACCACGGCGGCCACTGAGGGGCGCCGGATTCGCCGCGACAGATGTGTTCACGTCGCCCGCGCGAGATTTTGCGCCACGGCGCATGCGGGCTGATTTTCCTGGTTGATATACAGAGATACATCTTCCGCCGCAGGAGCGGAGGTTACTGCACGGGCGGCTGCGCGGCCAGGCGCTGGGAGCGGAGTTCGTCGTAGGTGACGCCGCTCAGAATCTCTCCATCGGCCGGCACGCGGCCCTGAACAAAATCCTCTTCGGCAAAGGGCAGAGCCTCGGTCTCGGGCTCAATCACCAGCCCGCCGCACAAAAGGTCCACCACGTAGCCTTCCATGGCGTGGGTGCGCACGGTGAACTCCGTGCAGGGAAAGTGGCGCACGCTCTGCAACCCCGGCTCGTAGTCGTACAGATAGACGCCGTTCAGGTGCAGCACGCCCTCATCGTTTTCGAGTTCCAGAAAGTAGTGTGGGCCGTCTTCGCCGAGGGCTTCCACGCGGAAGGCGCGGTCGGCGCGATAGTTGGAGTAGACGAGGAGTCCGCGCGCCTCCAGCTCGTCGGCAAATTCATTCACCACGGCCAGGTGCGACTGGCGCGGATAATTCAGCACGATGGCCAGCACCAGCACAAGCACGCTCATGTAGCTGACCACGACGACGCCCAGCACGGCAAAGCCGGCGTGCCGGAAGGTGACCACCACGCCCACCGCGCTGGCAGCAAAGGCTACAAACAGCGCCGCTCTGGCCAGAATGCCTTTCATCGTCCCCGCTCTTTCATCCTGTCATTAAGAATACTGAACGCGGGGCGATTCACGCATCAAGATTTTGCATCGGGTTCCTGCAGAGCCGGCAGCGCCTCTCCGGCAAGGTAGATGGAGCCCGCCACCACCAGCAGCGCATTCCTGCCGGGCGCGCGCGCCTGCTGCCCAGCCAACTGGACAGCTTCTGGAACCGTTGCGGCCACGCTGTGCCGCACGCCGAGGGTTTCGGCCAGCCTTGCAAGCTCGGCAACCTGCGCGGCGCGTGGGTTGCCCGCCACGCGCGTCAGCACCACATGCTCCATCATCGGCCAAAGGATCTGCGCCATCTGCTCGACCGCCTTGTCGGCCATGGCCGCGAAGAGCAACACCATGGGACGGCCCTCATAGTGTTGGCTCAGGGCGGCACGCAGAGCCCACGCTCCGGCCGGGTTGTGCGCCACGTCAATCACGATCTCCGGGCGCGCTGTGGTGGCCGCCAGACGCTGGAAGCGCCCCGGCCACTTGGTCTGCCGCACGCCGCGCGCAATGCTCTCGGGAGTGATCGAGTAGCCCATGGCGGCCAACTCCTCGGCGGCGGTGATGGCCAGGGCCAGGTTGCGTAACTGGTGGCGGCCAACGAGCGGCGATGCGATCTCGACCTCCTGCCCCAGCACTTGCAGGCGGTAACGCGTAGCGTCGTAACCCGTGGGGTCAGTAGAGGTGTCGGCCGAGGCATCTCCGCCGGGCGAGAGCGGCGGCAGGTTGCGCGCGGCGTTCACTGCCCGCGAGCCGAGCTCCATCATGCGCTCACCCAGCACTGGGTTTACCTCAGGATGCTGCGGCAGGGTGACGGCCACGACGTTCGCGCGCAGGATGCCGGCTTTCTCCCCGGCGATGGCCGCAAGGGTATTGCCAAGGTAATTCTGATGATCGAGGTCAATGTCCGTAATGATGGACATGATGGGCTCGACGACGTTTGTCGCATCCAGCCGCCCACCCATGCCCACCTCGAGCACGGCGACCTCGGCTGCTTCGGTGGCGAAGTAGCAGAAGGCCATCGCCGTCACGGTCTCAAAGAAGCTGGGCAGTTGCGGCAGCTCTCCGCGCTCCACCAGCAGGCGCGCAAGGGTGTTCACGCGCCCGTAGGCCACGGCGAAGGCCTCGTCCGGGATGGGGCGACCGTCGAGCTGGATGCGCTCGTTGATTCTGAGCAGATGCGGTGAGGTGTAGAGGCCGGTGCGGTGCCCGCCAGCGCGCAGGATGCTGGCCAGGGTCGCCGCCGTGGAGCCCTTGCCGTTGGTGCCCGCCACAAGAATGGACGGAGTCTTCCGCTGCGGATCGCCCAGGGCGGCGCAGAGCGTTCGCATCTGTCCCAGCTCGAACTTGCGCACGGGGCCGTGATGGAGTTCATGCCCGAGGGCGTAGAGCCGCTCAACGGCCAAGGAATAAGTGATCATGCCGCTGTTGATTATCGCACCGTGGGGCCCACGGGCGTGGCTTCGCCGGCTGAAAATGGGTATCTGCCGGTGATGTAACTTAGAAATTTCTGTTGAAGACCCGCATCAGCCCGCTGACGCTGTAGGCCGCCTGGGCCGCAATCACGGCAAACACCACAACCAGCGCCGGAGCCTGCCAGCGGCTCTCGATCAGGTCAGCGAATACGCCGGCCACAAAGAGAAGCAGAAAGGGCACGCTGGCGAAAAGCACCGTACTGGCGCCGCTCTGGGGAAAGAACAACCCCATGGCCACCAGCAGGATAAAGACGATGAGAGGCGCCGTGTTGCCGAAGAAGCGCACTCGCCGCCACGCGCACCACGCGGCCAGCGCCACTCCGCTCAACAGCAGTGCGCCGGGCGCGGCGTCGGCGAAGAAGAAGAAAAGCATTCGCCCCAGCACCACGGCTCGCGGCAGTTGCGCACCGCCGCCCATGCCAAAGGCGCGTATCACTCCCAAAGTAAGCGCAGCCAGGTTATCCAGCTCACACACCGCCAGCGCAACCGACGCCAGCACGGCACCCGCGCAGAGGATGACCATCGCCGCGATTCTGCGGTGCGGCACCGCCCACAGCATGAAGGCCGCCGCCGGCAGCAGCAGCCACACCAGCGGCCAACTGGAGCCCACGGCAAAGGTGATGGCCACCGCCAGCAGCCCAATGCGCTTCCAGTTCCACAGGATGACCTCGCGCGGCGCGTAGAGGGTGTGCGCCGTGGCGATGGCCGTGAAGACCACTCCGAAAGCTCCCCAGGCAGCGAAGATCTGCCCGCCTGCCAAAGACGAGCGCGCCACCATGCCGGGACTGAAGGCGAAGAGCGCGAGCGCGACGAATCCGCCCGCCCCGCCATAGAGCCTCCGCGCCACGTAATACAGCGAGAGCGCCAGGCAAAGCCCCGCCAGCAGAAACGGCGCGCGGATGAACCAGCGATGCTGGTCGAGCCAGAAGAGATCCGTGGCCTGGCTATGCCGCGCCAGCACGCTTACGCCCGCGGCGGCCACCAGGGCGGTCAGCGGGGGTTGCGCCGCCTCCGCCACAGGATGCAGATGCCAGCGCTCGACGCCGCGCAAAACCTGCTCGGCCTCCAACTGCGTCAGCGGCACCGCGTACACAAACCAGCAGCACTGCGCGACGAAGGCAAGGACCAGCGCCAGCGCAATCAGATGGTGCGAGCGGACGGGTTTTGGGGTTTTTTCCTGTGACATAACCGACGCCTACCTTTGTAACATCTGCCGCAGGATTTTGCGCGGTCTGTCTTACGCGCTCCCGGCTTACGCGCGCACGTCTTAGGAAAGCCGCGTTGCCTCTTCGCGCTCCGCAGAGCCTGCGCCCATCAGCACCAGTGCGCGCTGCGCAAAGGGCGAATATACCAGGATGGCCGTGGCTGCCAGGGCGAGGCCGAAGTTGATGTGATGGAGCAGCAGAAAGGGCGACGCCGACCACAAAATGTCCGCCAACAGCGTCACGGGCCACAGTCGCAGAAACTTCTCTCGCACGCCGGGGGCGTGGAAGGTGACCAGGAAGATGGCGAATGCCCGCACCGGCAACAGTACGGCGGAGGTCACCACAATCAGCGTGTAGGTGTGCGGCCATGCGTGCAGGGCGCTCAGCAGGTCGTCAATCTCCGGCAGGTTGGCCAGCGCGCCTATATACATGGCCGCGTACATCCCCTGCAGCAGCAGGAAGAGCGTGGTCACCAGCCGCGTGTTGGCCCTTGGCAGCTCACGGGTAGAGGCGAGGATCAGCGTCGCCTCTGCAACGACTTCTGCGTCTGCCCCGGCACCGACCACAGGCGGCACCGGCGGGGTCTCTCCGAGGTCTTCGATCCGCTCCACTGGAAGCAGAAAGCGGTATCCGCGCCGCGCCAGAGTCTCAACGTAACGCGGATTGCCGGCCGTGTCATTCAGGGCCTCGCGCAGACGGTTCAACGCGGAGTTCACCCCGTGCTCGTAATCTACAAACGTGCCCTCGGGCCACAACGCGCGGCAGATCTCCTCGCGCGTCACCACCTCGCCGGGGCGCTCCAGCAGCAACAGCAGCAGTTGGAAGGGCTGCGCGTTCAGCTTGAGGCGAATGCCCTGCCGCCGCAACTCACCGGCGCGCACGTCGGCCTCAAAGCTGGCAAAGCGATAACCGCGCGGCGCGGGCCCGGAGTCTGTCGGATGGCTGCTCATCTGTGCCGCAAGTGTATCGAATTCGCCGCCCACTCCCAAGTCTTTTGCCGTTGGAGGACTCCGCCCAAGCCTCCGCACACCAATCACTTGCGCCGTGAGGTTTGTTTGCCGAGCATTTCACCTCTCCGCGATTGCCATCTTCGGCCGAGCCCCGGTAGGGTCAGCCGCATGAGACACCAATTTTCGCCCCCAAATCGCCCGTTCGCCCATGGCCGTTGCTGGATGATCCTGCGCGCCGCCGGCATTGCTCTGCTGAGTACATTTCTCTCCGCGCCAATTGCCGCTTTTATCGGCCCAACGGCCCAGGCCTCGGCGGTCTTCGATCAGCACTGTGCCGCACTCGATCGCCGCCTCGCCTGGCAACATCGCACGCCGGAGACCTTCATCGCCCTCAGCGCGGAGGAAAGCTCCCGCCTGCGCCGCGGAGAGTTCGTCATCGAGGCACTGACGCCCAAGGACGCAGACGCCTCCGGAGCCATGCTGCATCACTGGCGCGGCTCGGCCTTCGTCCCCGGAGCGCACGCCAAGGACTTCGAGCGCCTGCTTCGCGACGTTGGCTCGTACCCGCGCATCTATGCGCCACAGGTCGTCACGGCCCGCGCGCTCGCCACCTCCACTCTCGATTCTGGAGCTCACCACAGCCACATCGCGCTCCGCCTGCGCCAGCAAAAGGTGCTCACCGTCGTGCTGGACACCGAGTACGAGATTGACCATCTGCGCCCTTCGGCCACGCTTGGCTATACCGTCTCACGCAGTACCCGCGTGGCAGAGGTCGCCTCGCCCTCCACGGCTTCCGAACACGCGCTCACCGACCACGACGCGCACGGCTTTCTCTGGCGCCTGCGCAGCGACTGGAGTTACGCCGAGGCCGATGGCGGCCTCTACCTGCAACTGGAGACCGTATCGCTTACGCGCGATGTGCCGCATGGCCTGGGCTGGCTCATCGGACCCTTCGTCCAGAGCATCCCGCGGGAGTCTCTGGAGTTCACCCTGCGCGCAAGCTGCAACGCCCTGCGCGCCGCGCAAGCGGACGCCAAAGCCAACCGTGAAAGGAACCCGCGATGACCACCGCGCACTACACGCCCGAAGTTCGCATCAACCACTCGCTGACCGCCGTACTCGAAAAACGTGCTTTGATCTGGATGGCCCATCGCGCTCCTGGTTGGGTCACCAGCGACCAACTCACCGGCCTTGGCCTGCTTGCGCAAGTTGCCGCAGGAGTCTGCTACGCCTTTGCTGCCCGCGATCGCCGCTTGCTCCTTGTGGGAATTCTGTGCATTGCCGCGAATTGGCTGGGAGACAGCCTGGACGGCACGCTGGCGCGTGTGCGCAATCAGCAGCGTCCGCGCTACGGCTTTTACGTGGACCACATGGCCGACCTCTTCGGCTCGCTGGCGCTGATGGGCGGCCTGGCGCTCTCGGGCTTTCTTCATCCTGCCACGGCGTCCCTCATGCTCGTCGCATTTCTGCTCCTCAGCGGAGAGAGCTACCTGGCCACGCACACTGTCGGCCGTTTCCACCTTTCGCAAGGAGTCTTTGGCCCCACTGAGATTCGCCTGCTGTTGTGCCTCGGCAACCTGGTCTTGCTGCACAGCCCCTGGTGCACGGTCGCCGGCCATCCCTGGTTGCTCTTTGATCTCGGCGGCATCATCGCTTCGGTGGGAATGTTCGCCATGGCGATGTTTTCCACTCTGCGCCACGCCGGAGAGCTGAGCCGCCAGGAGCCGCTGCCGTGAGCATTCGCATCGGGTCGCTCTCTACAACGCCGGCGCGTACGGCGTTCACGCGCTGGTGCCGCTTCAACCTCGTCGGAGTGATTGGCATGGCCTTCCAGTTGGCATGGGTGGCCGCGCTTGGCCGCCTACTGCCCGCGCGGCCCCTGCTGGTGACGGCCACGGCCCTGGAGTTGACCCTGCTACACAACTTCCTGTGGCACCAGCGCTACACCTGGCGTGGACGTGGGGTCGAGCTGCGGCCGTTCCAGACCGTTACGCGACTCTTGCGTTTTCATCTCTCGAATGGCGCCGTGTCGTTTGCGGGCAACCTTCTGCTGGTGCGCCTTCTGATGGCGCACACCCGCCTGCCCTTGATCCTGGCGACGGCCGTGGCCATCGTCTTCTGCTCGCTCGTCAACTTTTTGCTGGGCGAGCGCTGGGTCTTTGCCGCCGCTTCGCCGCGGGACTCCTCGCCTGTTATCGAAGCATCCGCTTCGTCCCCCTCGCCTGCCCGGGGGTGCGGCTGATATTCTTAATGGGCAGGCGCGCCCGTGATGTGCGCCGTTTTTGTGAGGGGAACCATGGCAGCACTACTGGATGCAATTGACGTAAAGCGCAAGATGTTTTTCGAGCTCGATGGCGTGCCCTACCACTGTCTGGATGCCGAGGTGAACACTCCCACCGCCCGCGGCGGGCAGACGCTCGTCCGCCTGAAGATGCGCAACCTGCTCACCCGCGCCGTCTTCGACAAGACCTTCAAGGCCAGCGACAAGTTCAAGGAGCCCGACCTCGACCAGGTGAAGGCCAGCTATCTTTACAGCGATGGCGACGGCTCGCACTTTCTCGACCAGGACAGCTTTGAGACGCATACCCTGGGCGCGGGAATGATCGGCGACGCCCTCGACTTCCTGCTCGAAGGCGCCATCATCGAGGTCGTCAAGTTCAACGGTTCGCCCATCGGCATCGAGTTGCCCAACCAGGTCGAGCTCACCGTCACCTACACAGAGCCCGGCGCGCGCGGAGACACCGCCGGCGGCGGCAACGTAACCAAGGCTGCCACTCTGGAGACCGGCATCGAAGTCCGCGTACCGCTCTTCATCAAGTCCGGAGAGAAGATCAAGGTCAGCACTGAGACGCGCGAGTTCGCCGGCCGCGCCTGATTCAACGATCCACAGCTTTTTGCACAAGCAAAAACGCCGCAGCGCACATAAGTGTCTGCGGCGTTCGTGTTTCTGTTGCCGGAGTTAGATGTCCAGGTTCTTCACGTCCAGCGCGTTGTCTTCGATGAACTTGCGGCGCGCCTCCACGTTTTCGCCCATGAGCGTCGTAAAGATCGCTTCGGTCTCCGTCAGATCCTCGAGCTTGACTTCCAGCAGCGTGCGCCGCGAAGGATCCATCGTCGTCTGCCAGAGCTGCTCGGCCGTCATCTCGCCCAGTCCCTTGTAGCGCTGGATCTGGTAATCCTTGCGTCCCTGCTCCAGCACAAAGTTGAACAGGTCGCGCAGGGTGAGCTTCTCCACCGGCTCACGCGACGCCTTGCCGGCCACGCGCGCCAGCGTGCCGCCCTTCATCGTCTTGCCTTCAATCTTTTCGGCGTCGGCCTTCTCGGCCTCGCTGATGGTGTCGTCCTCTTCTTTTTCGGCCTCCACCGGCGCGGCCTTCACCCACTCCACCACAAACGGCGGCTCGATGAACTCTGCAATCTGCTTGTGGCTGCGCATCATCTGCTTGTACTCGGGGCTGTTCACCAGCGGCCATCCAATCGAGTGCGGCGTGCCCTGTGAGTTCACAAAGCGCACCTCCCACAGCTCATGCTCCTCGTTGAACTGGCTGTGCACTTCGAGGAACTGCTCTTCCTTCTGGATGGCCTTCAGCGCCGCCTCGATCTTGGCCATGCGCGTCGGCACCGTGCCGGACTCGCCCATGAACTCCTCGCGCTTGCTCAGCTCAAAGCTGGGCAGCATCTCGGTCACGCGTTCATTGCGCAGTCGCTTGTCCACCTTCTCCAAAAAGCCCAGGTACTCATTCAGCCGCGTCAGGAACAGAGCCAGCTTGCTGCCGTCCACCTTGGCCGCGCCCTCGCCGTAGCGCACCGCAAGGCCTTCACTGGCGCGCTTGATCATCACCTGCACAAACTCGGCGTCGTTCTTGATGTACTGCTCAAAGCGCCCCTTCTTGATGCGATAAAGCGGCGGCTGCGCAATGTAGATGTGGCTGCGCTTGATCAGCTCCTGCATGTGGCGGAAGAAGAACGTGAGCAGAAGCGTACGAATGTGCGATCCGTCCACGTCGGCGTCGGTCATCAGGATGATCTTGCCGTAGCGCAGCTTCGACGGATCGAAGTCGTCCTTGCCGATGCCGCTACCAAAGGCGGTAATCATGGCGCGGATTTCCTCGTGCCCCAGCATCTTGTCGTAGCGCGCCTTCTCCACGTTCAGAATCTTGCCCTTCAGCGGCAGAATGGCCTGGAAGCGGCGATCGCGGCCCTGTTTGGCCGTACCGCCTGCGCTCTCGCCCTCGACCAGGTAAACCTCGCAGCGGGCCGGATCGCGTTCGCTGCAATCGGCCAGCTTGCCCGGCAACCCGCCGCTATCCAATACGTTTTTGCGCCGGGTCAGGTCGCGAGCCTTGCGCGCCGCCTCGCGGGCACGTGCCGCTTCAATCGCCTTGTTGATGATCTTCTTCGCCACTGACGGGTTCTGTTCAAAGAAGCCGCCCAGCCGCTCATTGATGAACGCCTGCACCTGGCCCGCGATGTCCGAGTTCAGTTTGCCCTTGGTCTGGCCTTCAAACTGTGGCTGCGGCAGCTTGACGCTGACCACGGCCACCAGGCCTTCGCGAACGTCGTCGCCACTCAGGTTTTCCTTCAAATCCTTGAAGAGCCCGAGAGACTGGCCCGCGGCGTTGATGGTGCGCGTCAGCGACGAGCGGAATCCCTGCAGATGCGTGCCGCCATCCACGGTGTTGATGTTGTTGGCAAAGCTGAAGACGTTCTCACTGTAGCTGTCGTTGTACTGCAAGCCCACTTCAATGGACAGGCCTTCCTTCTCGGCCGACTCCATGTAGATTGGCTTCTCGTGCAGCACGCTCTTGCCCTTGTTCAAGTGCTTGATGAACTCGGCGATGCCGCCGTTGAACTTGAACTCCGCGCGCTTGGCCTCGCCCGTCTTCTGGTCGGTGGTGCGCTCGTCGGTCAGCGTGATGAGCAAGCCTTTGTTGAGGAAGGCGAGCTCGCGCAACCGGTTGGCCAGCGTGTCGTAGTTGTACTCTGTGGCCTTAAAAATCGTCTTGTCCGGCATAAAGTGCACGGTGGTGCCGCGCTTCTTCGTCGTGCCGGTCTTGGTCAGCTTGGTGATGGCAGCGCCTTCACTGTACTGCTGCTCCCACACCGCTCCGTCGCGGTAAATCTCCAGGTCGAGATGCTCGCTCAGGGCGTTGACGCAGCTCACGCCCACGCCGTGCAGTCCGCCGCTCACCTTGTAGGTGGAGCTGTCGAACTTGCCGCCCGCGTTCAGCCGCGTCATCACCACCTCGGCCGCGGGCAAACGCTCGCCGTCAATCTCCATCTCGTCCACGGGAATGCCGCGGCCATTGTCGGCCACGGTCACCGAGTTGTCGCTCAGGATGGTCACGTCCACGCGATCGGCATAACCGGCCAGGGCCTCGTCCACGGAGTTATCCACCACCTCGTACACCAGGTGGTGCAGGCCGCTCTCGCCCGTGGAGCCGATGTACATGGCCGGGCGTTTGCGCACGTGCGCCATGCCGCTGAGGACCTTGATCGAGTCCGCGTTGTAATCGCCGTTTGTGCCGTTGCCGTTCTTTTGGATGTTGTCTTCTTCCACGAGTGGGGTCGTCTCTTTTCCGGCAGCGGAGGGGAAAACAGGAGGCTTTCCCCGGCCACTGCGCCATACCCTTATTTTAGCACAAAACGGCCCGATATTACCTCTTGTAACTAACTGATAAAACAACAGTTAAAAGCTCTTTTTGCGCTATCTCTTCGTCCCCGGCTGTTCCACCCATTCTGACGCTATTTTTCTCTCTCGTACGGGACTCAAAGTCGCCCATTTTTCAATGGTCGCCCCGTTCGTTTTTTGCACAAACAAAAGCGGCGGAGCCCAGTGTGAGCTCCGCCGCAAACCTTTCCTCTGCTTATTCCTCAGATGCGCATCGGCATCACGACGTAGCGGTACTTGTACTCTTCAACTCCCTCCGGGCGGAGCTGCCCGGCCGACTGCGAGTCCTTGAACTCGATGCGCACCGTATCGCTCTCCGTGGCCTTCAGGAACTCGACCAAATACTGCGAGTTGAAACCGATGGAGAGCGTCTCGCCGTCGTAATCGGTTTCAATCGAATCCTCGGATTCGCCGGTCTCGGTGGAAGACGAACTGACGCGCACCTCGTTCTTCTCAAAGCGCATCTTGATGGCCCCCGAGCGCTCGTCGGCGAACTGCGCCACCCTCTGCAGGGCCGCCAACAGCTCATTGGTACGCACGCTGACGCTCTTGTTGTGCTCCTTGGGCAGCACCGCCTCGTAGTTGGGGAACTGGCCCGTCAACTGGCGCGAGGTCAGCAGGCGCGAGCCCAGCCGGAAGAACAGCGTCGCGTCGTCCTTGGCAAACTCCACGTACTCCAGGTCGGGCGCCGAAAGCAGGCTGAGCAGTTCCACCATGGCCTTGCGTGGAATCAGCGTCTTCACTTCACCGGTGATATCAAAGGCCAGCCCGTCACGCACGATGTGCGCCAGGCGGTGTCCATCGGTCGCTACCATCGTGATGGATTCAGGCTTCAACACCAGCAGCGCGCCGTTCAACGTGTAGCGCGACTCTTCGTTGCTGATGGCAAAGACCGTCTTGCTGATCAGCGTGCGGAAGGCCGCCGCGGGAATCTTCACCGCGCCCGAGGTGGGGAAGTTTGGCACGCTGGGAAAGTTCGAGCGCGCCATGCCAACCATCTTGGTATTGCTGCGGCCGGAGCGAATGTTGACCCAGTGGTTCTCCAGCAACTTGATGGTGACGTCGCCATCGCCCAGCAGTTTCACGTAGTCGTAGAGTTTGCGCGCGGGGATGGTACAGGCGCCATCTTTCTTGACCCCGGCCTTGCAACTGGTGCGCAGGCTCAGGTCCAGATCCGTGGCGGTGATAGTCAACTCGCCGTCGGCGGCCTCAAAGAGAAAATTGGACAGAATGGGGATGGTCGTCTTGCGTTCGACGACGCCCTGGGTCGCTGTGAGTTCCTTCAACAGGTCGGCTTTACTGACCGTGATCTCCATGGCGGTTCCTTGCACAGTAGCTGTCTCCGGCATGATATCCCCAAAAACCTTTCGGTGGCTATAACTTGCACTTATATCAAACTGAAGGCTGATGAAACCAGTGGGAAAACTCTTTCAGGAGAAAATCCCTGAAACATTGTGACTTTACCACTCTTGAGCCATAGGGGCGAGGTCGCCGAAGCCGAGGGGTACACGACCAGCAAATAGTCTTCTGCCACCCCACGGAAAGACCTGATTGACTCGTAACCAGATTCACTTGAAAACCTGGGCCCTGTGTTCGTCAGGTTCAGTAAATCCAAACCGCTCTACAAACCCAGGAAGGTTCATTTGGGGGCCGATGAGGTGATGATTTGTGGTTGTAGTAGGACGATTGTTACTGGAACCAAAAGTCTTTAAGAGACAAAGAATAGATAGTAGTAGCAGTAGGGGCTGCGGAAATGTGGAAAAACTGGTTACTATCTTTTTCTTTATAGGGTTAGAGGTTCTTTTCAGCAGGGAAACCCTACCCGGTCGCCGACTGTTTTGAGGAGAACTTTCGCCCGGTAAGGGTATCGCCCGACTTCTACACCGTTCCCACAGGGAACCCACAGCCCCATGTGGAGGAGAATGCGGACAGAAAAATGCCCGGGTCGCGTAAGGCGTTCACCGGGCAGGGTTTCTAGTTGCTGAGTTGTTCGGTCAGCTTGTTGAGTAACCTGTTCAAATCTTTGTCGGTTTTGCGCAGCTCACTGATCTTTTCAATCGAGTGCAACACCGTGGTGTGGTGTTTGCCGCCGAACTGGCGTCCGATTTCCGGCAGGCTGGCCTCGGTCAGGTGTTTGCATAGGTACATGGCAATCTGGCGCGGGAAGACGATCTGGCGCGAGTTGTTCTTCGCCTTGATCTCCGGGATACGCAGGCCGAACTGCTCGCTGGCGGCCTTCTGGATGGCCTCGATGGTCACCTTGCGGCTCTGCTGGTCAATGATGTTCTTCAGGACCTGCTGCGTGGTCGCCAGGGTGATCTC
>Ga0182013_10003677_pt1 | contig 18956 bp, 16 predicted proteins | sample 612S2MmetaG_FD_120487 | JGI IMG/M metagenome (GOLD analysis project Ga0182013, IMG submission 120487) | Permafrost microbial communities from Stordalen Mire, Sweden - 612S2M metaG | ecosystem: Environmental > Terrestrial > Soil > Wetlands > Permafrost | place: Sweden: Stordalen | collected... | reverse complement strand
GACGGGGACGTATACCGTATCGCTCACGGTGACGGATACCAGCAACCTGACAAACAGCGCGACGAGTAAGGTAACGATTTCGATTGATCCGTTGTCGGACGTGGGGTTGACCGGGCTGATCTACGGCGGGCAGACGCCGATTGTAGGCGCTCATGTTTACCTGTTTGCCGCGAACAGCACGGGATACGGAGGCAACGGGATTGCGGCGTCGAACAGCAATACTTCGGTGTCTCTGCTGAGTGCGGCAGAGACGGGGACGACGGATGCGGTAGGCGCTTATGTGCTGACTGGGTCGAATGGCGGGTTCAGCCTAACCGGAGACTACACGTGCAGCAGTGGACAGCAGCTTTATCTGTATGCGCTGGGTGGGACGAACTCGGCCGCGGGGCTCATGGCGGCGATTGGGAGCTGCCCCGGCAGCGGAGGGCCGGCGATCTTCGCCACGGTGAACGAGGTGACGACGATTGCGGCGGCATACGCGTTTGCCGGATTTGCGACGGATGCGACGCATGTGTCGAGTTCGGGGACGGCACTGGCGCAGGTAGGGATTGCGAATGCGTTTGCGAATGCAGCGAACCTGGGGACGCTGGGAACGGGCGTGGCGCTGGCGACGACTCCGGCGGGCAATGGGACGGTGCCGCAGGCGGAGATCAATACGCTGGCGAATATATTGGCGGCGTGCGTGAACTCGAACGGGACGGGGTCGGCTTGCACGACTCTGTTCAGCGATGCACTGTCGGGAGGGACATCGGGAACGCAGCCGACCGATACGGCGACGGCGGCGATCAATTTGGCGCACAATCCGGGGACGAATGTGGCGGCGCTGTATGGGTTGAGTACGTCGAATCCGCCGTTTGCGCCGGTGCTGGGCGCGCTACCGAATGACTTTACGATTTCGCTGATCTTTACGGGCGGCGCCCTGAACGATCCCACAGCCATCGCGGTTGACGCTACGGGGAACGCCTGGGTCACGAACTACTACGGCAACAGTATCACCAAGGTGTCAGCCACCGGGGCCGTTTTGTCCGGAACCACTGGCTTCACCGGCGGGTTGCTGTTCGGGCCCAATGGGGTTGCGATCGATGACTCAGGCAACGCCTGGATATCGGGGTATGGCGGCCAGTACAAGTTTTCCAAGACAGGTTCGTTTGTCGGATATCCCCAAGGCTACACGTCAGGATTCGGCAGCCAGAGCTCTGTTGCCGTCGACGGCTCGGGTGACGCCTGGTTTGCTGCCGCCAACCTCCTCTCGGAGTATTCGAACTCGGGCAATGCGGTTTCGGGGCCGAATCCCTACTTCAACCATGGACTGCAAGCACAGGTTGGACAGTCGATCGCAATTGACGGCGCGGGAAGCGCGTGGGTTGCGAACTCACCTGGCACAGTAACCGTCGTCTCGAGCTCGGGAAGCTATGTGTCGGGCGCTAATGGGTACACCGTGGCAGCTTGCTGTTTGAGTTACGAAGCGATAGCGCTGGATGGTGCGGGGAACGCCTGGATCGCAGATGAGAGATCTTCCGAAGTCATCGAGGTTTCCAATTCGGGCGCACTGCTTTCAGGAAGTTCCGGGTACACGGGTGGGGGAGTTCAAACGCCCGACGGGGTGGGGATCGATGGAGCCGGCAGGGTATGGGTCGTGGGTGCCAGCGTTGCCGAGCTTTCGAGCACAGGCGCAATCCTCTCCGGCTCGACCGGATACAAGAATAGCTACTTTTACCTCCCATATTCTATGGCGCTCGACGGTTCGGGAGACTTGTGGGTTGGGAATTCAGGGTATATGTACCAGCCGGATAGTATTGTCGAGTTCATTGGCGTGGCGACGCCGGTGATTACGCCGATTGCGGCAGGACTGCCGGCGACGCCGACGGCGGATGGGAGCAGCAAGCTGGGGACTCGGCCGTAAGGGCAGTTGTTAGTGGTCAGTTGTCAGTAAAGGCAAAGGCCAATACAGAGATTCTGGGCCAGAAGCGGCCCGGAATGACGAACCGCCGCGGCCCAGAATGACGGACGAGAGCAGAAGCAGGTTCCTCCGCTACGCTACGGAATGACAAACAAAAGACCAAGCAACGGCAGAGACAAATGCGGGGGTCCTTCGCGCTCGAACGACGCGCTCGGGATGACAGCGAAAAACAGAAGCAGGTTCCTCCGCTACGCTACGGAATGACACCCGGCCGTAAAGACGGTTGTTCGTTGTTAGTAAAGACAAAGGCCAAGGCCAATACCGAGATTCTGGGCCAGAAGCGGCCCAGAATGACGAACCGCCGCGGCCCAGAATGACGAACAAAAGCGGCGCGGGTTATTTGTCGAGGGCTGAGTCGGAGGCGCCGTGGTAGTAGTGGAGGAGGTTGTACTCGCTGGTTTGAAGGTGGAGCAAGGAGCCGTGGCTGAGACCGTCAGGGACGGTGATCTTCGAGGTTGGGTCGGAGAGATTGTGGCCGGAGAAGACTTTTGCGGGCTGGAAGGTTTTGAAGTCGGCGGTGGTGGTGGCGTAGATGCGGTCGCCGGGTTCGGACGGAGCTGTGGCGGAGAAGAGGATGAGCCAGTCCTTGTTATCCGGCTGGTAGTAGGTTGCGGGGGCGCTGACGTGGGTGGCGTCAGGAAGGACTTCGGCTACCGGCAAACGAAGTTGCTTCGACCAGTGGATCAGGTCGGTCGAGGTGGAGTAGCCGATCGCGGCGGGGGAGTCTGAGGACCAGGTCCAAACCATGCGGACACTGCCATCGGGCGCGCGCTGGAGGAAGGGATCGCGCATGAGCTCTCCGCGTTGCTCCTGCCAGAGGATCGGGCGGTCGAAGTTGACGGATTGCCAGAGATAGCCGTCTTTGCTGACGGCGAAGTAGAGGCCGTCGTGACTGTTGCCTTTGAAGCCGACGCAGAGCCAGCCGCCGCTGAGATCGGGCTTGATGCCGAGGAAGCGCTGCAGCCAGGTTTGCTTCGGGGGCTGCTGGTCTGGAGTCTGAGCGACGCAAGTAGACGCGGGCAGCAAGAGTGCGGCGGCTACGACGAGAAGCAAGCGGCGGGCACGAAAGCTAGGCATGGGGCTGGGGTCCCTCTGCCTTCACTATTTCAGGATGCGCGTAAGGAATCTGTTAAGGGATTACGGGGATTGTGACTGAGCCTAGACGGTGGAGGGGACGGCGTCGGAAGCTGGGGTGGCGAGGGCTGGATCACGAAGTTCCTGGTCGCGGTACTGGAGTTGGTAGAGCTTGTAGTAGAGGCCGCGCTGCGCGAGGAGCTGCTGGTGGGTGCCGCGCTCGCGAAGCTGGCCCTTGTGCATGACCAGGATGGTGTCGGCGGACTGGACCGTAGATAGCCTATGAGCAATTAGCACCGATGTTCGGCCGGTGATCATGCGGGCGAGGGCGAGGCGGACGCGATGCTCGGTGTCGGTGTCGACGGAGCTGGTGGCCTCGTCGAGGATGAGGATGGCGGGTGCGTGGGCGAGGGCGCGGGCGAAGCTGATGAGCTGCTTCTGGCCGGTGGAGAGGGTGGCGCCGCGCTCTTGAACTGGTTGGGCGAATTGCAGCGGCAAGCTGCGGATGAAGTCGGCGACGTTGACCTCTTCGGCGGCTTTTTCGAGGGCCTGGTCTGTGATCCAGGAGCTGCCAAGGCGGATGTTGTCGGCGATGGTGCCGGTGAAGAGGAAGGGGTCCTGAAGGACGACGCCGAAGCGGCGGCGGAGCTGGGTGAGGTCCTGATCGCGGATGTCAGTTCCATCAACCAAAATCTGGCCGTGCTGGATGTCGTAGAAGCGCATCATCAGGGAGATGATGGTGGTCTTGCCGGCGCCGGTGTGGCCGACGATGGCGGCGGTTTCGCCGGGAGAGACGGTGAAGGAGACGCCGCGGAGGATCCATTCGAGGTTGGGGTCGGGGAGGAACGAGTTGTCCGTTGTACGTTCTACGTTGTTCGATGCGGCGCGGGGATCGTAGGTGAACCAGACGTTGCGGAACTCGATGGAGCCGGAGCCGTTGCCGGGAATGGGGTGGGCGGGCGAGACGATGGCGGCGTGGGTGTCGAGCAGCTTGAAGACGCGCTCGCTGGCGGCCATGGCGGCCTGCAGGATGTTGTACTTCTCGCTGAGGTCCTGGATGGGGCGGAAGAAGCGCTGCGCGTATTGAATGAAGCCGATGAGGACGCCGATCTCGACGGTGCCGAAGATGCCGGGTATGCGCTGGATGGCTGGATGCGCGGCGAGGAAGGCGGCGTTGTGCAGGACGGCCTCACCCCCGCGCCAGAGGATGAGAGCGATAGCGGTGGAGGAGAGGAATTCGACGACGGGATAGTACCAGGCGTAGGCGAAGATGGCGTCGGTCCAGGCGCGTTTGTTCTCGGAGTTGACGGCCGAGAAGTCGGAGAAGGCGCGGCGCTCGCGGTTGAAGAGCTGGACGATGGACATGCCGGAAACATATTCCTGGGTAAAGGAGTTGATGCGGGCGGTGGCGGCGCGCTGGCGGCGGTAACTGTCGCGGACCTTGGCGCGGAAGATGCGGGTGACGAAGAGAATGCAGGGGATGACGGCGAGGGTGAGCAGGGCGAGCGGCCAGCTCTTCCAGAGCATGATGGCGACGATGAAGGTGAGGGTGAAGACGTCCTCGAAGATGGCGAGTACGCCGGAGGTGAACATCTCGTTGAGGGCGTCGACGTCGGAGGTGAGGCGGGTGACCAGGCGGCCGACGGGATGGCGGTCGAAGAAGGCGACGTCCTGGAACTGAAGATGGCGGAAGATCTGGCTGCGCAGGTCGAACATAACCTTCTGGCCGGTCCACTGCATGAGGTAGGTCTGGAGCAGCTCGAGCAGGAAGGTGAAGAGGAGACATCCGAGGTAGATGGCGGCGATGAGAGTGACGCCGAGCATGGGGCGAACGGGATGGCCCATGAGCAGCGCGAGGTGGCGCGGGAGCCAGGAGAGCTGGTCGGGCGGGGCGCCAGCCATGTAAGTGTCGACGGCAATCATCATCAGCAGCGGGCCGACGCTGTCGCTGGCGGCTTTGAGGATGGTGGCGACGGCGGAGATGGCGACCTGCGGCTTGTAGGGACGCAGATAGGTGAGCAGACGGCGCATGAGGCGCCCGTCGTAGACCTTGCCGACGACGTCGTCGGTGGGGTCGGGCTTGGGGGCGGCTTGGGGGGCAGCCTTGGCGGCAGGCGTTTCCGTGTTCGCGGTGGTCTGCGCGGGCTTTTGCGGGTCGGGCATGCGGGTAGCTCTATTTTAGATGGTGGCGAGGGCGGATGGATGCGGGGATGTGGGTCGTGGGGTTTCTTGTAGCCAGCTTTCAGCTATCAGCTATTAGCTGTCAGCCATGAGGTATGAGCGAAGGCGAAGATCTCAGAGCGAAGGGGCGCGAGCGGGAGGAGTGGGCATGAAAGAATTGCAGAGCAAGAAGAAAAGCAAAGGATTCAATTGTCCGATTCGGTTGGCGTGTATGTGTCGGTGCCGTTCTGCAGGGCGAAGTGTACGTACTGCAACTTTGCGTCGGGGGTGTTTGGGGCGGAGCGGATGGATGCGTATGTGGAGCGGGTGGGCGCGGAGATTGGGGCGGCGCAGGAGCGGGTGGCGGGGCTTGGGGTTGAACTGCCGGGGCGGGTGGACACGGTATATCTGGGGGGTGGGACGCCGAGCCTGCTGGGCGCCGAGCAGATGCGGCGGCTGTTTGCGGCGCTGCGGGACGAGTTCGAGGTGATGGAGGGCGCGGAGATTACGCTGGAGTGCGCGCCGGGACAGTTGAGCGACGAGACGCTGGAGGAGATGCTGCGCCAGGGGATGAACCGGGTGAGCTTCGGGGTGCAGTCGTTTGTGGATGCGGAGGCGAGGGCGGTGGGGCGATCGCACACGCGGGAGGTGTGTCTGCAGGAGATTGCGCGGATGCGCGCGGCGGGAGTGGGGAACATCAACGTGGATTTGATTGTGGGGCTGCCGGGACAGACGGCGGAGAGTTGGCGCGAGTCGGTAGAGGTGGCGATGGAGAGCGGGGTGCCGCATGTAAGTGTGTACATGCTGGAGGTGGATGAGGACTCGCGGCTGGGGCGAGAGGTTTTGAAGGCAGGGAGCAGGGAACAGGGAACAGGGGACAGGGAGCAGGGAACAGGGAGTAGGGAACAGGGAACAGGGAACAGAGGACAGGGAACAGGAAGTAGGGGGCAGGGAACAGGGGACAGGTTGAGGTATGGGGCGGGTGAGGTTGCTTCGGAAGATGAGATTGCGGAGCGGTATGGCGAAGCGTGTGAGTGGCTGGAGGTGGGCGGCGTGAGGCAGTACGAAATTTCGAACTTTGCGCGCGAGGGAATGAGGTCGCGACACAACATGAAGTATTGGCGGAGGGAGCCGTATGTGGGGTTCGGGCTGGACGCGCACTCGATGCTGCGGAGTGGAGTGGGCGGGGTGAGGTGGGCGAATGGGGATGAGCTGGAGGGGTATCTGGAGAGCAGGGGACAGGGAACAGTCACCCCAGCGAGCCAAGACCGCTCGCCGGGGACCCCGACAGGGAACAGGGAACAGAGGGCGAGTGGTGAGTTGCGGGTGTTGCAGGTGCGACCGGAATTGGAGCGGATTGGCAGGGAGCAGGCGTTTGAGGAGGCGATGTTTCTGGGGTTGCGGATGAATGAGGGAGTCGATCTGGAGGCGCTGCGGGCGGAGTTTGGCGAGGGATTGATGCGGGATGCGGTTGCGGCTTTGGGCGATGTGGAGGAGGCTGGGTTGGTGTTGGTTGAGGGAGAACGATTGAGGCTGACGGCGAAGGGACGGATGGCTTCGAATGAGGTATTTGGAAGGTTGTTGGTGGGGGCGGTGTGATTCGGGTCGCAAACTAACCCACCCTTTGCGATGATGCCGCAAAAGGATGGGCCACCCAGTTTAGTGGCTGGGCCCCCGGCGGGGTACGAGAAGCGGGGTTGAGAAGGGCCAATACAGAGATTCTGACGCTTCGCGCCAGAATGACGGATTCATTGGGATGACGAGTTGATTGGAAGAAGGAGCAGATGGTGATCGATTTACGAAGCGATACAGTGACGCGGCCGACGGCGAAGATGCGGGCGGCGATGGCCGCGGCCGAAGTTGGCGACGATGTGTACGGCGAAGACCCGACGGTGAACCGGCTGGAGGCGCGGGCGGCGGAGGTGTTTGGGCGCGAGGCGGCGCTGTTGGTGCCGACCGGGTCGATGGGCAACCAGGTGGCGATCCGGCTGCACACGCAGCATGGGCAGGAGGTGGTGTGCGAGGCGCGAGCGCATGTGCTGGATTGGGAGATGGGCATGACGGCGGCGTTTTCCGGTTGCACGCTGCGCGGGGTGTGGGCGGAGCGCGGGATGCTGACCTGGGAGCTGGTGCGCGGAGCGATCTTCCGGGATGTCCACTTCCACGCATCGACGGGATTGATTTGTATTGAAAACACGCACATGATGGCGGGCGGGACGGCGATGCCGGCGGCGGTGGCGCGGGCGATCTGCGACGGCGCGCATGAGATGGGGCTGGCGGTGCATCTGGATGGGGCGCGGGTGTTCAACGCGGCGGCAGCGTTGGGGGTGGGCGTGAAGGAGCTGACGGCGGGGTTCGATACGGTGATGTTTTGCCTGTCGAAGGGGCTGGGCGCGCCGGTGGGGTCGATGCTGGTGGGCAGCGGGGCGGCGATGGCGCGGGCGCGGGAGGTGCGCAAGGCGCTGGGCGGCGGGATGCGGCAGGCGGGCGTGCTGGCGGCGGCAGGGTTGATTGCGCTGGAGGAGATGCCAGGACGACTAACAGAGGACCATGCACATGCTCGGCTGCTGGCAGAGGCGGTGGCGCGGAGTGGGGTTGCGGAGATCGACCTGACGACGGTGGAGACGAACATGGTGGTCTTCACGCTGCGGCGAGGCGGGGACGCAGAGGCATTTTGCGCGGCGCTCGCGGAGAGAGATGTGCTGGCGGGCGCACTGGGGCCGCGAGTGGTGCGGCTGGTGACGCATTACGATGTCGGGCGGGCGGACTGCGAGCGGGCGGCGGAGGTGGTGGGCGAGGTGCTGGAGGGGTGGGAGTGAGCGCTTAGAAGCGGTCGAGCTTCGCTCGATAACCCACCCTTTACGATGAGACCGTAAAGGATGGGCCACCCGGAATTGGCGGGAAACTAGCTCTTGGTTTCGAGGATGAGGGGTTCGGCGACGGCGGGCGATCCGTTTTTGGTGTCGGAGGGCTTGCGGATATCGATGCCGCCTTTGAAGTAGGCGCCGTCCTCGATGGAGATGCGGGCGGCGGCGACGTCACCGGTGAGCGAGCCTTCGCTGCGGATGTCGACACGGTCGCTGGCGTTGACGTTGCCGCGGACCTTGCCCAGGACGACTACTTCGCGGGCCATGATGTTGGCCGCGACCTGGCCGTTGCGGCCGACGGTGACGCGGTTGCCAGGCAGGTTGATGGTGCCCTCGACCTTGCCGTCGATGTAGAGCGACTCCGAGCCGGAGACCTCGCCCTTGACGAAGAGGGATTTGCCGATGGTGGCCTGCTCGCCGGAGGGGATGGCCGCGGAGGCGACCGCGCCGGTGGAGGGGCGGACGGCGCCGGGCTCGAAGGAGGTTGGCGACGAGGCCGGGGAAGCCGGACGCGCGGGCTCAGGGGTTGCGGGTGAGTTCGGTCCAGCCTGGTTGGGTTTCCACATAATTCTTTGTTTCCTTTCGCTGATTGCCTGGGATGATTCGTGCGGTTCGTGGGTTCTTGGTTGTGCCGACTCTCGTCCGTACCGGGGTCAGCTGCGGCCTTTGCGGTCGTCCGGTGCGCTCTGTCACCACGATACTACTCCGCGGTGGTGCGGGGGAACGCGAGGCCTCTGCAAAACTCGGGCGTGTTTGCCAGAGAGGTTCCGAGAGCGAAGGTGGTTCGATAGGACAACTACGGAGATTCTGACCGTGCCGGTCAGAATGACGAACGGAGAGGGAATGACGAGCGGGAGGGGAGGCGGGGGATGACGAACGGAAGGAGTCAAGAAAGAGTTCTTGCTTGTGAGGGCGAATTGCGAGTAGTCTCGCGCACCATGCAGACCTTTCGCCTCGCTCCTGTGCGCCTGCTGGTATGGATGCTCGTCTTCGCGCCACTCTCACCGCCATCGCTGAGGGCCGCGCCTGCCGCCGCGAAGGTGCATATCGTGGCGCTGGGCGGGATACGGAAGGTACCTTATACACCGCCCGGAGCCGTTCCCGCGGCCAGTCCGGCCAAGCCCGCGGATGCGCTGACGATGAAGGTGCGGGCGCTGACCGTGGATGGCCGGCAGAAGGAGTGGACGACGGGCGAGGCGCACGACGTGACCGACCGGAGCTTTACGATTCGGCGGGCGATGCGCCTGAACGATCAGCTGCCGGGAGAGGATGCGGCGCGCTGGAGTTGGCAGCCCGGCCCCTGGCTGCTGGTGGACCGCAGCACGGGGCGGATTACCGCGCTGCATCTGCCGGACTTCGACGACGCGGTGTCGGAGGCGGTGTGGTTCCGCGACTATGCGGCTTATTGCGGGACGGGGACGACTGCGAAGGGCGGGCTGTTCGCCATTGTGGCCCAGTTGGGCGCGCGGCGCGCGGTGGTACAGAAGCAGATCGGCAAATGGCCGCAGGCGACGCCGCTGGAGCCGGTATGCAAGCCGGCGCAGTGGCAGCGCACACCGATCCGGGTGACGCTGCAGCCGACCGGTGGCGAGGCGGCGACCTTCGATGTGGTGGGTGCGGCATCGCTGATTGAAGAGGGCGACGACGTGGAGGAGCCGTAGCGTGCTAGCTAGTGGGCGGCGCCAGAGATGTAGGCGTGGAGATGGCGGATGGTCTCCTGCTGCTCGGTGATGACGCAGTTGACCAGGTCGCCGATGGAGAGGACACCGACGACCTTGCCTGCTTCGACGACGGGCAGGTGGCGGATGCGGTTGTCGGTGATGATGTGCAGGCACTCGCCGACGGTGTTCTGGCGGGTGACCGAGATGACGGGACTGGTCATGATCTCGGAGACCGGGATGACCTTGGAGAGTTTGCCCTGGAGCACGACCTTGCGCGCGTAGTCACGCTCGGAGACGATGCCCAGTAGTACTCCTTGCTCCATGACGAGCAGCGCGCCGACACCTTTCTCGGCCATGATCTCAATGGCGTGATAGACGGAGGCGTCAGGGGGAATGGAGAATATCTCTCCGTCCTTCTGCCTGAGGACCGAGCCTATGGTGGTGGTTAGTTCGCTCATGGTGCACCCCCGGGGATTGAGGATCGAGTAATGGAGTAACGAGTATTACCTTCCCGATGCGGCCCCGTCAATCGCGGGGCTGGAGTTCAGGGGAGACATTCCCATTCCTGAATCACCGGAGATGGCCGGCTGCGTCCGTTAGTGGAGGGTAGGGAGGCGGGCGGCGACGATTGCGCGGATGCGGAGTTCGATGGCGTCGATGGAGTTGTCGCCGGCGTCGTGGTTGGCGATGGTGACGACGCGGTGGGGCTCGCGGGCGGCGATCCGCAGGTAGGCGTCGTGGACGCGGGTGTAGAAGGCGCCGGACTCGCGCTCGAAGCGGTTCTCATCCGCGGCCTGGGTGGCGGCGTTGGATTTGGCGGCTGCATCGCGGTGGTTGCGGCGGCGCGCGCGGGTGAGCGAGGCTTCGATGGGTGGGAGCAGCAGAAGGGTGAGGTCGGGCTGGAGGTTGTTGCAGACGGCGGCGTGCAGGTCGAGAATGCGCTGGCTGCCGAGGTTGCGGCCGGCTCCCTGGTAGGCCTCGGTGGAGTCGGTGAAGCGGTCGCAGAGGATGATGGCGCCGGCGGCGAGCGCGGGCGCGATGACCTCGGCGATGGCCTGGGCACGGTCGGCGAACATGAGGGCCATCTCGGCGAGCGGGCTGATGGGGCCGAGCGCGGCTTCGGAACGGGAGTCGAGCAGGATGGCGCGGATGCGGTCGCCGAGCGCGGTGGAGCCGGGCTGACGGAGGGTGACGAGGGTGTGGCCGGAGGCGGTGAGCCAAGCGGCGAGACGGCGGAGCTGGGTGGTTTTGCCGGAGCCGTCCAGACCCTCGAAGGTGATGAAGGTTCCGCGTGGCATAGGGCGAGTTTAGAGCATTTCTGGAAGATTCGACGAACTTTAGGTGCGGGGTTGAGGGGAGAGATCACCCGGAGGGTGTATTCCGCTTGATGGCCAGTTTGCGAGATTCTGACGCCGTAGCCATCGACGGCATCCTACGGAAGCAGGAATGGAGGTCATGATGCTGGTTTTTGTCTTTGTGGTATTTGTCGCCATGTTCGCGACAGCGGGAACGTTTCTATCGATCGAGGCAAAGAGACGCGGCGACGGCAGCGCGGAGGGATCGATGCAGGCGCCGGGCGGCGAGTCGCTGGAGCGGGCAGGCTTGGATCGAGATTGATTGAAGGGCTCTAGCTGCCGGCGGCGCGGTTGATGAGCTGGAGACTCCAGGTGGGACCGGTGGGGATGAAGGTGACGGTGAGGGTGCCCTCATCGCCCTCGCGCAGGGTTGGGCCGGGATTCTTGTGATCCTGGTGGGCGTCGTCGGTCCAGAGGATGGCAGTGGGGCCGCTGCCGAGGACTTTGAAGCGGTAATGGAAGTCCTGGCCGGCGGCGAGCGTCTGGGTGCCGAAGCTGGCGGACGGGTAATCGACCTCAATCAGCGAGAGCGCGCCGGGGGTGCGGTTGGAGATGGTGGCCGCGATGTAGGCGGAGTGACAGCCGCCCAGGGTGAGGACGGCTGCAAGTGCGAAGGCACTTCGTACCGTTCTCGACGCTTCGCGCAAAGGCAAAAGGCACTTGGTGCAGTTTTTGACGCTGCGCAGCACTCCGTGCCGGTCTCGACGCTTCGCGTGAAAGAGGGAAGCCGATTCTTTTGGGATGACGATCAAGGTGGTGCGGGCAGTATACATCCGACCATGCGAAGTGCGGCGATGGATGGAGCACTGGCCGCTTTGGGCGGTAACCGGCGGGGTATGGACGGTAACCGGCAGAATCGGTGGCGGCGCGCGGCCGCGTCGGGGCTGGTGCGCCCATTCGCCGAAGAAATCCAGAGAAAAGGCCAAAGGCGGGCGACATTGCAGCCGGAATTGGGCTAGACTCTGACGCGTAACCCTTTCACCTCTTTGTTTTGGGCCCCGGCAATCGCAGGCAGGTCTGCGTCGTCGCAGGCATGTGCTATGTGGCGAATTCGATCCATCAAGTTTGATCCAGTAGGCCAAGGGAGGCTTATCCGGCATGAAAAAGTTAGCGGGACTGTGCGCAGGGTTGTGTGTGGTATTCGGCGGTAGTGCCATGGTGGCACAGGATTTGTCGAACGCGGTGATCCCTCCGCCGAAGGTGCTGGTGGTTGCCCGGGAGTATACGAAGCCAGGCAAGGACGGCGCCTCGCATGAGAAGACGGAGAGCGCCTTTGTGAATGCGCTGATCGCGGCCAAGTGGCCGACCCACTACATTGCGGCGACGTCGATGTCGGGAAGGCCGAGGGCGCTGTTCATGTTCGGATATGACTCGTTCGCGGCGTGGGAGAAGGACAACCGCGCCTATGAGAAGAACGAGGCGCTGTCGGCGGTACTGGATCGCGCCGGCGTTGCCGATGGCGAGTTGCTGAGCGAGGTGCAGAATACCGTATATGTCTACGATCCGGAGTTGAGCCTGCACGTAGGCGATGTGGTGCACTCGCGCTACTTCGAGATTCAGCACTACAAGATCAAGCCGGGTCACCGGGCGGAGTGGCTGGAACTGGTGAAGCTGTACGTGGACGGGTTTGCGAGTATCCCGAATGCAAACTGGGCTACCTACGAGAGCTACTACGGCGAGGACAATGGCGGTATGTATATCGCGATTTCGCGGATGACTTCGCTGGCGGAGGACGATGCGAGCATGAACGACGATAAGAAGTTCGCGGACGCCGTGGGTGGGGCCAAGATGAGCAGGATCCGGGAGCTGACGGCTTCGTGCGTGGACTCGGTGCAGACGAACCTGTTTCAGTTCAACCCGAAGATGAGCTATCCGGCGGAGGAGTGGATCAAGGCCGATCCGTTCTGGAAGCCGAAGGCCGCGGCGAAGAAGTCGGCTGCGCCCGCGACTCCGTAGGCTGGAGGTTGTGAGTACGGTTAGGTCCCCACCTTCTCGATGCGAGGGGGTGGGGATTTTTCTTGCGCGGGTTTTGGCGCGGGCCTTCAGCCCGCTTTGTCTGAGGTCGGAGTAACCTGGGGCGCTGCCCCAGGCTAAGATAGCGCGCGCCTTCAGCGCGCCCTCTGTTGGGCTATGAAGTATGAGCAATCATCTATGAGCGATGAGGTATGAGGCATGAGAGACGAGGCATGAGTGACGAGGTATGAGCTTTGAGCTATGAGGTATGAGCTGAGGTATCAGCGATGGGGAGCCGGTGAGAAGCGGCGGTGGGTCAGGCGAAGAGGTTGGAGGTGCGGTCGAGGATGCGGGCGGTGAGGACGACACCGCGGCGGCCGTTGTGCAGGGTGATGGGGAAGGCGAGCACGCTCCAACTGAGGATGGGGCCGGTGGGGTCGGCGAGGAAGAAGAGGCTGCGGCGGGTGCGGTCGATGTAGGTCTCGCGGGTCTCGGCGACGGCACGCAGGATGGCGAGCCATTCGTTGGTGACGGTGGGGAGTTCGAAGAGGTTGCGACCGGGGAACCACTCGCGGGGATGGCCGAGGTAGTCGGCGGCGGGCGCGTTGCAGTAGAGCCAGGTGGCTTCCGCGTCGAGGATCTGGACGAGGACGTCGGAGCCGATGGCGAGCGAGATGCGCGAGTAGTAGAAGTCGCGCGCGTCGACGACGACGGGAGCGCCGCGGCGGCGGGCTTCGAGCGAACGCAGGGCGGAGAGCAGGTCTTCGATGGAGCTATGGCCCTTGAGCAGGTGCATGTCCTCGACCCCGCCGAAGCGGCGTTCGAGGGTGGCGGACATGATGATGATGGGGACTTCGGGACGGCGCTTGCGCAGCTTGGCGGCGACTTCCGTTCCGAACTGGCCGGCGCCGAGATGGTAGTCGAGGACGGCGATGTCGATGCGGTCGAGGAGTTGATTGGCCTCCTCGACGGTGGAGGCGGTGAGGGAGGCATAACCGTGCTGGCGCAGGATGGCCCCGCGCAAATGGAGATTGACCGGGTCGTCGTCGAGCAACAGGACGTTGACGCTCGGCGAGCGAACGAGTTCGAGGCCGGTGGATGCGGGTGGCTCTGGCTGCACTGGCATTCTTAGATGCGCTCGAACCAAATCGGAGTTTCCGCGATGTTGGCAAAGATGTACATGTGGCTTTTACTTCCACCCCAGCCAGCAAGCTGGCCGGGGACACCGGTTGGCAAAAAAGCCACTCGACTGCATAGGTTTCGCCTGACACCAACTCCGATTTGGCTATGAAGGCGCGCCGGGCCATCTTACTCTTTGTTACTTTGGCGGCAAATTGTTTTTTCGCAGCTCCTTGATGAGCTCGGGCAGGCGCTGGTAGAGGGAGGTGGCGCGCAGCCACTTGACGTTGTCGAAGGCGGGCGAGCCGCTGACGGTGGCGCCGGGGGCGACGTCTCCGCCAACGCCGGACTGCGCGGTGACGACGGCACCGTCGCCGATCTCCAGGTGGCCGACCACGCCGACCTGCCCGGCGAGAATGACGTTGCTGCCGACTTGGGCCGAGCCGGCGATACCGACCTGGGCGCAGAGCAGGGTGTCCGCACCGACGTGGGCGGCGTGGCCGACCTGGACCAGGTTGTCGATCTTGGCGCCGGCGCCGATCCGGGTCTCGCCAACGGTGGCGCGGTCGATGGTGGAGTTGGCCTGGACTTCGACGTGGTCCTCGAGGATGGTGGGGCCGGTTTGGAGGATCTTGTGCCAGGCGGGGGTGCCTGGTGCGGGTGCGGTCTCGCGGGCGAAGCCGAAGCCGTCGCAGCCGATGACGACACCGTTCTGGAGGATGATGTGGTCGCCGAGGCGGCAGTGCTCGCGGACGACCGCGTGGGCGTGGGCGAAGAAGTGGCTGCCGATGTGGGCGTGAGGATAAATGACGACGTGGGGCAGCAGCGTGGCGTTGGGGCCAAGGACGACGCGGTCGCCGATGACGACGTAGGGGCCGATGTGCGCTCCCTCGCCGACCTGGGCGGTGCCTGCGATGACAGCCGTGGGATGAATTCCGGGTGGGTAGGCCGGAGCCTCGTAGAGCAACTCGAGCGCACGGGCGAAGGCGAGGTAGGGGTTGGCGATGCGCAGGGTCGCGGCGGCGATGGTCTCGAAGGCCGGCTCGACCAGGACCGCGGTGGCCTGGGTGGTGCGGGCGAGCCGGATGTACCTGGGGTTGGCGACGAAGGCGAGCTGCCCGGGGCGGGCTTCTTCGAGACCGGCGGCGGAGGTGACTTCGGCGTCGGGATCGCCGTGGAGGGATGCGCCGAGTGCGGCGGCAAGGTCGGCTAGCTTCATGGTCTGAAATTGTAGCCCGTGGGAGGAAAGGCTTAACACCGATTCACGCCGATGAGCGCCGATCGAGGATAAGTCGAACCACGGATTTGCACGGATCAAAACGGATAAAGGTAGAGGAGAGCGTAAGTTGCGGTCTTCAACTGACAACTGAGAACTGAAAACTAATTGGGGCGGGAGGTGGGGTCGAGGGGAAGGTGGAAGAGCTCTTCCTGGAGGCTCTCTTTGGCCGGCTGGGGGGCGACGGCAGCGCGGCGGGAGGGGGTGGTGATGACGGCGAGGAGCTGGAGTTCGGTGATGGCGGCGCGGGGGACGTAGAGGCGCTGGGTGTTGGAACGGGTGTCGGGCGGGGTGAGGAAGAGGCCGGCGTCGTCGGCGAGGGCGTCGAGCAGAGTGTGGTCGGTGGGGGCGAGGCCTTCGAGCTGATCGCCTGAGCGGAAGGTGAGGCGCAGCCAGAGGCCCTCGGAGCGGGGGCGGGCGAGGAAGGCGCGGCGGGTGAGGCGCTCGGGGTTGACGGGATCGGAGAGGTTGAAGTCGCGGACGTAGCTGACGGTCTTGATGTCATTGAGGGGTAAGGGGATGATGCGGCCGCCGAGGTCGAGGAGATCGAGCGACTGATTGCGCACGAAGGAGGCGTGGGGCAGGTAGCCGGGGAGGGTATCTCCGGAGAACCGCCTGACGATGACCTTCTTGCGCGAATTGGACATGGCCTGCGACTGGAGCGGTGACGGCACCGGGTGCGAGACCGCCATGGGGCGATTGTCGCACGGGGCAAAGGGTACGTCACGAAAAAGGTGCAAGCGAGCTAGGCAACGCGCCGGCTCCCGTGCTAGAATGGGCGCTTGTGCCGCTTGTCTTGGGCACCGTAAGGCCTTGATTTAGTTAGAGTTCAAGGTGGTTGAAGAGTCTGGCTGAGCCGGACGGAGAAGACGCACAAGTATGGCCGATTATATCTACCTGCTGGAGAGCCGTCTTTCCCAGGCGCAGCAGAGAGCAATTCAGGCAGTCCGGGAGATCGCCCGCAGCAAGGGATTGACGGTGTTTCTGGTGGGCGGAGCGGTGCGCGATCTGACCAGCGGATCGCCGGTACGCGACCTTGATGTTGTGGTTCAGGGAAATGCTCTCAAGCTGAAGAAAGAATTGGAGAAAGCTGGCGCTTTCATCACCGGCGAGAACGAGCCGGGGCAAGCCCTGTTTGTGAGCTTCCCGGGCAATGTGCGGATGGAGGTGGGGAGCACGCTTTCAATACACTTCCCGAAGCCGGGCAAGCCGGTGGTGAAGGCGGCGACGATTCTGGATGACCTGAGGCGGCGCGACTTTACCGCGAATGCGATGGCGCTGTCGCTGAACGAGGGGTCGTACGGGTTGCTGATGGACCCGCTGAACGGTGTGGCGGACATTGAGAACCGGGAGCTGCGGCTGGCGAGCAACTACGGATTTATCGAGGACCCGGTGCGAATGATCCGGGCGGCCCGGTATGCGGCGCGGCTGGGCTGGCAGATGGAGGAGAAGACCCGGGCGCGCTACGAGACGGGCAAGTCCGAAGGCTATATTACTGCGATGTCGGCGTTCCAGCGCGGGTACGAGGCCGAGGAGATTGTGCACGAGGAAGACCCGCTGCGGGTGCTGCGCGGGCTGGAGCAAGAGGGCTGGATGAAGGTGCTGGCGCCGGCGTGGACTTCGGCCAAGGTGAATGTGGCGGAGCTGGAGAAGCTGCGCGAGGCGCAGATGCAGTTGCAGATGCGGGGGATTTATGCGGACCCGTCTGGGGCGCAGTTTCCTCTGCTGACGGCGAAGATGCAGGGCAAGGACGTGAGCGCGTTGAAGAAGAGCTTTCCGCGGCGGGGGTTTGTGGCGGAGATCGACGCGCTGGAGGGTGAGGGCAAGCGGTTTGCGGCGGAGCTGGGGTCGAAGCATGGGGCAACGCCGTCGGCGGCGTGGAAGGTGATCACAGGCGCGCGGCCGGAGGCGGTGCTGTGGGTTGCGTATTCGAGCAAGAATGCGGGACTGCTCGCCAAATTCGCGGGCTTCTATACGGAGTGGCCGCAGGCGCGGCAGAAGATTCCGTACACGCTGATGCAGGAGATGCGGATCGTTCCCGGCGTGGAGAAGTACGACGAACTGGTGGAGAAGCTATTTTTTGAGTTGATGGACGGAAAGCTGGGCACGGTGGAGGAGATGAAGGCGTTTCTGGAGCCGTATTCGCCGCCGGCACCGCCGCCGCCGGTGCATCTGCGCCGGGCGCGGGGCACGAAGAAGGAAGGCAAGGCCGCGAAGGCGCGCAAGAAGGCCGACGCCGACGATGGTCTGGAGGACGCGGAAGCGGCGGCCGGAGCGGAAGAGGCAGCGCTGGCCGAAGCGGTGGTTGGGGTGCTGAAGACCGAGGCCCCCGCACCGCTGGCACCGAAGGCGGTCTCGCCTGCGCGGCAGGCGAAGGCTGGGGCAGGCAAGAAGGACGCGGAGGCGACGGTTAAGCCAGCGGCAGCAAAGGTTGCTGCGACTAAGGCGGGTGCGGCCAAGCCAGTTGCGGCGAAGGCCGCGGAGCAGAAGAAGGTTGCGGGCAAGAAGGCTGCTCCGGCAAAGGTGGCGGAGAAGGCGGCCGGGAATAAGACTGCGGGGAATAAGGCTGTGGCGAAGAAGCTCCCTGCCAAAGCGCCAGCCAAGGCGACTGCTAAGCCGGCGGTAAAGGCGAAGGCTCCGGTGAAGGCGGCGGCAAAGGGTGCAGGCAAGCCGGCTGCAACCAAGGCGGGGGCGAAGACGGCGGGCAAGCCGACTGCATCCAAGGGTGGAGCGAAGGCAGCGGCTAAGGGTACGAAGAGTGCCCCGGCGAAGAGTGCTTCCGCAAAGGGCAGGAAGGGTGCTGCGAAGCCGGCGGGCGGAGCATCCAAGAAGAAGGAAGCCAAGAAGAAGCGGTAGCGAGGCCGGGAATCCATCGGGCTCGGGGGTGGCGAGCTATGGTGGTAGCGGTGTTGCTGGGATCGGTGCGCAGCGAGCGGCTGGGCGACCGGGCGGCGAAGTGGGCGATGGCGCAACTGCAGGCGCGCGGGCATGAGGCGGTGCTTGTGGACGCTCAGGCGCTCGATCTGCCGATACTTGACAAGATGTGGAAGGAAATCGGGCCGAAGCAGGGGAATCATGCGCCTGCGGGATATGGCGAGTTGAAGAAGAAGCTGGCTCCACTGGCGGAGTTGTATGCGCGGGCGGACGGCTTCTGCATTGTGAGTGGGGAGTACAACCACAGCATTCCGCCGGGCATGACCAACCTGATCGACTACTTTCTGGAGGAGTATTTCTGGAGGCCGTCGGCGATTGTGTGCTATTCGGCGACGCCGTTTGGCGGGGTGAGGGCGGCGATGCAGTTGCGGGCGCTGCTGGCGGAGGCGGGGATGCCGTCGATCCCGTCGGTGCAGCCGATTCCTTCGATTGGACAGGCGCTGAGCGAGGATGGAATTGCGCTGACGCAGCAGTTGGCGGAACGGTCGGGGAAGTTCTTCGACGAGTTCGAGTGGCATATGCGGGCGTACAAGGCGGAGCGGGCGAAGGGCGTGCCGTATTGATGCGAGTTGCAGGTTGCAGGTTGTTAGTTGTTGG
>Ga0182013_10003673_pt1 | contig 18962 bp, 15 predicted proteins | sample 612S2MmetaG_FD_120487 | JGI IMG/M metagenome (GOLD analysis project Ga0182013, IMG submission 120487) | Permafrost microbial communities from Stordalen Mire, Sweden - 612S2M metaG | ecosystem: Environmental > Terrestrial > Soil > Wetlands > Permafrost | place: Sweden: Stordalen | collected... | reverse complement strand
GCCGGGACATACACCTCGGCACAGACGGTGACGATCAGCACGACTACGCCTTCGGCAACCATTTATTACACGACGAATGGAACCACGCCGACAACGAGTTCTACTGTTTACAGCGGCCCCATCGCAGTGTCGACGTCGGAGACAGTTCAAGCGATTGCAACAGCGACCGGCTATGCGAACAGTTCTGTCGCATCCGCGGCGTACACCATCAACTTGATTGCGGCGGACTTCTCCGTCTCCGCCTCTCCCACGTCGATCACGGTGACGTCAGGGTTGAGCGGAACGACGACAATTTCGATAGTTCCGGTGGGAGGCTTCAACTCACAGGTGTCCTTCGGTTGTTCGGGACTGCCGGCCGGAGCAACCTGCGCCTTTTCGCCAAACACGGTGACTCCGTCGAGCGGGCCGGCATCGACGACACTCAGCATCTCCACTGCCAGCTTGTTTTCAGAAGCTGCACGCCCCAAGAAGCCAGGTCCATTACTCCCCGGATCGGTGCTTGCGGCGGCGCTTGGCCTGTTTGGCTGGAAGAAACGGCGGCGTGTGCTGCTGATGCTGCTGCTGGTTGTAAGCGCTGTCGGCGTGCTGACGCTGAATGGCTGCGGAGGCGGAACGCTGATCTCCGGGAGTTCGCAATCGACTGTCACTGTGACCGCAACATCCGGATCGCTGCAGCATACGACCACCATTTCACTAGCAACGAAGTAGCGCGCCGCATAGCTGAACACGCCTGCTCGATGTATGCAATGCTGGTTCTACGGCAGAGCCAGAGCAGGCGTGTTCCGGCAGTTCTTATGCAGGGCCGCTGCCCATCGATGGGACGCGCAAGCTTTTCGGATGAGGCATTTGCTACCGGTTTACGAAGCCAGTAGCGACACCGGCGGCGTGAGCTGTGACGCCGATGGCTGAAGGCAACCACCATATCTTGTTGTCGTGCTTTTTTGCTTCATAGCCGATAAAGGCTCCATAGCCCACCAGCGAGAAGTCGACTCCCAACTGCGCCTTGAGCGACGATGGCATCATCGGATTCCCTTCCCTGCAATGGTGATCGGCAATGCAGTGCTGCGTCATGGCAACGTCAAACGCGGCCATTCCAAGGTGAAGGCCATTCCAGAGGAGATAGGTCGAGCTCACGGTTCGCTCACGCTTATAAGCCGGCGCCGGGAGCACATAGCCAGCCGACGAAGACACGGCCACAGAGGATTCGGAGACGCTGTTAATAGCGGCTTCGCCGGCAGGCGCTTCAATGCGGGCGGACAGTTGCGCGTCGCGCTCGATCTGGCGGAAAGGCACTTTGACCTCTTGCGCGGAACAGGCAATAGCGCCTAAAGCAATTGCAAAACCCAGCAACGTTCCGTGCATAGCTCTCATGCCGTCCTCCTTCCGCAGCTTGATTGCGGCTAGAGGATTTATCGACTGGAGACAGCGCGGCAATTTCTTTGTCCAATTTGCGGACAGCAGGCGAGCGTGACATACAATAGGCGCATTGCCCGTTGTGCCTATCAACGCTGAAACCGGATTGAGTAAACCGGTTGGCTCCCCTGCTTGGCCCGCGCCGATCAGCACAGCTGTATGCCTGCTTGTGCTTCTGGCGTATTCCACGGCGACGGTATTTGTGCGGGACGCGTGGGCCCTTGAGTCGTTTCAGATTGGCGTGTTCGCACTGCTGGCCGTGTATTTACTGGCAGGTATAACGCGCGGCAAAGAACGTCTCGCGAAGGGTTTTGCGCCGCTCCTTGTTTATCTTTTGCCGCTTTGGGGAGTGATGCAGATCCTCGCACACACAACGTCATCCACGTTTGAAACCAGGACTGAGGTTTTGCGCTGGGGTGCGCTTGCGGCGGTTTTCTTCCTTACCCAAGCAGCGGCCGGCTCTCACAAGCTGCGGCGAAATCTTCTGAGCGCATTCCTCGCCTTTGCAACGGCAATGGCGGTGCTGTGCCTTGCACAGCTTTTCACTTCAGACGGCAAGGTGCTTTGGCTGTTCCCGACGGGATACCACGACGTATACGGGACCTTCCAGTACTACAACAACTACGCACAATTTGTGGAACTGGCTCTGCCAATTGCGTTGTGGAGGGCAATGCGCGAGGGATGGCACTCGTGGTGGTATGCACTCTCGGGCGGAGTGTTGTATGCATCGGTGATTGGCTCGGCCTCACGCGGGGGATCGGCGCTGTGCACGCTGGAACTGCTGGCGATGCTGGGTATTGGGCTGGTGCTGCTGCGGGACACGGAGACCGGCATGCCGACGAAGTCGATCGCCGCCATGCTGCTGATAATTCCCGTACTGGCCGCCGCCTTTACGCTCGCCGTCGGTTGGGGACGGGTCTGGGGCCGGTTTCAGGTGAACGACCCCTATCTGGTCCGCAAAGAGTTTATGATGGCTGCCGCCGACATGGCAGTACACCGGCCACTCGCCGGGTTTGGTCTAGGGACATTTCCTGAGGTCTATCAGCGCTACGCGACCAAAGACTATCCCTTTTACGCCAACCACACGCACAACGACTGGGCAGAGTTTGCCGCCGATGGTGGATTCCCGTTTTTGCTGATGGTGTTGATTCCCTTTGTAGCCGCTGTCCCTATGGCGGTGCGCAATCCGTGGGGAGTTGGATTGCTCTCAGTGATGCTTCATGCATGCATCGACTACCCGTTTCCGCGTCCAGCAGTCTCAGGATGGATGTTTTTTCTGCTCGCGATTCTGTACATGACGCGCGTCCCGGAAGAGACACTCGATAGAGCGCCGGGCCGCCCACAGCGCGTCAGGAATTAGGCGCTGGTCGTGGTTGCATCGACGGGAGCGAACTGGGAACTGGGCGGTCTCGACACCGTGTATTGAAGGAACATCCAAAACAGAAGGAATGCGATTGTAAAGATCACAAACGCAAAGATTCTGCGGAGCATGCGCCGACGCTCCCGAGCCCTGGTGTATGACGATTTGGAGTGCCCACTTGAATGGACCCTCGAGATTAGATCGCCGGCGGAAGACTTCAGGGCGAAGAACCGCTTCCTGCAGCTTCGGCAGCGGAATGCTGCCTTGCCCAAGAAATGCTGTACAGTATCAGCCCAATACTCCCGTCTCGAAAGACGGACATCAACACTACCGCAATGCGGACAGTTCATAATTTTTTGATAACTTGGATTTGGGTTGATTGTACATCGAGAGAACCCGAAATCCGCGGGGTCCCAAGCGTGCGGTTATAAATGAGGCGAACACGAAGAAGCGGTTGGCCAGGTGAGACAGTGAATTCAAGATGCGATTGACTCAGATCGTCGCTGGATAAACTAGAGGATTCTGCAATCACGACGCCAAGAACCGGATCGAAGATTTGCCACTTGATGCCGGTACCGGACGGAATGTCAGCGGTGTGATAGGCATAGTTCAACACATAGTCGCCGGGCGCGAGGCTCACGGTCTGCTCGGCGATTGTGCATTGCTCGGGCTCGCTCCCGGTGAACTCCGATTCCAAGCCGGATGATCCAGGCCAGGAATGAAGGCCATCGTACTCTGGCAGTGACCAGTCGAAACTGACTGGAAGCGGCTCGCGTTGAAAGCTGCCGTTGTTGGGCAAAGTGCTGTCGGCCACAACCCAACGCGCGTCGATTAACAAACGCCAAAGCCCCGTGGCCTGTGCGGCGTCGTTCCGGTCGGTCAGCGTTTGAACAACAGCCAGCAAAAGAGCGCGATCCGATTGTGGATCGCCGGCGCGGACCAGATGCGGGGCGATGCGTGCGACTTCAGCCGGCTGGTCCTTGCCCAAGAGAAAGCCCACGTACTGACGAAGCATCTCCGGCTTTTCATTGAGCAGCTGCGCTGTAAGCACTTGGGGATTGGGCGACACGCGCCAGCACAGCTCGAACAGTGCGCCGATTTCATCGGCGGGCATGGAGGCAGCGCTTCGAGCCCAAGTCCAAAAGGCAGGGATATTGCCGCGGCGAAAGTAGTAGTTTGCGAGACTCCAGCGCGGCAGATATGTGTGATCCACCTGGTAGGCATCCAGCATCTGTCGCTCGGCGCGCACGAAATCGCCATCGTTCTCGTATTGCATTCCCAGTTCGATGGCGGCCTGTGCATCGTAGCGATTCAGTTGCAGCGACGTTTGCAGCAGCGCTTTAGCATGAAGGGGATCGAACTGAGCGAGACGCATGTAGTAGGGCCATCCGCCCGGCGCAATACGAATTGCATCGCGGACTGACTGTTCTGTGTCCTTGCGGAAAAGCGCATCGGCACGGGCCAGCTCGAGGGAGGTCCAGGTCCCATAGCCACATGCAGCAATGATCGCAACCCTTAAAGCGATACCGATCATGCGATGAATGGTGGCATTCATGACTAAACCGCAAGCATAGCATCTGAGACACCGTTTATGAAGCACTCGCGCAAGCGGCGTCATGACACTGGGAGCACCGCCGCAGCGTTTGTTTTCAGTCCGTTTAAAGATGGTGTTTGGTTTGTGCTGTTGTTAGCTCGAATTGAAACGGAGTCTGAATGGAATCAGACCGATTCCCGTATTACGTCGGTAATACATAACTTGTTGATTTCAAAGAAATGCGCTGTTGCAGTTCCAGTGGAACTGGGGTATAAGAAGGGTGGGACAGACTGCGTGCGCGCAATCTTTTCCGCGAGGGCAAATATGATACGGAAGCTGCAAGTTACGATCATTCTGTTATGCATGATGTCCTCTGCAGAAGCCGGAACTGTCTCAATTGGAACGGCTAGCGCTCGCGGCGATATGCGCGTGGACAACTATCCGGTAAAGGGCAACGCCACGCTGTTCGACGGCTCGGTTGTGCAGACTGGAAGCGCGACAGCAAATCTCCACTTGAATAAGGGCGCCGACATCACCCTGTCGACTGAATCGCGCGGCACACTTTATAGCGACCGGATCGTACTGCAGCAGGGAGAAACCGAACTTGCTTCATCGGGCTCTTTCAAGCTTGAAGCCAACGGACTGCGCGTTACGCCGACAGAGGCTCATTCTCGCGCCGTTGTCTCGGTGAAGCCGGGAAACACGGTTGAAGTGGCTTCATTGACGGGCAGCTTCGGCGTGACCAACGATCAGGGTGTTGTGCTGGCGAACGTACTTCCCGGCCGAGCGATCTCTTTCGCGATGAAAGCGGATGCCAATCCTAATAGTTTTTCTGGCGTGGGCATGATCGCCAAAGAAAATGGCACCTACTATCTGATCACCGATGCCGACGTAAAGTACCTCCTAACCTGCAGGGATCCGCATAAATTCGAGGGCGACAAGGTCGTCGTCTCCGGCACTTTGCAGACGACTGCGGCAACAACAGGCAACAACAGCACAACGATGCTTTGCCTCAAGTCGATCGACATCAACGGCGCTACCGGCCTTTCAACCACCAGCAAATGGATCATTGCCGGCATCCTTGTGGGAGCTGGCGCGGGCATTGGCATCGGACTGGCGACTGCAAATTCGGGTTCGCCTGCCGCAAGCCGCTGACCTGCTGTTATCAAACAATACATCCATTAGAGTGAAACCTTTCACCGCGTGCTTCCCTGCTTCTTCTCCTGCCTTGGCGTCAAACCGACGCGCAGTATGACATGAGTGACAAGCCAAGCCATCGTTCAATGGCAGGCTGCGTTCACTCTCCGCGAAATCGAGTTTAGATTTGAATGCATTTGGGTTGATTGCAGTTTTGAGACGTCAATTCATGGCGAGGATACCGAGGGTCTAAACGTCATACATGAAATGACGTGCGTCATACAACGCGGCCGATTGATGTGCTCTATGCGTAGAATAAGTGCCCTAATTTGAATCACTTGATTTGAGAATGCAGATATCGTCGTTGTCTAACTTCTGTCGCACATTTTTCTTGAAACTTTGAGGAGCAAGTGCTACCTTTGAGCGCATAATCTTGCTTTGCGTTGGATGGGCGGGCGCAATCAACTCAAGAGCAACAACGCTCATATGTGAATGGCGCAGGTACGATTTGGAATACGTGCTTTCTGCGATTTCCCACTCTACTCTGGGACAAACGGGGGCGAAGCCTACCCTAAAATACGCTTTGCTCACGGATTGAGTCCCCGCGGTCTGGTCTTCAGCTTTCCCTAACCCCAACGAGTTCTTCTAGTTTCTCGATTCCCTTCCCGAGACTTCGCCTCTTCTTTTCCTCTTTTCCGAATTCTAGTTATGACCGTCCTGAACCCACGTTCACGTATGATCAGTGTCCGGCTCTCCGAAGAGGAGTACACCGCACTCAGACGCCTTTGTACCGTAACCGGCGCACGCAGCGTGTCAGATCTAACAAGAGATGCAATGCGCGTACTGCTTAGCGGCGCGAAACACGAGGACGTGCTTGGTGTACACGTCGATGAGTTCCGCACTCAAATGAGAAGCCTGGATCGGAAGATAGAACAACTTGCGGCCGACATCACGTCACTGAAGTCAAACATCAACCAATAGACGAGGCCGCAGGCTTCACGGCGCGTGCAACAGGATTCGCGCCAATGCAGCGTTCTCTCCCGGAGCAGTTTATGAGGCGTACAGTTCTTTGCCTGCTGGCAATTGCGGCGGCAAGCTTGGTTACAGCACAGCAGCAGGACACTCCGAGCCCTGCCAATTCCAGCATGGCAACGGTTGCGAAAGACGCGGATCTTGCCGGGGAGGAAGTCGGAGTTAACGATGTAGTTGGCATAACGGTCTACGATGCACCTGAGTTATCCCGCACTTATCGGGTGGACCAACAAGGCAATATTCGGATGCCGATGTTACGACAACCAATCCACGCAGCGGGAGTGCTTCTTCCCTCACTCGAGAGTTCAATCACGACTGCTCTTCAAGATGGCGGGGTGATGGTAAGTCCCATTGTGACCGCCAGCATTGTGGAATACCACAGCCGCCCGATCACGGTGATTGGAGCAGTACATTCGCCAACCACTTTCCAAGTAACGGGTCCGGTAACTCTATTGGACGCAATAACACGAGCGGGAGGGGTCGCGGAAAACGCCGGGACGGAAGTCTTGATCAGCCGCCAGCCGGCCAATGGCGATAACTCCGTGCCGCTTGCCAGGCGCGTGTCTGTACGCGGCCTGCTGGATGGCGCCGACCTATCCGCAAATATAAGCCTTACAGGTGGAGAAACTGTCCGGGTGCCTGCAGCCGGCAGAATCTACATTGTCGGAGACGTAAAGCGCCCAGGCCCCTTCGCGTTATCCCAAGATGACTCAGAGATCAGTATCATGAAAGCTCTGTCAATTGCGGGTGGATTAGATAGCTTCGCCTCTCGAACTGCCTACATTTACCGCAGCGACAGTGATGGGCGCAAGAGCGAGATACCTGTAAATGTGCATAAAATCCTGGCGCGCAAATCCCCTGATGTTCAGCTGTTCGCCAACGATATGCTCTATGTGCCGAATTCTGAATTATCCAAAAATGGCTGGCTGTTATTTCAAGCATCGTCTGCGGCGCTCGGCATCGCCAGTTTTGTGTACTTTATCACGCAGTAGACTTACTCAAGAGGTTTCATGCCCGAACAAGCGCGATTACCTGAGATTATTCCCGTTGGGCCACCCAACAATCTCCCCCCCGTTGTCTATTATGCGCCGGTCCCGCAGCAGCAACAGGATTCCGAACCTGAAGCACCTTCAATTCCAATATCGCACTATCTGTGGATCGTCCGTAGACACCTATGGAAGATTCTCGCCTTTGTTGCAACTTGTATTCTTGTCACTGCTATTGTCACTGCCAGAATCAAGCCTATCTACGAGTCAACGGCGACGGTAAATGTTGATTTCGAAGCCCCTTCGGGAGTTGTAGGTCAGGACTCATCCACTGCATATATCAACGACCCTGACACGTTTCTTTCAACACAGATCAAGCTAATCCAATCAGACGCGGTTTTGCGGCCAGTAGCCGAGCAATTCCACTTACTTAAATCGGGCAATTCTTCCGGTGGAGAGGGTTTGACAAAGATTCAGCAGGCTGCAGAGGCTCCTATCTCACTAGGCAGTCTTAGTGTGTTAAGACCTCCTGGCACAAACTTGATTCTGATTAGTTATCGCGCTGTCGATCCGCGATTTGCGGCGAATGTTGCCAATGCGGTCGCGAATTCATTTCTTTCGCACACCTACAACATCCGCATTCGATCCTCCGCAACACTTTCCTCGTTTATGGCAAAGCAGTTGGATGAACTCAAGGCGCGGATGGAGAAGTCCAATTACGCGTTGGGTCAATTTGAACGGGACCTCGATGTTGTCGATCCCGAAGACAAATCCAACATTTTGTCGTCACGTCTGATGCAATTGAATTCCGAATACACCAGCGCACAGATCGACCGGGTAAACAAGCAAGCTGCGCTGGAAGCGGTAAGAACCGGAACGCTAGAAGCCGCCCAGATTTCCTCGCAAGGAAGCCAGCTAGACAAACTTAGCGGCGATCTGGAGGCGGCACGCGAGCATTTTGCACTAATTAAGGCCACCTTCGGTCCTAATCATCCGGAATACCGCAAGGCCGCGACAGAAGTGGACGATTTGGAGAAGCAATTCGACGCGGCGCGCGCTAACGTTGCCAACAGAATACAGGTGCAATATGGCCAGGCTTTGAGCCGTGAACAGATACTTGGAAAGACCGTAGGCGAAACCAAAGCAGAATGGGACAGTCTCAACGCGCGTTCATTTCAGTACCGGCAACTGAAGCAGGAGGCAGACGCCGACAAAGCACTCTACGATGAGTTAGTGAAGAAAATCCAGGAAGCGGATATTAATGCCGGCTTTCAGGACAACAACATCAGCATAGCCGATCCGGCCCGCCCACCGGTGAGTCCCATTTTCCCAGATATGAGAACGAATCTGCTCATGGCGCTGTTCGCATCGTTGCTGCTGGGAATTGGTACGGCTGTACTGCTCGATTCGATTGACACAACTCTCCGTGACCCACTTGAAGTTAGCCGCTTCCTCGGTGTGGATGTTATCGGAACATTGCCGGTTGACCGCAACGCAGCTCAGCTTATCCGACCAATCGCGATCATACAATCGGAACCCAGCGTGCCAACGGTCGTCCAGAATCCGAATCGGAAGGGCCGCTACGAAGTGGCATCGAGCTTTGAGGAAGCGGTCAGGACAATACGCAATACCATTTTGCTCTCTGACTTCGAGGGCAGACTTCGATCCATTGCACTTACCAGCGCCGCTCCTTCTGAGGGCAAATCCACGCTGGCAGCGCATCTCGCCATTGCTAATGCTGACCGCGGCAAGAAGACCTTACTGGTTGACAGCGATTTGCGACGCCCAAGTTTGAATTCAAAGTTCGGAATTACACCGAAGGCAGGCTTCTCGAACGTACTCACGGGAGATATGACGTGGCAGGAAGTAGCCGTTCCTATTGACGGATCGCCGAACCTTACTCTGCTTCCGGCGGGCCCGGGGTCTCACCGCGCGGCCGATCTAATCGGCCCACGACTCTCATCGCTACTTGATGAGTTCGCCAAAGAATTCGACCTAGTTATTTTGGACTCGCCCCCCTTGCTCGGCTTTGCGGAATGCCTTCAGATTGCCAATGCGGCAGACGGAGTTCTCATCGTCAGCCTGGCTGGAGAGACGAAGCGCAAAGCTGTTGCGGCAGTGATTTCACAACTTAAGAGGCTGCGGACGAATATCATCGGAATCGTCATGAATCAAATGACCCGCGAGACATCTTCCGGCGGCTATTCTTACTACGGCTATTATCGGTATGGACATTACGGATATAGCAAGAGCGATAGGCCAGAGTAACTCATCGCGCGAGGCTCGTAACTATTTCGGCAGTTTTTCACACTCTCCGAGCGGTTAAAGGAGGCTTATTCAATTGATCGTCCTCCGAACTCTGCAATCAACTGCTACTGACTCTGAGCCGGTAGCTCGTACCGTAAGAATTCTTGGCTCTCGTGTCCATCTTCTACCCACCAATTACACGATCGGTTCGATCGAACGCTGGATTCGCGCCCGGGACGGCCGCTGCCACCAGATAGTTGCAACCGGATTCCACGGGTTGATCGAGGCACACAAAAACCCCCGAATCCACAGCGTTCTAAACTCGGCAGACTTATGGGTTCCCGACGGCATTGCGCCTGTTTGGTTCGCGCGCCTCCGCGGTCATCGCAACGTAGTACGCACACCGGGAACCGAAATCATGACCGAGTTCCTTGCGCGTGCACACCAAGAAGGTTACAGCAGCTACTTTTACGGAGACACCGAGCAGACACTCGCGGCACTATGCGGCACCGTATCACACACCTATCCTGGACATCGCATAGCAGGCGCTTATTCCCCGCCGTTTCGTCCGCTCACGCCTGCCGAAGAAGCCGAGACGATCGATCGCATCAACGCGGCCCGGCCCGATGTGCTTTGGGTCGCTCTCGGGATGCCGAAACAAGATATTTGGATTCGCGAGCGTTTGGCGTTGCTCAATGTGCCGGTGGCGATTGGCGTCGGCGCCGCCTTTGCTTTCGTCGCCGGCACCGTATCGCGCTGCCCTACCTGGATGGGCGATGCTGGCTTAGAGTGGGTCTATCGCTTTTTCCGCGAGCCTCATAAGCTTTGGCGCCGCGACCTTCTCGACGGCCCGCGGTTCATCTTTCAGGCCGGTCTTGAACTTCTTCGTAACCGCGGGAATTAACTCGCATCGCAGTTGTCGATCGCACTTAAAGCACAGAACACCCATTCCATTTCTTCCTTATACGGAGACACTCGATAACTGTTCACATACAGCTCGTACGGCTTTTCTCCATTTTTCGCCTGCGCCCTTTTGAAACTGATACCGAAGGCGGACGCTCAAGAGAACGACTGCGCCGCGCCGCGCTTACTACTGTCTCATCCGGCATAGCTCGCGCCATCGGAATTCTCGCCTCGCTTGTCTCTGTCCCGCTCACTTATCGCTATCTCGGCGCCGAGCGCTATGGCATATGGATGGTTCTGCTATCCATCATTGCGGCAATGAGCTTTGCCGATCTCGGCATCGGCAATGGCCTGATGAACGCAATCTCCGAGGCTTATGGCAAAGACGATCGCAAATTAGCGCGGGAATACGTTACTAGTGCACTCGCGCTGATGCTGGCAATTGCTTCGGTTCTCGCCGTCGCCGGAGCTGTCGCTTATCCCTTCCTGCCCTGGTCCCGAATGCTCAATGTAACTTCGCAGGCAGCAGCCGACGAGGGAGCTCACGCGTTTCTTGTGCTTTATGCTTCCTTTATTCTCAACATTCCACTTGGCGTGATCGTTCGAGCACAATCGGGACTGCAAAAAGGATATACGGCGCAGATTGTCACCGCAGCCAGCAGTATTCTCTCTCTTGGAGTCATTCTTGGGGTTGTCTGGACGCGGGGCAGCCTGGTATTACTTGTCTCGGCTACAGTGTTCGCATCTATCCTCTCAACCTGCGTGAATGGCTGGATTCTCTTTCGCCAGCATCCGTGGCTTGTACCTGCAATTCATGCTTTCCGCGCCAGCTCCGCAAACAAGATATTCAAACTCGGTCTCCTGTTCTTTGTGCTCCAATGCGCGGTAACGCTCGCCTACACATCGGATAACATCGTCATCGATCAGGTCTTGGGCGTTACGGCCGTCGCCGTCTACGCCCTTCCGCAAAAGCTCTTTAGCTTTGTCTCGCAAGTTGTATCCATGACCATAAATCCTCTTTGGCCCGCCTATGGAGAGGCTATTGAGCGCGGAGATATAGCTTGGGTCCGCCGCGTCTTCGTCGCGTCGCTCCAACTGGTCGTGGCTCTTACTATCCCCGCATGCACCTTGCTCGTAGTCGCCGCACCGTGGATTCTGAAAGTTGCATTGGGCAAATCGTTCCACGCCCCACTGCCCCTGTTAATTGTCCTCGCCGTTTGGTGCGTTGTTAATGCTGTTTCATGTGTTGCCTCCATTTTCTTGAACGGAGCAGGCGTTCTTAAAGAGCAATCCGCGGTCGCCGTCGTATCAAGCCTTGCCAACCTTGCTTTATCCATCTTCTTCACGCGCCGGTTCGGGGTCATGGGAGTTTGTTTGGGTTCCACCGTTACTCAACTCGGAATAGTTTTTCCATTTTATTCCGTGGTAATCCCCAAGCAGATCAGAAATATGCAACGAGCAAATGAAGGTCGTCTGTCCCTTCAACCATCTGGCGCCTATCCGTTGTGATAAGATAAGTGCTTTCCTGGTCCATCATGGCGAGAGCCACGCTCACGTTCTCAGAGGAATGTCTCCTCGTCGCGAAATGCGAGCACTAATGCGTAAGATCAATCGCGACCTGCATTTGTCTGATATCTCAATAAAGCGAGATTTATCATCTGCCAATCCATCCCTTTAAGATATCAATGATTCGACCCCAGCAGATCACACATCCTCTTCGCTCTTTGCGTTCCTTATATCGTCGTTTGCAGAAGCCGATGCCCAAATACCTTGAAATTGGCCCTTATAAGATTCATCTCCAAGACAACAGTCAACTGCTCAATTACAAAAATGGCTTCACCCTTTACGACACAGCTCTCGGTAGAATTGCAGCTACCGTCAAGGCCAAGTACCCCGGCCTGCACGCCATCGACATCGGCGCAAATTCAGGCGATACAGCCGCCCTGATCCGCGAGACCAGTGAGATTCCAGTACTCTGTATTGAAGGTGATCCTATTCTGCTGCCGCTTCTTATTGAGAATGTCGCACAGATGGGTCTAGGAATCCAAATCGAACAAAGCTTTGTTGGCGAGGACGGAGCAGCAATCGACTTGGAATCTGCTCATGACCTCGGACGTAGCGCCTGTCTTGTCGAAGCAATAGACCCTTGTGGCCAGGTCAAGTTCCGTAGCTTGCAGGCAATTCTCTCGGACCACGCGGAGTTCTGTGCGTCGAAGCTTCTCAAAATTGATACCGAAGGATTTGACTTTAGAATTCTCAAATTGTCGATCGAGTTTATTCGTTTGACTAAACCTGTGCTGTTCTTTGAGTACGCGCCTCATTTCCTGCCAGAGGAGTCCACTGTCGGGCTGGAAACACTGGATGCTCTGATTGAATCCGGTTATAGTGATTTTCTGTATTACGACAATCATGGGAATTTCTTGTTGCGAGCTGAGGCATCAAATCGCTCGCTCTTCAGCGATCTCGACCACTATCTCGCCTCGAACCGCCGCCACGGAGTAGCCGTACATTACTTCGATATCTGCGCCCTTCATCAGGAAGACGCTGACCTCGCGTCCATGATTCGTTCTCTCACGCAGGGATGAATCGCCAAAGCTCTCGTGTCCATTTCATCTGAACTATCATGAACGGTCCACAATCCACCCCGAGCCTCTCTCAAGCAAGCATCCTCGTCGCGGGCGTTGCAAGAAATTGCGAAAGAACGATTCGGCACGACGTGCAACGGCTTCAAGCGGCATTTGGGGGCTGCCATCAGCTCCAATGGTTAATCGTCGAATCAGACAGTTCCGACAAGACCCTCACCTGCCTTGAGTTACTTGAACGCGATATCCAAGGCTTTCAATTCCGGTCTTTGGGTTACCTCGCCGAATCCTTGCCCATCCGCACCGAACGAATCGCGCATTGCAGAAACGCTTATCTCGATGAGCTGAATTCAAATCCCCTGTATTCCGCAATTGACTACGTCGCCATCGCCGACCTTGATGGCGTGAATCGGCTTATTACTATGAAAGGAGTCGTGTCCTGCTGGACCCGCCAAGATTGGGATGTCTGCACCGCCAGTCAGCGAGGCCCCTACTACGATATCTGGGCCCTGCGCCACCCGCTCTGGAGTCCCAATGATTGCTGGCGTCAATACAAGTTTCTTTGCGAATGTAATGTCCAGCGTGAGCTCGCCGCCTGGGTCTCAAGGTACGCCAAAATGATCACAATCCCAGAGACTTCTGAGTGGATAGCCGTCGACTCAGCCTTCGGTGGGCTTGCCATTTACCGCCGCGCCATCTTAACTGATGCGTGTTACCGGGGTATTGATGACGACAACGAACCTATTTGCGAGCACGTCTGGTTGCACAATCAACTCAGAGCTACAGGCGCGAGGATCTTCATTAACCCCCGACTCATAAACACTGCCGGCACCGAACAGTCTTATGAGCGATCATTTCTCCAGACTATGCGCCGCTATCTTCTCGATCTTCGACACGCCCTCAAACTCGCCGCACTGCGAGCATTCTCCCCCGACTCCCTCTAACAACTAGATGCACCTTGTGACTTCAATGGCAAACCCGCATGCGAGCCTGGCCTATAACGATCGCGCTTTGCGCGACTATAGCCCACTTCCGCACTTGCGAATTCTTAAGAGCAAGGAACCACCGCGCGCTGCTACTTATCCCATCTTCTCCATCGAACGGGCCTTCGAGCGGGCTGGAGTTCCCGCACTGCCCGGCTGGATGACCGCCTCAGATAACCTAGCCGCCAACATCGCCTATAAGTTTAGATGGATGTGGAACTTTCGACGCTCACCTTCCGGCCCTGTATTTGTTAGCTACATGAGCTATTTGGAGAAGAAGACCTTTCCCTTCTCTTACTGGACCGAAATCATTCCCTATACATTCGATTGCTGGCCTATATATTATGATATGTGGGCATCTTTCTACCGTCGTCAACGAGTTCGAATCGCCTTTATAACAGCACGTCAATCCGCTGAATACTTCACTAACCTCTTTCCGGAGATGACGGTCAAATGGATTCCTGAAGCGGTTGATCCAAGTGAATATGATCCTACCATTCCTCTAACCGATCGGGACATCGACGTCCTCGAAATGGGCCGGCGTTATGAACCCTATCACCACAGGATTGTAGGCGCATTAGCTAATTACAATCGCAAGCACATTTATGAGCATGGAGAAAAGTCACTCTTTGCTGGAAGAGTCGAACTAATCAGGGGTCTTGCGCGCACCAAAATACTTATCTGTTTTCCGCGCTCGCTTACGAACCCTGAAACCGCCGGAACCGTGGAAACTGTTACATACCGCTACTTTCAAGCAATGGCGTCGAAATGCCTCATTATAGGCCGAGCACCAAAAGAGTTGATTGATCTTTACGGCTACAACCCTGTCATCGAAGTTTCAGAGGGACAGGAGGCCGAACAAATCGATTGGGCGTTGCACGATCTCGACTCCCTAAGCGCATTTGTTGAGCGCAACTTTGTGCGACTCCTTGAAGTGGGAACCTGGGAATGTAGAATCTCCACCATCCTCGATGTCTTGCAACAATACTCTGCTTTCTGCGAATCGGCATAGCCAAGGAGAATGGAACTACTTCCACGAATGCGAATCGTCAGTCTACTTGTTCCCATTCGCAGCGGTATCTATCAATTCCATTGCAACTTGTTGCGAGGTTTGACCAACCGCGATTTTGCGATAACATGGCTCTGCTCTGGCTCGACAAATGCAACGTTAATCGCCGAGGAGGGAGGAACACTCAGCGATGGCGAGATTGTAGCTCAAGGCAATGACGGCATAGTGCAAAGAACAAGAGCCTTGCTTGATCGCATAGAGAGTATCTCTCCTGAGTTGATCTTATGTCATGCGCGAGGCGATCCTGTTGACTTGAACGCGGTTCGCTACTTGACCAGTTCAATACCAAGACTCCTCGTCGTTCACGGAAGCACATTGGCAGTATATCGTAGTGCAACCGCGCTTCGGGATCATGTAAACGTAGCCGTTGCAGTCAGCCCAAGAATTCAGCAGGATCTTACGTCATGCTACGGATTCAGCGATCGTAACTTAAGACTCATTCCACATGGCGTTGACATAACTACCTTTGCAGGCATGCCCCTCAGGGATGGCGAGAGCGGCCCGATTAGGATTCTAAGTCATGGCCGTCTTGATAGAAACAAAGGAGTCTTCCTGCTGCCGAATATACTCTCAGAGCTAGCTAGACACTCAGCTAATTGGCTCTGTACCGTGAGCGGCGATGGCCCCGACCGTGAAGAACTCCAGTGTAGGATCGCTCGATCAGGCTTATCGGATAAGGTTCACTTCACCGGGTGGACAGCTCCTAAGGATGTGCCGAAGTTGATGAATCAGAGCGATGTTTTCGTCTTTCCAACAAAGTATGAGGGCAATCCTTTGGCCCTTATTGAAGCAATGGCAGGCGGATGCGCCCCTGTTGCTTCACGATTGACGGGCATTACAGACTGGGTCATCAAAGAAGGTGCGAACGGCTTCCTGTTTCCTGTTGGGGATTTCGTGCTCGCGGCAAAGTGCCTGCTTGACTTAGCAACTAACCGCTATAAGCTGACTATTCTTCGTAAATGCGCCAGAAACACGGCTGTACACTTCAGTCTCGACTCAATGTCCGTCCAGTATGCCGATCTTTTCTCGCGAGTCGATTCCTCTACAGAACTATCTTGCGTTTCAGAGAACCTCGACAAATACACGCTTCCGAAAGGACTGAGACCTGCCTTTTGGTACGGACTACCTGAGCCAGTTAAAGAGCACCTCAGAAACGCACGTGAGAAGGCACGACGTTTTTTGCCTATCCCTTAGACCTGCGCGTGACAAAGATAAGACGTTCCAGGAGGGCACAGTAATCACACTACTATGCAAGTGCCACATCTTCTTCAACAGCTGACTCGAGTCCCACGGAGACTTCTGCGCGAGTCTATCATGTATCTTCAGCTAGTGAGGCTCGCAACACTCAGCAGATTTGGTAGACAGCCGATCACTCATCCCGGTGGGCCAGTAGTTTCATTGACATCCTATGGAAAGCGTATCGGGACAGCACACTTAGCAATTGAGTCGATCTCACGAGGCTCATCAAGACCATCCAGACTGCTCTTATGGATCGATGATGAGTTCCTCTTCTCTCACCTTCCCACTTCGATTCAGAGGCTACAGAAGCGTGGCCTGGAAGTGACACTATGCAGAGATTACGGTCCACACAAGAAGTACTATGCCTATGTGGAGTCGCAGGGTGCCTTTCGTCTTCCATTAGTTACAGCCGACGATGACATTCTTTATCCGCGCTATTGGCTGAAAGGGTTGATCAAGGCAAATCATGAACATCCAGATGTCGTGAACTGCTACGGTGCTCACGTAATCCCCGTGAACGAGTCTGGCTTCGAACGATATAAGAGCTGGAAGCTAGCTACTTCGACCATTCCGTGTTACTGCCATGTTGCGATGGGAGGGCTCGGTACTATTTATCCACCTGCATTTCTAGCCAAATTGAAGTGTGCAGGCGAGTCTTTCACAACTTGCTGTCCAACTGGTGACGACCTCTGGCTTCACGTGCAAGCTGTTCGTGCAAGATTCAAGGTCAGGCAGATCCTCCCCCGGTTACCTTATTTCTCATTTCAAATGATCCCAAGGACTCAGCAATATGCGCTATCTTGCAATAACGTTGATAGAGATGGCAATGAACTCCAGATAAACGCCACCTATACTGCTGAAGATATTAGCTTTCTTTGGAATAACTGTGCAGTTCGCGTGAATCTTCCGTAAAGATATGACACCAGCAGTTACAAGTTCTCCAGGATATGCGATCGGCCCAAACAATGTCACTAGTTTGGGAGATACACCTTCTCACGCTTGCCAACCGGCAGTCGTAATCGGGCACCCGTACATTGGCCGGGGTGGATCTGAAGCAAGAGTCATGTGGCTGATCGAGGCACTGAAGCAAGACTTTGATCTGACACTAGTAACCACTGGCGGGTGGGATTTGGAAGCGCTTAATGATCATTATGGTACCCAGGTAAGCAGAGTCGATTGTAGGCTTCGCGTTGCGCCGGTTCCATTTCTTGCTCATAGCTTCAGTGCCGCAGCTTTGAGGAGTTCCTGCTATCAGCGCTTCGCACGGAGAATAGCCGGAGAATATGCCGTGCGCATTAGCGCTTATAATCTGACGGATTGGGGCATGCCCGCAATTCACTTTATCGCAGATTTCAGTTGGGATAAGACACTTCGCGAGAGACTTCATCCCCCATCACCGGGGTTAATCTATCGCGACACGATCTTACGAAAAGCCTATCTCCTCCTAGCATCCGCATTCGAGACTCCCTCTGGGCGAGATGTGCTCCGCGAAGACTTAGTGATTGCAAATTCCCGGTGGAGCGCGGCGCTCTTGAAGCAGGATTTCGGGGTCGCGAATACGCCAGTTATATATCCGTCCGTTGGGTCACTATTTCCAGATGTTCCGTGGGGTGAGAAGGAAATGGCATTCGCGATGATTGGCAGAATTGTGCCCGAAAAGCAAATAGAGTGCGCGATTGCAATCCTCAACGCAGTGAGGCAACACGGTCACGACATTCGACTCCACCTTTGCGGCCACAACAACCATGATCTCTATGGTCGCCATATTTCGACGTTATGCACTCAGCATGCCAGCTGGATCATTCAAGAAGGAAGTGTCAGCGGTAAACGAAAGGCCGATATCCTCGCCCGCTGCCAATTTGGGATTCAGACGTGTACGACTGAGGCTTTTGGAATCTCTGTGGCAGAAATGGTTAGGGCGGGAGCCATCGTTTTTGCGCCAAACAATGGGGGACAGACTGAGATTATCAACTCTCCCGACCTACTATTTTCAGACACAGATGACGCTGTGCGCAAAATCTGCTCCGTTCTAGCGAGTACCGAGAAGCAAACTGCTCAACGTGCTCATCTAGCGAACTGCGTTGATGTTTTTAGTGCAGATAGATTTATAACTTCTGCGCACGAACTTGTCGTCAGCACACTAAATGAGCCGCGCTTTTTCGTGAATCCTCGCTCTCGTTTAAGGCTGGCAATCGGTCATCCACACATTGGTCGCGGAGGTTCAGAATCTACGGTGATGTGGCTTATCGAAGCTCTGAAGATCAACTTTGATATAACTGTCGTTACGACTGGAGGATGGGACCTGGCCGCTCTGAATGAATATTACGGAACGCACGTTGAGAACTGCGACGTTACGACTCGCATAGCTCCAGTACCCCTGCTTCCCAAAACACGCAGTGCAGCAGCGCTTCGAGGAGCATGCTTTCAGAGTTTTGCTAGAAAAATTGCGGCGGAATATGACTTATGCATTAGCGCCT
>Ga0182013_10003671_pt1 | contig 18965 bp, 15 predicted proteins | sample 612S2MmetaG_FD_120487 | JGI IMG/M metagenome (GOLD analysis project Ga0182013, IMG submission 120487) | Permafrost microbial communities from Stordalen Mire, Sweden - 612S2M metaG | ecosystem: Environmental > Terrestrial > Soil > Wetlands > Permafrost | place: Sweden: Stordalen | collected... | reverse complement strand
TTCGCAGAGTCTCCCCTTTCCGGCTTTGCGGAATGGGGGACTCTGCGTTTATGCGGTCTGCCCTCACGCCGAGTCCCCAACCTTCGGAAGGGAGACTCGGCTGGGAAGGTCTTTTTCTGCGTCACTCCGATTTTTTCCCTTGGCACAAGGGTGCTTACTCGCAATGAACTCGCATCTTTTTAGATTCTCCTTCTTTTCTCAAAAGAAAATAAAAAAGGATTTCACAATTACCGCTGAAAATTTACATTTGCAGTCCCGCAAAAAGCGGGATTCTCTGAAGGATGTGCGAAATCCGGCTGTTGCCGGATGTTCAACAGGTAAAGCCCAGGTGGCGAAACTGGTAGACGCGCTCGTTTCAGGTGCGAGAGCCGCAAGGTGTGGGGGTTCGAATCCCTTCCTGGGCACACAAGAGGAAGCAGCAAGGCTTCCTCTTGTTATTTTAAAAACTGCACAATCGCTTCAATAACCTGCTTGTTTTTGATTATGCTGTAATGCCCTACGCCACGCATATTTAAAGATTTTATCTCAGGCCGCTTTGCCATAAAATCCCTTATATCCGAATAAGGGACCACATCCTCATCTTCATCATAAACCATTAATATTTTTTCCGCTTTTATCGGCTCTTTGCGTTCAATCAGGTTGTATTTTTCTATGGGTTCGCCAAATTCTTCGGCCATGCTTTTATAAAATATCCGCTGCATTTTTACCGGCACTTTCATGGTTTCAAACAGGCGGTCAAAAAACCTTTTTGAAATAGTTGGTATAGCAATTGTTACCAGCCTTTTTACAGCAATATCGTAGTCCATTAAAAGATAAGTGGCCGCGCCCCCGCCCATAGAGTGGCCTATAATGGCATAAGGAACACCAATCTTTTTCTTTATCATTTTATACATCAGTTCTTTAAAATCAACCAGGTTACTTCGTTCCCCTTCCGAGTTGCCATGGCCCGGGCCGTCAAAGGCAATAACTTTGTAGCCGTTCTCTACCAGCACCGGTATCATTTTATAAAAATCTATGGCACGGGCATCCCAGCCGTGCACCAGCAACACAGTTTTGTCGCCCTTGCCCCAGGTATAACACTGCAGCTTCAGCTTCTTCTTTGGGTTCCGGAATTCGTCTACCTCAAATTTAAAGGTCTCTGCCCTGCCCATACATTCCAGGTGCGACGGCTTCAATTCTCTTTTGCGGGGCGTGTAAAGTAATTTTACCAGTATTTTGATAGTTGTATTGGGTGCAATATTTCCTGCCACCGCAATGAACCGCTTCATCCATTTTACTTTGCCGGGTTCTTTGGCCTTCTTCTTTGTCATAAGTTCACTTTAAAATTCTTATCTCCTGTATACGCACTTCTTTTTTAGGCCGGTCGTTTTTATCGGTAGATGCAACTGAAATTTTGTCTACCACATCCATCCCCTTAATTACTTCGCCAAAAACAGTATACCGCGAATCAAGGTGCGGTATGCCGCCAATGGTGCGGTAAACCTTTTTTTGCGCTGCCGGAATTTCATAGCCATCGGTCCTTTTTTTCGCCTTTATAAATGTTGAGTCATCGGCAATTTTTCCCTGCACAATGTAAAACTGGCATGCGCTCGACGCCTTTTGAGGGTTATCATCCCGGGCCATGCCCAGGGCGCCGCGTTTATGAAAATATTTACCGGGCATAATTTCGGCAGGTATAACGTAATTCAGGTCGCTGTCACCCAGCAAAACGGAATCATGCGCATACTTTGAGTAAGGATCTCCCGCCTGGATTACAAAATGCGATATAACCCGGTGAAATAAAAGTGAATCGTAATAATGCTGGTTGCAAAGCTTTATAAAATTATCGCGGTGCAATGGGGTTTCATCATAAAGCTTTACTACGATTGTTCCGTAATTGGTTACAATCTTTGCCCGGTAGCTCTGCGCCTGGCAAAGGCCAAAGGCCACAAAAAACAGTAATAGTAATTTTACTTTCATCGGTTATTTTAATATATCTGCAAATATCAGCTATCCATCTTATTTTTACCGCAATAAAATGCAACAGTTTAACACAATAATTGGTAACGACATACAAGCAGCCAAAGCGCTCCTTCAAAAGGGCGAGGTAGTAGGTATCCCTACCGAAACGGTTTATGGTTTGGCCGGTAATGCCCTGAACGGGGATGCAGCGCTTAAAATATTTTCAGTTAAAAACAGGCCCTATTTCGACCCACTGATTGTTCATACCCACAGTATTTCGGAAATAGAAAAGTATGTAGCTGAAATACCCGATAAGGCCCGCCTGTTGATGCAGCATTTTATGCCCGGTGCGCTTACGCTGCTGCTGAAAAAGAAAGACCTGATTCCGGATATTATTACTTCAGGCCTTGATACAGTGGCCATCAGGATTCCCGCCCATCCGCTTACCTTACAATTATTAAAAGAGTTGCCTTTTCCCCTGGCTGCCCCAAGCGCTAATCCTTTTGGTTACATAAGCCCCACTATAGCCGCTCATGTTTACGACCAGTTAAAGGGTAAGATTCCATATATATTAGATGGCGGGGCAACCACAGTTGGGGTAGAATCAACCATTGTGGGTTTTGAAGGAGACGATGTTGTTATTTACCGGCTGGGTGGATTAACGATAGAAGAAATTGAGCGTGTGGCAGGTAAAGTAAAAGTGAATATTAACGCCGCATCAAATCCCAAAACACCGGGCATGCTTAAAAGCCATTACGCACCGGCTGTACCATTGGTATTTGGCGAGCCGGAATTATTGGAAGCAGCAAAAGCAGCAAATAAAGCAATCGGTACCATTTGTTTTGATACGGCTATAACCGGGCTTAACAGCAGAACCAAACAGATATTGCTATCGCCAAACGGCGATTTGAATGAAGCCGCCAAAAATCTTTTTGCCGCCATGCGGAACCTGGATACTTCAGGCCTTGATATTATTTACGCCGTCAGATTTCCGGATGAAGGATTAGGAAGGGCCATCAACGACCGGTTAAAACGGGCAAGCGTTAAGTAGACCTCTTTCATAATTCGCTCTTTTTGAATCCTCACCCCAGAGCGACCCTCTCCGAAGGAGAGGGAAATGTTGAATTATGAAAGAGGTCTGGTAATTTTTTACATACAGCTATCGCGCAACATCTTCATATAAGTAGTTCCTTTTTGCCTCGCAAAATCAATATTACGTTGTGGTATTTCTTCGTGGTTGGCATAACGGCCTAAGGCTGTTTCAATACTGGCCTCGCGCAGCAGGTGCAACATGGGGTAAATGGAGCGATTGGTATAATTGGCTGCATCATCGTTTTCGGCTCCTGCAAAACAGTAAAGCGGATGAAAACTGGCTACCTGGTATACACCCTCATAGCCTCCTTTTTTTAATGATTTTTCCGCCAATGCAACCAGGATAAGATAATCGTTGAAATCTGCAAACCCGTTGGGAAATATCAGCAGGGTGGTTTCTATACTTTCATCTCCGTCAAGTTTCATACATTCCTGCACAAAAGCTTCAATGCACCCCTTTACAAGTATGCTTTCCTCAACCCGGTAGAGGATTGTATTTTGTTTTACTTCTTTAGCCGCAAAAGGGCAGAAGTTGCAGCCAATAACTACGTCAGTAATCCAGCTTTTTGTCTGAGCAATAACTTGCTCATTGTTGGTCATAATTTTTCAAGGGTCAGTATCACTTTAGACCAAAGCTTCTGCTCCTGTTTGGCAGGGTCTACCTGTTGCATACTGCTGCCGCTATGGCCACCGCCGCTTCCTCTGCCACCGCCCATACCACCACCACCCATGCCGTTATTCATACCGCCGCCGTTCATACCGCCACCACTCTGGCCCCGGTTCATTCCGCTATTCTGTCCGTTCGAAGGTCCGGTAATGCTGTTATCTTCCTCTCCCTGCACAAGCTTTGGTGTTTCAAGCGCCGGTTCAATAAAAGCAACGCTGATTGGTTTAAGCGTATCGGCGGGTGTAAATGGGTGGCCCAGCACCAGTGCCAGTGGCAACCGGTATTCAATGGTCAGAATATTCAGGCTGTCCCAGTTAAATGCCACATCAATTCCATAATCGTTTTTAAGTGGCAAAACCTGCTCAGGTACGCCCACAAAACCTTTTATCCGCAGGGTGGTTTGGGTTAAAAATGCATGTTGTTTAAGACGTAATGCATCGGATTTTTGTGCCCGGGGGTCTTGTTCTTCACTCCCTGTGCCTGAACTTTGCCTTCTGTGTTTCCCTCCGGCCGCACTGGTTCCCGGCGCAGCATCTCCTTTAAGCGGAAAGCTAACCCCCATAGTTTCTTTCTTTTTCCCTTTGGGGTCTATCCAAATACCGAGTCCGCCATTAAAAAGCCGTATCTGCGTTGGGTCGTCAGTAATTTTAAGGGCCACATAAAGATTGCCGGTATCACTGCCAAAGGCAAACTGCAATTTAGTGTTGCCGTCGTAATAATTGAATATTTCAGGCCACTCATCTGGGTTGCCATCTATATTAACCGGTTTTTGTTCCCAGAGGCAATGAATGATTTGTGCTGTTAGCGGATTAAAAAAAGCAGAAAAAACAAGTAAAATAAATAAGGCTTGGCGCTTCATTTTCGGGTTTCAGTTTTGTAATTAAAGTTTGAAGATATTATTTGTAGCAAAAACAACGCAGGTTAAGTCCATTTATTTGCAACATATAGGAATAATCACTGCCTCCGCTATCCCAAAATATTACCCCTTTTCTCCTAATATTTTAAAAAAACCATCCGCGTAACTATCCCCTACCGGAATTATTTTGTCGTCAATTTTAATACGTTTGTTTCGCACACTTTCAATGCGGTTAAGGGGCACAATAAACGAGCGGTGTACCCGCACAAATTTCGAAGCAGGCAGCTTTTTCAATATTTCCTTCATCGGAATATTGGTAAGCACCATCTTTTCATTGGTGAAAATTTTTACGTAATCGTCCATACCTTCAATAAACCTGATTTCGTCGGTATTTATCTTTATTATCTGGTAATCGGACTTTACAAAAATGAAACCATAGCTTTCGCTGATGTAAGGCTTGTCTTTGTAGTTCAGGTATTCCGATGCTTTATTTACGGCTTTCAGAAACCGGTCAAATTCAAAAGGCTTTAATAAAAAGTCGATGGCGTCCAGGTTAAAGCCTTCCACAGCATAGGTACTGTATGCAGTAGTAAAAATTACCAGTGGCGGTTTGGGCAACGATTTCAATAATTGTATGCCGGTTATCTGTGGCATTCTTATATCTAAAAAAACCAACGAAACCTCTTCCTTTTTCAAAAAATCAAGCGCAGCAAAAGCATCGGTAAAACTACGCTTCAGTTCAAGGGTAGGCACCTTGCCAATATAATCCTGTAATACAACCAGCGCTAAGGGCTCGTCGTCTATGGCTACACAGCTTATCATGTAAATTGTATTGTTAGTTTAATAAAATAGGAATCTGTTTTGTCCTCAATTTCCAGTACATGTTTATCGTGGTACAACAATTCAAGCCGTCGTTTCACATTATTAATTCCGATGCCTGTAGAGTCTTTCTCGCCCTGTTCAAATTTTTTGTTTTGTACGGAAAAGGTCAGCGAAGAGGCCGTTCTTTCCAGTGTAATATCAATTGGGGAAGGTTCCTGGTTGCTGATGCCGTATTTAAAAGCATTTTCAACAAATGGCAAAAGCAGCAAGGGGGCTATTTGCGTTGAACTAATGTTTCCGGTCACATTAAAATTCACAACCAGCGATGCGGTGCTTCGTAATTTTTGCAGGTCAATGTAGTTATTCAGATAATTTATTTCCTGCTCTAAAGCAACACTCTCGCGGTTGGCATCATCAATCACGTACCTCAGCAAATGCGAAAGTTTTAAAACTGCAGCCGGGGCCGAATCGGATTTTTTAAGCGCTAAACTGTATATGGTGTTTAACGAGTTGAATAAGAAATGGGGATTGATTTGCGCATGCAGAAAAGAAAGTTCAGTACGCAATTGTGCATTCTCAATCTCGCGTGCACGTTGTTCTGTTTGCTTTAATTGCATCAGCAGTTTTACCCCCAGGCCTACTGACAGAATCAGTAAATACCAGTTAAAAGCCCTGATAAATTCGCGGAATGAAATGGGCCTCATCATAAACGACACCGATTCAAAAACAAACCTTTTAAAAATATGCGAACCGTAAAATATCACCACAAAGCATAACACAAGAACAAGTACATAGCTGACGTAACGTTTGGTAGAAACAAAGCGGTCAAAAATGAAATAGTGATGGATGTAGAAGAAAATGATAAGCAGCAAATTGAATGCCAGCGAGCTGATAAACATATTCTCGGCCATATCAGCGTGCGGCATGGCGTGCCGCATAAAACTATCTATATTGCCCTCATCCATTTGGTGTGGCACCATAAAATACGGCAGGGATATAAATACCACCCACAATCCAATTTGCAGGAATGCCAATAATATTTTCCGTTTTCCGCTTAACACAGTCCGAAATTACGATTTGCCCTGTTCAGTTGTTTTAAAATTCGGTAAGGGGGCGCTTTTGGTCGGTAAATCACTAAATCAGTTATACAACCCAATCATGATTTTATGCCGCAAGGGCTTTAATGAAATAAATACATATAGCCACAAACCTGCCTGCCGGTAGGCTGGGGCACTAAGAAGCTGTTTAAAATTAAATCCAAATGCAATTTAACACAAACCTGCCTGCCGGTAGGCAGGGAGCACAAAGGAAAATGCCAATACAAAGGCCACAAAGAGTATATTTTTGGTGTTCCCTCCCTACCGGCAGGCAGGTTTGTATTGAACTTTGTGTAACATCAATTTCTTTTCTTTAATTTTAAACTGCTTCTAAGAACACAAATAAAATGCTTTAAGGGTATTTGACTTTTGCGGCCTGAAGGGGTTAAAAAAGACGCTGTTATTTTAAAATAACTTAGTGTTCGGGTGCAAACCAAATTGTCGTTCGGAATACAAGTGGTTGGTGGGGACGCCAACCACAAGGGCACCCGGTTTGGCGTCCTCGCCAACCGGAATTCCTGCCCGACAACGACAATTTGGTTTGCACCCTCTTAGTGTCTTTGTGGCTACAGATTTAAGTTTATATTTAGTTTTAGCGAAAAATTGAAGGCATCAATCAAATATTAAATATGAAAGAGGAAGAAACGGTAGTGCATGAAGGAAAGCTTTTTGAAAAAATTGAATTTAAAGAGAAGGTTATTGCCAACAGAAAATTTACCGATTGCACTTTTAAAAACTGTCAGTTGAATATGCTGAGTTTTACTGACACTTATTTTACCGATTGCGTATTTGATGGTTGTGACCTGTCACTACTTAAAGTTAAAGGATGCTTTTTCAGCCGCGTTCAGATAGTTAGTTGCAAGGCAATTGGTATAAACTGGTTTGATACCGGTAATCCTTTTTCTGTACAATTTATAGATTCAAATATCAGCTACTCAAGCTTTTTCGGAAAGACCATTAAGAAGGCGAAGTTTAAAAAATGCATGGCCAAAGAAGCTGATTTTACTGAATGTAATTTAAGCGGCGCAGATTTTGGAGGCACTGACCTGGAAAATGCCCGCTTTTCAAATTCAGATATAACGCAGGCCGACTTTAAGGGTGCCAGAAATTATTATATAGACCTGTTGCACAACAAGGTTGCAAAAGCGAAATTCAGTTTACCCGAATCCCTCTCTTTGCTTGATCCCTTTGATATTATAATTGAGTAGCGATTAATCCCTGTGCTTTCTTCCTTTCCAGATAAGGCTATCGGCGGGATAGCTGGCTTCCATAGAGGCCGCAATACCATCAGCCCATTTGCATAACATTGTTTTTTGTTCCGGGCTTAACCTGGCATAAGTGTGAATCAGGGTGTATGATTTTATCGGCATTTCATCATTTTTTATCGCCTTGCGCATACCTTGTATTACATGATGCTGCTTGTTTACAGGGTAGCTTAAAAATTCAGAGAAGTTGAAATGCTCTTTGCCTTCATTAATATGGTGCGTAAGCCAGGCAGAAACAGGCTGAACATTAGCGTACCATGGATATACTGTTTTGTCGCTGTGGCAATCGTAACATGAAGCTTTCAGGATAGTTTGAACAGAGTCGGGCACCGGATATTTTTTGCTTATGGCATAGGTATCGTCATTAGATAAATTACGTTCAGGGCGGTAAAATTGAATCAGCACCAGCAGCACCAATATTCCAATAGCTGCGTTTTTAAGTTTTTTATTTATCGGCATAAATGCAATTCAAATTTTGTTACGGGATAAACCGAAAGTAACAAACTATTTTACCCTGCGGCTTGCCCTATAACTTATTTTACCAAAACCCTAACGCCCTCTGAGTGCGAACTGAATTCGGGTGCATACATGCTTTGTATGGTAGTTATACCGTTTGAGAGTTATTGACGACCACAAACTAAACCAGCAAAATCCCGCTTAAAATAACTAATCTCGCTTTCTGAAAAATCAAAACCAATGATGAAAAAAATATACCCAGCCTTAATTGCTGTTATGTTTTTGGGTGCATGCAATCATCCGCAGCCTAAGGCCACAAGCCCCGATATTCTTACTTCCGACCTGGATACTACCGTTAAACCCAATGAAGACTTTTTTCATTTTGCCAACGGCGGCTGGATTAAAAAGAATCCAATACCTGCTGACGAAACACGTTGGGGTATTGGCAGCCTGGTGCAGGAAGAATTATACAACCGGTTAAGACATATTAACGAAGAGGCGCTTAAAGCAGGCGCAACAAAAGGAGTAGACCAGCAGATTGCTGATTTTTGGTACAGTGGCATGGATACGGTGTCTATTGAGCAAAAAGGGATTGAGCCTTTGCGGAATGAACTGGCTGCTATCAAAGCATTAAAAACGCCTCACGAATTAATGAGTGAAGTAGCTCATTTACACACCCTGGGTGTAAACGTTCTGTTTGGCGAAGGCGTGGAACAGGATGCCAAAAGAAGCGATGTAATGGCGTACGGAATGGGACAGGGTGGTTTAGGTTTGCCTGAGCGCGATTACTATTTTAATACCGACCCCATTACAACGGCAGTAAGGGAAGCCTACCCAAAATATATTGCCACCCTGCTTACTTTAACCGGCCTGGACAGTACGCTGGCAGCAAAAAAAGCAACGGACATAGTTGTGCTTGAAACCAAACTGGCCAAAGCATCGCGCAAACTCGAAAACCTGCGCGACCCATATGCCAACTATAACAAAATGGCTATTACCGACCTTAAAAAATTATCGCCGGGTATTGACTGGCCTTCTGTTTTAAAGCAGATTGGTGTTACCCATGTTGATAGCGTTATTGTAGGCCAGCCAGAGTTTTACAAAGAGCTTGACCATATAGTTACTACTGAAAAAATGGAGACCTTAATGGATTATCTCACTTTTCATTTAGTGCAAACTTATGCTGGTGATTTGAGCAAACCTTTTGTTGCCGCCAATTTTAATTTTTACGGCAAATTATTGCTGGGTGCAAAAGAAATGCGCCCCCGCTGGAAACGTGTGCTGGATGCTGAAGAGGGAGCTATTGGTGAAGCACTGGGCCAGCTTTTTGTGCGGGAGTATTTTAATGAAAATGCCAAAAAGCGATACACCAACATGGTTGAAGGCATACGCACTGCATTTAAAGCCCGTATTCAAAAGCTGGATTGGATGAGCGACAGCACCAAACAAAAGGCGCTCTATAAATTAAGCACCGTGCGACAAAAAGTAGGATACCCGGATAAGTGGAAAGATTTTTCGGCACTTAAAATTGACCGCGGCCCTTATGTGCTAAACGTAATGCGCAGCAACCAGTGGTGGAACCAATATTATTTAAACAAACTGGGTAAGCCGGTTGACCGCGATGAGTGGGATATGACCCCGCAAACTTACAATGCTTACTACAACCCTTCGAATAATGAAATAGTATTGCCCGCAGGGCAGTTTACAGTGCCCGGTAAAGTTGATACCGAGTTAGACGATGCACTGGTATATGGTTACACGGCCGCCTCAACCATCGGCCACGAAATTACACACGGCTTTGATGATGAGGGCAGGCAGTTTGATGAAAAAGGAAACCTGAAAAACTGGTGGAGCAAAGCCGATGAGCAACAATTTAACCTGCGCACCCAACCACTTATTAACCAGTTTAACAGCATGGTTGTAGTTGATACCCTGCACATAAATGGCAAAGCAAGCCTGGGTGAAAACCTGGCCGACTTAGGTGGTATTTTATTGGGCCTTGATGCCTTTAAGCAAACTGAAACCTATAAGAAAGGAGAGAAGATAAACGGCTACACACCACTGCAACGTTTCTTCCAGGGCTATGCTTTGGGATGGATGTTGCAGATACGTAAAGAGCAAATGGCTGCACAGCTTATGAGCGATGTGCATGCGCCTGCCCAATACCGTGTAAACGGCCCGTTCCCGAATGTGCCCGATTTTTATGATGCCTACAATGTTAAGCCCGGCGATAAAATGTACCTGGCTGATAGTTTACGGGTGCATTTGTGGTAATGTGCCGAATTATTTTGATAGCCCACTTCTCCGCAGAGTCTCCCTTCCGAAGGTTGGGGACTCTGCGTTAGGGCAGACCGCACACTCGCAGAGTCCCCATTCCGCAGAGCCGGAAAGGGAGACTCTGCGGAGAAGTTCGATAGCAGCATTTGCCTTCAACTAAATCTGGCTTGCCTTCATCAAATAATATTATTTTGGCAATGCAAAATCATCTGCATTATGAACAAAAGCACATTACTAAAAACCTTATTCGCTTTTCTCGCTTTTGCAATTTCTTTCGGCCTGTTTTGGTTTACCCGTTCAGACTCATTGGGGTTTGCTGATGCGGGAGAGTTTGCGGTGGTAACCAAACTGGGTTCAGTAGCCCACGGGCCGGGCTTTCCGTCTTATATTTATTTGGGCTGGTTGTGGTCGTCTATACTGTCGCTGTTCTCCTCGTCGCATTTTATGCATATCATGCTTTTCTCTATTACCTCAACAGCAGTGGCGTGTAGCCTTCTTTATCTTACTGTGTTTGGTATTTTAAAACGCACATACCCCAATTTAGAAGAGTTATACCAGCATTTAATAGCCCTGTGCAGCGCGCTGGCCTTTGCTTCGGGTTTTACAGCCTGGTACTGGGCTAATAATGTGGAGGTTTATGCTTTTCACGTGTTTACTTTTGCCTTAATGGTTTACGGGGCCATTGCGTTTAATAAAAGCAGGGCAACTAAGGATTTGATAATAGGTGCTATCGGGCTTTCTCTTGGTTTGGCTAATCACCACCTTACCACTATTTTGTTTATCCCGTTTCTGTTTCTGTTTGCAGGCAGAGATGTTTTTGCTGCGCCGGTAGTAAATAAGCCCGGCGCAAAAAAGAAAAAGGTGGACAGAAAGGCTTCTGAAATAACTATCCTTTCTTTTATCCGCTCACGACAGTTCGGCATTTTTATGGCTGTTACTTTTGTAACCACCACTTTCTTTTATGCATTGATGATGGTAAGGGCTTCGGTAGACTTGCCTTTTAAATTTGGCCAGCCTGATAACCTTAGCCGGTTCTTTTTCCATGTAAGCGGCGGCGCCTGGATGAACAAAACGCTTGAAAACTCTGAGGGCATTGTGGGTATGCGTTTCCCTTATTTTACCTGGTTACTGGCACGGCAATACGGGCTTTTCCTGGTGTTTATTGTTGCAGGATTGATTGAACTTTTCAGAAAAGGCTGGGGCCGGATGGCCTGGGCTATTATAGGGTTCTTCGTATTGCTGCAGTTTTACCAGTTACGGCTTGATCAAACAGGCGATAGCGATGCTTATATGTTGTTGCCATATTTTGCGCTTGCCCTGGCAATACCCTTTGGCGTTGGTTGGTTGATGGAACGCAGCAAGCAGGCAGTAGCTATTTTGCCCGTGCTGGTAATTGTTCAGATGCTTTGGAATTTTCCTTTGGATGACAAGCGGCAGCTTGACGTTAGCAAAAGCCTGATGAAATCGCTGGATGAATCTGCACCCAAAAACAGTGTCATTCTTATTTCAGACTGGACCCTTGTTGCCCAATACTACTATTACCGCATTGCCGAAAACTTCAGGCCCGACCTGGTGGTGCTGAATTACGATTTTAAGTTTACCAATTACAAGTTACTGCCCATAATGTATCCTGAGTTTTACAAACTGATAAAACCTGAGTACGATAATTTTGTAACACAACTGGGTATCGTTAACCCTCAACAGATTTACAACACAGGCTGCGACCTCAGCACACCTGAACTTGGGAAAGCATATACGGGCCTTTTCCTTAAAACAGTCAGTGTTTGCGGTGCAAAACAATATCCGCTATTATACGACCCTCATGCATTTGTTTACATGCTGCAGAATAAACTGGTTTCTCCTAACATATTTGTTTCGGGTTGCTTTGTATCGCACTATAAAACACCGGTGGTTAACAGCTTTGCCAAACTACCTTACAAATGGCTTGATCAGCCTGTTATTCCGCACGAACCCGGTTGTGCAGATAAAATTGTAGATATACAGGCCATGCTTGATTTTAACCACCGCTATTTTGATGCCCTTGGTGATACGGCAAACAGCAGGATAACCCAACAGTCATACGATAAAATCATGAACCTGGAAAAGCTGATGAAGGAAAATATTCCTTACTTGTACAGGCAGAAGGGGATTTGATACGAGCGGCGAGATGACATCTTTTTTCAAGATGTTATCTCTGTGGGTCTAATGCCCCTAAAGGCTGAGGGGAACTTTGGCTAACATCTCTATTCACTCATGCAGAGGAAGTAACCAGAGATAACATCTTGAAAAAAGATGTCATTTCTAATCCGGCTTACATCTTAAATTCCGTTAACACCCAATTGCGGTTAAAGTCAATCACTGCTGTTCCGCAATAAGGGCAAACATCATTGGTAGTGTCGGCAAAGGGCGCACCGCAGTTTGAACATTCGTAACTGTAAACGGTTTCTTTAGCCGGTGTTTGAAGGCCCTTTAAATTTTTGGTTAACACCATCTGGTAATTGGCGCTTGCCATTTCAGGGTCAATCAGCGTTAAGGTTTGGCCCGCCCGTACACGCTGGAAAGTAGCAGTTAGGCTGAAAACCAGATTCAATCTTTCATTAGTAGTATTAAAGCTGCTTAAAGTTACATCGTTCAGATAAAGCCGGTCGAACACAATACTTCCCATAGTGGCTTTTTGTTTCAGAATAGCAGCAACGGTTTCAGGCTCGGCAAAGCGGGCCAGTTTTTTATCGCTCTCGCCGGTAAGTACTTCCATTATCTGCATAAACACGTTCGATGCAATATCTTCAACCCTTTGCACTGCAAACAGGCTGTCGTTTTGGGTTAACTCGTTTAGCTCCTGGTTGGTTTCAAGGCCGGGAGTGCCATTGTAGTCGTCTACCTGGGTAATTTCGCTTAAAACCCAATCGTAAGTGGCATTGTTGGTTAAGGTTCCGCACTGGCTGCAACGGCTTATTTCGCCCATTTTGGTTTCAAAAGGGGCACCGCAGTTAGGGCAGTTATTGTTGTCGTATAAGTTTTTGCCTTCCTGTGCGCCCTTTTTCTTTATAAATTTCCAAACCTCGGTATCGCTGTCGCCCATAAACCGTTCGTTAAACGATGGGTATTTATTGCTCAAAAACTCATCATCCATGGTAAAGCTGATGGCCACATCGGCAGTTTGGTAATTACCATCTAAGGTGGTTTTTGCAAGCTTAATGCCATTAACCTGTATGTTGCTAAGCTTATTTACCTGCGATAGTTTATTCATCATCTGAAACTGCGCCGTATATCGCTGATATACCCCATCTGATATCCATTTTCTTACATTTTTCAAATCCTTTTGCTGCCATGCACTCTGAATTTCCAAAAATGAAGTTTGCACCTTTGCCTTATCCAATCCATCAGGGAAAGGCTGCGATGGCATGTTTAAGGTTTCATTGCCCCCCTCCATTTCGGTCTTGGCACCACCCTTTCTTCCTTTAACCACTACATATATTACCACAATAATAATTATCAGCACTACTACAGATGGGCTCATACCACCGCCACCACCGGGAACATAAAAACCGTGACCACCACCAAAACCCCCTCCGCCGCCACTGCTATGTCCTCCACTACTGTGTCCACCCCCACCGCCCCCGGCACGGGCTAACAGCTCGTTGGTTATGGCAAAACAAATAGCTATGGTAGCAAAAAAATATTTTGAAGCAATTGACCCGAAGGCCTTTTTGAGCAGGTAGAGTATGTTCATCAAATGATAATTTAAACTGTTGTTTTATTTAATAGCTGCAAGCGAAAATAGTTTTTTGATGCTAATACAGAAAATACCTTAGTTGGTATTACATAAAGCAAAAGCGCCCGTATTATTTGGGCGCTTTTGCAAATTTTTAAAGAACAGCCAGTGAAACTCTAATCTTTGACGACTTTGAAGCCTGAAACCTGGCCACCTTCTTCTGTTATATTAAGCAGGTAAAGCCCTGCGGGAAGTTGGCGGAGGTCTAAAGTTGCTTTGCCTGCAAGGTTATTGGTTTCAGGCTGGTAAAGTACCAGGCGGCCCAGCAAATCATACAGGCTAAGAGAGTATGGCGAATTCGTCACTGCATTTTCAATAGTCAGGTAATCATGTGCAGGATTGGGTAATACATGGAATATCACATTGCTTACCCTGTTTATACCCAAAGCAGTGGTATCCTTTCCGGTGGTATCCGTGCTATCTGTACAGGTTAGGGTATATGCAAATTCGTATCGGTCTTTCGTACATCCGTTCGAATCGGTATATGTATAAACGATAGAATCATAACCCAGCGGCGCTGATGAAGGAACAAACTGCGAATTGCTGATGCCCTGACCCGAGTAATAACCACCTGCCGGCGAACCACCGCTCATGGCAATTGTAGCGGCATTGCTGCAAACAGTATCAAACGTAAGGTACAAGGTTACGTGAGGCAGGGCATTAACAGTAAGCTGTAAATAAACCAGGCTGTCGCAACCGTTGGCTGCCTGCAAAGTATCAACGTAATTGCCACTGGTGGTATAGCCCATAAAAGTATCATACTTGCACATAGCATGTGACAGGGCCAGTGTAATGGGCGGTAAAACAACCAGGTTAAGGCTGACAATACTATCGCAACCGGCAACCGACTGAAGGGTATCATGATACAAACCGGAAACGGTGTGGCCGTTATAGCTAAGTCCGCTGCAAATGGTTTGAGATGTTGAGCTTGTAAGCGCCGGGGTAACAGTAAGCTGAAGTGTAACAATGCTATCGCAGCCGCTTCCGGTAGTAAGCGTATCGGTAAAAGTGCCGCTGGTGGAATGGCCCTGGTAAGTTTGCCCCGCGCAAATTGTTTGGTTGGTTGAACCTGTAACAGGGGCAGTTACAGTAAGCTGCAAAATAACGATACTGTCGCAACCGCTTCCCGTAGTTAAGGTATCTGTAAAGGTACCTGAAGTGCTGTGGCCCTGGTAGGTTTGTCCTGCACAAATTGTTTGTGTGGCTGAACCTGTACCAGGTGCAGTTATGGTAAGCTGCAAGGTAACGATGCTATCGCAACCGCTTCCGGTAGTTAAGGTATCTGTAAAGGTACCTGAAGTGCTGTGGCCCTGGTAGGTTTGTCCTGCACAAATAGTTTGGCTGGCGCCTGAAACAACGGCTGGCAATACCTGCAGGTTAACAGTAACAATACTATCACACCCTCCTGTTACTACAAGTGTATCGGAATAAGTACCGGAAGTATTATGACCATTGAATGACTGCCCATGGCATATTTGCATGGGAATGGTATCTCTTATAGCCGAGCCGACATTAACAGTTGCTGAAGCTGTTGCCGTGCAACCATTTGCCGTACCCGTTACCGTATATGTAGTGGTTGAAGCAGGCGCAACACTAATGCTGGCGGTTGTAAGGTTGTTACTCCATAAATAACTGGTCGCCCCGCTGGCTGCAATGGTTGAAAACTGGCCCGAACAGATATTAAGATTAGAACCTGCAAAGCTGATGGCCGGCGGCGTGTTGATGGTAACCGAAACAGAAGCCGAAGCCGAACAGGTGCTGCCTTCGGTAACGGTAACGCTGTAAGTTCCTGTAGCGCTTACAACATCGGTTTGCTGAGTGGTATTATCGCTCCACAAAAATGTGCTGCCTGCATTACCTGCATTCAGGGTTGCCGTGCCTCCGCATTGTGTTACGGGCGAACCCAGCGTTACAGTTGGCAAAGGATTAACAACAACAGTTGCGCTTCCGGTCATAGTAGCAGTATCGGAAGTGGTATTGTTGGTAGCAACAACAATGTAAGTGCCGGCTGTAGTTTGAGGGCCAAAACTTATAGCCGACCCCGTACCAGCTACCGCAGAGCCTATATTAGTATATGTTGAACTTTGCAATTGATAAGTAACGCCGGTATCTGAATTTGCCAAACCAATAGCAACGCCGGCCCCTCCTGCGCATAAACTACCTCCGCCGGTAACATTATAGGCATTGATTGCAGAAACCGTGGTAACATTTCCATCAATTACAAAATCATCTAAACGAAAGGTTCCGCCGGTGTTTGTAGCACCTGATAAAGTCATTACCAAAGTAAAGGTGCCGGTAAGGTTGGTAAAACTTCCGGTTGGCGTTAATAAACCGGTGTTGGCGCCTGTAGTTCCGGCCAGGGTTAAATTGCTGAATGCGGTTGTACTGTTAAAAGTAATAGTGGTCGTTTTAGGGCCATCGGTACTTTCCCTGTCCCAGAAAGAAATTCCCGTAACATTAAGGGCGTATCCGGGGTTAACGGTAAAAGTAAGTGTGTAGGTAGTTGAAGACGGGTCGTTATTGCCACTGATAGCAAGGGACTGGCAACTTGAATTGCCACATGAACCAGAGTAACTGCTAAACAAACCACTACTGTAATTGGTTGCCCATGAGGAGTTGCTTAAACCTGTAGCTAAAACATCAGGTGTGCCGGTCCATGGGCTGGAGGTGGTAGTGCCATTGCCGGGAAGATTTTCAAAACCGTATTGATATATTACTACGGCCTTGCTGCTTGTAAAACCTGCGGCCATAAATAGTACTAACAGCAGGATTGATTTAAAAGAGCGATGTGTCATGTTATGTTATGTTATATGGTTGTTTAATGAGGGTCTGAAACAGGCTGCGAAAATACTTTTTGTTTTATGGCTGCAAAGAGCTGCGCATTATGATTGCGTTAAATCATTAGTATAAATTTTTAAATGGCTGATAATCACGCTATTTAAGCTATAATAAACAATGGCTGACAATGGCTAAGACGACTGTTTTGCTAACTTAGCCCGCAGGTATAATCAAATAAACAAGCGAATTGATAAACTTTATATTGATTGGGGTTTGTATTTGTGCCGGGCTTTTGCTGCGGGCTTTTAAGCTCATACCCGATAATGCGCACAGAGGAATAAACACCTGGATAATTTATATGGCCATTCCGGCTGTGGCTTTAAAATATATTCCTGCCATAAAATGGAGCAACGATTTGTTGTTACCTGCAGTTATGCCGCTTATTGTTTGGACAGGCAGCTGGTTGTTGTTTAAGCTGTATTCAATTAAGTTCCCAATGTCACCTGCTACACGAACGGCACTAACACTTACTGCCGGTTTGGGTAACACTTCCTTTGTAGGGTTTCCGCTTATACAGGCTTACTATGGCGAACATGCCATCAGTATTGCGGTAATCAGCGACCAGGTTACTTTTGTTTTAATGGCTACAGCAGGCGCTATCATGGCCATGAATACCGCTGGCAGTAAGCAAGCTGGTGCCAAATCTGTAATAGGGAAACTGGCGCAGTTTCCTCCTTTTATTGCATTTATCCTTGCGCTTATTCTGCCCCGCTTTTTCGACTTGTCGCCGCTGAATCCTTTTTTTGAAAAGATTGCAGTAACACTGGTGCCTCTGGCGCTTTTTTCAGTGGGCCTGCAACTTAATTTCAGTGGATGGAGAAGTGAGTTAAAGCTGCTTATACCTGGCCTGGGTTATAAACTTATAGTAGCACCATTAATAGTTGCCGGTTTTGCTTTTGCTTTTCACATCAAAGGGATAGTACCACAAATAAGTGTTTTTGAAGCTGCTATGGCCCCCATGATAACCGCCGCCATAATTGCCGACCAGTATCAGCTTAATCCAAAACTTGCTAACCTGATGGTGGGCACAGGTATTTTACTATCGTTTGTTACAACCGGCTTGTGGTATGTGGCTTTGCAGTTTTTTGGCTGATAAGACCTCTTTCAAAATTCGCTCTTTTTGAATCCTCACCCCAGAGCGACCCTCTCCGAAGGAGAGGGAAATGTTGAATTATGAAAAAGGTCTATTTTTTACCTCCTGATATATTCAATAAACGAATAATCGCAGGAGTTTTCCTCATCGGCACTAAAATTGCTTTGCTTCGAAATTTTCCAGATGGTGAGGTCTATTTCAGGAAAAAATGCATCACCAATAAATTTGCTGTGCACCAGGGTAATATATAGTTTATCGGCAATGTCTATGGATTGCGTAAATATTTCTGCACCGCCTAATATGAAAACTTCAGTTTCTTTTTGCAGTTTTTCAATGGCCTCGCGCAGGCCCGGCGCAGTGGTGTCATTAGCGGCTACGGGGTAATTTTTTTGCCGGGTTATGATAACATTACCCGTGTCGGAAAAAAGCTTATCTTCTGCCTCGTAACTCTTCCGGCCCATAATAAATTTTTTGCCTGCGGTAATTCTTTTAAAATTGGCAAGGTCGGCCGGAAGGTTCCAGGGTAAACGGTTCTGGACCCCGATAACCCTGTTTTCGCTCATAGCGGCAATAAGAGATATAACCATGCAAAGTGGTTGAAGTTATTTATGAACGATTTTTGTCTGTAAAGCTGTCTAAAATTAAATCCAAATGCAATTTACTACAAACCTGCCTGCGGTAGGCAGGGAGCACAAAGGAAAATGCCAAAACAAAGGCCACAAAGAGTATATTTTTGGTGTTCCCTGCCTACCGGCAGGCAGGTTTGTATTGAACTTTGTGTGCTTT
>Ga0182013_10003666_pt1 | contig 18985 bp, 14 predicted proteins | sample 612S2MmetaG_FD_120487 | JGI IMG/M metagenome (GOLD analysis project Ga0182013, IMG submission 120487) | Permafrost microbial communities from Stordalen Mire, Sweden - 612S2M metaG | ecosystem: Environmental > Terrestrial > Soil > Wetlands > Permafrost | place: Sweden: Stordalen | collected... | reverse complement strand
CGGCAAGCGCATCCAGGTGGGCGCGCGCGAACTGGAAACCGAAGTGCAATTCACGGTGCGGGATTTCGGACCGGGCATTGCGTCGGAGCATCTGGATCGAATCTTTGAGCGGTTTTATCGCGTGGACAAGGCGCGATCGCGGGACTCAGGTGGAACGGGGCTGGGGCTGGCGATCGTGAAGCACATTGTGCAGGCGCATGGCGGGCGCGTTTGGGCGGAGAGCGAACTCGGATCGGGCGCAGCGTTTCACTTTACGCTTCCGCTGGCAGCGTACGCAGTGGCTGCGCCGCTGCCGGCGGCACAAAACGGGCAAAGTGCGGCCGCAAGGTAGGGACATCCGCCGGAACAGCCGTTGAAAAGTCACTTGAATCCAATTCGACTGCGGAGCCTCGCGGAACCGTGGCTGGACGCGGTGCGCCCGAGCAGACGAGAAATGCGACGCGCGGACCGTATATGCTGTTGGATGTTCCAAGATTGGGTGAGAAATGGAAACGATTCCAGCCGGGTCTTTGTTGATGCGAAACCTCCTCGTTTGTCTTATGGCAGCTACTGCGGTTATCTGGGCGGCAGAGAGCGTGGCGCAGGAGCGGCCGCCGGCGGTGCCGCTGATTGCGCATAACCCATACTTCAGTGTCTGGTCGATGGCCGACAAGTTGACCGACCAGAACACCAAGCACTGGACGGGGCGCCAGCAGCCGATGTTTGGGCTGGCGCGAATCGACGGGAAGACCTGGCGGTTCATGGGCGATGACCCGCGCGAGGTTCCGGCGATGGAACAGACCTCGCTCGATGTGACGCCGACGCACACAAACTACAGCTTTCAGGCGGGAGGCGTGACGCTTGGGGTGAGCTTCTTTACTCCGGCATTTCCCAAGGATCTGGATGTGCTTTCGCGTCCGGTTACATATCTGACTGTGACGGCGAGCGGGCAGGGCGGGCACGAGGTTTCAGTGCTCGTGGATGTGGACCCGGTGATAGCGGTCGACACTCCCGACCAGCCGGTGACGTGGGGACGGTCGCGCGCGGTCGGATTGACGGTTCTGAATGTGGGATCGCGCGATCAGAAGGTCTTGGGGCGCCCGGGCGACGACCTTCGCATCGATTGGGGTTATTTTCATCTCGCTGCTCCCGATACGGAAGGTGCGCAGTTTGCGCTCTCGGCAAAGGCGTTGGAGACGTTCGTGAAGACGGGCGAGCTGCCGCAATCGGATGACATGGAAATGCCGCTGATGCCGCGCGACGGGGCGGCGGAGCTGGCGGTGGTTCTGCCAATGGGGAAGGTGGGAGAGCAGCCGGTAAAAAGGCATGTTCTGCTGGCGTACACAGAGGGATATGCGATTGAGTACCTGGGCCGGAAGCTGCGGCCTTATTGGCAGCGCAACGGACTCTCAGTGGAGCAGATGCTTAGCGATGCGGAAAGCCAGCGGGGAACACTCGAAGAGCGAGGGCAGCGATTCGACCAGGAACTGACGGCCGATTTGGAGAAGACTGGCGGAAAACAATATGCGCAGATTGCCACATTGGCTTATCGGCAGACATTGGCGGCGCACGGGTTTGCAGCGGACGTGGATGGGACGCCGCTGTTGTTTCCAAAGGAGAATTTTTCGAACGGCTGCATTTCGACGGTGGATGTGTTGTATCCGTCGGGGCCGTTTTTTCTGTTCTTCAATCCAGCGCTGCTTGAGGCACAGCTGAAGCCGGTGCTCGAGTATGCGGCTTTGCCTCGCTGGAAGTGGCCATTTGCGCCGCACGATCTTGGCACGTATCCGCTGGCCAACGGGCAGGTTTATGGCGGCGGCGAAGTGACGGAAGACGATCAAATGCCGGTGGAAGAGAGCGGCAATTTGCTGATCCTGGTCGCCGACATGGAGAGGGAACTGGGGAACTTCGATTTTGCGCGGACCTATTGGCCGCAATTTACTAAGTGGGCGGAATATTTGAAGCAGGAGGGACTGGACCCCTCGAATCAACTGTCGACGGACGATTTTGCCGGGCATCTAGCGCACAATGCGAATCTTTCGATCAAGGCAATTGAGGCGCTGTCGGCGTACGCAATTTTGGCGCGGGGCGTGGGCAAGCCGGATGTGGCCGACCAGTATGCGCATCTGGCCGAAGACATGGCCGGCAAGTGGCAGACGATGGCCATCGACGGAGACCACTACAAGCTCGCGTTCGACAAGCCAGGAACATGGAGCCAGAAGTACAACCTGGTCTGGGACCAGATTCTGGACCTGAAGTTGTTTCCGGCAAAGGTGCGGGCGACGGAACTGGCTTTCTATCTTCATCACTTGAACCAGTTCGGCTTGCCTCTGGATAATCGTGCCGATTACACGAAGCTGGACTGGTCGATCTGGACGGCGACGCTGGCCGATGCCGGGCAGGCGAGTGAGGCTGAGGCTTACCGGCAGATTCTGGACCGCACCGGGCATTGGATCAGCGAAGGGCCAAGCCGGGTTCCGCTGACCGATTGGTACGACACCAAGACCGGCAAGCAGATCGGATTTCAGGCGCGGTCGGTGGTGGGCGGGGTCTACATCAAGGCGTTGGCGGACAAGGCGCTGGCCGCGAAGTGGAGCGGAAGCGGCGGCCGATAGGCAGACTGACAGGTGTTATCCGAGATGTAACTTCCGCATAGCCCGTCGCTCGTCCGGAACCAGCGTCTACGGTTGTTCAGTTCGGTCCCGGGAAGTCGATCTGATCGACTCCGTATCAAAGAGCCTGGATGATGCCATCCCTGATCGCCTTTCCAGCGCCGATTGCTCCTCCGATCAGTGACGCAGTGACTGTGATTCCTAGTGCACTTGGCCACGATAGGTACACTACATCCGCCAAAAGAAGTTTGGAAATCTTTGCGTGAGCAATAACGTTTATAAAGCTGAATTGGATTGGGTATTAGGCCGAATATTCTAGATTTCGATGCAAGTTTCGTACCCACGCCGGAATTGGAAGATATTTATCCAATTTCGTTCAAACTTTAGGTCCGCTAGCGGACATTTTGAGATAGTATTGGCAAGCGCCTCCCCCTCTACTGTTCTGCATCTCGCTTCTGCGTATAACTTTCAGGGCCAAATCATCGCCTTGACCAGCCCCCTGACTTTGCAAGGAGAACGCAGATTCGCGCCAATAAAAATCCGTACTCGAATGAGGTCGAGAAAAGCACAGTACGTCGAACCTTTGGTTCGAGAGCTTTCTCAATCTCCCATCGCTAACTGTTCAGCAAACCTGTTGTTACTCGAGGTCTCAAAATGAAGTGTTCCACCTTGCGCATTTCCGGCGCATCGCTGCACCTAACTGCCCGCCTGTCCTTGATGGCACTTGCCGCCTCGCTGATTCCGGCGGCGCCACAAGCCCTCGCCCAATACGTCCAGCCAACCCACCCCCATCCTCCTCTCCCTTCCTCGCATCCGGCTGCGGCACCAGATGCCCTCGCCACTCCCGCCGTGGCCGTGACCCCGGAGGGTACGTGGACACCCCTGGCCAACCCGGCGCCTGAGACTGTTGGCCTCATGATGCTGCTGACGGATGGCACGGTATTGGCTAGTGGTAATGCCGACAGCGGTCTGGGAACGGGGGGTGACAAGACCTGGTACAAGCTGACTCCCGACAGCCAGGGCCACTACGTGAACGGCACCTGGACCCAGCTTACGTCGATGCAATATGCCCGGCTGTACGTTCTATCGCAAATACTCCAGAACGGGAAGGTCTTCATCGCCGGCGGCGAATACGGCAATTCGCCTGCGGGTTCAGGGGAGATTTACGATCCGATCGCCAACACCTGGACAGCAACGCCAAACGCCACAAGCTTAGATTCACACTTGAAATGGATAGACGGCGAGAGCATGCTGCTGCCGAATGGCAAAGTTCTGTCGTACGCGGTAGGCGGGCAGAATTGCAATGCGTATGGCTTCTATACAGGCGACTTGCAGATTTACGACCCTGTTGCCAATAACTTTAAGACGACCAGCTGTCCAATCGGAAATCAAGATGAAACCAGCTGGGTCAAACTGCCGGATAACAGCATTCTCGCGCTCGACCTCAAAACCGGCGGAACTACATCTATACCCACCAGCGCTGAGCGCTACATTCCTTCCAAGGGTGAGTGGGTCGCGGATGCGGTCCCTCCGGTGTATCTATTTAACACAAATGGTGAATTGGGCGGCGCTTTCCTGTTGCCGAACGGCAACGTCTTTTATATCGGCGGGACCAATCAGACTCTGATTTACACGCCCAGCGGCACCACTGCACCAGGCACCTGGACTCAGGGTCCCACGTTCCCCGATGAAGGCGGAGCCGTAGTGGGAGCCAACGACGCGCCTGCAGCGATGATGGTCAACGGTAAGATCCTGATAGCCGAAGGCAACTATGTCTCTCCGTGCGACTATTGCACCCCAACCTATTTCTTCGTTTACGACTATCAGACCAACACCATCAGTTCTATCAACGCTCCCGATGGCAAAGCCTCAGACACCAATACCGCTTCTTATCAAGCGGATATGCTGGACCTTCCGGATGGTTCGGTGCTCTACGAAGGGAACACCACGCAACTGTACACGTTCACGCCCGCCACTCCGCAAATCCAGGAAGGCGAGCCTGTCATCAACTCGATAAAGTCAAATTCAGACGGGTCCTATCTCCTAACCGGGACCGGCTTCAACGGCATCTCAATGGGTGCTGACTATGGCGACGAAAACCAGAACGCCACCAACTATCCGATTGCAAGCCTCACCGATAGCAGCGAAAACGTCTACTACGCCCGCACGTACAACTGGAGCAGCACAGGCGTGAGCACCGGGAGCAAAGTTGTAACCACGGACATGAGTCTGCCTGCCGGACTGCCACATGGAACATACCAGCTCACCGTCAGTGCGAATGGCATCCAGTCTGCCCCTACTACGTTCGAATACTCCCTAGCACCTCCGAAGGCGACGCTCACGGAAGACGTGCTTTCGTTCGGCAGCGAGAAAGTAGGAAAGTCAAGCGCGTCAAAGGTCGTGACTCTGAAAAATAATGGCGGCTCGGTTCTGAACATCACCAGCATCACGCTGGAGGGAACCAACACCGGCTCGTTCAAATCCACAAATACCTGCGGATCGACTTTGGCCGTTGGGGCGGAGTGCAAGTTCACCATATACTTCAAGCCGACGATGAAGGGACAACGGACGGCAAACGTGAATATCGTCGACAATGCCAGCAATTCCCCACAGAAGATTTGGCTGAAGGGCACTGGGGATTAAGAACCCTGCAAAGTCTTAACTGAATATTCGTCCTCCTGCCAGTGCTGGCGCTCGTCGGACACTGGCAGAAGGACATTTTGTTTATTGAAGGCGAACGGCCTCCCCAAACCTCATGAAGAACTATTTTCCGGTTCCGAGAGAATGGTCGCCAATCCGTCATTTATGTTTTGGTAAACCTCACTTGGACTCACTTGCCTCGAGGTTTACCAGAGGGTTATCCCTACCCCTATTTCTGCAAGGAAGTCTCCTGTTTTCATGGAGATAGGTTAGGTGAATCGCCGCGAATATTAGATTCCAAAGCAGTTATTTGTAGAAATTAGAGAACCAAGGGGTTACGGGCGAGCCAGCTCACCCATGGGCATCCTGGGAGCTGATCTGAATTGATGGTGCGCTCAAGGGCTCAAATTTTCTGCAAACTGCCGCAATGTTTCACAAGGGCGGCGTCCCATGCCCGATGGTTTCAGGCGCCGGGCTAACGGGCAAGCCAACGGTGGTGCGTTGTAGGGACGATGGTGCGTCGGGGAGGACGGTAACCTCTGAGAGGAGCAAATCATGGCGAATCAGGACGGAACGCAGTTTCGGGGCACGGAAAACTTGCGGCTATTCAAATCTCCGTAACATTCGGCATAGAGAATGAACGTCGGCAGCCTTTCTAAAGAGGGAGATCTGAATTGAAGAAGACGTTGATTGTGGTTGGTTTGTTGGCTTTTGCCGGGATCGGGGTGCAGGCTCAGAAGCTGACAGGAGCCGGCGCGACCTTCCCGTATCCGATTTATTCCAAGTGGTTTAGCGAGTATGCCGGGGCGCACCCCGGGGTTGAGATCAACTATCAGTCGATCGGTTCGGGTGGCGGCATACGGCAGGTGACGTCGGGGCTGGTGGACTTTGGCGCGTCGGATATGCCGATGAGCGACGACGCGTTGGCCTCGTCGAAGGTGAAGCTTGTACATATTCCCACGGTGCTGGGTGCCGTGGTGCCGATTTATAACGTTCCTGGCGCGAGCAATGTGCGGTTCAGCGGCGACGTGCTTGCCCAGATCTATCTGGGCAAAATTGGCATGTGGAACGACGCCCGCATTGTGAAGGATAATCCCGGGGTGACTCTGCCGGCGCAGAAGATCATAGTCGTGCATCGCTCGGATGGGAGCGGGACAAGCTTTATCTGGACTGATTATCTGAGCAAGGTCAACAAGGACTGGGAAAACGGGCCTGGGAAGGGCACCTCTCCGGCATGGCCGGTGGGGGTGGGCGGCAAGGGCAACGAGGGGGTTGCGGGATTTGTGCGGCAACTGCCGGGGTCCATTGGGTACGTCGAATTGATTTACGCGCTGCAGAACAAGATAGCGTTTGGCGCAGTGCAAAATGCGGCGGGATCGTGGGTGACGGCTTCGATTGACGGCGTGACGGAAGCGGCGGCCAGCGTGAAGCAGATGCCCGCGGACTATCGTGTGTCGATCACGAATGCGCCAGGCAAAGATGCTTATCCGATTTCGAGCTTCACCTATTTGCTGGTTCCTACGCATCCGGGGAACGCGGCCAATGAGAAGGTGATCAAGGATCTGCTGAGCTGGATCGTTAAATCGGGCGAGGGCGAGGCGCAGAGTCTTTCGTATGCGCCGCTGCCGAGCGCGCTTGCTGAAAAAGTATTGAAGACGGTTTACGAACTTCCATAGATTGGTTTGGAATGGGAAGAAGGGGGTCTGGCTTCGGCCGGCCCCTTTTCGTTTGGGATCGATGAGAACGAGGAGTGCGGGCCGCCCTGGGGGCATTTCGCAAGGCAAAACCGAATCAGCGGCCGAGGTTTTGTGCGATCAGGCGATCGACGAGGGGCGTGAGTTGTTCGCCGGTTTTGGGCAGGACGAAGGCGTTTGCGGCGGAGTCCCAGTCGAGTTTGAAGCTGGTGGAGAGCGCTGAGATCCAGATTTGCCGGACGGGCGTATTGGGCGTGATGACGAACTTGCCCGGCGGGTCTTCGAAGAGCACGTTGAGCACGCCGTTCTGGGCTTCGACCTCAAATCCGGCAAGGTCATCTTCTTCAAGGGCAATCAGGTGCTGCAACAACGAATCGAGAGCGCTTTCGGCTAGTTTGCGGAATTGGAGCTCGTCCACCATGGAGTTAGTTTACCAAGGGGGCAGAGAGGTGCGGAGCCCGTTCTTGAGGGGGCGGTGGCTGTCTCGGATTTGGACACAAGTGATGAATAAACTTAAGTTTTTTGCGCTGTGGCCGATGTGTTGAAAGAGGGGAAGGTTCTTCGGCGAGGAGGATTTATGGGGATATCGCCCATTTCCAATCTGAACCAGCTTCCGCCTTCGCGCAGCGTGGAGGGAAAGCTGGAGCCGCTGCCGATGGAGCGGATCGATCACACGGCGAGGAGCGACGACGAGGACTATTCTCCCAGCGGGGGAAGGACGGCGCGCGGTTCCGAAGACGACTCCGCTGAAGAAAATGAGGAGTTAGAGGCCGAGGTAGAGGCCGGAACGACAGGGCGGGAGCAGCATGTGGGGGTGAGCTTTTTTGCGTGACTGCCGTGCTTTCCCCTGCTTCCTGCCATGAAGCTGCAAGAAGCAGGGGCGCTCAAAGAGATGCGATTCCGGATGAAGAACGTGAACGGAGTGCCACGCAGGCTTGCTATATTCGGCTTGTTCCGATAATTTACTAACTAGTTAGTTAAATGACACCCAGAAGCTCTTTGCATAAACGAATCGATCCGATTGGATCCGATCAAGCTGAGGATGCGCGTACGCGGATTCTGGAAGCGGCTTTGCGCGAGTTCAGCGCCAATGGTTTGGCCGGCGCGCGCACGGAGCGCATTGCGGAGGGTGCCGGGGTCAACAAGGCGCTGCTTTACTACTACTTCCGCAGCAAGGATGCGCTTTATGCGGCGGCCCTGGAAGCTGTCTCTTCCCGGCTTGTCGAGATTGGCATGTCGGTTTTGAGCCGCGAGTGCTCGGCCGGCGAGCGCCTGCTGCGGTCGGTACTGAATCATTTTGACCGCATTTATTCGCAACCGGTGTTTCAGAACCTGATGCAGCAGGAGATGATTCGCCTGCGCGAGGGCAAGATGAATGCGGAGAATCCGTTGGTGGAGAAGTTGTTCAAGCCGATGGGGGAGAAGATGCTTGCGGTGGTGAAGGAAGGGATTCGCGAAGGGGAGCTGATTGAGGCGGAGAGCACGCAGGTGACGTACGCTGCGTTGGGGGCGAACGTTTTTTATTTTTTATCGGCGCCCTTGATGCAATTGATTGGCGGCGCAGACCCACTGGCGGCCAATTCGCTCGCATTCCGACGCGTGGCCGCAATTGAATTCCTGGGGCAAGCCATCTTTACCGACCGCAAGCACGGGAAACGCGTGGCGGCGCGGGTTCTGGCCGAGACACCCATGCCTGAAGCCGCGGCCATAGGCGCATATGGTGGGCCTGAAAAAGCCGTCGCCGGAAGCAAAGCAACAATATAGAAACGCAGAGACCGTCTGAATTGGGAGTGAGGCGCAAGTGAACGCACGAAACAGAGTTTTTCTCATTCTGGGATTGCTTACAATCGGATCGCTGATCTGGTACCTTGTGACCGCTAAGCAGAGCAGCGATCTGCAACTTATCGGCACGGTCGATGCGAATGAGGTGGTGGTCAGCTCCAAGATTCCGGGGCGGATTCAGTCGCTTTTGGTGGACGAGGGCCAGGAGGTGAAGGCGGGGCAGCTTATCGCCGTTATCGAGAGCGAAGACCTGCAGGCTGCGCGCAAGGCTGCCGAGGCAACAGCGCAGAGCCAGAAGTACAAGCTGGGCGAGACGCTCGAGAGCGAGCGCCAGACACGCGGCGAGACCGGCAGCGCGACAATCAACGCGCGGGCGATGGTGGAGAGTGCGAAGGCGGCGTTGGCGCAGGCTGAGGCAAACTTAGCGCATCAGCAGGCCGACACAACGCGCACTGTGGCGCTGGCGCAGCAGGGAATTATGAGCGACCAGGCCAAGGATGACGCTACGACGAGTTTGAATGCGTCGCAGGCGGCTGTCGACGCGGCGCAAGAAAATCTGCACGCAGCGGAAGCTTCTCTACGACAGGCGCAGGCGCATGAACTGCTGACGAATGTTGCCGCACGAACCGTGGACGAGACACGGGATGCGGCGGCCAATGCGCGGGCGCTGGCCGAGCAGGCAAATGTTGAGGTTGGCTATTCGAAGGTGTTCGCCCCTGTGAGCGGCAAGGTGAATGTGCGCGCGGCACGCGAGGGGGAAGTTGTAGGTGCGGGGTCGGCAATTGTGACCATCATGGACCTGACGCAGACATGGATTTATGCGCCATTGCCCGAGACACAGGCCGATGCGGTGCAGGTGGGCGATTCACTGAATGTCGTGATGCCCTCGGGAGCGAAGCTGCAGGGGAAAGTGATCAACAAAGCAGCCGAAGCTGATTTTGCGACGCAGCGCGACGTGAGCAGCCGCAAGCGGGACATCAAGACGATTCAGTTGAAGCTGTTGATCGATAATGCCGGAGAGCGCTTTGTCCCCGGCATGACCGCCGAGGTGTACATTTCGAAAGCCAAACTGGTGAAGCCATGAAGGCCGGTTCTCTGGACCCGGTTGCCAAGGCGTCCATTGCGCCGCCAGCGATCGAAGTGCAGAACATTGTGAAACGCTACGGGGCCTTTGAGGCGGTGAAGGGCGTGAGTTTTTCTGTCGCCGACGGCGAGATTTTTGGCCTGCTGGGGCCAAACGGCGCGGGCAAGAGCACACTGATCCGGATGATGACGACCCTTGTTCCCCTTACCAGCGGATCGGCGATTATTTCGGGCCATAATGTGGTGAAGGAGCCGGATGCAGTGCGCCGCATGATTGGCGTGATTCCGCAGGCACTGACTTCCGATCCAGATCTCACGGTGGGAGAGAACCTGAGCATCTATGCCAAACTTTATGGCGTGCCGAAGGTTGAGCGCGAAAAGAACATCGCCGAGGTCCTTGAGGCTGTCGACCTTGTGAAATGGCGTGAAGCACAGGTGAAGACGCTTTCGGGCGGCATGCGGCGGCGCGTGGAGATTGCGCGCGGGCTGGTTCACAATCCGAAGATATTCTTTCTCGATGAACCGACCACGGGTCTGGATCCGGTTTCGCGCATCGCGGTGTGGGAGATGCTCGATAACCTGAGAAAGACACGGCAGCTGACTATGCTGCTGACAACGCATTACATGGAGGAAGCAGACAAGCTGTGCGATCGGATTGCGATTGTGGACCATGGCAACCTTGTGGCGCTTGGCACGCCGGTGGAGTTGAAGCGCGGGGTCCCGGGCGCGAATGTTGTTGAAGTCCACTTCGATCGAGAAACGGCAGAATGGAAGTCGCGGCTCGAGGCGCTGGACGGTGTGACGAATGTGCAGGCTGAATCGGCGGGATTTTATCGCGTGCTTACGTCTTCAGGATCGAAGACCACGATGCAGTTGGTGGAGTTGGCCGCATCGTTGGGTGAGACACTCACGTCGTTAAGCGTGCAGAACACGACGCTCGACGACGTTTTTGTGCATTACACGGGAAGACAATTGCGCGACGAACAGGTGAAGCCTGCGGCCTTTACCATGCCGCCGCGACCGGGAGACAGACAATGAACCGCATGATGGCCATCATCGAGCGCGAGATGCGCAAGTTCTTTCGGTCACCGACGCTGATGATCATGTCGCTGATGATGCCGATTCTGCAATTGCTGATCATGGGCAATGCATTCGGCGGGAAAATTGTGGGCGCGCGGGTCGCAGTTGTGGACTACGATCGCGGCCCCGAGGCGATAAAGATTCGCGAGGGATTCGACGCGATTGCTGTGAACATCAAGACGTTCACGACGGTCGAGTACAAGGACGAGAACAAGGCGCGGGAAGACGTACGGACGGGAAAGATCGATGGCGCGGTGATCATCCCGGTGCAGTACTCGCGGCGCGTTGCGGCACAGGATGCTCCGCAGCTTGGTTTCGTCGTGGATAACTCCGACCTGTTTACTTCAAGCACGCTGGAGTCGGAGATGCAGTTGCTCGTAAATGCGTTGACGGCACCGGTCATTCAGCCGAGGCTGGCAAACTCCATCGCGCTCGAGATCGTGGAGCTTTATCCGTATGTGGACTACATGAAGTTTCTGCTGCCTGCATGCATCGCGCTGGCGATGTATATCTCGGTGATGATCGGCGGAGGCATGCTGTACATCGACGATAAGGCGCGCGGCGTGCACGAAGGGTACCTGGTCACGCCGATTACGCGGCTCGAACTTGTGTTTGGCATGAATATCGCGGGGGCCATCAAGGCTGTGCTGTCGGGCATTTGCCTCACAGTGATTGGATCGCTGATGGCCGGGCTTGGGGTGATCTTCAATCCGATGGCCGACCTCGAAATCATTTGCCTCATCATCGTTACTTCGATGGCCTTCAACGGCATGATGTTCCTGATGATGGTGCGCGTCGACGACCCGCTGGTTCCGCGCGCGATGTTCGGGGTGCTCAACCTGCTGCTGTTCTATCCTTCAGGCGCCATGTATCCGATCGCCGCGTTTCCCAAGTGGCTGCGAGCGCTGTCGGTGATCGACCCGTTTACTTACTGCGTTCACGGGTTCAAGGCGGTGTTGCTCAAAGACGGAGGGTTCGTCGCTATTCGGTTCGATCTGTTGTTTCTATTCGTGTTTGGCATAGGAACGCTACTGGCCGCGACTCCGCTCTTCAAGCGCACACTTTGATAAAAAGACGATTGACCGACTGAATCTTCGCCCGTAGCCTTGTTCCGAGAGACTCACAACACAAGTTCATTTTGGAACATCGGCAACCCCATACCGGGAGGGGGACGTCCTTGATGAAATCGCTGCCGGCGACAATGCCGCTGCAAACTGCCATGGTGAAGACGTTCTGGACGAGCGTCGTCGGCCCGCCTTGGCTGATTGCGCTGGTTGTGTATGCGGCGGTAGTGATCGTTCGCTTCGCTGCTTTCCTCAGCCCGTACTCGTTGCAGGAGCTTTTCTTTTTGCAGACGCTCGCTCTGTGGGCGCTGCCGTTTGTGGTGCTGACAGCGGAAGGCCGCCGCCAGATAGGCCTTATGGCCAAAGCGAGTTCGCCTTTGGCAGTTCTTCTCAGCGTGTTGGCCGGTGTCGCATGTGCACTCGTTTTCTTTGGCCTGGGAATGGTTATTTACGGAAACTCGCCGGATAACTGGTGCATGAGCATTCGCACTTATCTGCACCTGGACGAGATGCGTGGCCTGATGTCCGCGCCGAGCCTTTTCGCGCTGTATGCGCTGCCGGCGATCTTCCTCAATCCGATTGGGGAAGAGATTCTGTTTCGAGGATTCATTCAGGAGTCGTTCGGACGACGCTTTAGCCCGACCGTTGGTGTCGTGGTGAACGTTTTTCTGTTCGGCATGGCGTATCTCTACCTGCACGGAATCTGGCGCGATGCGGCGGGCTTTCATTTGCGCCTGGGGTCGGCGTCGCTGGCTGTTTTTCTGATGGCTTGCATCGGGAGCGTTTTCACGCTGTGCCGGAAAATGTCGGGTTCATTGTGGACGGCGATGGCGGCGCATGCGGCATTCAATTTGACGTTACTGGGCTCGGCAATTCACCAATTCACGGGGTGATTTCATGTGCGTCGTTTAAAGCGTCCAGCAAGGGTAAAAATGAGCTGAAGTGCCTGTAAAATCAGGCAAAAAGATTTCCACCAAACGCCGTTAATTTCCACAGAATTTTCTATCTTGAATCCATTGACATCGCGAATTCAAAAGGCGCATAGTTACTTTCATTCCGGGTTGCTAGGCAGACCTGAAAAGCTTCATTCGTGAAGATTGACTAAGGAAAGCCGGAAGGTCCCAGCGCGGAGCAGTAAGTGTTGACGGCGGAGCAATCCGCAGTCAACACAGGGCACAGGGTAAAGAATGCAGAGCAATCTGTAAGCGGAACTAAGTGCCAAGTGTCGAACACGAAGTAATTCGAGTTCGGTGCGGAGCGATAAGTAGCGGGTCCGGAGCTACGGACTCGAGACAAAGCTCGAAGGGTTGAGAGTGGAGGCATCCACAATCAACGCAGGGCGCACAGAGAAGTGAGCGGAGATATCCGCACGCGGAACGAGGCGCCAAGTGTCGAGTCTGGAGGAATCCAGAACCGGTGCGGAGCTTGGGTGTCGAGCGCAGAGCAATCTGCAACCGGCACCGCGGATGCAAAGTGTCTGCGTACGGAGCGATCCGTAGACCGTCACGGAGCGTCAAGCGCCAACATTGGAGCAATCCAAGAGCGGCGCGGGGTGCAACAAGTCGAGCGCGGAGCAATCTGCGAGCGGCAAGAAGCGCAAAGTATCGGCGAGGGAGCAATCCTGAGCCGGGACGAAGCTCTTAAGTGTTGAACACGGAGCAATCTGTGATCAACACGAACGTAGAGTGCGGAGCGTGGAGCAATCCACAAACTGCGCAAAGCGTGAAGTGCCAGGGGCCGAGTCAAATCGGTGGCTGGTGCAGGGCGATGGAAGTTGAATGTGGAGCAATCTGCAGGCGGCGAAAAGAGCCAAGTGTCAAGCACAGAGTAATCTGTGACTGGTGCAACCGCAAGGCGCGGGGCCGGCAACTCGGGACGTGATTGGTCGAAAGGCCACAAGGCGCACCTAGTGATAGGTGCGCCTTGTCATTTTTGTGCGAGTTTGCGGATTTCTTCTTGCAGACCGGATAAGTGAGTGTTGCAGAGATATCGAATGCGACTTACATCGCTGGTTAGTGGCGGGCCGCGAAGACAACGTTGATGCAGGCGCGGCGACGACCCACTCGGGCACCGTTTGTACGGAGCTCCGAATGCTTTGATGATTAGCTGACCCCCGCTGAAGCGCGGGGCCAGCTATTGCGTTTTCGGCGCGTTGGACCGGCTGTTCGATAAGGAGTGGCCAAGGCACGTTGGACGAGCTGTCCAACTGGGATTGGAGTCAGGTTGGAGGGACTGGCCGTCAGACAAGCGTCTTTCAGAGCCCCTTTCATGAGCCCGCGATCATCAGGACTCCGGTTATGCTGAGGGTAGTGATGGGCTACCTTCGCGGCTCATAACGCATGGCCACTGCTCCGGAGGCAAACTCCTTGCGGCTGACGAGCCTTAAGTCGACGTGCTTTGATAGCCCCGCGAACAACGTGGGGCCGTGGCCCGCGATTCTGGGACACACCATGAACTCGTACTCATCGATTAATCCCAGTTCCGCCAGCGCGAGCGGGAGCTTTACGCCCGCGACGAACAGTCCTTTGCCCGACTGCTGCTTGAGATCCAGAACGGCCGTCCGCAAATCTCCGCGCACGAGCTCCGCATTCCAGTCGACCCGGTCGAGGGTGCTTGACACGACGTATTTCTTTGCCGCGTCGATGGTTCGGGCGAAGGGTTCCATCCATTCGGGCCTGACTCCCGCCTGCGCCGGCGGCCGCCACCCTTCCTCCATCATCTGGTAAATCACTCGGCCAAAGAGGAGGGCATCAGCCTGTTTGAGGTTTTCGGTGGCATGGCGATGCTGGTCTTCGTCCGGGATAATTGCCCGATGATCGCAGCAGCCGTCCAAAGTGACGTTGATGGAATAGCGAAGGGGTCGCATTACGGAAGAATACCGCGGACAGGGAATCTGCAGGCTGGGATTGTGCTGTGGGAGAGTCATCGAAGGTTCAGGCATGGTTCCTTTGGCCCGGCGAGCCTTCCCACGACGCGAGGGCAAAGCCTACAATGGGGTAAGAACCTTATCCACCGAGGAAATGCATGCCGCTGTCTGGAGAAGCTATCCGCTTGATGAACTACATTGATGACGTTGCCGTGACGCTTCGTCGGATTCTGGCCCTTGTACCGACGCTCACCGCGGAAGAACGCGCACGAGTGTCGGAGCATCTAACGCAGGCGACTCCTAACGCAGTCGATGTGGCGAAGGCCCTTGACGCCAAGTAAGCCGGACCTTGCCTGAAACGGTTGCCATTATCGGAGCGGGACCGCTGGGGCGACGCCTTGCCCTGGCGGCTGCCCGGGGCGGATTTGCCGTGCGGCTCGAGGATGTGATGCCGCACAATCTGCATCACGCGCAGGAGTGGTTGCGGCAAGAACTGGGCAAAGAGACTTCGGCAGACGATGCCGGCACAGGCGTGGTTTTTGTTTCCACGATTGAGGATGCGGTGCGCGAGGCGGATCTGGCCATCGACTGTGTTCCGGACGAGCTGGAGTCGAAGCTGGAGATTTTTTGCCTTCTGGACCGCATGTCTCCACCACGCACGGTTTTGGCAACGCCGACCACGCGGATGTCCATCGCGGACCTGGCCAGTTGTACCTACCGACCGGAGAAATGCGTAGCGATTGCGCACGAGGCCGCCACGCTTGGGGAAGAGGTGAGCGGTGAGGTTCGGCTTCTGACGACAAGCAGGACAAGCGCGGAGACGGTGTTGCTTCTCAGGCGATTCTGGAGCCGGCTCGGATTCAGCCCGGTTTTCGCGACCGATGCTTCGGAGACGGCGGCGCTTCGTTCTTGACCGACCATCAAAAAACTGCGATCCCGTATTGACGATCCACTCCAATTCGAGCGCGCTCGGCGATTTGTTGAAATCGGTGTTTGGTTTTGACGGGTTCCGCGCGAACCAGCGGGAAGTGTGCGAAGCGGCGGTGGCCGGACACGACCTATTGCTGGTGATGCCGACCGGGGCGGGGAAGAGCCTCTGTTACCAGTTACCGGCTATTGCGCGCGGAGGGACGGCGCTGGTGATCAGTCCGCTGATTGCGCTGATGGAAGATCAGGCCGCGAAGCTCACGGGAATGGGACTGCGCGTGGCTCGGATTCACTCTGGCCTGGAGCGCAGCGTTGCGCGCCAGGCTTGCGTCGATTATCTGCAAGGGAGCTTGCAATTCCTCTTTATTGCCCCCGAGCGACTGCGCGTGCCTGGGTTCCCGGAGATGCTGCGCAAGGGCAAGCTGGCACTGATCGCAATTGATGAGGCGCATTGCATTTCGCAATGGGGTAACGATTTTCGACCGGATTACCGGATGCTTGGGCAGTATCTGCCGGCGCTTCGGGATGCGGGCTCTGAAGCGCCTGTGCTGGCGATGACGGCTACGGCAACGCCGAGCGTGCAAGCGGATATTGTGGCGCAGCTGGGGATGATCGAGCCGGCGCTCTTCATTCACGGCTTTCGGCGCGACAACCTTGCCATTGAAGTGGTGGAACTCGCGACGCCGCAGCGAGGGGCGGTAATAGCGCGACTGCTGGCAAAGCCGGAGCGCAGGCCTGCGATTGTGTATGCGACGTCAAGGAAGCAGGCGGAGGTGCTGGCCGAAGAGCTATCGCAGAGCCAGCCAGGAAATGTGCACCTGGGCCGAGGCATTTCGGCCGCACCTTATCATGCGGGCCTCGATGCGGAGAAGCGGGACCGGGTGCAGACGGCGTTTCAGGCCGGATCGCTGGATGTCGTAGTGGCGACGATCGCCTTCGGCATGGGCATCGACAAAGCGGATATCCGCACGGTGATTCATGCGGGCTTGCCGGCTACGCTCGAGGGGTTTTACCAGGAGATTGGGCGAGCTGGCCGCGATGGCGCGATGAGCCGCACGTTTCTGATGCACAGCTACGCGGATCAGCGTACGCACGACTTTTTTCTGAATCGCGATTACCCTCCGATTGAACATTTGTCGGAGGTATTTCGTGTTGTTGATGACCAACCTCGCGACGTGGAGGAACTGCGCGAGAGGGCGAAGCTTAGCGACGAGGAGTTTGATCGAGCGCTCGAGAAACTCGAGATTCACGGTGGAGCGCGCGTGGACTTTGGAGTGGGCATCACGCGCGGCGGGCCGGACTGGAAAAAGACCTACCGAGTGCAGGCGCAGTATCGGGCAGATCAATTCGCCAAAGTATTGCGTTTTACCGAACAGAACGAATGCCGGATGAGCGCCCTGGTGCGGCATTTCGGCGATGTAGAAGACGCTGGGAGGCCGTGCGGCGTGTGCGATGTGTGCGACCCGGCAGGAGCCGTTCTGCGGCTTTTCAGGCGAGCTTCCATGGCGGAAATGGCGCTGGTCGAAAAGATCGTGGAGGAGTTGCGCGGCGTGGAGTACAAGGCGTCGGGAACTCTTCAACGAAGCCTCGACGCAGTGGGGAGGATGAGCCGCGACGATTTCGAGAAGATTCTGAATGCGATGGTGCAGGCGGGGATGGTGGAGATCGAGAACGCGGAGTTTGAGAAGGATGGGCAGGTACTGCGTTTCAGAAAGGTGCGGCTAACGAAGCGGGGAGCGGCGAGGCGCGGCATGGCGGTGGAGGCATTGCTGATTGGCGACGGGATTGTTGAGGAATTTGGCGGAAGCGGCGTATCCCCAAGGCGATCGAGGAAGAGCAATTCCGCAGGGAGAGACGAACAAGTCAGTGCCGGCGGTGTGAAGAGACAGGCAACCGCGCGTCCAATTCGGTCTTCGGCGGAATGCGAGGCGCTGGCGGCGCGCATCAAAGACTGGCGCGGGGAAGAGGCGAAACGGCTGCGGGTGCCGGCGTACATGGTGCTGCACGATCGGACGATTACCGTGTTGGCGCAGGCGCGGCCGAAGACTCCACGCGAACTGCTTGAGATTGATGGAATCGGGCCAATGAAAGTGGAGCGGTTTGGTCAGGAGCTTCTGCGGATATGTGCAGAGGAGCAGACCTAACAAGTCAGTTGGGCGCAGGTAGTGCAAAAGGTTCGTGCCTTCCCCAGTCTCAGAATCGAGACCGGGGCACTCGGACCGGCAGGCTCGTGCCTTGTGGCTCGTCGTCTTGCGAAGCAATGGTCACTGCCGATACTTGAACGATTTGTCGGGATAGGGCGGGTGCTGCACGACGGGTCGAGGATCTTCCTTGATTTCCTTTTCAAGGAGATCGATACCGGCCTCGAGTTGGGCGTCGCTCCCGTCGAATGTGGCATGGGGCAGGTTGTCGACGACGATGTCGGGGTCGACGCCATGGCCTTCAATCAGCCACTGCTTGCCGTCGATGCTGTAGACGCCGGTCTCCGCTGCGGTGGCGACGCCGTTGTCGGCCTGCACGTTATCGCCCGAGAGCCAGATTTCGCCGCCCCAGGTACGCGTGCCGAGGACCTTGCCGAGTTGAAAATGCTTGAAGCCTTCTGAGAAGGCTTCGCCGTCAGAGGCTGTTTCCTGATCGCAAAGGACGACGATGTGGCCGCGGAATGCGTATTGCATATTCCACGCTGGATTGCCGACGCGCGGTTGCCAGTAGAACCAGGCTTTGCGCAGCAAATCGCCGAGGAGCCACGAGTCGATATTGCCGCCGTGGTTATGGCGCATATCGATGATGAGTCCCTGGCGGTCGAAGATGGGGTAATAATCGCGCGCCCATTGATCGATGTCGCCCGAGCCCATGGCCTGCAGATGGACATAGCCGATGTGTCCCTTCGATTCTGTGTCGACCTTCGCGCGGCGCGTGTATTCCCACTCTGCGTAGCGCATGCGCGCATCGTCGCGGTCGCTGATGGGCTTGACGACAACGTCGTGGGCTTCGCCGGTGGCCGGCTGCACGTGTAAGAGCACCTGCTGTCCGGCCTTGCCACGCAGCTGCGAGCGTTCATCGGCGACGTTGAGCAGGCTCTGCCCGTCGATGCTGAGGATAGTGTCGCCCTCGTTCAAGCGCGACTCAGGCCGCGCCAGCGGCGGCGCTTGATCGGGCAGATCGGGGTCGTGGACGTAGATGTGCTGCACGACAAAACCGCCAGCTTTTTCGTCGCGGCGCAGAAAGGCGCCGAGAGTTGCAATGTCGATGTTGTCG
>Ga0182013_10003662_pt1 | contig 19000 bp, 9 predicted proteins | sample 612S2MmetaG_FD_120487 | JGI IMG/M metagenome (GOLD analysis project Ga0182013, IMG submission 120487) | Permafrost microbial communities from Stordalen Mire, Sweden - 612S2M metaG | ecosystem: Environmental > Terrestrial > Soil > Wetlands > Permafrost | place: Sweden: Stordalen | collected... | reverse complement strand
GACTCGGCGCGAATCGTCCCTTCCCAATTCCCGCGTTTTTCGAGAAGTGGGCGGCCAGACTGCAGACCTTGGAGCGGCCCACTTCTCGCAAAGGGCGCGAGAAATGGGGCACCCACAGTCTAGACGGGTTAGACGTCGGCCACCCGCCGTCCAAAGAACGGGCGCGAACCCGGGTACCGGGCCTAGATTACGGAGCGGGAACGGTCGCGGCATGCCCCGTCTCGAAAACCGCGAGACGTGGCGCACCCGGCCAGCCACTCGCAGGAAGTGGGTTACTGGATCTTCTGCCTGGATGGACAGCAGTTCCGGAGCGGGGAAGTTACTAACTACTACGTTGAGATTGCTTCGGACTGCTAAGGTGGAAGTGGTCAATGCAAATAAGGCCGTGGAAGCCACTTCTCAAACGCGAGAAGTGGCCCACCCACCGACTCGGCTCAGAACCCGCCCTTCGCTTCGCGATAGGGCGGGCCACCCACCACGGTCAGTGTCGTGGCGCGGTGACGTCGCGCACCATCCAGTTGTGATGAAGGGAAATCCGTCACTGTCAGCGGGGTGAAGGCCCACTTCTCGAAAAGCGCGAGAAGTGGGGCACCGCCAGCTTATATTCAGTCGACACTCAAGAAGTTATAATCGGTCCGAGAAGGGGGCCACCCGCCGACCTTCGCAGCACGCCTAAGATTGCACCCTATCACCCATGATCGGTCAAACCATCTCGCATTACCGCATCATCGAGAAACTGGGGAGCGGTGGGATGGGTGTCATTTACAAAGCCGAAGACACCGAACTCGGACGATTGGTAGCCCTGAAATTTCTCCCTGAGAAAGTCGCGGAAGACCCGCTGGCGCTGGAACGGCTTCGCCGAGAAGCGCGTGCTGCTTCGGCTTTAAGCCACGCGAACATCTGTACGATCCATGAGATTGGGAGGCACGTGAATCATACCTTCATCGTCATGGAGCATCTGGATGGCATGACCCTCAAACACCACATCGCGGGTCGCCCCCTCCCACAGGACGAAGTTTTCGTTCAGGGGATTGAGATTGCCGATGCTCTTGAGGCTGCACACAACAAAGGCATCGTCCATCGTGACATCAAGCCTGCCAACATATTCCTCACAAAGAGCGGACATATCAAAATTCTGGACTTCGGTCTGGCAAAAATCACCCCGGTGCGCGATCAAACACCCCGAAATGCTGACGCTGAAACCGAATCGATAGCAATCGACGAGGGCGATCTGACATCTCCGGGAACGATGCTGGGCACTGTGGCGTACATGTCGCCGGAGCAAGTCAGAGCGAAGTCGCTAGATCAACGGACGGATTTATTTTCTTTTGGAGTGGTCTTGTACGAGATGTGTACCGGGCAACCACCCTTTAAGGGCGGAAGCTCCGCCGTAATTTGCGAAGCGATAATGAATCGTGAGCCTGCCTTCCCTGAGCAATTATCCCGAGATTTTCCTCCGGGACTCAAGGGAATCATCTACAAAGCGTTAGAAAAAGACCGAGACCTGCGGTACCAGCACGCATCCGAAATTAGAAACGATCTCCTAAGACTCAAGCGCAATTCCGAAGCCAAAAAAGTGGCGACGCCTGCTGGGTCCGAATCCGCTCGTGTAGATAAGCGCCGTAGCGAAGCCAGCAGCCAACGTAGAATCAAGTGGCTTCTGGCAGCATTGCTTCTCGTGATTGTCCTCAGTCTGCCCCTGTATCTACGTCAACATCGAGCGACTACGCCGATCCCCCCTCAGTTTGTATTTGCAAATGGCATACCAAGCCCGGACCAAAAAGCGTATGTTGCAGTTTTGCCTTTCGACTACGGCACTAATTCCTCACTCGCTTACGTTGCGGAGGGCGTCTCCGCTGGTCTCGCTACGCGCCTCTCAAACTTCCGCAGCCTCTACGTCGCTCCTGCCGATCTCGTAAAACAAGAGTCCACGAAGGCAGATCGAGAGTCCATTGCCCTCAGGCTTGGAGTTAATCTGCTGATTGAAGGCACGCTGCAAAACGAAGGCCGCTCGGCTAAGCTCGTTTTACGCATGTATGACGTTGTTCATTCTCGTGTAATTTATGCCGCTGAACTCACCGGGAATATTGCGCAGCCAATGGAACTAGAAACCCAAATATACGAGCATGTCGCAGCGCAAATGCGCATCCAGAACAGTGAGGGTAACTTTCGTGCCGGAATGAATCCAACAAATAGCGATCAGGCCTACGACCAGTACCTAAAGGCCCGACACATGGAGCTTAACCAACGAGATGATCCTAAAAATCTTGGAGCAGCGATAGGTTTCTATCAGGATGCGATCAACACTGATCGCATCTTCGCTCCAGCGTATGCAGGACTTGCCCGATGTTATGTGTTGCAGTTCCGGGACGTTAAAGACCCAAAAATTCTCCAAACTGCTATGGCCGCTGCCGAGCAATCCGTTCAACTCGATGATGAGTCGCCGGACGGTCACGCTGCTTTGGGACAGGTGCTCGACAATTCGAAGAACAAGAAAAGGTTCTTGAGTGAAATGAACCGCGCTGTAGTGCTACAACCCAACTCGGATCAAGGATATAGAAATCTGGGGGATGCTTACGCCACAAGTGGACAGAGTGACAACTCCGTAGCCGCCTTCGAAAAGGCTGTTGTCGCCAATCCTTACAATTCCGAGAACCATATAGCACTGGGAAATGCGTATTTCAATCTAGGCGATAACGGCAAGGCACTCCCTGAATTTCAGAAGGTCATCGGGATGGTCCCAGACAGTCCGATAGGTTACGAAGGGGCTGGCAATATCGATCTGCGGGGAGGGCATTGGAGCGATGCCGTCACTCATTATCAGAAAGCTCTTTCGCTCGCCCCGGACTCATCCACGTACTCCAATCTTGGTACTGCGTACTTCTGGTTGACACGCTACGAGGAGTCGATCAAGGCGTATGAGAAAGCATTGCAGCTATCAAATGGGAATGAAGAGTTTTGGGCAAATTTAGGCGATGCATACCGCTTCACGGGGCGGACTGAAAAGGCGCGAGGAGCCTATAGGAAAGCTATAGCCATCGAGAAGCGGAAGAATCCGGGTTCTGAGTCTGCGGGCGTTTTGGCAGACCTTGGACTTCTTTCCGCAAAGAGCGGTGATCGAGTACAAGCGGTGTTGTACACCGAAAAGGCCCGTGTAAAGTCTCCGAATGATGTGCAGATTATGTATTCAGAGGGTCAAGTTTATGTTCTTTCAGGTCAGCCGTCCAAGGCGATTGCTGCTTACCGCCGCGCCGTCGAAAGGGGATATGCGTCCCAAGAAATATGGAACGACCCCGAGAACGCCAAGTTAAAATCCGTTCCGGACTTTGTGAAGTTGTGCAAGGTTCCTTCGGCAAAGTGAGATCGCTGTCGATGTTGGCGATTTGCGTCCCTTTTCGTGCCGACCTTACTGGATAAGGAGCCGCTCAAGGTGCACAGCCTCCGAACCCCCGCTAACCTGCTTCCTCAAACTTTAGGCACCCGAAACGGAATCTCCGGTAATTAGGTGTCGCTCTGGTTCGGTGGTGAACGGAAGTAACGAAGTTCAACTAACTTGTCGTATTATCCCGTGAACGGTTTCTGGGGGCAGATCACCCCCATCCCGGCTCAAACCTAGGATGGAAAAGCAGAAAGCTGTCGTATTCTTACGTGAACGGATTTGGGGGGCAGGTCAGTCCCTTCCCCGATCAGCGCTGTAAAGGACTTCTCGGCTGTCCCCTGGAAGAATCTCACTCTAGAACCGATTGTCGTTTCCGCATTTGAACTTGTTGTTTATTGCTTGAGTTCTTCCGGCGAACGGCAGCCCACGAACGGAGGCTCCTATGCCGTCCGTTCACAGCTATGGAACAATGTCCAAGGTAACAGTGTTCGACTTAACAACGACCTTCTCGTCCCTCGTTTGTTCTATTCGACTCGCAGTGATCGTATACTGACCGGGCTCGGTGATGTTGTATAACTTGCGAAGGTCTAGATTGACTTTCAAAAAGACGCCCGGACCATTGCGTGAAGGGTGACCGTCCGCAACCGCATTCATATGAGGAAACTGCTTGTGAAGCTCCTCGAAGTCCGAAGGCAACCCTCGTCCAGTACTCATTCTTTGAAATGGTGTTGTTTCTACTTCTTTGCCGCCTTTCGTTAACAAGATTCGCTCCGTCGTACAAAGATGGCAAATTTGGGACTCCAGGTAAATGTCCGAAGTTGTAGTATTCGTAAAGTAGATCTCAATCAGCAGAGGCGATTTCAGCGATAGTGGGCCGTTGGGAGGGGTTATCGTAATTGTGTAGTTTGGCTTACCTGACTCGTCGATCGCAGACTTCGCTTTCCCACCAATTGGTCGTTGCCCTGAACACGGCAGCACTAGAAATAGTATCAACACGGCAAAGACAAAGTTCTGCATTCTCATATTTGCTCCTCTTGCACCCAAGATCCAGTAGCAATCAGTTCCATATTCCCAAGGTTGTCCACGTCGGGAACTGACTCGTCGGCCCTGGCGTTCCGAGTGTCTGTATTGGGCACCCGTTCGATGTGCTTGGCACCCATGTTGATGTCGATCTATCTGGCTCAGTCTGGTTAGCCAGCGTGTTGATTGCGCATCCAGACCAATGGTATGTTACTGAGCTTAATGGTATAGGAATAGACTGTGTGCAGGTGCTTGGAATTGACTGGCCGTTGACTTGATTATAAGCGGGTGTACAACCAGGGGGAAGACTGGGATCCCACATCGCCGGGTGCGCCACTTCTCGCGCCTTTCGAGAAGTGGCCTGCTGAACTGCCGGCACCATTCGCTTCTGCCCTCACTCGACCGGCGGGCAGGTCTTCATTTTCAGGACATCCCACTGGTTGACTCTCGCCGCTCCGGTCTCGCCCAGAAAATAGGCGCGGAAACTGCTCCAGTTCCAGAGTTCGGGAGACGGAACCAACCCGCGCTTCCCCGGATTGCGATGCATGTACCGGAGTTTCTCGATCCGTTTATGTTCGCTAAACACGTTGAAATCATAAAACCGTTTCTGCCAGACGTGTTGCGGCATGGACTCGAACAAAGCAGCCTGCGCTGGATTTCGCCGTCTCACCTGCGCCAGTACCCGTCTGGCAAATCCAAGCTTCACCGCCGCCATCACTGTCGACGGAGTCTGGTGACCGTGGCCGTCCCGGATTGCCCGGCGGGGATGACCCTGTTGGGACTGATCCTGCTGCTGGCATGCGGCGGCGGATCATCGTCGAATCCTCCGCCCATCACGGCTACGGTTACAGTGACCGCAACCTCGGGAACGTTGCAGAACACTGCTATCATTTTGCTCCTGCTGAACTGACGGGTTCTCACCTGACAGCTCAAGCGCCAGCGCAGGCGCAAGTTTTAGCCTCGGTCCTATCGGATTTGCGGGAGGGGCGGCAGTTCATCGAGTTCGGGGAGCAGCAGTTCTTCTTTGTCGGGCTCACGCGACACCACCGCTCTGACGACCCAGGAAACTCACTTCCTCTTCATGCCGAGGGAGGAATGCGAGCGAGGTACGGCGATGATTATTTTTCCTCGCTCTAATGAGGAATCGGAAACGGCCTGTAAGAGAATGCCATCTTCGAACAGTCGTGGTGGGTCCCCCAGACTCACGGCGTCAATTCAAACATCGTGCCCGAGTTATTGGCTCCCCCGCTCGCGGTCACTCCATAGAGCGTGCCCGAGCTAGACAGAATTGGTATCGAGGACTGTGCGCCATCCGTCCCGTTGAAGCTCCACAGAAGTTTGTATTTATAGGTATCGCCATCCACTGCCAGCTCGAAAAGCGTTCCACAACCACCCGGACAGTCTGTGTTACCGCCAATTGCTGTGCCGTAAATGTTGCCAGAAGAATCGAGCGTAACCCCCGTTTCGGGATATTCGCCGCCTTTCTCCGTGGTAAAGGTGTGTAGGATTTTCTTCGTGTAGGTCCCAGCTTTCTTCCCGGTGATCACCGGGGTCAGCTTCCAGACTGTTCCCAGGTTCTTGCTGCCGCCGGTGTAGGTCGCTCCATAAAGGTTGCCCGCGCTGTCGACTGTAACGCCAGTCGGGAAACCCTCCGAGCCGCTGAAGGTGTAGATGTTCTTCTGAAGATAGCCCTGGGAAGGCACAATCTTGAAAACGTTTGCTTGCCCAAGGTTGAAATCCAGATCTGTGCCGTAGAGGTTGCCTTCGGAATCGATGGCCAATCCAATTTGAATGAAGTCATCCGCGTAAATCAACGCTTCATCGTATCCGCCCTGTTGGTCAGGGGACAGTTCGAACACGCCAGCGACTCCGTTACCACCTTCTCCGACCACCACACCGTAGAGATTCCCCGCCGAGTCTTCGACAAGATTCCCGCCCGGATGAAACCCATCCGAGCAAGGCTGTCCAATGTTGTAAGAGCAGAAGCTATAGAGTACTTCCTCGCACCAGCCGCCGCTCGTGTTGCTGCCGCTAGGGCAACCGGACGGAATGGGTTTCGCGAAGATCTCGAATACAGTGCCTAAGTTGCTGCTGCCGCCATAGTAGGTGGTGCCGTAAAAGTTTCCCGGTGTGCGGAGGTGGCCGTTGAGGTAGGACACATTGCCCGAAGGCTGGCTTCCGTCGATGCACTCCGCGTAAGAGCAAAAGTTGTAGAGGATGAATTCGCACCAGCCGTTACCCGTATTCGTTCCGGTTTCACACCCGCCCGCCGGCTCGGGGGAAAGTCCGAAGACTGTTCCACACGGGCCATTGGAGCAACCCAATCCGCCACTTCCTGTGGCGCCATAGAAATTTCCACTAACTGCCACCAGCGGGCCGATGGGGCCTTGGCCGTCATTGCAAAAATCTATTCCACAAAAGTTGTAAAAAACCGTCTCGTTCTCCGCTGGTGCCGTCTGTGCCTGCGCCGTCTGGAACAAAACCAGCGACAAGAATGAGAGTAAGGCCATGATGGCCGCTGAGCGCAATAGCGATGTAAGTTGCATAGCATCCTCCTGTTTTCGTATTTCGAGGCCCATGCGGAACGCCTCTAATCCATAACAGCGCAAATGGCAGGCAAAATTCGGCGATGGCTACTCTAGTCACCGCATCGCTTCCCCTACCAAAGGTTGGTTTCGTGGGGCACGGATCGGCAGGAGAGGTCACCCGGCTGTTACAGGGCTGGCGGAGTGGCGACCGCACAGCACTCGACGCTTTGCTGCCTGTTGTCTACAACGAACTGCAGCGGCTGGCCCATTTTCAACTGCGCAAGGAACGTCCCGACCACACTTTGCAGAGCGCCGCTCTGGTGAATGAAGCTTATCTCCGCCTGGTGGGACTAAACGCCCCACAGTGGGAAGGCCGTTCCCATTTCTTTGCCATCGCCGCTCAACAGATGCGACAGATTCTGGTGGACTATGCCCGCCGTCGTCGTGCCGCGAAACGCGGAGCCGGTGCCGACGCCCTATCCTTAGACGACACCATCATGTTGTCGCAGGGACCCGACAAAGACATTGATGTGATCGCTCTCGACGAGGCCCTGAAAACGCTGGCACAAATCGATCCGCGCAAAGCCCAAGTCGTGGAGTTGCGGTTCTTTGGCGGCCTGAATTTCGAAGAGACGGCGCAGATTCTCAAGGTCTCAGCCATCACCGCGCAGCGCGACTGGAGCACTGCGCGCGCCTGGCTGCATCGCGAGATGCGCCCTGGGCAACTCGATGGACGCTGAACGCTGGAAACGAATCGATGAAATGTTTCAGGCAGCGCTGCAATGGCCCGCTGAACGGCAGGATGCGCTCCTGTGCCAGCAGTGCGGAACCGATACCGAACTGCTTGAGGAGGTCAGGTCACTCCTTGCGTCTCATCGCGATGCCGGAAGCTTTCTCGATCCTCCCATCGCGAATGTTGGCGCACAACTCCCCACGCTCGGCTCGCCCATACTGGCTGATTCTTCGGTCGTCGGCCAGGTCATTTCCCATTATCGAGTGCTGGAACCGCTGGGTTCGGGCGGGATGGGCGTAGTGTGCAAGGCGGAAGACACTTCGCTCCGCCGCTTCGTTGCACTCAAGTTTCTGCCCGAAGAAACTGCCCGCGACCCGGTGGCTCTCGAACGCTTCCGAAGAGAGGCGAGGGCGGCATCGGCGTTAAATCACCCCGGCATCTGCACGATCTACGAGATTGTGGAGAGCGAAGGCCGCGCTTTCATCGCCATGGAGTTTCTCGACGGCCAGAACCTACGCGATTGCATCGCCGGCCGGCCTTTGCCCATGGACCGGCTCCTCCCGCTGGCCATCGGGATTGCCGACGCTCTCGACGCCGCCCACTCCGCAGGCATCATCCATCGGGACATCAAGCCAGCCAACATCTTCGTCACCAATCGTGGCCACGCCAAGATTCTCGACTTCGGCCTGGCGAAGGTTGCCGCACCCAAACAAAAAACGGATGGCGGTGACGAGGACACGGTGCTGACGCCTGTCCCGCTCACCCGAGGCCGCGCCGCACTCGGCACCGTGGCGTACATGTCGCCGGAGCAGGCGCGTGCGAAAGAACTCGACCCGCGCACGGATTTGTTTTCGTTTGGAGCCGTCCTCTACGAGATGGCCACCGGCCAGCGCCCGTTTCTGGGAGAAACGGATGCGACTACGTATGACGCGATCCTGAACCGCGATCCGGAGCCAGCGTCCCAGTTCAACAAACAAGTCTCGCCCAGGTTGGAAGAGATCATCGGCAAGGCGCTTGAGAAAGACCGCGAGCTGCGTTACCAGCACGCATCCGACGTGCGCACAGATCTACAGCGACTGAAGCGGGATTCAGAGTCGGGCCGCGTGCCAGCCGCTAGTTCCGGGTCAGTCGCAGCGGCTCAGGGAATCCGCACACGCGCGGCGACAAAAAATCTCTGGAAAATCGCCGTCTCTGCACTCGTGACCGCTGCGGCGCTGCTCGCCGGCGGCCTCTTCTACCGCTCCCGTCAAGCCAAACCTCTGACCAACAAAGATACGATCGTAATTGCCGACTTCACTAACACGACTGGCGATCCGGTTTTCGACGACGCGCTCAAAACTGCGCTCAGCGTTTCTCTGAACCAGTCACCGTTTCTGAATGTGCTTTCTGAGAACCGAGCGGTAGCGACGTTGAGGCTGATGACCCGGCCTCCTGACACCAGGCTCACGCCCGAAGTGGCTCCCGAGGTTTGCCAGCGGGCTGGAGGCAAGGCTTATGTGGCAGGCTCGATTGCCAGTCTGGGCAGCCAATACGTGGTTGGACTCAAAGCCGTGAATTGCCAGAGCGGCGACTTGCTGGCCGAGGAGCAGGTAACGGCGGTGACCAAAGAGAAGGTGCTGAACGCCCTGGGAGAAGCGGTGTCCAAGCTGCGCGGAGAGTTGGGCGAATCGCTGGTCACAGTGCAAAAGTTCGATGTGCCGCTCGCCGAGGCCACCACGTCGTCGCTTGAAGCTTTGAAAGCCTACAGTCTCGGCGCAAGGGCTTTCCGCGAGACCGGCAACGCTTCATCCCTGCCCTACCATCTGCGCGCCGTCGAACTCGATCCCAATTTTGCCATGGGGTATGAGGCGGTCGGCCAGAACTACTTCGGCCTTGGCGAACTGGGGCGGGCCAGCGTGTATTTCACCAGGGCCTTCGAGTTGCGCGAGCACACTAGCGAGCGCGAGAAGCTGCGCATCATTTCCTCTTACTACGAGAACGTAACTGGAGAACTGGAGAAGTCGGCGCAAAATCTGCAGGAGGACGTCGAGAACTACCCGCGAGACTTTTCCGCACATAACGCTCTGGGCCTCGTCTACGCCGAGCAAGGGCAGTATGACAAGGCGGCACATGAGTACAGCGAAGACATCCGCGTCGCCCCGGAAAATATTACCTGGTACGACAACCTCGGCAACGCCTTGCTTGCCTTGCAGCGATTTGACGAAGCAAGGCAGACCATTCGGCAGATGCAGGCGCGCAAGCTGGACGATTTTATCGCCCGCCAGGTTCTCTATGCCCTGGCATTCCTCACATCGGATGCTCCGGCGATGGAGGAACAGCAGCAGTGGTTCAACGGCAAGTCCCGCATTGAGAACTTTGGACTTTCGCTCGCATCAGACACCGCGGCTTACACAGGTCATCTCGGCGAGGCACGGCAATTGACCAAGCGCTCAGTAGAATCCGCCATCCGCGCTGACAGCCAGGAAGGCGCAGCGATCTGGCAGGAGAATGCCGCTCTGCGAGAAGCTGCCTTTGGCGAAAAAGCACAAGCCCGGCAGGCGGCAGCCCAGGGCTTAACATTGTATCCCGCGAGTCTGGCGGTACAGGTCGAAGCCGCCCTTGCCTTTGCCATGGCGGGAGATGCCTCGCGAGCCGAATCTCTCGCGCAAGACCTCAACAAAAGTTTCCCGCTGCATACGCAGATGCAATCGCTCTGGCTGCCCGCGATTCGTGCGCAATTGGCGCTCGACCGCAAGAACTCGTCCGCCGCTGTCAACAATCTGCAAGCGGTTGTCGCCCCAATCGAGCTCGGCCAGATCTACTTCGCCGCCAACATCTCCTGCCTCTACCCGACATACATTCGCGGCCAAGCCTATCTCGCTGTCGGGCAGGGCAAAGAAGCGGCCGCCGAGTTTCAAAAGATCCTCGACCACAACGGCATCGTCTGGAACTGCTGGACGGGCGCGCTGGCGCATCTCGGTGTGGCGCGTGCGAATGCAATCGAAGCTGGCATCGGCCATGCGGGAACGGCCGGCATCGGCACCGCGCATCTGGGGAGAGACATTGCTGCTGTAGGTCCGGGCGCCTCACCTGGACAGGCAGAGCAGGGCTCCGCAGCGGAGCGCGACGCCGCCCGCATCCGCGCCCTCGCCGCCTATAAAGAATTCCTCACACTCTGGAAGGACGCCGACCCCGATATCCCTATTCTGAAACAAGCCAAAGCCGAGTATGCAAGACTGCAATAGTGCCGCAGCCCCGAAGCAAATTGCATTAGCCTGGCGCCTGAGAAATTTACGAACGCGGTGGGATCTGTCCGTACCATCGGTATCGGCGGGCAGATATTGCACTCCTCTATGAATTGCCTTATTCCGAGCGCTTTTGGGGGCAGGGGTTCGTACATCAAGGGCAGCATATCTTTTTGTTCGTAACGCTCGACAAGGACAAGAAAGACCAAGTCGAAGCGTTCCAGTACTCTTTGGTGCCGGGCGATGATCCAGCGGTGTAGCGATCACCAGAGATGGGAACGATCTTGACACAGGACCGACGGCTTGATAAGGTTCCTGAAATCCTCCCCAGGGGCTCAGAGACGCCTAGATGGGCGCTCTCAGGCCTTTCTAGCTAGCCATCAGTGTGCCGTTCAGATTCCAGGAGACCCTGTACATGACGACAATGTCCGTGCGCGTTCTGACCATTGCCGGTTTGGCCAACTTCCTCTCCTCTTCGTCAGGTTCGCAATGGCGGCCGCGCTTCCGAGCCACGGGATTGTGCGCACTGTTCCTGCTAGTCGCGATGGCCGTTCCCGCGCACTCGCAAAGCGTAATGTTCGCAGGCCTTCAGACGACGGTGCCGGCCAGCGGACTGGAAAACCCGACTTATGCGGCGGTGGACGGAGCGGGGAATGTGTTCATCGTGGATCATGGCGCCTTCACAGTGGTTAAGGTTTCGCCGAGCGGCATTCAGACGACGGTGCCGACCAGCGGACTGAATAATCCGAATGGGATCGCGCTGGATCGAGCGGGCGACGTTTTCGTTGCGGATGTGCTGAACAACCGGGTAGTGGAGGTGCCCTACCTGGGCAACGGAACGTACGGCAGCCAGACCACAGTGCCGGCCACCGGGCTGAGCCATCCGTATGGCGTGGCGCTGGATGCAGCGGGCGACATCTTCATCGCCGATACTGGCAATAAGCGGGTGGTGGAGCTTCCTTACATGGGGAGTGGAAATTACGGCACCCAGATCACATTGCCGTTCAGCGGACTGGGCGGGCCTTCTGGCGTCGCGCTGGATGCCGCGGGCGATGTGTTCGCTGCCGATGGGGGAGCCACTTCTATCCTGGAGCTTCCGTACCTGGGAGGCGGAAATTACGGCACACAGGTCTCGATTGGCAGTGGACTGGGCGGCAGACCGATCGGTGGGCCAGAAGGCGTTGCCGTGGACGCCAATGGGGATGTCTTCGCCGCCGATACCAACAACAACCGCGTGCTGGAGATTCCGTATCTTGGCAATGGGAACTATGGCGGCCAGTTCACCGTGGGCAGCGGACTGAATCAGCCGATCGGCGTGGCCGTGGATGGAAAGGGCGACGTCTTCATCGTGGATAACAGCGACCGCCGCGTGGAAGAAGTGCAGACCGTCGCGGCCAACTTCGGCCAAATCAATATTGGCTCGAACCAGCAGTTGACGCTGAACTACAACATCAGCGCGAACGACGGGCCGGACGTGGTTGTGATTTTCTCGACCTCGGTGGTGACGCAGGGCGCAGCCGGGCTGGATTTCACGCTGCTGAGCGACGGTTGCACACACATTTACCTTCAATCGGGAACCTGCTCGGTCGAGGTGCAATTTGCGCCGGGCGCACCGGGGTTGCGACAGGGGGCGTTACAGTTCGGCGTTGCCCTGGGCGGTAGCACTAACCAGAGCACCATCACGACCCTGCTGCGCGGCGTGGGCGAAGCGCCGCAACTTGTTTTTCCCGGTGGCCCCTTGCTCACCGTGAACAACGGATGGGAGCCCGCCGGCGTCGCCACGGATGCTGCGGGCAATATCTATATGTCGGGTTATCCGGGCCGCGGCCCCGGCTACGTCTTCGTGATCCCGCCGGGATGCAACAGCAGTTCCTGCTACAAGCAGTGGGGCAGCGGATGGATAGGGATGGGGGAACTGGCTGTCGATGGCGCCGGCAATACCTATGTTCCAAGCTCTTACGGCCCCGTTGTCACTTCCATCGTTCCACAAGGATGCACGTCCTCCTCGTGCGAAACGACGGTGGGCAGCGGCATCTCTAGTCCTGCGGCGGTGGCGCTGGACGGCGCGGGCGATATCTACATCGCGGATGAATACAACGGGCACCCGCTTTATGAAGTGCGAGTGGTGGGAGGCCAGACGACCGTGGGCAGCGGGGTTGACAGCTCTGACGCGGTAGCGGTCGACGACCTCGGAGATGTCTTCGTTACCTCTTTTAGCCAGGGAACGACTCTGGAAGTGCCCAGTGTGGGCTTGCAAAGCAACTTTGCGCCGTGGCTGGGCGGAGGGGGTGCGCTGGCGACGGATGCCGCCGGAGACGTCTATTTCTCTGATGGCTATTCCGTGACGGAGGTCCCGGCGGGTTGCGCTTCCAGCGCGTGCGACATTGCGCTGCCCGGAGGTTATGGATCTGTGGGTGGTCTGGCGCTGGACAGCGCCGGGAATTTGTATATCCCCGACGAGAATGGGCCGTTGTACGAAGTGCAACGTTCCCAGCCCCCGGCGCTAAGCTTCCCGTCGACGATGGTCGGCGTTACCAGCAGCGCGTTGACGGTGGCGATCCAGAATATCGGCAATCAGCCCCTGACCTTCTCCAACTTCGCCGCCAGCACCAACTTTGTCGTCGATTCCGGCTCGACCACATGCTCAGAGTCGTCTCCGCTCGCCGTCGGCGCAACCTGCAATGTAGGCGTTGACTTCGCGCCTACGACGACGGGTCCGCTTGCCGGCACGCTGACCGTGACCGACGACGCGCTCAACGCCAGCGCCGCCACCCAGACCATCAGCCTCAGCGGCACGGGCAGCCCGATCCGTTACGCCTTGACGACCGCCGCCAGTCCTTCGGCTGGCGGAACCGTCACCGCAGGCGGATCCTATGCCGCGAACACCCTGGTCCCGCTCACCGCGACGGCCAACCCCGGCTACATTTTCTCCGGATGGACCGCTTCGGCGGGCTCGTTCAGCAACGCCAATTCGGCGACCACCAGCTTCACCATGCCCGCGCAGGCCGCGTCGGTCACGGCGAACTTCACGCTCGCCGTCGCTCCCACCATCACCAGCGCCAGCGCCACAACCTTCTCGCTCGGATTCCCCGGCACTTTCACCGTGACCGCCACCGGCATCCCCACTCCCGCGCTGAGCGAAACTGGGACGCTGCCCAGCGGCGTCTTGTTTGTAGATAATGGCAACGGCACCGCCACGCTCAGCGGCACGCCAACGCAGGGCGGCACGTTCGGCATCACGATTACGGCCAACAACGCAGTTCCGCCCAACTTCAACCAAAGCTTCGCGCTCACCGTGAACCCGGCGTCGACTTCGATTGCCGTCACCAGCGTCAGCCCGGCTTCGGAGGTTTACGGGCAGGATGCGGCTTCGACGATCACCGCGCTTCTCTCGTGGTTCGGCAGCGGTCCTGCGCCCACGGCGAGCGATGTGAGCATTACCACCAACGCCCCCGGCGGAACGCTCGGGGCAACCAGTTGCGGCACTCCGGTCGCCGCCAACTCGGTAATCGCCACGGTTCCCGTTGGCACCCGACCCGCAGGCATTGCCTACGATCCAAACAACGGCAATGTGTATGTGGCGAATGGAACGGCCGCCAGCGTAAGCGTGGTCAGCGGGAGCACCAACACTGTAGTGGCCACAATCCCGGTGGGTGTGGGCCCGCGCGCGATCACGTTCGACCCAAGCAACAGCGATTTGTATGTGGCAAATAAAGGTGACGGCACCGTAAGCGTAATCGACGGGAGCACCAACACCGTGGTAGCCACGGTTCCCGTGGGCAACGAGCCTCAGGCGATCACGTTGGACCCCAATAATGGCGATTTGTACGTGGCAAATCTCACCGACGGCACCGTGAGCGTGATCAACGGGAGCACCAACACGGTAGTGGCCACGGTTCCCGTGGGCAGCACCCCTATCGGGATTGTGTTTGACCCAAATAACGGCGACTTGTATGTGACAAATGATAATAGCCCCGGCACCGTGAGCGTGATCGGCGGGAGCACCAATACTGTCGTCGCCACCGTCTCCGTAGCTAGTTCTCCTTACTCGATGGCGTTTGACCCAAATAATGGCGACGTGTATGTGGCAGGCAATACCGGGCCAGGCTTTGACCAGGTGAGCGTGATCAACGGGAGCACCAACGCGGTGGTCGCCACGCTCACAGTGCCCGCCGGATCTAGCGCGGTCGCATTTGATGCAAACAACGGTAACGTGTACGTAGCAAATTTCGGATATTCCGCCCACCCCAACGGCACCGTGAGCGTGATCAGTGGAAGCACCAACACGGTGGTAACCACGATTCCGGTTGGAAATGGCGCTATTGGGATTTCGATTGACCCCAGTAACGGCGATTTGTACGTTACAAATAGCGGCGACGGCACCGTGAGCGTGATCGACGGGAGCAGTAACACCGTAATCGCCACCGTCCCCGTAGGCTCCGGCCCTGACGCGATTGCGTTCGATCCAGGTAACGGCAACGTGTATGTGGGAAATAATGGCGGCGGCAGCGTGAGCGTGATCAGCCCGAGCGCCACCATGAGTTGCACCGCCACGTTCACACCCGATTTCAACACGACGGAGGGCACCTACACGATGTCGGCCAGCTTCTCCGGCGACAGCAACTACGCCGGTTCCGGCAGCTCCCAAACTGGCAACTTCAGCATCACCCAAGCAAGCTCCTCCACTTCGATTTCTTCTGGCCAGAATCCATCGCTCGTCGACCAGTCGGTAACGTTTACGGCAACGATCGATGGGCAGTACGGGCTGATCGTGCAGCGCAATGGAGCGCTGGCCAGCGGCGGGATGACCTTGAAGAAAAGAGGCCTGAGCTCGAGCAAACATGGGCATCCACCCACACCCGTCGGGCTAAGCGGCACTGTCACCTGGAGTGCGAACACGGGATGCGGTGAGACCTCGGTTTCGGGCGATCCGGGAACGTCGCAGTGCATTACCTCCACCCTACCCCAGGGAACCGACACGATTACGGCGACCTACTCGGGCGACAACAACCACAGCGGAAGTATGGGAACCTTGAGCGGCGGCCAGGTCGTCAATCCGTCGCCCACGCCAACCTCGATCGTCGTAACCAGCGTGACCCCGCTCTCGGAAGCTTACGGCCAGGATGCTCCGGTCACGATCACGGCCGTACTTTCGTGGACAGGCAACGGACCCGCGCCCACGGCTAGCGCGGTAACCATCGGCGGCAATGGGCCGAGCGGCTATAGCTCGACCACTTGCGGCGCTCCCAGCGGCGATACGCTGACTTGCAGCGCCAGCTACACGCCAACCAGCGCGGACACGGTCGGATCCTACACCGAAGCCGCGTCGTTCTCCGGCGACAGCAACTACACCGGCTCCAGCAGCGCTCAGACCAACAACTTCAGCATCGCGGCAGCGGCGTCATCCACGTCTGTTACTTCCAACCAGAATCCGTCGCTCTACGGGCAGCCGGTAATGTTTACGGCAACGATCGACGGGCAGTACGGCCTCGTCAAGGAACTCAAGTCAGTCTCGGTCCGCGGGAAGCTCACAAACAAAACGCGAGCGCATTCGGAGGTCGCCAGCGGCGGGACACTAACCTGGAGCCCGAACACCGGATGCAGCCCAAGTTCGGTGCCCAGCCTTCCCGCAACCGCGACGTGCATCACCTCCAACCTCGGCGGAGGAACGCGCACGATTACGGCCACCTATTCGGGCGACACTGAACACAGTGGAAGCTCGGGCAGCTTGCCTGAGGTCGTTGATCCGGTTGGCACCACGACAGCGGTCACCTCCAGCCAGAATGCTTCGACCTACGGCCAAGCCGTGAGCTTCTCCGCGAACGTGACGTCGACGGCGGGGATTCCGAGCGGAGTGGTGCAGTTCCAGATCGACGGCAAGAACTTTGGACCGTTTGTGACGCTGGTTGGGGGTTCCGCGGCTTCCGGCAGCATCTCCACGCTGACAGCGGGTACGCATACCGTCACCGCGAGGTACGCAGGCAGTGCCAGCTACGCGACCAGCACCGGGACCCTGAGCAACGGACAGACGGTCAACCAGGCGAACACTTCTACCAGGCTGCAATCTTCGTTGAATCCCTCGAACCTGGGCCAGAAAGTGACCTTCACGGCGACGGTCACGGTGCAGGCTCCGGGCGGCGGCACGGTGGCAGGGAAGGTAGAGTTCTTCGACGGCGCCACGCCGCTGGGCACCGGGACGTTGAGCGCGGGCCAGGCGAAATTCACAACCGCCGCGCTCGGGTTGGGCCCGCACGCGATCACCGCGCAGTATGGCGGCAACGCCGATTACGTCAAGAGCACCTCGCAGCCCGTGCCGCAGTCGGTGCAGGGGCAGCAACTCACGGTGACTCCGGCGAGTCTTGCATTTGGCAGCGTTGCGGTTGGCGGCCACGCTAAAAAGGTAGTAACTGTGACGAACCCCAACCCCACCGCGGTGAGCGTGGGCCCGGTCAGCTTGACCGTGACCCAGGGAGACGCTTGGCAGTTCGTTCTCGAACACAGCTGTCCCTCGAAGCTTCCCGCCGGGCAGAGTTGCAGCATCGCGGTCGTGTTCACGCCTGACGCAATTGGCCCTGATTCCGCCACCATCAATATTGTGAACAGCGCGCCCGGAAGCCCGATTAAGGTACCGATCACGGCCGCCGGTACGCAAAATTAGCGGGCTCATGGACTCCCTGCAGAAATCAGGGCTGGAGCAGAAGTGTGCGCTCCTCATCGATTCCGGCTTCCTCGATCAGCAATCGATCTACGGGCAAATCCAAACCAAACACCCACTGACCCGATCGAAGTGGCGCCCGCTTATCATTACCGATCTGCCTAAACTCCCCACAAGCCGACTGGTGGCCGGCATTGCTGTAATGTCCCTCCCGGGTCCCAGGTTCCGCGCTATCGCTTGCGCACTTCCAACTGCACTGGCCGCGCAACCGAAGCGATTTCGGGATCGTAGTATTCGTAAACTTGCGACTTGAAGGTTCGAGCCCGAATGGGATACTTGGCGCGCAGGCGATACTTCAATGTGACCAGTTCTCCGGGAGAAAACGAGTCGAAGTAGAGAAGCGCTTGCGTCGCCGTAAGGCTGAATTTCGATAGGTGACCGCTGTTGTGGTGAGCGCTCTTGTCCTGGTAATCCTGCAGATCCTCGCTGAGCAGATCAAAGCCGGGAGGAATACCAAGATCGACCATCACCATGTTCGCCGTCTTCTGCAAGTTATTTCTGACCGTGGCGCTCGCCGTGGCAATATCGTCCTGCTCGAGCCGTGTGCGGTCATAGGTAACGTCGATCGAAAGTGGCTCGCCCGCCACTTTTTCATCCCAGGGCATGTAATAGCTTGCCACGATCTGATATGCAAGGCCGCCCTTCCCTTCGAACTGGAGACCGACGGTCGAGGCCCTCTCCGTACTGAAATTCTTGAACACAAATTGATGGAGTAGATCGTTGTTGTCTGGCGTCAGTTCGAGTTTTTGCGCGGGCTTTCCGTTCAGGAGCACTACTACCGTGCCGCGTACATCGGCCGCGCCTTTTTCTGTGGCGGTAAGAAGAGCGCGCAGCGCCATGATCGTCGCCTGGGTGGTGCCCCACGTTCCATTAGCATCTTTTTTCGACGCGATGTAAGCGAGAGCTTTGCGCGCTGTTCCCGATGCTTCGCCCGCCTTAAGCAGCGCCTCCACAGCGAGGCCAGTCGTCTCCACCGCGGCGCTCGGCCCGGAGGCATAGACGTTGGTCTCTTCCGCATTCCACCAGATCTGCTCGTCTTTCTCGGTGCGCGCATCGACCAGCATCTGAATCGCCTGCCGCGTAAATTCGCGGTCGTCTTTATAGTCGGCAGCAAAGTTCGCCACGACCGCCAGCGTGTAGGTATCCACCTTGGCAGTCATGTGTTTTTCGACAAACTGCTTCGCCTTCTCAACCGCTGGCCCCTGGTAGCCGGTATCTTTGAGCGCCCAGGCCAGGTACGCAGTAATTCGCAGCATGTCGGAGTTATACCGATTGGTTGCGCCCTCATTAATAAATTGCGTGTCCGGCTTCCAACTGCCATCTTCCAGTTGCTGGATCGCCAGCCATTGCTGGGTTCGCGAGATGAGCTTCGGGTCCACATCATGGACCTTCGACATGTCG
>Ga0182013_10003659_pt1 | contig 19007 bp, 15 predicted proteins | sample 612S2MmetaG_FD_120487 | JGI IMG/M metagenome (GOLD analysis project Ga0182013, IMG submission 120487) | Permafrost microbial communities from Stordalen Mire, Sweden - 612S2M metaG | ecosystem: Environmental > Terrestrial > Soil > Wetlands > Permafrost | place: Sweden: Stordalen | collected... | reverse complement strand
TTAAGAACCGCTTGCTGGCGCGCGCGGCTCAGAATGGCGTCTCAATGTTTGTAAGTGTTTACAGAGCCGCGACCGCGAGGGAGCGGTCGTTCAGAGACGTGCCTCCCGATACCGTGTAAGCACGCGGGGGGGATGCAGGTGACGCGAAGCGCAACTAAAATAGGTACGAGTTGGAGTTGAACATGAAGAAGCCCGTTCCGGCGGAATCTGCTTCCGCATTAATCGACCAGAGGATCAAGGAACTTGCGGACTGGCGCGGCAAGATGCTCGCGAAAGTGCGCGAAATAGTACACGAGGCGGACCCTGAGATCGCGGAAGAGTGGAAGTGGAGAGGGGTTCCCGTCTTTTCCCACGGCGGCATCGTCTGCACCGGAGAGACGTACAAGAGCGTCGTCAAGATGACATTCGCCAAGGGAGCTGCGTTGAAGGACCCTGCACGTCTATTCAACTCCAGCCTCGACGGGAATGTCAGGCGCGCCATTGACATCCACGAAGGCGACAAGGTCGAGGAGGCGGCCCTGAAGGATCTCATCCGCGCGGCAGTGGCGCTCAATCTCGAGGGCGAGAACAAGCCAAAGCCCCGGCGAGCCACCAGCAAGCGGGCCGGCTAGCTTCATCGCAGGCCCCGGCCATGGCGCCTGCCTCATACGCCGAACCGGCGGAATCGCGTTCCCCTTGCCCCGGATTCCCCACTTGCCGGGGAAGTGAGCGTGGTCTGCAATAACTGAGGGGCGCGTCCGTCTCCTTTTACGGAGGCGGAGCGGAAAAATGCGTGTTGGTTTGGCGGCAAGTCTGTTGGTTTCCAGTGTCTGCGGGGCGTTTGCACAATCCGCGGAACCGGCCCCGGCGTTCGAAGTGGCGTCGGTAAAGGTAAGCGCGGTTGGCGAGGGCCAACGCGTGCGGACGGACGCGATCGCCACATCGCCGGACGGTGTGACTATGACGAACATCCGGCTGAAATCGGTGGTGCAGTGGGCCTATCACCTGCAACCCATCCAGGTCACCGGACCGGGCTGGATCGAGTCGAACCGGTATGACATCATGGCCAAGGCCTCCGGACCGGTGTCCAAGGACCAACTCCGGTTGATGGTTCAGACGTTGCTGGCGCAGCGATTCAAGCTGACCTGCCACAAAGAGACCAAGGAAATGCCCGCTTACGTGGTGACCGTGGCAAAGGGTGGGCACAAGATGAAACCGTCCGAAGGCGAGGGCGAAATGGACGCCAAGCCCAGCGGCAAAGGGTTGATTGTGGCATTCACCCACGTCACCATGGCCCAGCTTTCGGAAATGACGCAGTCCCCGCTGCAAGGCGTAGTGGTAGACCAGACCGGACTGACCGGCGCCTGGGACTTCAGCCTGGACGCCTCGAGCTTCGCCATGACCCAGCCAACCGGCATCGACGACTTGATCAACATGGTAATCCAGGCGATCAACGAGCAACTGGGGCTCAAGATCGAGCAGAAGAAGATCCCGGCGGAGTTGCTGACCGTGGACCATGCCGAGAAGGTTCCGGTCGAGAACTGAGTTTCGGGAACTTCCCACAATCGGGCCTGCAATATCGCCGTGCAGAAAACCCGAAATCGACCCCTTTTGTCACAAATCTTAACGCGCCGGCGTTTATCAGGTGCTGGAAACTAAAAAATTCGTGGATTTCCGCAATTTTCTCTGCAAGTTCTCACTCGAAGTGGCGTCTATATGTAAAACACGGTTCGGCGGCGAGGCCCGGCAGTGGGTGGTTTGACTGGTCTTACGCCGGCGAGGGGACTCTATGCGGGAGAGTGAAGAGAAACTTCGGGAAGTTCCAATCCTTTCGGGAGCAATACCGTCAAAACACAGAGGCGGTCTTGCACTCGGGAAGGAGTGTGAAAAGGCGACCCCACTGTGAGGATAGGAGATCCTGAATGATGCGAAGCATGGTGGGAATCAGCCTGATCGTTCTGGCGTCGTGCGCGGCGTTTGCGCAGACCGCGGCGTCCCCGTTGTCTTTTGAAGTAGCTTCATTGAAGCCTGCCGCAAACCCCGGCTCCGATGGCAAGATCATGCGCCGATTGGCCGGTGGGCCCGGCACCACCGACCCGGGCACGTTCACTTACAGCAACGTCACTGTGAAATTATTGGCGACCATGGCCTATAACCTCAAGGACTACCAGGTGGAAGGGCCGGACTGGATCGATAGCGTGGGGTTTGACCTGATTGCCAAAATGCCTCCCGGCACTACCGGGCAGCAAGCCGCACAGATGATGCAGACGCTGCTGGCGGAACGCTTCAAGCTGGTGTTTCACCGCGAAACGAAGCCCATGCCGGTCTTCGCGCTGGTGGTGGGCAAGGGCGGTTCGAAAATGAAGGAAGTGGAAACCCCTGCGGCGCCCGTTGGCCCACCGGACGGCCGCGCCTCCCTGCAGTCGCGAACGGCTTACGGGCCGGGGATGCGCATCATGATGTCGCCCAACGGCACCCGGATGGCGGGCCAGATGACCATGGCGCAATTGTGCAATGCGCTCTCGCGGCAACTGGAACGTCCCGTGCTAGACCAGACGGAACTTTCGGGGACCTACGACGTAGCTATTACTTTCATGCCCGATGACATGGACCGCATGAACGCCAAAATGGCGCAGATGGCGCCCTTGGCCGGAGGTCCGGGCGGACCAGGTGGGCCGGGTATCGAGGGGCCTCGCGGCGCACCGGAACCCACCCTCACGCTGGCGCAGGCATTGCAGGAGAAACTGGGACTCAAACTGGAAGCCCGCAAGAGTGCGGCGGAGATTCTGATTATCGACCGCGCCGAGAAAGCGCCGGTGGAGAATTGAAATTGGAAATGATACGAGCGGTGGCAGGCATCAGTCTGGTGTTCCTGGCAACCGGAGGGGCATTCGGACAGAGCGATGCCCCCGCGCCGGCCTTCGAAGTGGCATCGGTGAAAGTGTCCGCGCCCCTGCCGCCCGGCGTGATGATGTTCAACATGGGAGGCGCTCCCATCGATCCGGGACGCATCGATTACAAGGGCATCAACCTGAGAACGCTGATCGCGCGGGCATACGGCGTCAAGGATTACCAGGTGGAAGGGCCGCAGTGGCTGGAGGATAGCCGCTACGACATCGTGGCGACCATCCCCAAAGGCTCCAACACCGAACAAATCAATCTGATGATGCAAGGGCTGCTGAAAGAACGGTTCAAGCTGGCCCTGCATCGCGAATCCAAGCCGCTGGCGGTGTACACTCTTTCGGTGGCCAAAGGCGGACCGAAACTGAAGGCAGTGGACGCCGCCTCGCTGGCCGCCGCTTCGCCGCCTTTGCCTCCAGGAGCCTTGCCGCCTCCGCCGCCCCCTCCCGGGACCGGCGGACCGGGGGGCCGCGGCATGGGTCTGGGAATACGCATGATGATCGGGCCGAACAACCGGCGGATGGACGGGAACGCGACCATGAAGCGGCTTTGCGATATGCTCTCCAACTTAACGGACCGTCCCGTGGTGGATCTTACCGAACTTACCGGCACTTATGAGATCGACTTATCCTGGACGCCGGACGAAAACGAGAATATGGGTGGCAGGATGGCGGGGTTGCGCGTCGGATTGCCGCCGCCACCCCCACCCGCGGGCGGGAACATACAGCCTGACGGCGCCAGCGATCCCGGCCTTTCGCTGGCCCAGACGCTGCAAACCAATTATGGCTTGAAACTCGAGGCTAAGAAGAACCCGGCGGATATCCTGGTAATCGATCGCGCCGAGAAAGTCCCGACTGAGAACTGAGTGAGCGATTTGGTAAGGATCGGGCAGCAATACATTAGCGCGCGTCTGAAACTGTGTATGGAGCAACCGTTGGCTCCCTGTGCGCGCCAACTTAGGGTCTGTGTGGAAATAACCTGTTCAATCGCCACCTTAGGCAAGTTTATTTTTTAACAGTTCCTTAGTCAGCGGAATGTAACCTATTAAGATTATGGTGAAGGAGCAAGACTACCGATGGAATTGAAGGCGATCTCCCGCTATTTCCGGTTCTGTGCCATCGCTTGCCTGGCAGTGATGAGCCTGGCGGCGTCGGAACACCGTGGATTAGTCAAATTCGGAAGCGTACCGGTCCCCGGCGCCACGGTAACAGCAACTAAGGACGACAAGAGAGTAGTCGCCGTCACCAACGATGCCGGCGTCTATACCTTCCCCGACCTGGAGGATGGTGTATGGAAGGTACAAGTAGAGATGCTGTGCTTTTCCACCGTCACGAAGGAAATCGGCGTCGCCCCCGGCGCGCCGGGCGCCGAGTGGGAACTGAAGTTAATGACCATGGACGAGATCAAGCCCAGCTTGCAGGCGACACCGGCGCCGGCCGCGACGGCTGCGGCAACCACGGCGCCCGCCGCTGCCGCGGGTACCGCCGCTCTGGAAGCGGCACAGCCTGCCACGCCCTCCATCGCCGCCGCCGCGGCCGCCGCTAATGCCAAGCCGCCCGCCAAGGGCAAGAAAGGCGCGGCCGCGCCCGCCACGCCACAAGCCGGCTTTCAGCGCACCGATGTAAATGCCTCGGCCGATGCTCCCGCACCCACGGGAGCCGCTGCCTCCGGCCCTCCGCCGGAAGTCTCGCAGGCATCGTCGGACGCCTTCGTGGTGAATGGCAGTACCAGCAATGGAATCGAGCGGCGCGCCATCGGCAATGGCCGCAAAGGGCCGGGCTCGCTGTTTAACGGCGGCCTGAGTTTCCAGATTAATAACGACGTTCTGAACGGGCGCGATTATTCGCTGACGGGGCTGGACACGCCGCGCACGCCTTATAACCAATTCACGGTGGGCGCTACTCTTGGCGGCCCGGTGCTGATCCCGCACTTGTTTCGCTGGAACGGATCGAACTTTTTCATCGCCTATCAACTGATGCGCAACCGGACGGCTAACAACGTTACCGGCACGGTGCCCTCGGCAGCCGAGCGCGCCGGCGACTTTGCGGGGATTGGCACGCTCAGCGCCGCATACCCCAACGACATCGTCCCGGCCAGCCAGATCAGCAAGCAGGCGCAATACCTGCTGAGTTTCTATCCCCTGCCGCAATTCAGCGCGCCGGGCGTCAATTATAACTACCAGATTCCGCTTATCGGCCGGACCGACAGCGACTCCTTCCAGACGCGCGTCAACAAGAACATCAATAATAAGAGCCAGGCGGGCGGCAACTTCGGTTATCAGAACAGCCGGTCCCAAAACCCCGCAAATCTTTTCAATTTCCTGGATCACAACGACTCACTCGGCTTCCAGGCCACAGCCTTTTACCGGCGCACCCTGACACGGCAGCTTTACCTCATGCTGCAAGCGCAATACAGCCGCCAGTCGATCGACATGACGCCTTTCTTCGCCAATAACAGCCAATACCAGAACCTATCCGGTTCGCTTGGCATCACGGGCAACGATCAGAGCCCCTTGTACTGGGGTCCGCCGAGCCTCGGCTTTCAGAGCAGCGGCATCAGTGGCCTCTCCGACGGCAACCCGAAACTCACCCGGAATCAGTCGAAGGCTTTCACCGGGAACCTGAACTATATCCGGCGCCCGCACAATTTCCAGTTCGGCGGCGACGTCAAGTTTCAGGATTACTCCACGCTGGGGCAAGCCAACGGGCGAGGCTCGTTCGGCTTTAACGGTCTGGCCACCGGCTTCGACTTCGCCGATTTCCTGGTGGGGATTCCGGACACCGCCGCCATCGCGTATGGCAATGCCGATAAGTATCTGAAGGCGGGTATGTACGATGCCTTCGTCAACGACGATTGGAAAGTCAATTCCTCTCTGACCTTGAATTGGGGCGTGCGCTGGGAATACGGCTCGCCCATCACCGAAGAGTACGGCCGGTTGGTCAACCTGGACATCGCTCCGGGATTCACCGCCACTCTACCCGTGCTGGCCACCAGCCCCGTGGGGCCGCTCACCCACCTGCAATACCCGTCGTCTCTGATCAAGCCCGATAAGCACGCCGTTCAGCCCCGCCTTTCTTTCGCGTGGAGGCCCATCTTCGGCTCCTCCATGGTGGTGCGCGGCGGCTACGGCGTCTACTACAACACCGCGGCTTACATGAATCTTGCCTCCCTGATGATGCAGCAAGCGCCGCTTTCGAAGAGTCTGAGCGTCCAGAATAGTCCCAGCAATCCTTTGACTCTGGCGAACGGCTTCATCGCCTCGAGCACCACCAGCAACACCCTTTATGCCGTCGACCCCAATTACCGGGTAGGATACTCGCAGAACTGGTATCTGTCGGTGGCGCAAAACGTGACCGCCTCCATGCTCTTGACGGTGCAGTACTCCGGTATCAAAGGGACCCGCCAGCCGCAAGCTTTCCTCCCCAACACTTACCCGGAGGGCGAGACCAGCCCATGCCCGAGCTGTCCCACGGGATTCGAGTACATCACTTCGAATGGCAACTCCACCAAGCAAGCCGGCCAACTGACTCTGCGGCGCCGCTTCCACGGTGGGCTCTCCACCCTATTCAATTACACTTATTCCAAAGCTATCGACGATGCCACGCCCGGCGGGCAGAGTTGGAGCGTTGCCCAGAACTGGCTCGACCTCTCGGGCGAGCGCGGGCTTTCAAGCTTCGATCAACGCCACCTTTTTACGGCGGCGATTCAGTACAGCACCGGCGCAAGCGTTCGCGGCGGAGCGCTGCTGAGCGGTTGGCGCGGCCTCATCATCAAAGGGTGGACCGTCCAATCCAACATCAGCGCCGGCAGCGGTCTTCCGTTCTCGCCGATATACCCGCTCCCCACGCAAGGCACCGGCATTCAAGGCACCCTCCGGCCGGAGTATGTCGGCGGGGACATTTACGCTGCCTTGGGAGGACGCTTCCTCAACCCGCTGGCGTTTTCGGCGCCGTTGCCGGGCCAGTGGGGCGACGCAGGACGGGATTCCATCACCGGTCCCAATCAGTTCACCATGAACGGCAGCATGCAGCGTTCGTTCTCCGACAACATCACCGTGCAATTCGCCGCCACCAACGTGCTCAACCACCCCAATTACAGCTCCTGGAACGGCGTCTTCGGGGGCCAGTTCGGATTTCCCAATCAACCGGGCGGCATGCGCAACCTGACAGCCACTTTCCGATGGAGATTTTAGAACATGCGATCGATTCCTGTAGCCTTGCTCCTTTCCATACTGGCGGCAAATACCCTGCTGCCTCAGCAGAAACCGCAACAGGCGAATCCCCAGCAGGCCCTCCAGCCTTCCAGCGGGCCGGCCAGGTTCGGAATCAGCGTCAACACCGTAATGGAGGCTGTCTTCGTCAAGGATAAGAACGGCAAACCGATCGATGGCCTCACCGCCAAGGACTTCGTCATTACCGAAGACAATGTGCCCCAGACCATCACCTTCTGCGACTACCAGAAGATGGAGGATAACCCGCTGCCATCGATCGACGTGTCCACCGCCGCACCTATTCCGGCCGCCGCGGAAAAGGAAAAGGAGAAGGTCGATCCGCTCACGCGCCTCCAGATCATGCCCGAGGCGCCCGGCGATCTGAAATATCGCGATCGCCGTCTTCTGGCTCTGTATTTCGACATGACCGCCATGCCCATACCGGACCAGATGCGCGCTCTCGATTCGGCCCAGAAATTTATCGCCAAGCAGATGAAATCGGCCGACCTGATGGCCATCATCAAGTACGATGGCGAGGCCGTGCGCGTGCTGGTGGACTTCACCGATCATCGCGACGACCTGCTCACGGCGATTAATAAGATGGCCATCGGGGAAGGTTCCGGCCTGGACGAAACCGACACCGACAACGACGCCTCCGATACCGGATCGGCCTTCGGCGAGGACGACAGCGAATTCAATCTCTTTAACACCAACCGCCAGTTAGCGGCCTTGCAGACGGCGGTGAAACTGTTAAGCACCCTGAATGAAAAGAAGGTGCTGATTTACTTCGCCAGCGGGCTGCAACTCAACGGCATCGATAACCAGGCGCAGTTCCAGGCCACCACCAACGCCGCCATTCGGGCCAACACCACGTTCTTCACCATCGACGCGCGCGGGCTGGTGGCCCTGCCTCCCATGGGCGACGCCACCAGGGGCTCGCAGGGCAGCGGCAACATGTACAGCGGCGCGGGCGCGCTGGCTACCACCACCCGTTTTCAGGCCACGCAGGACACTCTGTATGCCCTGGCCACCGATACCGGCGGAAAAGCGCTGCTGGATAACAACGATCTTTCGATGGGCCTGGAGCAGGCCGAGGCGTCCATTTCCAACTATTACCTGGTCGGCTATAACACTACTAATTCCAAGCTGGATGGTAGGATGCGGCGGATCAAGATTTCGTTGAAAGAAGACGCCACCGCCAAACTGGACTATCGCCAGGCCTACTATGCCGGCAAGACGTGGGAGAAATTCACTTCCTCGGACAAGGACCGGCAGTTGCAGGATGCGCTTATGATGGGCGACCCCATGACTGAGATCGCCAACCTTACTCTGCAGGTGAATTACTTCCAGTTGAATTCGGCCGAATACTTCACCGGAATCGCCATGAAGATCCCCGGAAGCGAGCTGGCATTGGCCCGCAAGGGCGGAGCGGAACGCACCACCATCGACCTGGTGGGCGAAGTAAAAGACGAATACGGTTCCACGGTCGGGAATATCAGGGACCACGTCGATCAGAAGCTCTCCGGCGAAACCGCCGCGCAACTCGCCAAACAGCCCCTCGAATGGGACACCAACCTGGTGCTGTTACCGGGATCTTATATCATCAAGGTGCTGGCGCGCGACGACGAAACGGGAAGGACTGGAACCTATATTAAAAAGTTCGTCATACCGAATCTGAATAAGGAACTGACTAGGGTGCCCATCAGTTCGGTGGTTCTGGGAAGCCAGCGCATCGATATGAAGAAGGATGCGCTGTACACTTCCAAGAATCAGGACAAAGGGCCCACCGTCAACCCCATGATTCAGGACGGCATCAAGCTGATGCCCAGCATCAACAACGTATTCAGCAAGAGCCGCGATATGTACATCTTCCTGCAGGCCTATGAGAAGGGCGCGGATACCCAGAAGCCGCTGGTGGCCTTCGTCACGTTCTATCGCGGCCAGGCCAAGGCGTTTCAGACTCCGCCGCTGGCCGTAACGGAAGGCATGGACCCGAAATCCAAGGCGGTGTCCATGCGGTTCAGCCTGGCTCTGAGTAAGTTGCCCCCGGGGAAGTACGATTGCCAGGTTACCGTGGTCGATCCCACCAGCCAGAAGGCCAACTTCTGGAAGGACCAGGTGATGTTAGTGAATTAGGGGTGTGGCGCAGGCGCTCCTGCCTGCCGGGTCGGGACTCCTCTCGACCCTCCTGGGTAGGAGCGTCACTGCAAGACAGGAGTGTCTGCGCCACGGAAGCAAGTAGCACTCAGTCTCAAGGAGGTCACAATAAGATGCGTCTGTTCACCTATGTCGGTCTTTTCGTCATTTTTTCCGGTGCGACGTTCGCCCAGTCCACCGGAACCACACTCACCATGGGACCCCGGCCTTCCTTTGTGGCCGCCGACGTCCATGTTAGCGCCCACAGCAACATTCCCGTTGTGAAAGGCCCCTTCTATAGCAGCGGACGGTATGAGTTGCGATTCGCCACCATGGTGGATCTGATCCACATTGCTTACGGCATCGACCAGGAAAGAGTGTTCGGCGGACCCAATTGGCTGGAATTCGACCGCTTCGACGTCATTGCCAATACCCCCGCCGGTTCCACTGCCGAGACCCGAAAACTCATGCTGCAGTCCCTGCTGGCGGACCGCTTCAAGCTGGTGGTCCACGACGATAGCAAGCCCATGACGGCGTATCGATTGACGGCGGGGAAGAGCCTCAAACTGCAGGAATCCGACGGAACGGGCGATACGGGATGCAATTTCAAGGTGGAGAGGGCGCCCCAGCAGCCCCAGCCTGGCGGCGCCGCGGGCGGCCCTCCTCAACCCATCCAGATCCCGGTTCTTTCGTACACATGCAAGAACACCAGCATGGCGACCTTTGCGGGCGCAATGGCTGCGATTCCCGGGGCGGCCCAATACTTCGATAACAAAACGGTGGTGGACTTTACCGGGTTGAAGGGCTCCTATGACTTCAAGATCACTTATACCCCGAAGGTCCCAGCCGGGATGAATATAACCGGCGAGCAGACCCCGATTTTCGACGCCGTCGACAAGCAACTCGGACTGAACCTGGAGCTATCGACGGCCCCGATGCCGGTACTGGCGATCGACAGTGCGAGTAAGCCAAGCCTTAATTCAGCCGATACCGAGAAGAGCTTCCCGCCGGTACCGACGGAGTTTGACGTGGCGGAGATCAAGCCGAGTGCGGCCCCCACCGGCGGAAGAGGCGGCCAGCAACCGGAATTGAAGAATGGCCGGTTGATCGTGCCGGGCATCACGCTGAAGAACCTCATCACGCTTGCCTGGGACATCAACACCGACGACCAACTGGCCGGCGCTCCGAAATGGCTCGATTCGGACCGCTTCGATTTGATCGCCAAGGCTCCCGACGGTGTGCAGATCGGCGATCTGATGGCCCAGTCGCAAAGAGGCTTATCAATCAATATCGATGCCATTCGGCCGATGCTTCGCTCTCTGCTGATCGATCGTTTCAAGCTGGCGGTCCACACCGAGCAGCGGCCCCTGTCGGCGTATACGCTGGTCGCCGTGAAACCAAAGCTGCAGCAGGCGGATCCCAACAGCCGCACGAAATGGTCGGAGGGTCCCGCCGCGGAGTCGTCGAAGGACCCGAGGAAGTCGAACCCCATTCTGGGCCGGCTGGTCACCTGCCAGAACCTGACCATGGCGCAGTTTGCCGAACTGCTTCCGGGCATTGCGCCGGGCTATATTCACACCGCGGTTCTGGACGCTACCGGATTGGACGGCGGCTGGAACTTCACCGTGAGCTTCAGCCCCGCGGGCGCCGGCCAGGGTGGTGGCCGGAGCGGAGATGGCCCTCCGCCCCCGGGTGGCGCGGATGCGGCGGCGGCATCGGACCCCAGCGGCGCTCTCTCACTCCTGGACGCCCTGCAGAGGCAGGTCGGGTTGAAGCTGGAGATGCAAAAGCGCCCGTTCCCCGTCGTCGTGATCGATCACGTGGAGCAGAAGCCGACGGACAACTGATTGGCCTCGTTTCCTGACGGGGCGTAGCTGGAACCGGGCACCCGGTCTAGCCCCCGTCTACACTCCGCGTGGCGGATCTGAAGCGTATCGCGCCCGATTTCGTGGACGCCGCCACCAGGACACGCCACCGCCGGAAGTCCTATTCTTCGAGTCGCAAATAACGACGTATCTCTCCCCCCACATGCGTTCCTGCGCCCCTTCAAAAGAGCCTTTCCCGCGATAGCGGCCCGATGCTAGACTGCGGATGGTGCGTTACCGTCCGCTCGCGATTTTCGCCATGTGTCTCACCCTGGTGGGACTTCTGGAAGCCAAGCGGCCGGTCTCCGCCAGCCTGTCCCCGGGCGCAACACTGTATGTCGCGCCCATGGAGTGGAACCTCGACCGGTTTGTGGTTGCCGAAATTCGCCGGCAGAGCTTGCCGGTACAACTGGTGGCGGCTCCGGACCAGGCCGATTTCGTAATGACCAGCCTCTACCAGAAGCTGGGCTCGCACATGATTGCGCCGGGCCACTACATCCAAGTCCGCATCGTCGCGGCCGGCGCCGGCACGCCCGTGTGGGCCGATGAAGTGAACGACTTCGCGGTGTTCTTTGGACGCCTTCGGGCCCACGGTCCCCGCAAGGCGGCCCAGGCAATCGTCAGAAAATTGCGCGCCAGCATGGCTGCGGCCGGCCCGCGCGCCGTGCCAAAGTCGACGTCCGATCGGCAAGATTTTCGATAGTCTCTGTCGCGAAACTCACTTCAGGTGGCAAGTAACGCTTGCTAACGGGGTGCCCTCTGGGCCGGGCTCGGAAAACGCCGCGATGATTCCACGAGACTTGTTACCGAGCCGCGCGCGCCAGCAAGCGGTTCTTGCCTTTTGAGGTGAGTTTCGCCACGGAAACTAGATAAGCAACTCCGAATTTCTGCTACCCTGATTGCAGGAAATCACCACAATGTGTCTGGCTGTGCCTGGGAAAGTGCTGGAGGCCAGCGATGTCGGCTCCAGCAGGATTGCTAACGTCCAATTTGGCGGCGTGACCCGCAAAGTGTACCTGGACTTCGTGCCCGAAGCCGGAGTCGGCGACTACGTCCTGGTGCATGTCGGGTTCGCCATTAGCAAAATCGATGAAGCCGAAGCCCGCCGGACTTACGAACTGCTGGAGGAAATAGGCGCCTTCCTGGACCCCGAAGAGGGGCAGCCGTGAAGTACATTGATGAGTATCGCGATGCCGCCGTGGCCAAGGGCATCGCCGAGGCGGTGCGCGCGCGCGTCACGCGGCCGTGGGTGCTGATGGAAATCTGCGGCGGCCAGACCCATACCATCATGCGCTACGGGCTGGACGAGATGCTGCCCCCGGAAATCGAACTGGTGCACGGTCCGGGCTGCCCGGTTTGCGTGGCGCCGCTCGAGATCATCGATAAGGCACTGGCCATCGCCGCGCTGCCGGGCGTGATCTTCGTTTCTTACGGCGACATGCTGCGCGTGCCCGGCTCGCATTCCGATTTGTTCCGCGTAAAAGCCGCGGGCGGCGACGTCCGCATCGCCTATTCGCCCATGGACGCCGTGAAACTGGCGCGCCAGAATCCTTCGCGGCAGGTGGTCTTCTTCGGCATCGGATTTGAGACTACCGCGCCCGCCAACGCCATGTCGGTATGGCAGGCCAAACGCGAAGGGCTGCGAAATTTCTCGCTGCTCGCGGCCCATGTGCTGGTGCCGCCGGCCATGCGCGCCATCCTGGCGTCGCCCGCCAATCGCGTCGAAGGCCTGATCGCGCCGGGGCACGTCTGCACCGTAATGGGCACGCGCGAGTATGAGGATTTGAGCCGCGATTTCCGCCTGCCCATCGTGGTCGGCGGGTTTGAACCGGTGGACCTGCTGGAATCGGTGCGCCTGCTGGTGGCGCAGTTGGAAGAGGGGCGCGTGCAAGTGGAAAACCAGTATGTGCGCTCGGTAACGCGTGAAGGCAATCTGCCGGCGCAGCGCCTCATGGAGCAGGTATTCCGCGTGTGCGACCGGCAGTGGCGCGGCATCGGCGCCATCCCCCTCAGCGGCTACCGGCTGCGGCCCGAATTCGCGGAGTACGACGCGGAACTGGTCTACGGCACGGAACAAATCACCGCCGAGGAACCCCGGGAGTGCATGAGCGCGCTGGTCCTGCAGGGCCTCAAAAAGCCCGTGGATTGCGCCGCGTTCGGCACGCTGTGCACGCCGGAACGGCCTCTGGGCGCGCCCATGGTGTCGAGCGAAGGCGTGTGCGCGGCCTACCATGCGTACCGGCGTCGCGTACCGGAGGCCGCCCGATGATCCCGCTGGTCTGTCCAACCCCCATCGCTACCCGCGACCGGATTCTGTTGGGCCACGGCAGCGGCGGCAAACTGAGCGCCGAACTGCTGCGCGACGTATTCCTGCCGGCCTTCGCCAACCCCGTGCTCGCGCGCCTGGAAGACCAGGCGTCCATCGAGATCGGTGGCGTGCATCTGGCCTTTACCACCGATTCCTTCGTGGTGAAGCCGCTCTTCTTCCGCGGCGGCGACATCGGCTCGCTGGCGGTCCATGGGACTATCAACGATCTGGCGGTGGGCGGCGCGCGGCCGGAGTTTCTGAGCGCCGCGTTCATTCTGGAAGAGGGTTTTGCGATGGCCGACCTGCGGCGCATTGTCGACTCCATGTCGGCCGCCGCGGCGCAGGCCGGAGTCACCATCGTGACCGGCGATACCAAGGTGGTGGAGCGCGGCTCGGGCGACGGCGTGTACATCAACACCGCCGGCATCGGCCGCTTGCGCGATGGCGTGCGGCTTTCGGCCAGCCTGGCGCGGCCCGGCGATGCGGTCATCCTCAGCGGCAGTATCGGCGACCACGGCATCGCCATCCTGTCCGAGCGCGAGGGCCTGGAACTGGAGAGCGAAGTGGCCAGCGACTCGGCGGCGCTCCACACCCTGGTGGACGCCATGTTCGAAGCGTCCGGCGCGGGCGCGATCCGCTGCATGCGCGACCCCACGCGCGGCGGCGTGGCCAGCACGTTGAACGAAATCGCGGCGCAATCCGCGGTGGGCATCGAGATCGACGAGCGCGCCATTCCGGTTCATGAGGCGGTCCGCGGCGCCTGCGAGTTGCTGGGGCTCGATCCGCTATACGTGGCCAACGAAGGCAAGCTTGCGGCGGTGGTCGCGAGCGAGTCCGCGGACGCCATCGTGCAGGCGATGCGGCGGCATCCGCTGGGCGGGGGCGCGGTCATCGTCGGGCGCGTGACCGCCGCTCCTGCCGGAATGGTGATCATGCGAACGGCATTCGGGACCTCGCGCATTGTCGACATGCTGGCGGGAGATCAACTGCCGAGGATCTGCTGATGCACGAAGTTGGAATCGCGCAATCCATCCTGGAAGCCGTGCAGACGGAGATGCGGCCGTACCCCGGGGCGTTACCGGTAAAGTTAGCGGTAAAGGTTGGAGCAATGTCGGGTGTCGACCGGGATTCGCTCTCGTTCTGCTTCGAGGCCATCGCCAGGGGAACGCTCTTCGAAACCATGATCCTGGCGATCGAGGACGCGCCGGCCGACGAGTTGGAATTGAGTTATCTGGAGTTGGAGGAGCCATGACCACGGTGCCGCTGGAACGCAAGGTGCTGAGTGAGAACGACCGTCTGGCCGCGGAATTGCGCGCCGAATTCGCGCGCCACGGCATCTTTTGTCTGAACCTGATCGGCAGCCCGGGGTCGGGCAAGACGGCGCTGCTGGAGCGGACCCTGGCGTCGTTCGCCCCGGACAAGCGCGTGGCGGTGCTCACCGGCGACATCCGGACCGATGCCGACGCCCGCCGCCTGGCGCGCTACGGCTTCCCCGCGCGGCAGATCACCACCGCCGGCGCCTGCCACCTGGACGCGCGGATGATCGTGCGCGCACTGGAAGGCTGGGACCTGGCGGCGATCGACCTGCTGTTCATCGAGAACGTGGGCAACCTGGTCTGCCCCACGAGTTACGACCTGGGCGAAGCGGCCAAGGTGGTATTGCTCAGCGTCCCCGAGGGCGAAGAGAAGCCGCTCAAATATCCCGGCATCTTCTTCAAGTCGAAACTGATGGTGTTGACCAAAGTCGATCTTCTGCCGTACGTCCCGTTCCGTCTGGACGACGCCATCGCCAACGCGCGCAGCATCCAGCCCGGGATCGAGATCATACAGGTGTCGAGCACCACGGGCGTGGGCATAGACAGTTGGCTGAAGTGGCTGGAGCAGCGGTAGGTGGGCCAAACATGTGGCGAAGGACGAGAACCTCTCACGCAAGCTCAGAACTCCTGATGTCGTGGAATTTGCAGTGAGCCCGCAGGTGGGGCAGGCGGTGCTCGCCCGCCCCACCTGCGAAGCTCTCGCCATCGAAAGGGATGGCTCAGCCCATTTTCCCCGCCAGGCTGAAATTGCGGGCGACATCAGGAGTTCTGAAGCTAGTCATTCGCCTCGCCAGCCGGTCATTTCAGAAGCACGCTAGCGTATGGCTTACCGAGCCGCGACCGCAAGGGAGCGGTAGCCCTGGGTGTGCGAAATACGAGACTGTATTTGTGAAACGGTGTACTCAGCCGACTTGCTCGAAAGCCCGCATCTTGAGATCTGACAGTTTGCCATAACTATAACTAAGGACTTGGTCATCATCTGCACCGTCGAGGCGCCCTACGTCTTTCAGCTTCGCATCGAGAGGAAGGCTGGCCACAACCGGGCCCGCCGGACCAGGCCGTCCGCCCCACTGCCGTCCGAATCCCCGGCAACAGGTCTTACAAGCCCCACTTCTCCATTGCCGCCAAATTTGAACCGATACTTTCCGCAAGCGTGCGTGTTCAAACAATTGTGAGCGACGAGGGGGAGGCATGAAACATTTCTTCTGTCTGATGTTGATATCCTGTGCCGGATTCAGCCAGACAGCCACAGCACCGGTGATGACGGAGCGCGCCGCGGCGCGTTTCCTGGATCAGGCGACATGGGGGCCGATACCCGGATCCATCGCGTCGCTCCAGCAGACAGGGATCGCCGCCTGGCTCGCCGCCCAGTTTACAGCCAAAGAGTCGGATCTGCCCGACCAGGCCATACTGGGCTCCGACGGCAAATCGAATAACGATCTCACACCCGTCACCGCCGCCTTCTTTCAGAACACCGCGACCGGACCCGACCAATTGCGGCAGCGCGTGGCGTTCGTCCTTTCGCAAATCTGGGTGGTGTCGCATATCACCGATCATCCGGCATATGCATTCCCTCCTTACTGGAGAATCTTCCGCGACAACGCCTTTGGCAATTACCGCGACATTATCAAAGCCGTGACCCTGAGTCCCGCCATGGGGACTTACTTGAACATGGCGAATAATAACAAGGCGAACCCGGCGAAAGGGACAGCGGCCAACGAAAATTACGCGCGCGAACTGATGCAGCTTTTCACATTGGGACTTACTGAGTTGAATCCCGATGGCAGCCCTCAGCTCGACTCCAGTGGCAACCCGCTCCCAACTTACAATCAGGCGGTGGTAACGAACATGGCGAAAGTCCTCACCGGTTGGACTTACCCCACCGCACCGAACGCCACTGCAAAACCCAATAATCCTCCTTATTATTTCGGCCAGATGTTTGCCGTGGAGGCCGAGCACGATACCACCGGCAAGGCAATCTTCAACAACGTGACTATTCCGGCCGGGCAGAGCGCGGAACAGGACCTGGAAAGCCTGCTGGACGCGCTGATGGCGCAGCCGACCATGGCGCCGTTCGTCAGTGAGCAACTGATCCAGCATATGGTGACCAGCAATCCCAGCGCGGCCTATATCGAGCGCGTCGCGCAGGTGTTTACGACCACCAAGGGCGATATGAAATCGGTGATCGCCGCGATTCTCACCGACACGGAAGCCCGCGCCGGCGACAATCCCAGCGCGCCGGTGAATGCCACCTTCGGCCATCTGCGGGAGCCGGTTCTGTTTCTCGCGAATCTGGTCCGCGGACTCAATGGGACGCTGGGCGCGGCGAACTCGCTGAATTACTACGCCAACGAAATGAGCCAGGATCTGTTCGACGCGCCCAGCGTATTCAGCTATTTCTCGCCGCAGAACCGGACTCAGGGCGGCCTGCTCGGTCCCGAGTTTCAGATCTATTCCACCCAGACCGCGGCGGACCGGGCCAATTCCATCGCCAAGGCGCTCTACGCGACGCTCGACAAAACGACCACGGTGGACCTATCGCCGTTCGTCGCCCGGGCGGCGAATGTCAACAATCTGCTCGACTATATCGCTTCCATTTTCGTGCACGGCGGAATGTCGTCGAACCTCCGGCAGGCGGCCACGGACGCGGCCAACGCCGCGGGTACGCCTACAGCCAAGGCGCAGGCCGCGCTCTACATCGTGCTGACGTCCAGCGAATATCAGGTGGTCCAGTAAGGGGAAGGCATCATGTTTACACGTCGAGGATTCATTCAAGCCGCCACGGCTTCAGTAGGATCGCTGGCGCTGCGGCCGTTCGGGTTGTTGCCCGCGATGGCGCAAAGCGGCCCCGGCTATCGCGCGCTGGTGTGCGTGTTCCTGTTCGGCGGCAACGATTCGAACAACACCATCATCCCCATGGATGACGCCAGTTACCAGGCTTACACGTCCATTCGCGGCAGCCTGGCGCTGACCGCGCCGGAGTTGACGCCGACGGTCTACAGCAAAGCCAACGCGCCGTACGCCTTTCACGGGAAGCTGCCCGAGCTGGCCAGCATGTTTTCGTCCAAAGAGCTGGCCGTAGTGGCAAACGTGGGGTCGTTGGTGCAGCCGTTGACGCGGACGCAATACCAGTCGCAACAGACGCCCGTTCCGCTGAACCTGTTTTCGCACTCCGACCAGCAGTTGCAATGGCAAACTTCCATCGCGCAAGGCAACAGTCCCACCGGATGGGGCGGCCGCGTGGCCGATTACATGGAGTCGCAGAAGATCAACGCGTCCAGCTTTCCGGTCTTCTTTTCGGTGGCCGGAAATTCCCTGCTCGGCGCCGGCGCTTCCACCCAACCGGTAGCCGTGGCGCCGGGCGGAACGCTGCAGCTTTCGGGATTCAATTCGTCGACGCCATCGCAGGCGCGATGGAGCGCGCTGAACAATCTGCTGAAGCTCGACTCGGGTATCGCGCTGGCGCAGGCGGCCAACAACACTCTGGCCAACAGCATGGGCGACGCCACCGCGCTGGGGCAGGCGCTGGCGAAGGGCGCTGCGCTCAAGACGCAATTCCCGGCGACCTCGCTCGGAGCGCAGTTGCAGCAGGTGGCGCAGGTCATTCAGGTGGCCAGCTATCTGGGAATGAGCCGGCAGATTTTCTTCTGCTCGCTGGGCGGGTTCGACACCCACGCGGGCGAGATTGAGGCGCACAACACGCTCTATCCGCAATTGAGCCAGGCGATCGCGGCGTTCTACGCGGCGACCGAAGAATTGGGTGTGGCGCAGGATGTGACCACGTTCACGGAGTCGGATTTCAGCCGCACGTTTCAGCCCACCACCACTGACGGCAGCGATCATGCCTGGGGAGGCCATCACATGGTAGCCGGCGGCGCGGTGCAAGGTGGGCAGATTTACGGCGCCTTCCCCGCTTTCCAACTGGGCGGCCCTAACGACACCGACACGCGCGGGCGCTGGATTCCCACAACGGCGATCGATCAATACGGTGCGACGCTCGCTTCGTGGTTCGGGATTCCCGATTCGGCGCTGTCGACGGTGTTCCCGAACTTTACGAACTTCGGCTCGCGGAAGCTCGGCTTCCTCGGGTAGAGCGGGCAGTCAGTCAGTCGAATAAGTGCGGCACGAACTGGCTGAAGTTCAGAACTCCCGATGTCGTGGAATTTGCGGTGAGCCCCCAGGTGGGGCAGGCGGTGCTCGCCTTCGCTCGATCCTATTCGAACAGCGGGCCTGATTCAGTGCGGGCGGGCAGGCGGCACCGCCTGCCCCACCTGCGAAGCTCTCGCCAAGGA
>Ga0182013_10003658_pt1 | contig 19008 bp, 12 predicted proteins | sample 612S2MmetaG_FD_120487 | JGI IMG/M metagenome (GOLD analysis project Ga0182013, IMG submission 120487) | Permafrost microbial communities from Stordalen Mire, Sweden - 612S2M metaG | ecosystem: Environmental > Terrestrial > Soil > Wetlands > Permafrost | place: Sweden: Stordalen | collected... | reverse complement strand
TTCCCATCCCAGGTCCCGACGTTCGCACATTACCTGCGCGATGCCGGATACCAGACCGTACTGAGCGGCAAGATGCATTTCTGCGGCGCGGACCAGCTGCATGGATTCGAGGAGCGGCTGACCACCGACATCTATCCCGCCGATTTTGGCTGGACCCCGGACTGGACCCGTTTCGAGGAGCGGCCGAGCTGGTACCACACCATGGATTCGGTGACCCAGGCAGGCCCCTGCGCGCGCACCAATCAGATCGATTTCGACGACGATGCCGTCTTTCAAGCGCGGCAGAAGCTTTTCGACCTCGCACGCAGCAGGGATCGGCGGCCGTTCTGCATGGTCGCCTCGCTCACCCACCCGCACGATCCCTACGTGATTCCACAGAGATACTGGGACCGATATGCCGGCGTCGACATCGACATGCCGCGCGTTCGCGCATCGGACGATCTGCTCGATCCGCATTCCCGCAGGCTCCGCCACGTCATCGGCCTCGACCTGCAGCCCGTGAATGAGGCACAAACGCGCGCCGCGCGCCGCGCTTACTACGGTGCGATTTCCTACGTCGACGATCAGTTCGGCTCGCTGCTGTCGGCGCTGCACGATTCCGGCTTCGCCGCGAACACCGTCGTGCTCGTGCTTGCCGATCACGGCGACATGCTCGGCGAGCGCGGTCTCTGGTACAAGATGAATTTCTTCGAGCCCGCTTGCCGGATTCCGTTGATCGTACACGCGCCCGGGCGGTTCCGCGCGCGGCGTATCGGGCAATCGGCGTCACTCATCGATGTGGCGCCGACGCTCATGGAGCTGGCGGGATGCGATCCAGCGGCACGCGCGACCCCGCTGGATGGCCGGAGCCTGTATGCGGAGATCAGCGGCCAAGCCCTGGGCGCCGATGAGGTGATCGGCGAGTACCTCGGCGAAGGCGCGATCGCGCCGGTGGTGATGATCCGGCGTGGCCGCTTCAAGTTCGTGCATTCCCCGGCCGACCCCGATCAGCTCTTCGACCTCTCCTCGGATCCCGACGAGCTGGAAAACCTCGCCCTGACCGGGAGGCATGCCGCCCAGCTGAGCGAGCTTCGCGCCGAAGTCGAGAGGCGCTGGAACATTCCAGAGATTCATGCCGCCGTGCTCGTGAGCCAACGGCGCCGCCGCCTGGTGTACCGCGCCCTGCGCGCGGGTCGCTTCACGCCCTGGGATCATCAGCCGCACAAGGACGCGAGCAAGCTCTACGTGCGCAATGACATCGATCTCGGCGACCTGGAGACGATGGCGAGATTTCCACCCTTCGACGCCGCGCACGCGCCGCGCTAGGGGACGGTCGCCGGACGAACGGCACGGGCACCGGGCACCTCCCTTGCTCCGATCAGCGCGCCGCGGCTCCGATCAGCGCAGCGCGCCCGGCGGTGTTACACAGCACGCAATTAATTTGCACAACAGTAACGAGCGTGCTATTTAATTCCGGATGTCCGCACCCAGGCAGTATGATACTTTTCGTCGCCCGCGGCGACGGGCCCCCTCGCGACACAATTACTAAACTACGCAACCGCAGCACAGAGGAATGAGGAGTATGGCGCGCGATCCCAAACACGATATTTTGTTTCAACCCATCAAGATCGGGCCGAAGACGCTGCGCAATCGGTTCTATCAGGTGCCTCACTGCATCGGCGCCGGCTCCGACAGGCCGGGCTTCCAGGCGGCGCACCGTTCGCTGAAGGCCGAGGGCGGCTGGGCCGGGATCAATACCGAATATTGCTCCATTCATCCGGAATCGGACGATACGCATCGCCTGTCGGCGCGCATCTGGGACGAGGGCGACGTTCGGAATCTGCGCGCCATGTGCGATCACATCCATCACTTCGGGTCGCTCGCCGGCGTCGAGCTCTGGTACGGCGGCTCGCATGCACCTTGCATGGAGTCTCGCGCCACGCCGCGCGGGCCGAGTCAATACGCGTCGGAGTTCGAGACGCTGACCTACTGCAAGGAAATGGACTTCGACGACATCGCCACGGTGCAGCAGTACTACGTGGATGCCGCCCTGCGCTCGCGCGATGCCGGCTTCGACATCATCTACGTATACGGCGCCCACTCCTACCTGCCGGTGCAGTTCCTGTCCCCCTATTACAACAAGCGCAAGGACAAGTACGGCGGCAGCCTCGAGAACCGGGCGCGCTTCTGGCTGGAGACTCTCGAGAAGGTGCGCCGCGCGGTCGGACATGACTCGGCCATCGCGACCCGCTTCGCCGTCGATACCCTGTATGGCGACTCGGGCGTCGAGATCGAGAACGACGGCATGAAATTCATCGCCCTCGCCGATCCGCTGGTCGATCTGTGGGACGTGGACGTGGGCGACATCGCCGAGTGGGGCGAGGACGCCGGCCCGTCGCGCTTCTACCAGCAAGGCCACCAGGTGCCCTGGACCCGCTTCGTGAAACAGGTCGCCAAGAAGCCGGTGCTCGGCGTCGGCCGGTTCACCGACCCGGAAAAAATGACCGAGATCGTGACCAAGGGAATCGCGGACATCATCGGCGCCGCGCGTCCGTCCATCTCCGACCCCTGGCTGCCGAAGAAGATCGAGGAAGGCCGCTACGACGACATCCGCGTGTGCATCGGCTGCAACGTGTGCATTTCGCGCTGGGAGATCGGCGGCCCCCCGATGATTTGCACGCAGAACGCCACTGCGGGCGAGGAGTATCGGCGCGGTTGGCATCCCGAGAAGTTCCCGAAGAAAGGTTCGGAGGATTCCGTGCTGGTGGTGGGCGCCGGGCCCTCGGGCGCGGAATGCGCGCGCGTGCTGATGGAGCGGGGCTATGCGGTCCATTTGTACGATACCGCCGCCAAGGTCGGCGGCCATTTGAATGCCGTCGCGACGCTTCCCGGCCTCGGCGAATGGGGCTATCACCGCGATTACCGGGAGCTTCAGATCGGCAAGCTGGTCAAGAAGAACAGGCAAAGCCAGGTCGCGCTCAATCAGAAGCCCATGAGCGCGGAAGGCGCCATCACCTACGGCGCGGAAAAGATCGTCATCGCCACGGGCTCCTCGTGGAACACCGACGGCACGAATTGCCTGACGCATGATCCCATCCCCGGCGCCGATGCATCGCAGCCGGATCAACTCACCCCCGAACAGGTCCTCGAGGGGAAAAAGAAGATCGGCAAGCGTGTGGTGGTGTTGAACGCAGACACCTACTTCATGGCCCCGAGTCTCGCCGAGAAGCTGGCTGTGGCCGGTCACGAGGTGACCATCGTGACGGGCGTGCATCTCGCCAACTACATGCATTTCACGCTCGAATACCCGAACATGATGCGCAGGCTCCATGAGCTTCACATCCACGAGATGCACAACGCCTTCGCCAGCAAGATCGAGAAGGGGAAGCTGCAGGTGTACGACATCTGGGGCGACGGATCCAAACGCACCTATCGCGGCGTGGGCCACATTCCGCGCGAGCCCAACAAGAGCCACCGCTGGGTGGAGTTCGACTCGCTGATTCTCGTCACGGGCCGACACTCGAACGACCTGTTGTTCCGCGAGATCAAGCAGCGCCAGGGCGACTGGGAAAAGAACGGCGTGAAGAACGTCTACCTCATCGGCGACGCGGAAGCACCGCGGTTGATCGCGGACGCGACCTTCTCCGGACACAGGCTGGCGCGGGAGATCGAGGAGCCCAACGCCCAGCTGCCGCTGCCCTACAAGCGCGAGGTCGCCGTGTGGGGCACGGCGTATGTGCCCGGCACCCGGTTCGAGCTCGAGTACAAGACCTAGGAGCCTTCGGGTCCGTGAGCCGCACTGACGCTGTCACTCGAATTTTATTCGAGGCTTTCCCGACGGCCGAAGTGCGGCTTTTCTATGCATTGGGATATACCGCCATCGGCATCTTCTGCTGGGGCGTGTATGTCCAGATCCGCAAGTACCGTCGCGGCGCCGCGCTGGCGCTCGACGGAAGCCTCTGGTCCCGGACCGCGGACATGGTGGGGAAGGTGTTGAGCCACCGCACCGTCGATCGACGCGATCAGGCGGCGGGCGGCGCGCACCGGCTCATCTTCTACGGCTTCGCGCTGCTGTTTCTCGGCACCGCGACCATCACGCTGCAATACGACATCCTCGAACCTTTGTTCGGCATCCGCTTCTGGCAGGGCAGGTTCTATCTCATCTTCTCGCTGGTGCTCGACATCGCCGGCATCGCCCTCTTGGGCGGCCTGCTCTACATGATGTATCGGCGCGGTTGGATGAAGCTGCCCAAGCTCAACTATGCGCGGCCCGACCGCGCGCTCGGCGACCCCGATTTCCTGCGTCCCGGGTACCGGCGCGAGGACTGGGCGTTTCTCTGGACGCTGGTCATCATCGGCTTCACGGGATTCCTGCTCGAAGCCGCGCGCCTGGTATGGCTCCACGCCGAGCCCGAGGTATGGGACACGCGCTGGTGGTCGCCCGTCGGCGCCATCGTCGCGCAGGCGCTCGAATCCGCCGGCCTCACGGCGCATGGCGGCGGCGTGCTGCGGCTCTCGCTCTGGTGGTTTCACGGGCTTGTGGCGCTCACCTTCATCGCCCTCATTCCGTTCACCAAGGTCAAGCACATCTTCACGTCGGCTGCTTCCCTGATGGTGCGGGATCCCAGGGCGGCGCAGCGCCTGACGCGCATACCGGCGGCCCAGGAGACGCCGGGAGTCGCCAAGATCACCGATTTCACCTGGAAGCAGCTCTTGAACCTCGACGCCTGCACCAAGTGCGGCCGCTGTCACGAAGCCTGCCCGGCCCGGGCCGTGGGCGCGCCGCTGTCGCCGCGCGACGTCATCCTGAGCTTGCGCGAGTTCGCGAATGCCGCTCTCGAGGCGGGGAGCCTTCCGCCGGCGGCCGAGCTCGACGTGCATGGCAAGTCGCCGGGCCAGGTCTCGATGGAGACCCTGTGGTCATGCCGCACGTGCATGGCCTGCGTGGAGATCTGCCCGGTGGCGGTGGAGCACATCCCCATCATCGTGCAGATGCGCCGCAAGCTGGTCGAGGACGGAGCCATGGATCCGCTGCTCACCAAGACGCTGCAGACCATCCACAAGACGGGCAACTCCTTCGGCGAATCGAAGCGCAAGCGCGGCTCCTGGGCCAAAGCGCTGCCGTTCAAGGTGAAGGACGCGCGCAAGGAGCCGGTGGACGTGCTCTGGTTCGTCGGCGACTACGCCTCGTTCGATCCGCGCAATCAGCGGGTAACGCAAATTTTTGCAACGCTGCTGCACGAGGCGGGAGTGGATTTCGGGATTCTCTACGACGGCGAATCGAACGCCGGCAACGACGTGCGGCGGGTCGGCGAGGAAGGCCTTTACGAATTGCTGGCGGAATCGAACATCGCCTCGCTCGCGGGCGCAACCTTCGAGTCCATCGTCACCACCGATCCCCACTCCTACAACACGATCCTCAACGAGTATCCCGACTTCGGCGGGAAATACCCGATCCAGCATTACACCAGCCTCTTGAAGCAGCTGTTCGCGGAGGGCAAGCTGAAGGTCACGCGGCCGCTCGCGCTCAAGACGACTTTCCACGACCCCTGCCATCTCGGACGCTTCAACAAGGGATATGAGGCGCCGCGCGATGTGTTGAAGCTTCTCGGCTGCGAGCTCACCGACATGAAGCGCTGCCGCGACAATTCGTTCTGTTGCGGCGCGGGCGGCGGCAGGATCTGGATACCCGACCCCGTGGGGTCGGAAAAGCCGGCCCAGAACCGCATGCGCGAGGCCGCTGCGATTCCGGGCCTGGAAGTCTACGTCGTGAGCTGCCCGAAGGATCTGACCATGTTCGAGGACGCACTCAAGACCACCGGCAATGAGGGGAAATTCGTGGTGAAGGAATTGATCGAGCTCGTTCGAGAGGCGGTTTCGGCCCCCGACACCCTGGCGGTGCCCGCATGAAGATCCTGATCGCCGTGAAGCAGGTCGCCGCGCTCGACGAGGACTTCGAGATCCGCGAGGACGGCCGCGACGTGGAGGAGGAATTTCTCATCCGCGACCTGAACGAATGGGACGACTACTCCTTGGAAGAGGCGGTCAAGATCAAGGAAGCCTCGAGCGAGCCGGTGGAGGTGGTGATCGTGTCCGTGGCACCCGGGGAGGCGGACGAGTCGCTGCGCAAATGCCTCGCGAAAGGGGCGGACCGCGCGATCCGCATTTGGGACGATGGCATGGAGGAGTCCGATCCCATCGCCATCGCCCGCGTCCTGGCGGCGGCGGCCAAATCAGAGGCGCCCGACATGCTGTTTGCGGGCGTGCAATCCTCCGATCACACCTTCGCCTCCACCGGCATCGCCACCGCCGCATTTCTAGGCTGGCCGCACGCGGCCGTGGTGAGCTCTCTCGACTATGCACCGGGCGCGAAGAGCGCCGTATTCCGGCGCGAGCTGGAGGGGGGACTGCTGCAGGAGGTCGAGATCCAATGCCCCGCCGTGCTCACCATCCAGCTCGGCATCAACACCCCGCGATACGCCTCGCTTCGCAGCATCAAACAGGCGGCGGCGAAGCCCATCGAGGTCAAGAGCCTCGCTGATTTGAACCTGTCCGCCGGCGATGTCGGCGCATCGGGCTCTCATTCGCGTGTCCGTCGCATGTATATTCCCGACAAGGGCCGTGCGCAGCTCATCGAGGGCGATACGGCGGCCAAGGCCCGTCGGCTTGCGGAAATCATCCGCGAATTCAAAGGAGATGCGGCGTGAGCGGCATATTGGTGATCGCGGAGCAGCGGCGCGGGGAACTGCGCCCGGTATCGCTGGAACTGATCAGCGCCGCCCAGAACCTGCGCACCGCGGGTGACACCGTCACCGTGGCGATCCTGGCCGGATCGCCCGGCCTGTTCCTCGATTCCCTGAAACTCGCCGGCGTCGACGAGATTGTCGCGATCGAGGTGGCGGCCGCTGAATTCGACCCCGATACATTCGAGAGCGCCGTCGGCGCATTGATACGGGAGCGCAAGCCCGGGGTCGTGCTGGTCGCGCACAGCGTGGACTCGTTCGGATACGCCGCCGCGCTCGCCGCGAAACTCCATCTGGGCTTCGCCACCGACGTGTTCAAGGCCGAGCGCCTCGATGGCACCCTCGTCGCCACCCGCGGCGGATACGGACAGAAGGTCAACGTGGAAGTCGATTTCCCCGGCCGCGACACGGTGTTGCTCGCGATCCGTGCCAACGTATACAAGCCGCCGGACCAGCGGGGCGATCCGCGCATCAGCGAATTCGCCGCCCCCGCGACGATGAGCCGCGCCGGCGGCCGGGATTTCATCGAGCTTTCCTCCAACGACGACGTCGACATGACGGCCGCGGAATTCATCCTGACAATCGGCCGCGGCATCGGCGAGGAAACCAACGTGGCGCAGTTCAAGGAGCTCGCGGACGCCGTCGGCGCGACGCTCGGATGCTCGCGGCCCATCGCCGATGCCGGCTGGCTCCCCAAGAGCCGCCAGGTGGGCCAGTCGGGCAAGACGGCGAGCTCGTGCAAGCTCTACATCGCCATGGGTGTGTCGGGCGCCATCCAGCATCTGGCCGGCATGAAGCACGTGTCGACCATCGTCGCCGTGAACTCGGATGCCGGGGCGTCGATCTTCAACGTCGCCAAGTACGGAGTCGTCGGAGATATCTTCGAGATTGCCGAGGAATTGCGCCGGCTTTTCTAACGTCGAGGAAATTGAATGAACGCCACCGTGGAAGCGACCGCCGATGATTCCACCGCGAAGAGCGCGGGGCTGGAGCGTGGAATCGACTGGACCGGTGCCTTTTGGGTCGCGAGCGGGGTGCCGCCCCTGGTGCTGTTCTCCATTGGCGGCGTCGCGGCGACGGTCGGCAAGCTATCCTGGGTCATCTGGATCGCCTCGATTGCGATGGGCTTCATCCAATCCTTTACCTACGCCGAGATCGCGGGGCTCTTTCCCAACAAGGCGGGCGGTACCTCGATTTACGGCGCCATCGCCTGGGTGCGATACGGCAAGCTGATCGCACCGATTTCGGTCTGGTGCAACTGGTTCGCCTGGTCGCCGGTGCAGGCGACCGGCTCCGCGCTTGCGGCGGGCTACATCCTTGCCGGCCTGTACGCGCCCGACTCGCTGATCAACACCTGGCAATGGACGCTGCTCGACCTCGGCATGATCAAGACGGGACTCACCTTGCGGATCAACGCCACTTTCATCCTAGGGGCGGTCATTCTGCTCGCCGTGAAATTCATCCAGGACGGCGGCATTTTGCGCTCCGCCAACACCACGAAGATCCTGGGCATCTCGGCGATGATCCCGCTGCTGCTGATCGGCATCGTGCCGATTCTGACCGGCGACATCGTCAAGTCGAACCTTTTCCCGCTGGCGCCCCTGGCACACGATGCGTCCGGCCTGGTCACGGTCGGCTCCTGGAACATGGCCGGCATCACCTTGTTCGCCGCAGGCATGTTCCTCGCCGCGTGGTCCACCTACGGATTCGAGACCGCGGTCTGCTACACCGGGGAATTCAAGAATCCGAAGACCGACACGTTCAAGGCGATCTTTTACTCGGGCCTGCTCTGCGTCGTGGTCTACACCCTGGTGCCGTTCGCCTTTCAGGGGTACCTGGGTCTCGGCAACCTGGTGCATCCCGCGGTGCTCGATGCGGCCGGCAAGGTCGTCACGCCCGCGGAGTACTCGGGCATGCTGGCGCCGGAAATCTACTCCGGCACGGGCGTCGCAGCGGTGATGGCGAAGATGGTGCATGCCGGCCAGCTCATCGGGGCGGTCGTCGTCATCATGCTGATTCTCGCGCTGGTGCTGTCGCTGATGACCTCCATGGCCGGCTCGTCGCGCACGCTCTACCAGGCGTCGCTCGACGGGTGGCTGCCGAAGTACCTGACCAAGGTGAACAAGCACGGGGCGCCGACCAACGCCATGCTGACCAATCTGGGTTTCAACCTCGTGCTGCTGCTCTTGTCCGACACCGTGTTCATCATCGGCGCGGCGAACATCGGCTACCTCATTTTCAATTTCCTCAATTTGAACGCCGGTTGGATCCATCGCATGGACCGCCCGCGTCAGGACAGGCCCTGGCGCGCGCCGTCATGGATCCTCGCCGCCGGCGCGTTGCTCTCGTTCGTGAACCTCGCGTTCATGGGCTTCGGCGCCGACGTCTACGGCTCCGGCACGCTCAAGACCGGGTTGATTTTCGCGGCGCTGATCGTGCCCGTGTTCATCTATCGCCACTACATCCAGGACAAGGGCGTGTTTCCGCCGGAGATGGCGCAAGACCTGGAAATGGTGGGCGGCGAGCGCATCGTGAACCGCGCCGGCCTCTGGCCCTATGCGGTGCTCGCGCTCGGGATCGCCGTGGTCGCCGTGACCCATCACCTCGCGGTGTACTAGCCTCGAGGGCCCGTCATGCTCGTAACCGGCATCAAGAGTAAACCCGTCTATGCTCCTTTGAGCGCCGATACGCGCGGACGCTACCACCTCATGCTGGGCAAGGGCCCGGGCAACGTGGCGCTGATGCGCGTGCTCAAGGAACTGCAATCGGCCGCGCCGCAGGCCCTTGGCAGGACCCGCGTGCTATTGATCGCGGAGGAACCCGCGGCGGCGGCCGACGCCGCGACCCAGGCCCAGCCCGAGAATTTCGCGGCGCTGGGGCTCGAGACGCTGCGCGTGTTTGCGGATGCCCCTTCGCTGTTGCGGGAATTTCGTTCACTCCTCGACGGCGCCCTGATGGGTACGCGCCTGTACGTGGCGGGCCCCGAGAGCTTCATCGGGCTCGCGATGAAGATCGCGCTCGAGTTCGACCTGAACAAGGACGAGGTGCGCGCCGAGGAGCTCGGCAGCCGCGCCCGGCGTGTCTATTGCATCCATTGCCGGGCGACGACGGAGGACGTGCGCACCAATGTCGCGCGCTGCGTCGACTGCGGAAGCTGGCTGCTCGTGCGCGATCACTATTCGCGGCGGCTGGCCGCCTACATGGGCGTGATGGTCGACGCGGAAGCGCCCGGCGAGCTGCCGGAGATCAAGGAAGTGTTCGTATGAGCGAGGCTCAGACCCTCGAGGTCGAGGTGACGTCGATCGAGCAGGTCACGCCGCTGATCAAGCATTTCAAGTTGCGGCCGGTGTCCGGGGACGCCATGCCCGCGTTCTCCGGAGGTTCGCACATCGTGGTGGTGATGCGCACACCCGCCCGCGTATACCGTAACCCCTATTCGCTGCTGAGTCCGCCGCACAGTCTCGACTCCTATGAGATTGGCGTGCGCCGCATGGAGGAATCGCGCGGTGGGTCGCATTTCATGCACGATCGGGTCGGCGTGGGGACGCGGCTCGAGATCGCCCACCCGGTGAATCTGTTCGCGCTCGACAAGATCGCGCGCAAGCACGTCCTCATCGCCGGCGGCATCGGCATCACACCGTTCATGGCACACCTCGAGGACTTGCACGAAGGCCGCGTGCCCTACGAGCTGCATTATTCGGTTCGTGGCCGCGAGCACGCCGCCTTCCTGCCGCGAATCCTGGAGCGCACCGGGGAACGGGTGCGCATGTATTACGACAGCGAGGGCCAGAGCATCGATTTCGACGGCCTGCTGTCGAACCAACCCCTGGGCACCCACGTCTACGTCTGCGGTCCGGCGGGCCTGATCGACAAGGTGGCGGCGACTGCCCGCGCGTGGGGCTGGCCGGACAGCCATATTCACTGGGAGCAGTTCAGCGCACCCCCGGTGGGGGACGCGTTCGAGGTGTTCCTCGCACGCTCCAAGGTGACCGTGCATGTCCCGCCGGACCAAAGTCTCCTGGAAAGCATCGAGGCGCAAGGGGTCGAGGTGCCCTACCTTTGCCGGGGCGGCGTTTGCGGATTTTGTCAGACCCGGGTGCTCGAACTGGATGGGGAGCTGATCCACAACGACCACTTCCTGTCGGACGCCGACAAGGCGAAGAGCAACACCATCATGCCGTGCGTGTCGCGGGCACGCTGCAAGAGCCTGGTGCTCGACCTGTAGCCGCCTTGAACCTCGAGGAACGCCCATGAGCGCCGTATTCAAGCCAGACGAAACATTCAGGAACGACTTCACGTTCCGCAACTCCCCCGAGGCCATCCGGCGGTTCCCGCTGCCCTTCGTGGAGGACCAGTACATGTATTCGGTCAACATCGAGCCGCACATGCCGGGAGCGAAGGGCTCGGTGGTGGAATTCGCCTTCGACGTGGACGAACACTATGTCGCCGAATGCCGCGAGCGGGCGATGGTCCTCGACGCCGAGCCGCTGCGCTACCAGGCGCTGCCGCACATGATGAGCGCGCAATGGGATTGCCTGGAGCTCATCATGGAATCGCTGGCGCGCGATTATCCCGCGCATTTTTCGCTCGCGAAGCGCGCCAATCGATGGCACTGGATCAACCAGCCGCTCGGCATAGACCAGGAATTCACCTTCGGAGACCCCGCGACGCTGCCCCGCGAGCCGCTCGATTTCATCACTCGCCAGGCGCAGGGCGACTTCGTGGTCATGGACCAGCGGGACGGGGACCTCTGGGCCGAGGCGGGCATGGTCACCACTCCGGCCGACTGGTCGCTCGACTTCGACATCGGCATGACGTTCAAGGAGTGGCACGGACCCGTTCCCTTGGCGCACGAGATCGGCGTGTTCGACAGGGCACTCAAGTATCTGTTGAATTTGCGCCTGGGCCAGCCGGTGCGGCGCCTCAACTGGACCATGACGGTCAACCCGCGTCTCGACACCTCGCCGGAGAACTACCCGAAGTGGGGACCGGACCGCGCCACCGTCACCCGGCAAAACGCCGGCGACCTCGTGCATCTGCGCGTCGAGTTGCAGGGATTGTGGCGGCTGCCGCGCAGCAATGCCGTGCTGTTCGGGATCCGCTGCTATCTCATCAGCGTGCGCGAGCTCGCGACCATCCCCAAGTGGGCGCGGCGGGTGCATAGGGCGCTCAAAGGCCTGCACCCCGCCCTCGTCGACTACAAGGGGCTCACCCGCTATCGCGACACGGTGGTCGAATGGCTGGCGCCCTTCGACGACGGCTCGCCCACCACACCCGGAGCAGCACCGGACTGACGCGCTTCATCGAGCGCGGACCCATTTTCAACGAAGATCGGAGATAGTTTCATGGCACTCAGTTGGCGTCACTCGGTATTGGCGGATCGGCACCGCGCCTTGGGCTCGAAGCTCGAGGATTGGAACGGCATGGGCACGGCCTGGACGTACTCCAAGGATGTCGCCCAGGATCACGTCGCGATCCGCACCAAGGCGGCGCTCATGGACGTCTCCGGACTGAAGAAGTTGTATCTCGTCGGTCCACACGCCTCGGCCATATTGAACTATGCGACGACGCGCGATGTGACCAAGATCTACCCGGGCAAGTCCGCCTACGCCTGCATGCTCAACGAAGCCGGGCACTTCGTCGAGGACTGCATTCTGTACCGGTTGGCGCCGAATGCCTGGATGGTGGTCCACGGAAGCGGCGCGGGCCATGAGACCCTGACGGGCTACGTAGTCGGCCGAAACGCGGCGATGATCGTCGATGACGACCTACACGATCTGTCGCTCCAGGGGCCCCTTGCCGTCGACTTCCTCGCGAAGCACGTCCCGGGAATCCGGAGCCTCAACTATTTTCACCACCGGCCGGCGACTCTGTTCGGAAAGCCGGTGACGATCTCCCGCACCGGCTACACCGGGGAGCGCGGCTATGAGATTTTCTGCAAGGGCGAGGATGCCGGGCTCATCTGGGACACGATCCTGAGCGAAGGCAAGCCCATGGGCATCATCCCGGCCTGCTTCACGACGCTCGACTGGGTGCGCGTCGAGAGCTACCTGCTGTTCTATCCCTATGACATGTCGCAGATGTACCCGTTCGAGCACGACGCGCCGGGCGACAGCTTGTGGGAGCTCGGCCTCGACTTCACCGTGAGCCCCGGCAAGAACGATTTTCGCGGCGCGGACGCGCACGCCCGCCTCAAGGGCAGGGAGCGCTTCAAGATTTTCGGGCTGCTCCTGGACGGCAAGGTCCCCGCAGATATGGGCGATGCGGTGTATCAGGGCGACAAGCAGGTCGGCGTGATCACCTGCGCGATGGTGTCGAGCCTGACCGGAAAATCGATGGCCATCGCGCGACTCGACGTGCCGGTCGCGGTCCACGGCACCAAGCTCGAGGTTCGCGGCAAGAACGTCAAGGGCCCGGCGATCGCGCACACGCTGCCGTTCGACGATCCGGACAAGAAAAAGCGCACCGCAGTGGGTTGAGCCCGTAAAACCCCGGGCGTGATGGTCAAGTCGTAGACCGGCAGGCGGCGCGGGCGCGCGCCGCGCGCACCGCGAGACCCACGAGCATCAAGAGCGGCGCCCCGCTCAGGATCGCCAGGAGGCCCGCTTGCGGCCAGTGGTCCATCGCGAAGCCGCCGAGGCTCGGGCCGATCACTCCGCCCGCGCAATACACCATCACGAACACGGTGTTCGCCGCGGCCAGCTCAGCCGCCGGAAATTGCTCACCCAATAGCGCGATCCCCTGGCTGTAGAACGCGTACAGCGTTCCACCCCAGAGAAACAGCAGAAGGCCGAGCCAGACCGGCGTGTCCAGGCAAACCGGCAGGAGCAGCGGACCGAGCGCGCTCGCGACCGCGCACCCTGCGAGGAGCGTGCGCCGCCCGAAGCGGTCCGCGAGCAGCCCGATGGGCATTTGCAGCACGACGTTGCCGGCCATGAACACGGTCACCAGAAACAGCGCCGCGCGCTCCTGCATGCCGGCATGCAATCCGTACAGGGGCAAGAGCGCCAGATCCGCCGATTCGACCAATCCCGCAACCACGGCCGCCAGCATCACGATGGGCGCGATGCGCACCGCGCGGACGAGGTCGACGAGCGGCGCGCGGGCGCCGGCATCCGTCGCGGGACCCTTCAACATCAGAACCGGCACCAACGTGGCCATCAGGCAGACCGCGCCGACCACGAAGGGCAGCCAGCCCTCCGTCCCCGTGAACTCGAGCAGGACCGGGCCGCCGATGATGCCGACCGAGAAAACCGTGCCGTAGATGCCCATGACGGTGCCGCGCTCCGCATCGCCGCTCACCGTGTTCAGCCAGATCTCGCTCCCGATCCAGCTCAATCCGAGCACGCAACCCGTGACGAATCTGAAGCACATCCACGGGCCGGCGCCCGAAGCCGCCGGCATGAACGCCAGCACCAGGGCGCCGGTCGAGATGCCGATGACCACGCTGCGCTTGAGTCCCAGGTGCCCGATGAGGCGCGGATAGAGCGGCCCGCACAGGATGACCGCGACCAGACTTGCGGCGGTGACGGCGCCGATCGCGAGGGCCGAGCTGCCCGTGCGGCTCAAGGCGATGGCGATCAGGGGCGGCTGGAAGCCGAAGATCAATCCCACTCCGAGGCTCGAGGACAGAATTGCCGCGAGCGTCAGGCGGCGGGAAGCACCGCTCAACTGCCCGCTTCCGGAGCGCGAGGCGGGCGCGCCGCCCCGCCGCCGGGCAACGGCATCGCGGAAAATCGCCGGGTCGGGCCGGGAATCGCTCCAACCCGCGGTCGGCATAATCCATGCATCGTCAATCCTTAAGTTCGTCGAGGGTTCTTAGCACGCAACAAACTTGCGTGCTAGTAAACCCTATGCTACTTATCGACCAAGCGGATCATAAGCGATCCCTCGGCGATACGGCGGCGGTGTGCGAAGGGCTTGCAATTGGGGGATGGGCAGCGCGCCGAGGCGTCGGGCGGCCTTTTTCATTCAGGGAGAATCGGGTAATGAAAATAAAATGCGTCGCGCAAGCGGCCTTGTCTTCTCGTGTGGTTTCGCTGATCGCCATTCTGAGTGTCGGATGGATGGGCGGCCCGGCCGTCGCCGATCCCGCCGCGGCCGGCCCGTCCGCTTCGCCCGCCGGCGAATCCGCGCCTGCGCGGGGCAATGATCTGGAGGAGATCATCGTCACCGCCGAGAAGCGCGAGTCCACCGTGCAGGCCACGCCGATCAGCATGACGGCCCTGAGCGGAGCCGACCTCGCCGAGCAGAACATCGCGTCGGTCCAGGACCTGGTCGGCGCCATCCCCGGGATCTCGCTCCGCACGGCCGGCCCGGGCCAGACCGAGTACGAAATGCGCGGCTTGGGTTCCTCCGGCGGTTCCGTGGCAACCGTGGGCTTCTACATCGACGAGACACCCTTGTCGGCGTCCGCAGTGGCGCTCAATGGCCGCACGGTCATCGACGCCGACCTCTACGATCTGAATCACACCGAGATTTTGCGCGGACCGCAGGGCACCTTATACGGCGCGGGATCCATGGGCGGCACCATCAAGCTGGTGACCAATCAGCCGAAGCTCAACACCTACGAAGGCTCGGCGGCGGTCGATGCCTCCCAAACCACCGGCGGCAGCACGAATGGCCGCGGCAGCTTGATGCTGAATCTTCCAATCGGCAGCATTGCCGCGTTTCGCTTCGTGACGACGGACAAGTACATCAGCGGCTGGATCGACCGAAAGGTGATCGCACCCGGTCAATTCCCGTATCCGACGAACTTCGGGAATTGCGGAGTTTATTACTGTACGCGCGGCGCCGTTCAGGATGCGCCGGTCGCGGATGACATCAAGGGCTCCAATCTCGAGCGCTTCATCTCCTCGCGAGCCTCCCTCCTGGTGCAGCCGTCCGATGCCCTGTCCATCACCGGCGGCTTCATGTATCAGCGCATCGATGCCGAAGGCTACGCCAACTATCAATCGCCCCCCGGGAATGACGCGATCTACCAGCCGTACGACATCAAAGAGCCCTACTACGACTCATTTCACATGTGGAGTCTGAAGGTCAGCTACGACATGTCCTTCGCCAATTTCACGTCCGCATCATCGTATTGGAAGCGCGACGTGTACCAATCGACGGATTCGACCGAAGCCTTGCAGAACATATTCAACTACACCCAGTTCGTCCCGAACCTCTACTCGGAGAACGACACGACGTGGCAGATCGCGCAGGAGCTTCGCCTGACCTCGCGGGGAGACAGCGATTTCCAGTGGGTGGGCGGCCTGTACTATTCGAACTTGCACTCGGGGTACATCACCAAGAATCAGACCGTGGGGTTCGTCACCACGCCCGTATGTCCGGCCGGCGGCCCCCTGGGCGGCCATTGCCCGACCGCCGATCAGTTCTACTACGCGCCGCCCGTGACGGGACCGAATCCCGAGGGCATCATGTTCAATGACAACAACCCGAACATCCTCAATCAGAAAGCAGTATTCGGCGAGGCGAGCTACAAGTTCACTCCCACCCTCAAGCTCACGGCAGGTCTGCGCTTCTATAAATTCGACATTAGCAACCAGGCCAATCAGCGCGGCCTTGGCACGGCCTCGGGAGATGCCACCCCGACCATCGACAGCGCATCGGGAACCAACACGAGTTTATTGCCCAAGCTCAATTTGTCGTACGAGCCGACGTCGGATCTCACGGTATACAGTACGCTCGCCAAAGGGTCCCGACCGGGCGGTGTGAACCTGCCGATCCCGCTGGTGCCGTTCAGCCAGGGGGCCTTCTACTATTGCGGCCAGGGCACCGGACCGAGCTACCTCACCAGTCAGCCGGCTTACTATGCGCCGGACGACATCTGGAGTCTCGAATTCGGCGAGAAAGCCAAGCTCGACGATCGGCGTTTCACGATCAACGCGGACATCTTTTACGTCAAGTGGCACAACATCCAGCAGCTGATCGTGCTCTCCTGCGGTTATCCCTATAACACGAACGTGGGCGACGCCAAAAGTTACGGGCCGGAGCTCGAAATGGCGGCTAAGCTGACCGATGCGCTCACCCTGGACCTCTCTGCAGCGTATACCCAGGCTTACATCAGCGCCCCGAAGGACACGCCCGGACTGCCGGTCACGTCCGGCACACGCATCAACAATATTCCGAAATACACCGCCAACCTTGCCCTGAGCTACGAATCGATGGTGACTGCGGACTACAAATTTACGGCGCGGCTCGCAGAGGCCTATGTCGGTCCGGTCACGGATACCGCCTATTACAGCGAGATCTTGCCGTCTTACGGATTGATGGACTTCAGAATGGGCTTTGGCAAGGAACCCTGGGTCCTGTCCGTGTTCGGCACCAACCTGACCAACAAGCACGCCGCGCTCACCATCGACAACACGGTGTTCGCGTGGCAGCAGCCGACGATCACCCGGGTCTCGACCAACCAGCCGCGCACCATCGGGCTTGGGTTCGAAACGAAATTCTGACGCCGTATCGAGTCGTCGTGCGAAACGCAATCGGGGGGCGCAAGTCCCCCGATTTTCGTAATATGGGCTCCCTGCGGGGCGCCCGGCGCCTCGGAACGGCGTAGGGAGAGGTCAGTGACCGACAAATCCGTCAAGGCGATCGACCACGACGCCGAGCAGCTTCGCGCGTTGGGCTACGAATCGCATTTCGACCGCACCATGTCGAAATGGGAGAATTTCTCGCTGGGATTCACCTACCTGTCGCCGGTGGTGGGTGTTTACAGCCTGTTCGCCTTCGCACTGGCGGCGGGCGGGCCACCGATGTTCTGGTGGTATCTGCTCGTCGGTGTCGGCCAGATGTTCGTCTGTCTCGTATTCTGCGAGGTCGTCTCTCAATTTCCGATCTCCGGCGGCCTGTATCCCTGGGCGCGGCGCCTGGTGGGCAAGCGCTGGGCCTGGATGGCCGGCTGGATCTATGGCTGGGCACTCCTCGTCTCGATCGCCGCCGTCGCGACCGGCGGTGCGCCGTTCGTCGCACAGCTCCTCGGCTTCCCGGTCACCCCAACGAACACCACGGCCATGGCGCTGGCGATGATCGTGTTTGCGACGGCCTGCAACGTGAGCGGCACCCGGCTGCTCGCGCGCGTGGCGATGTTCGGCTTCATATGCGAGCTCATCGGCGCCATTGTGGTGGGCGGCTATCTGCTGCTGTTTGCGCGCCATCAAGCGTTCAGCGTGCTCTTCGACACCTTCTCGATTCGCAGCAGCAGCGGCAGCTACCTGCCGGCGTTTCTGGCCTCGGCTCTCGCCGCCATGTTCTGCTACTACGGCTTCGAGGCCTGCGGCGACGTTGCGGAGGAGACCCCCAATGCCAGCCGCATGATCCCCAAGGCCATGCGCATGACCATCTATGTCGGCGGCGCGGCCGCGATGCTCGTGTGCGTCGCGCTGATTCTCGCGGTGCCCGACATGAACGCCATTCTATCCGGGAAGGACACCGATCCCGTGGCGACGATTCTGCGCTCTGCCATGGGCGAGGTCGGATTTCGCGCCGTGCTCGCCGTGGTTCTCGTGTCGTTCATCTCGTGCTGCTTGAGCATGCAGGCTGCCGCGAGCCGCCTCTTGTTCGCCTATGCGCGCGACGAGATGATCGTCGGCAGCAAGCTGTTGAGCCGCATCTCGCCGCACACGCACGTACCCGTGGCCTCATTGGCAATTGCAGGCCTGGTTCCGTCGCTCATCGCGCTCGGCGGCTTGTGGCTGCAAAATGCCGTCGCGACCATCATCAGCTTCGCCTCGGTCGGGATCTACATGGCGTTTCAGATGCTGGTGCTCGGGGCGTTGATCGCGAGGTCGAAGGGTTGGACACCCACCGGTCCCTTCACGCTCGGCCGTTGGGGTTTGCCGGTGAATCTCGTCGGGTTCGCCTACGGGATCAGCGCGATTTTCGACATGATGTGGCCGCGCGCCCCGCAGGATCCCTGGTACAGCAACTACGGCATGATCGTGACGGCGGTCGGAGTCATCGTGCTTGGGACCGTGTACATGCTCACCGCAAAGCCCTATGAGCGGGGCAATGCGCCGGCGGGGGATGCGCATCGACCGCGGGTGGGGACCGGCGCCGGCGTCGTTGCCCCTCTTGACGCCTAGGTAGAGCCGTCCCGGCGGCTGACCGTCCAGGGCGGTTCGGGGCGGATTGTGCTGGCTCTCACCCCGCCTATCCGCTACCGTGGGGCGCGCGAACGGCGACGCATAAGACCTACTGAAGACACTGAAAAGGTACTAGCGATGGTGCAGGTAAACACAACCACGGCGGATCCTGCCACGGCAATCCCCTCGGCCCCGGC
>Ga0182013_10003651_pt1 | contig 19022 bp, 10 predicted proteins | sample 612S2MmetaG_FD_120487 | JGI IMG/M metagenome (GOLD analysis project Ga0182013, IMG submission 120487) | Permafrost microbial communities from Stordalen Mire, Sweden - 612S2M metaG | ecosystem: Environmental > Terrestrial > Soil > Wetlands > Permafrost | place: Sweden: Stordalen | collected... | reverse complement strand
GGCAATCCGCCTGTGTGGCTTTCCACTGGGCTGCGCCAGATTGACATGGGGCTCAAGCGCTTCGAGACCGTGCGGCAAGGCAAAAATGGCGCAGCAGTGGCGCGCGAACTTGCGCCGATTTATCGCCAAACTCTGGAACTGCGCAAGCGGACCGCAGTGAGCAGCCTGGACGCGGAAGCCAAGGCCAGTCTGCTGTTTGAACTCGACGCGAAGATTGACGAGTTTCAATCAGCGCTCAGGGAATTGCTCGGACTTGATCTTGTCGCGTTCACGACGAAGGCCGACAGTGCGCAGAGCGGCGGCTCATTCCGCGGCGGTTCGGCTGACGAGATGGCGCGCAGCGTGACTCCGGGCGAGGAGTTCAAGGTTCACATCCACGCCGCGCAGGCCACAGCCGAGACAACGCTTAATCGCGTGTGGCTGGAGAGCGCGAGCGGCGACCCATGGAAGACGGATGTTGTGATCGGTGACTTCGGGCCGGAATCCTCGGTGGCCGATTCTATTTTTCGCGTGCGCGCCGCGGAAAATGCGGAGCCTACTCAGCCTTACTTTACGCGGCCCTCAATCGAACAACCTTATTACGATGTATCGAGGCCGGAGTGGCGCTTGCGCTCGTTTGCGCCTTATCCGCTGGCGGCGTGGGCGGAGTTCACATTCGACGGCTTGCCGATTCATTTGGGCGAGACGGTACAGACGCTGCAACGCGTTCAGGGTCGGGGTGGATTCTACGAGCCGCTGGTAGTGACGCCATTGCTCGGTGTGCGCATGGAACCGGAGGGGCGCATTCTGCCCCTCGACGGAACAGCACTGCCGGTGCGTGTCACGGTGCACTCGCAAGCCGCGGCTGACGGGACGATTTCGCTGGAGTTGCCCGCCGGATGGCGCGCGGAACCGGCAGAGGCGAGCTTTCATCTGGCGGCCGCCGGCGACACCGAGCCAATTTTGTTTTCTGTTACTCCCGCAGCAACGCAAGAAGCGGCGTACACCATTCAGGCCGTGGCGCGCTGGGATGATCACAGCTACCGCACCGGCTGGCAGAGCCTGGGCTATGCCGGGTTGCGGCCCTATAACCAGTACAAGCCCGCTCTGCTTAAGACACGCAAGGTGGATGTGAAGCTGGCGCAGGGGTTGCGCATCGGCTACGTGATGGGGACGGGGGATTTGGTTCCCGAGGCGATCGAAGGAATGGGAGTTGTGCCGCATTTGATCACTGCTTCCGAGCTGACTTCGAGCGATCTTTCGGCGTGGAACGTGATTGTCATCGGAATTCGCGCTTACTCCGCGCGCCCTGAACTAACTGCGGCCCAATCGAGGCTGGCTGAGTTTGTTCGCCGGGGTGGAACGCTGATTGTCCAATACCAGAGCGGTAACTTCCCTGCTCCGTTTCCGCTGTCGATGGGACGCATGCCGGAGCGCGTGATGGACGAGCGAGCGAATGTGAAGCTGCTGAACCCGGCCGATCCGCTGCTGAAGTGGCCCAACGCAATTACGGATGCGGATTTTGGCGGGTGGGTTGAAGAGCGCGGCCACTCTTTTCTGGATAGCTGGGATAAGAGTTACTCGGCGCTGACTGAGACCGCCGACCCCGGCCAGGACCCACAGCGTGGTGGCTTGCTGGTGGCGCATCCCGGCAAAGGGACTTATATCTATGTCGCGTATGCGCTCTATCGCCAGCTTCCCGAGTTAGTGCCGGGAGCTTACCGGCTGCTGGCCAACATTTTGAGCGCGGGCCAAGAAGATGCAGCGCAGAGAAACCAAACTCAAACGCCGCATCAGTAGTTGCACTGCCGGCCCTACGCGAAGCTTACCTGGTTGCCTCCGTCGCCAGCCGTTCCGCCCTGGCCACAGCGTCGAGCCGGTGCTGCTTTTGGGCTTCCATGTCTACCTTTGCCGGAAACCAGTCGCGGGCCAGCGTCTTGTTGACGTACTCTTCTATGCGCGGAGCGAAGGAGGCGGCGATGGCTACGACAGCTGCCTGGGCTTCGGGCGTCACTTTGTGAAAGTGCGCGATCTCCTCTTGCGCGCCTTCGGGATGGTAACTCATGCGGTCACCGGATTGCATTGCATCAACCAGTACATCCGGCGCATCGGAGACCGGTGAGGTTCCACGCATGGAGTCGTAAGCGCCGCGCAGGCGCGTCATGGCGCCGGCAAAGCCGTCCAACTCGGAGCGACGCGCGGTAAGGCCGTCGGCGCGGCGGACTTCTATGGTCACCTTGCTCGCCACGCTGAAGCTCGGGACGGGAATCACTGTGGTCAGCGTGTTGCCCTCGAATGACCATCCGCTCTTGCCCAATGCTCCCGCCTGCTTTACCGCAACGCCATTGACCGTAACTGAATCAGGCGGCCAGTCAGCGGGCAAGCGCAGCTCGTAGTCGCGCTTCTCAAACATTCCCGGATAACGGCCCTCGACGGGGCCGACTTCTACACGTAGCGCATCGCCGGTTTGCGATGCCTCGATGGGCGTGCGCGCAAAGACGTCTCGCTGGTACTGGACCGCAACGCCTGAATCCTCATAGACCGAGTAGTCAGAGGCTTGTCCGGACGCGAGCGGCCAGACGTTCACAATCAACGGGTCCACTGGTTTTTCGCCCGTGTAGCGCATGGGCGGCTGCATGGGCACAATCGCCCCGGCGCGCACGTATACAGGTGTCTGCTCGATGGAGAAGCTGCGCTCGATGGCGGCTGGCCCTGTGAAGTGCTTGCCCGTGGGCCACTCGATCCACTCGCCTGTGGGCAGCCAGACTTTTTCTGTGGCCAGGCCGCTGACCTTTTCGGCTGGCGCGGTTACTGGGGCTACCAACATGTTGTCGCCGAACAGATATTCGCCTTTGCTATCGTACGCGCCAGCCTCTTCGGGCGAGTCGTAATAGAGTGGACGAAGGAACGCCACGCCGGTGTCGTAGGTGCGCCGCGCCTCGGTATAAAGGTATGGCTCAAGCGCATAGCGAAGCCGGAAGGTGGAGCGCAGAATGGACGAATACGGCTCAGGATAAGCCCAGATGCGCCGCTCGCTCTCAGGATTCTTGGTGGTGTGAGTGCGCAGAATGGGGCTGAAAGCGCCAAACTGCACCCAGCGTGTGAAGAGTTCCGGATCGACGGCTCCGGGCATGTGGCCGCCGATGTCGTGGCTCCAGTACGCGTAACCGACGTTAGCCGCCGTGGCCGTGAACCACGGTTGAAAGGCCAGCGAATCCCACACCGAGACGGAGTCACCGGAGAATCCAATCTGGTAACGGTGATTGCCCAATCCGCCCCAGCGATGGAAGAGCAGCGGCCGCTTGCCCTCGCGCTGCTGATCGGTAAAGTGCACGTAGTTCAGCCACCATGTGGGGGTTACACCGGCCATTCTAGTGGTGGGCTCCTGCTGCCAGTCAAGCCACCAGAAGTCGATGCCCTGCTTTTCCAGCGGGTGGAGAACCAGGTTCATGTAATTGGTGGCGAATTTCTTGTCGGTAATATCGAAAGGCACATATTGTTTCGTCGCCGGATCGATGCCCATGGCGGTGGCCATCGCGGGATACGCCTGCTCCCACGGCTGAATGCCCGAGGCCGGGTGCAGGTTCAAGGTCGTCTTCAGACCGTCGGCATGCATCCGGGTCAGGAACTCCTGCGGGTCAGGAAAAAGCAGATTGTCCCAGGTGTAGCCGCCCCAGCCGAGCCGCTCGCCGGACTGATCCACTTCGCCCTCGGCCTTGAGCCGCTCGCCGCTGATGTGCCAGCCCATATCGATGACCAGCGCGTCCAGCGGCGTATCGTTTTCGTGGAAGTCGCGCACCAACTCGTCGAGTTCCTGGTCGCTGTAGTCCCAGTAGCGCGACCACCACGCCCCGAAGGCAAACCGCGGCGGCAGCGGAATGCGCCCGGCGACACGCACATAGTCGCCCAGCGCCTTGCGGTAGTCGTGACCGTAGCCGAAGAAGTACCAGTCCTGCCGTTCACCGTCCGGCCGTTCGATGACCCACGGCCAGGGGCTCTTTTCTCCTTGTTTGAAGCTGAAATCCGCTGAATCGAAGAGTGGCCTTGTTGAGTCATCCACCACAGCCCATCCGGAACGAGAGACAAGACCCGGCTCAATTGGCTCCTGGGTCTTCGAGCCGAGCGCACGGTCAAGCGTACGCGTGGTCCCTTGCAGGTTTTCGGGGTCGTCCATGCCCGGATGCCACACCACCGGCTTGCCATCGACCATAAGATCGATTTCAAGATTTTTCGGCGTAAACCGGCTATCGGCCCCCGGCGTGTCAATCGGCGTATAGATCAGCGTCAGCGCGCTGGTCTTGATGGTCAGACGCTGCCTGGGGCCGGTCGCCGCATTGAGAGCCTCGAAATTCGGCACGGGCAGCCGCCGGTTGAGAAAGACAAACGAGGCGTGGTCTTCAAACTTGCCGTCCGCCGCCCATTCCATGCGAATCAGCTCCGGCGTAAGCACGGTAAAGCGCGCATTGCCTTCCGTAACCACAGCATTTGGATCGGCTACTGGGCTATCGGCTTCATTGACCGCTTTCGTATGAGCCGCCGGGCTCGAAACGGCTTTCGCAGCGACAGGCTTCGCGGTCTGCGCCGCCAATCCAATACTCATTCCGGTGGCGCTTACGCTAATTGCAAGACCAACTGCGGCAAGTTTCAGCACAGAAATATGCATACGCCCTCCAGGTTTTGTATCCACCGAAAAGGGTAACACCTTGCGGCGTCTGCGTCCTTCCGCAAAGGCAAGCGGATGGTGGGTCAGTTTGGATGGCGATCGAAGCGAATGCAAAGCTGTGCATCTTTAGCGTTATTGTGCGAATGTCGATGCGCCGATTTACCCGGTTGACCAGCGCCTTTTCAAGAAGGGTTGAAAACAACGCAGCTGCGAATTCGCAATATTTTATGTACTATGAATTACTGCCGGGTACGTCAAATGGTCTGGGCAACCGCGCAGTGGAAGCAGGAAGTTCCACTCATATCTGGTCCATGGAAGAACTTGTAAATCTGATGAAGGGGTTACAGCAGACTGCATAAGCGCCTGTGATTGCTGCCAAAGAGGAGAATGCCATGGCGAAAGTTCCCCTGTTTTACTCGGTGAATGAGGGCCTGAAACCAGCGCACCTGCGTGTTTATCACAACGACAACACCTGCCCTTCCGGAAGCGGTATTCCCCCGAACGAAAGACGCCTGGGAACAGGCGGCTACAGGCTTTGCGAAGATTGCCAACGGCGTTAGAGCCTGTTATTAACTTTCCCGCGGCCGGCGCTGGGCGCCAATTCTTCTCAGTTCGAGGAACGAGGAGCGACGAATATGGAGTATCTTCGAGCGACGAGTGACGAAGAAATGGGGAAAATTGGCCCCAGCCCTCCGGGTTGCGGCGCAAATCGGTCCATACTTCGTTGTCGTCCTTGACTGTGGGGCCTGCCACAGCCGTCGGACTCCGCCTCGTCTGGATCGATTTTCACTCGCAACGCCAGCCACGCGAAAGTTAATAACAGGCTCTAGAGCCGGAACGTCATCTCCCACCAGGGCCCGTGAATTAATCCGTCAACAATCCCCCATGATCTGCGAAGCCTGAAGACGGGGAGTCCGTGGTCCAGCGCGACTGAGAGCGCCCTCAGTCCTTCACCCGCCGACCCTTCAAAGCGAACCGTAGGTTCAGGGAAACTGTGTCCTTCCCCTCCCTCGCAGGATTCAAAGGTTTCCACTCCATTTGTTGCCAATGTATGGACGATCTCGAGAATACCCGCGTCGAGTGGTGGATCAAAGATCAGTTCTCTAGCACTTTGTATGCTTTCCGGGTCCGGGCGCAGCGGGGTCTTACTCGGTTGGCTAGACATGATCACTTCCTGGTTATGATATCGGCACTGGTGGGTGAATCTTCTATGCTCGACGGTTAATTGATGCCAGACGGGCCGCGGAGCATAGGTCGGGCGGCACTTTCCAATTGTTGATTCGAAAGCGGTTCACTCGCAAATCGCCCTCTGGAATTTCAAACTGACCCACCACTGGCAAATGAAAATCCGGGAGGCAGGCTCGCGGAGGTGGGCAGCGATTTTCAAGAGTTGTACAAAATTGAACAGACTGGTTTTTTCGTTGGAGTTTAAGCTCGTTGGGTGCGGTCGTCTATGTGCTGGCCCATAGGGGATGAAATGGCGGACTGTCCACCTTTCCGCACAAAAGGCACAATGGTTTATTCACCTCGCCGGTTCCCGCGCGCTTCGCGCGAAGGACACGCTGGTTGAGTTTGTTATTGAACATCAAAGCCCTCCCCGTAAGGAGATAGTTAGGCCCACCCTGCAACCCCGCTGCTCATTTTGAGTCGCGGGGTTTGCAGTTTGGGATTGATCCCAGCACGGTAATTTACACACGAATAGAATTGACTGACGGTCGGTCAATTGATATGATGAGGTATGATCCGAACCGTAAAAGCACCTGAGGAACGGCGTGAAGACATTCTGGCGGTGGCTGCAGACCTCTTTATGCGCAATGGCTACGAAGCCACTTCGGTCGATCAAATTGTGCGGTCAGCCGCGATTGCCAAGGGCACTTTCTACTACTACTTTTCTTCGAAAAAGGCGGCGCTTGAAGCCATCGCGCGCAAAGTAGTGCAACGCATGGTGCAGGTATCACAGGCAATTGAGCAACAGGCTGGACTCGGGGCCATCGAAAAACTCTGCGCCATATTTGCTGCGCAGAGCCGGGTCGAGCAGCAGGAACAGGCGCTTGTCGACGATTTGCACCGCCCGGAAAACCGCGAGTTACATGACCAGATCAATATGGAAACGATCAAAGCAATCGGGCCGATTTTGGCGAATGTGATCCAGCAAGGCTGCCAGGAAGGAGTTTTTGACGTTCCCGATCCATTGTCCACGGTGCAATTCCTTCTGGCGGGCTCGCAGATGATCTTCGACCGCGGTGCCTTTGATTGGACGCCCGAGGAACTGATTGCCCGGCACGAAGCCATGATCCTGCTGATTGAACGGGGGCTTGGAGCAGCACCGGGATCCATCTCGCTGATCGAGCAGGCATTGAAACAGGAAATCCAAAGGAGTATTTGACGAGCACAACAGTTAGCGAAACGATGACGAGGCATGGCGCCCCTGATCGCATGCCATTTGAAAATCCGAAAGTTGTCTCGGCCTACCGGCATGTAGGTATTTTCTATCTGGGAGCCACGGTGATCCCGTGGGCCTTATGGCTCTTGGCAGGCTGGAACAGCTATCGCCCGCCCGCGCAAGCCTGGGCACCCTGGCTTCTGGTGGTGCTGGGCATGACCGGGCTCGCTGCACCGATGTTACTGGCAAGCGTATTGGTCTGGCGGGAACCAGTTCTGCGCCGCGATGTGTGGGGAAGGCTATTTCGCTGGCCGCAAGGAAGTGGAAAATATGTGGTGCTGGCATTTGTACTGATGCCCGTAAGCATTCTGTTTGCGCAGGCGTTGTCGTTGATGATAGGCCATAGCACTTCGCAGTTCCGCTTTGCTGAACATTTGTCTTTTAGCGCAGGGATTTTGCCAGCTTGGGTGATTTTACTGTTGGCGCCCATACTGGAAGAATTGGCATGGCACTCATATGGCACCGATGCGCTGCTGAGGCGCTGGCCGGTGTTCACCGCGTCCATCGGTTTTGCGGCCTACTGGGTTGTGTGGCACATACCGCTATCGTCCATCAAGGGCTACTACCACAGCAACGTACACAGGAGCGGCTGGATTTACAGCTTGAACTTAGCGCTTAGCATCTTTCCCTTCGTTCTGCTGATGAACTGGCTTTATCTGCGAACTGGGCGCAATGTTTGCGTGGCAGTGGTATTTCACACGACGGCCGTAGTGTTCAACGAGATTTTTCAAACACACCCTGATAGCAAGGTCATTCAGACAGGCTTGTTGACGCTGCTAACCTGCGTTGTGTTGTGGCGCGAGCGCACTCTGTTCTTTCGCAAGCCCGCAACCCAGGCTTCTTGAATCAACGTCTAAGTTTAGTCGTGGAGAACCACGTTCAGCAGTGATTTGTGTACTTTGATGACGCCGTTATATTCGATAAATCCCAGTTTGCGAAAGCGATTCATGAAGAAGCTCACGCGAGACCGGGTTGTGCCGATCATCTCTGCCAACATCTCCTGTGAAATCTTGGGAAGCGCAGACTCCTGTTCGCCCGGCTGTCCGAAATCCGCCATCAGCAGCAGGATGCGCGCCAGCCGTTTCTCGCTGGAATTGAAAAGCTGATCGACCAGGTCAGCCTGGGTTTTCATGCTGCGTTCCAACAGGAACTTCAGGAACAGATCGGAGAAGAGGTGCTCCTCGTGCATGGCGCGGATCATCTCCGCGCGTTCAATCCTGAGCGCCACACACGGGCTGATAGCTATCGCCGTCGCCATGCGCAACCCCGGGGTTCCAGCCAGCGATTCTTCGCCCACAAAGTTGCCCGCCAAAAGCAACGCGATGGTCGCCTCTTTGCCAGATTTTGAGATTACTGTGAGTTTTGCTCGACCGCTCTGAATGTAGAAAATGCTATCGGCTGGATCGCCCTGAGAGAAGAATGGCTCCTTGGACTTTAAATGCACAATCTTCCGCCCCACCCCAGCCTGCGCCAGGAAGACCGTCGGATCAAATCGGACATGATTCGAATCCGCCATTCTGCTTTTGTGCCCCTTTCCACTGTTGGGCCAGGAGGCTTGCCGTGGATTATCCGAAGCGGACCGCCTTCCTATCCCCAGGGACGAGCAATTTTGCACATATACTACTCTCTCATCTGCCATGAAGGACAGATTAGTCTGCCCACTAGTGCTCAAGGATTCTTTATTCGTTTTCAAAAAAGCAAAAATGATTCCGGCCTTATGAAAATCAAAGGCCGGCATGATTTCACCGCATGCTTCCCTCGTATTGGGAATACCCCAAGTGGTTGCGCAAATGCAACAATAGAGGGAGCGCCCGGCTGGCATTTCCCATCCATCCGGCGCGGGGGAACCTTTGGCCAAGCTGCGAGTCCTGTCGACTCATCTGTTCATGAGCGAGCGCCTGCGCTCGGGCTTGCTGGAGATTGCTGTCCAGTCGGGAGCGCAGGCGGTCGAAATCTTCGCATCGCGTCAGCACTTTGACTACACCAGCCGCGAGCATGTGGCTGACCTTGCAGCGTGGTTCCGTTCCAATCCGCTTGAAGTCTGGTCGATGCACGCGCCGCTCCATTCCGACCGCGAGATGGGCCGCTCCGGCACTCCGGCTTTGAGCCTGTTGCATCCGGAAAAAGCGCGACGCATCGCAGCGATGGACGAGATCAAACGCGCAGTTGAGACGGCCGATTCCATCCCCTTCCGCAACCTCGTTGTGCATTTGGGCGAGCGGGACGACGAGTGGTCACCGCGCTCCATCGAGTACGCGCTCACGGCGCTCGAACACCTTGGCGCTTTTGCCCGTCCGCTGGGTGTTCGCCCGCTGGTGGAGAACCTGACGGGCGATCCCACAACGCCCGAGCACCTGATGGAGATTCTTAAAATCGGCCACTTCGATTCAACCGGTGTCTGCCTCGACCTGGGTCACGCCAACATAACGGTTGGTGTGCAACAAGCCATCGCCACGCTCGCGGACCGCATTGTGCAGGTTCATGTGCACGACAACCACGGTCAGAAAGACGAGCATCTCTGGCCCGGTGACGGCGGAATCGACTGGCCGGCCACTGCTGCGGCGCTCAACGCGCTGCCTGCGCCGCCCGCCATGGTGCTCGAACTCAGCTCGAAGCTGCCCGACGAGCCGGCGGCCCTTCCGGAACGAATCCGGAAGGCATTCGAACTGTTGGACTGAGATATAGGTGGAAAATTATAGGTGGTAGGCGAGGCGGGGATCGAACCCACAACCCCCGGCTTAGAAGGCCGATCCAGGCCATTACCACCAAGTACCATGCTTTGCCATAAAGTACTACATTTACATAAGTTAGTGTATCTTTTTCCGGGTCCAGTTTCCCCTGCTATACTTTCGGTTTGCCTTCAGGTCCCCCGAAAAATCCCCCACAGTCCTCTCGGGCATATTCGTGGGTCGAGTTCACGACGAGTATTCTTGGAAATCGTGGAAACAGTCCCCTCATAGGGTGCTGTGATTGGGAGAACACAACCCTTTTGCAACCTGGCAATTCACGGTCCATCGCCGACGACTAAGCAACATCGTCGCCGCGAGAAGAGCTCAGCGAGGATCGAACCGGCGCATAAAGGTTTTGCAGGCCTTTATCGAAAAGGGTCAAAAGCTAGGGGTGCGGCGACAACGCAACCCCCGCTGAACGGCCGGGAACAACCTTGAACTTAACGTTACATCTAAGTCCAGAGGGGATCGCGAGATTGGGATTGGGCAGTTCCACTCTGACCCCAAAGCTGCCGCTGGCGGCGTTCACCACGCGGTCGACGATCATGACCTTTCCAGTGTAGACGCCACCCACGGGAGACTCCGGCCGGACTTCGGCCAGCATCCCTTTTTTGATCGTCCCGTATTCGGAGACCGGAACGACCACTTCTACGTTGAGAGGATCGATCTGGGCAATGGTCATGATCTGCTTTTCCCCTACGTACTCTCCGGCCGAAAGATCGACCTTCACCACCACACCGTCAACCGGGCTGCGGATGATTTTCATTTCCAGCTTCGCGGCCACCTGGTGGAGAATCGCCTCGTCCTTCTTGATCTCGGTCGCCATCTCGTCTTCATCGTTGGCCGAAACGTTTCCCTGGGCGACCAATTCCTTGTTGCGGTCAAGCTTGCGTCGGTTAAATTCGAGCATGGCGCTGGCCTGTTCGAGGTCCGCTTTTTCGACGGCTGCGCGAAGGGTGGCGAGCACCTGCCCCTTGGCGACGAGATCCCCCCGCTTCACGAGCACCTCTTCCAAAATGCCTGAAACCTGGGAAGCCACATTCACAGTGAGGTAAGGCTCCATCATGCCCTCGTGGGTTCTCTGCGCGGCGGCAACCGGCGGAGCGAAGACGGCAAACAGCGTACCCAACAGCAGCAAGGAAATCTCTCTTCGCATCATTCTCCTCTTACCCTAGTATGAAATTGGCCGAGCCTATTCGCCCGGTCCCGAAAATGAAAGCAGCGTGTCCATCTTTTCATCCTGCTTGAGCACCTCGTGGCGGATTCGTGCATGGGCGCGCTCCGTCCTCTTCTGGCTATGCTTGATGGCCGATCGGATCACGAACGCCCACAGAGGGGCGCTCGCGGGCCACAACTTTACGGCCCACCGAGCGAGTCCAGCCCGGTTGCCCATAAGCAGCGTGTCATCGACCGAATAATAAAATTCAAAACTTCCTGGGTCGCCCTGTCTGGCGCATCTTCCGATGAGCTGGCGGTCGATACGCCCGGCGTCGTGTGATTCGCTCACGATGACGTGCAGGCCGCCGGTCTCTCGCACACCCTCGCCCAGTTTGATATCTGTTCCGCGGCCGGCCATGTTGGTGGCGACCGTAACGGCCTGCGATTGGCCGGCCTCGGCGACAATCGACGCCTCTTCCCTGTCGTTTTTGGCGTTCAGAACCCTGTGGGCGACCTCGCCCTGGTTGAAAACCGCGCTGAGCCTTTCCGAGGCCTCCAGAGAGGGCGTGCCGATAAGAACCGGCTGGCCTGTTGCCGTCAAATCTTTGACCCGCTCCAAGATCGCCCGGTATTTGCTGTCACGCGTGGGCAGAACGCGGCCCGGCAGACGCGTGCGAATGAGCGGTCGATTCGTCGGAATCTTCGCCACGCGCAGGCCATAGACCATCCAGAGCTCCCACCGTATCTCCCAGGCCGTTCCCGTCATGCCGCACAGGTGAAGGTATCGCCTGAAAAAACGCTGATAGGTAATCCGCGCCAGTGATTCGAGTTGCCGGGTGATTTCGCAACCTTCCTTGAGCTCGATAAACTGGTGGATGCCTCGCTCCCATGAGCGGTCGGGCATCAGCCTTCCCGTGTATTCGTCAATAATCTGCACCTTTCCGTCCCGCACCAGGTAGTGAACGTCGGGCAGAAAGATGTAGAGGGCCGTGAGCGCCTTTCGAACCGCGTCATTTCGACGGATGGAGCCCGCCCAAGCGGACCCAAGCGAAGCCCCAGCCTCAGCGACTCGTTCCTCGCCCGCCGCGGTGAGCTCGATGGAGTTTTCGTGCCTGTCGATGGTGTAGTGTTTGTCCTCGACGAGCGACCGCGTAACGGCGAGCACTTCAACCAGAAAATTCTCTTCTTCGTCGCCCCTGCCGGTCCCGGAGATGATAAGCGGCGTTCGGGCCTCATCGACGAGAAGACTGTCGGCCTCGTCGCAAATGGCGAAGTGCAGCCCCCTCAAAAGGAGCGTCTCCTCTTTCGCCTTCTGCCCGTAAAGGCATTCCGACTGAAGGCGCAGAGAATCGGTGACCCTCCCGAGCTTGAGCTTGTCACGGAGATAATCGAACACTACTTCCTTGTTGCAGCAGTAGGTAACGTCGCAGGCATAAGCTGCCCGACGCTCTTCGCTCGAAAGCTCGTGTGTTACGCAGCCGACCGTCAACCCAAAAAACTGGTACAAGGGGCCCATCTCTTCGGCATCGCGCTGGGTAAGATAATCGTTCACGCATATCACATGGACGGGAATTCCGGCCAGAGCGGCCACACCGGCCGGCAGCGTTGCCGTAAGGGTTTTGCCCTCACCTGTCTCCATCTCCGGAAGCATTCCCTTCAGAAGCGCCCAGCCTCCGATGAACTGACTATCGAAGTGGCGCTTACCGAGCGTTCGACCCGCGACCTCGGAGATAACGGCAAAGAGCGGGGCCGCGCTGACGGCTCTCTTGTAACCGGTCCGTCGAATCTCCATTCCCAGGCGGCGTCCTTCGTCCGCAAGGCGGGCATCGTCGAGCGTGGAGTATACCCTGGCCCACTTCCGGATAAGCGGAAGAATCCCGGCCAGACGGCCAGCCGACACGCCTAGATTGAGAAACGGAACCATCGCGGCACGGCTCGTCGTATTCAGCAGCGAGCGCTTGCGGTCCTTCTTCTCGGGCCGCAGCGTGTAACTCGGCGGCGGATAGTCATATCGGCTTGTCTTCATGGCCTCGCTTCGAATGAATTTGCCGGCGCGGCGCGGCCGGTTGGAAATGGCATAACGCCCCCCGGAGTTCTTCTTCATTTCCTTGGAAGCCTCTCCGGCAGAGCCCCGGACACTCCATTTTATCGGGGTTGCCGCATGGCTCCTCTCGCCTCGCGGCAGAGCAGGCAGCGGATGGGCCGAGGCATTCACTCCCGGCCTAATCTCATCAGAGGTTCAGGCGCTTGAGCAACAGTCGCCGGAAGAAGACTTTCACCCTGCTGTAGAACGACTCGCGCTTGTGAACCAGCCGGATATAGACGCGTTCTCCCAAGCCTTTTGCTCTGGCACCGCGCAATTCGACTTCCAGGTGATAGAGCTTTTCGAAGGCCTCCGGTCTAGCGGGAGCGGCTTTGTTCGGTGCCTGCTCCTGTTCCGCTCTGCTATCGGGGTCGAGCGCCACCTCGCCGCCGCCCTGCAAAGCAAGAGCGAGGCTTGGAATATCCTTCGAAGCCTCCGGTGTCTCGCGCAAAATTTCGGCAGGATAGACGACTCCGGGCGACTCGGCCAGTATTCCCTCAACCCGCTCGGTGTCGGAGCGGATCTTGTCGATGTCGGTCTGATTGGCGATGACAGAGACGATGGTGCGCGAAAAATCGACGACATACCCCACCGGACTGCCCTGATGAACGCTTCTTCCGGGCCAGTCCTCTTCCGCCGGCAGAATGAAAATGCCATCTGCGGGACTTCGCACCATCATCTCGGCGGCCCGCTCTCGGGCCCGTTCCAGCTTAGCGTTCACGCGGGAGAGTTCGTCCCGGATCGAGCCGACATCGACCGGATTGACTGCCTCGGCGGCCCTCAGCCGCGCCTGCACCTCGTTGAGATTCGAGGTGAGCACCTTGATCTCCGCCTGCAACTCCGGAGCGTCGCAGAAGAGCAGTGGATCGCCCTTCTTCACGCTACTGCCTGAGGGAGTGAGGACCTTGACGACAAAGCCATCCGCGCCGGCATAGACCCGCCCTTCCTCTGGAGCCGAGACGATGCCCTCGGTCACGGTAAAGGAGGGAAAAGGATAAAACAGCACGAAGGCCAGCAATCCCACGCAGGCCATGGCGACAAGAACGGCCACATGTCTCTGCTTTCTCTTCATTCCCGAGATCTCGTTCATTGTCTGGCGCAAAGCCATGATCGGCGGCAAGGCAAGCATCGAGATGGCCGCCCAGATGGCGAGCACAATACCTATAAAGAAAAACTTGCTTGCAATGAGGAAGATGATGCTGAAGGAGATGAAAATCCGGTAGAGGAACGAGAGAACGGCATAGATCGTAAGCCAGATCTTCTCGCCGCGCGTGTTCTCCTGCGAAGACTGACTCTTGATTCCGAGCAGGCGACGCTTGATGAGATAAGTCAGATAGCGGATCGATCGGTCGCCAAGATTCGGCATCTCCAGCCAGTCGGAGAGCACGTAGTAGCCGTCGAAGCGGATGAGCGGATTTCCATTGAGGAAGAGCGTAGACAGGCCACAGACAAAGAGCACGTTATAGGCGATCACGCGCACCGTACCCGGCTCGGCGAGCGTCCAGAGGATCATGGCCAGCGCGGCGGTAAAGATGTCAACCAGAATGCCCGCCGCACCAACCAGCATGCGGCTCCGGCGAGCGGGAAAGGCCGAGGACCAGGATGCATCCACATAGGGAAGCGGGAAGAAGACCACGAACATGATGCCCATCTCGTGCACTTCACCTCCCCAGCGCTTGACGGCATAGGCGTGCCCCAGTTCGTGAAAGAAACGCGAAAGCGGATAGACGAGGGCCAGCAGCGCCAGGTTCTCCGCGCTGAGGATGCGGTCAGTGACGTTGGATGAAAGTTCCTTCCAGTGAAGGCCGAGAAGCGTCAGCGCAACGAAGACCGTCAGGCACCATATAATTGCGCCCGCACCGCTGAAAACCAGGCGCGCAATGAAGGAAGTGCGGACAAGAAAGCTATCCGGATCCCACAGCCCGAAGTTCATCGCTGCCGGCGAACGCAGCCGGGCATACCACACCTGCATCTTCTCCCGCTTGTTTCTATCGCCCAGATCAGCGATGTCGGGTAGCAGGTCGGATTGCAGAATATCAGACTGGTGCAGATAAGAGAGAAGCTGAATGACCTCATCCTGTGTCGCCATATCGTCGCCGAGCGTTTCGCAGGTTGCGGCCCAGATCTCTGCCATTGTCCGCTCGCCGTTCATCATACCGATGATCAGGTAGGATTCCTTCGAAAAACGGTGAAACTTTCCCGAGGAAAAGTCCTGCAGGACATACCAGTCGCTGCCGCGGTATACGTGGTGATGGAACTGAATGTGGCTGCGCAGACGCGGCTTCAGTTCAGCGATACGGTACCAAGACTGGCCGAACAGAGATTGGGGATAATCGGATTTCTTCTTCAAGGCAACCACGCCCACATCTTCAAGCGAATCCACTCGCGCTGTTTCATGGTCCAAATGGAAATCAGCTTGCCTCTTCCAATGTTGATCTTGCTGATGCCTTCCATGCCGGGACGGAAGTTTCCGGGCGGTCCGTCGAGGGTCGCCTCCACGCGAAAGCTGTTGACCCCTTCAAGGGCCGCCGTAACCGGCGTGATCTTGCTCACGACGAAGGAGAACTTACCGGGTAGAGCCGAGAGCACCAATTCGCCCCGTTGCCCCGGACGGACGTAGGAGATGTCCCTCTCATCGACCTGCAGAATCAGCCGGTAGGCCGAAAGCGGGCTGATTTCAAAGAGTGGATCGCCCTGATCTACCACGGAGCCGATTTTCTGGCTGAGGTCGCCGCTGACAACAACGCCGTCGAATGGAGCCTTTATCTCCGAGCGGCCGAGCTTGACCCCGTTCAGATCGATCTGCGCAATCACCTGATCAAGCTGCGCCTTGGCGACATTGGCCTTCGCCCAGTCGTGCTCGGCCACGGCCTGCTGATGCTGCCGCAGCATCTGGCTTTCCTGCCCGTTCAGGTCGGTGCGTTCGAGTTGAAGATCCCTCTCGTCGAGCCGGCACAGCGCTGCGCCCTCGGAGACCGTATCGCCGGGCCGAACAAAGGATTCTTTGATGTAGCCCCGGAACGGCGAGGCCACAGTCCGCTTGACCATTCCTTCGAGGGTCGTCCGGGCGGTCACCTTCTGTTCGCCCTGCGCGAAGGAGAAGAAGATCACCACCGCGCATATGGCCAGGGCCGCAGCCTTCCATCCAAGATGTGCCGGCCCGAAAAGTCTGCCCGCCGTTTTCTTGATCGCCTCCCAACCGTGCCGCGCCAAGCTGTAATCCTGAACCTTCTTTCCCTCCAGAATGGGGGCGACGAGAGCGAAGACGCTCTTGCAGACGGTGACTTCCTCTGCGGTAAACGGCTGATCCTCGCTTCGTTCAAGGGTGAGGGCGCCGAAATAGCTCTCCCGGCCATAGAGGGGTATGGTGAGAATCGACTGGGCACCGAAGCGCTTACAAAGCTCTTCGTGATGGCGCGTGATCAGATGGCCTGTATTAGGTGGCAGAGGATAGAGGATCTCCCGCCTTTGCAAAACAGCCTCGTCCATGGCCATGCTCAAGGCATGAACAAAGTTCATGCGTTTGTCGAAGTTGGCGCTGTGCGAGATGGCCTGAATGTGAAGCGTGGAGCCGCGCACCAGCCCGAGGCTTACACGGTCGCAACGCATCAGGGTGGCGACGCCGGCCACGAAGGTCATGCAGGTTTCCGTGTAGTCCTGATTGGCGAGCACCGAGGCCAGAACATCGACGGAGGAGCGCAACCGCAAGAGCACCGCCGCATCTTCCCGCGCCTGAATCCTGCGGAAGATGAGCTCAAGCGTGAGCATCCCCCACTGAAGTTGCACCATCGCCGAGCGCAACTCCTCTTCCTGAACCGCCTCGACTTCCAGAGCGACAACGCCACTCAGTTGTTCGTCGACCACGAGCGGGTAGGCCAAGCCCCAGCGGCGGGCTTGAGCAAGGGCGGCATCTCCTTCTGGAGGAGGCAGCTCCGTGAGAAGGCCGATCCGCTCCGTCATCGAACGCTCGCAGATGTCGGCTAGCCGTTCGGGATCGCGGACGCCGTCCTGCGGCCACTTGGCGACGGGCGCGAAGGACTCTCCGGCCGCATCCTTAAGAATCAATACACCCTGGACGACGTGGGCAATGAGCGATGCCTGCAGTGTGAGCCACGACGGAGCACACTCCTCCGCACTTTGGAGACCGGCAAGATTCGCCAAAAAAACAGAGCGATCGACGCCGGTTGAACTGCTATGGCCGTCCCTGGCTTCCAAAAGCGTTACCTTTCCTTGCGGCTCAAGCGACCCGCCTTACAGCGAACCGTTCATCGGATCGAACCGGCCCAAAAAGGACCGGGGACGAGTTCCCCGTTTCGAGTAGCCCGCGGCCTGGCCCCACGAACAAGCTACCAGAAGCCATTCCGACAAAAACCAGCCCGAGACGTAAACCATCGCATTTCCTAAGCAATATCCACCGGCGGAGATCGGCGTGCGCGGGAGTGAAGGCGCTCACTCCACCGCAATGACTACACAGCTTTTATTCGGCCGGCTCATATCTGCTGAGTTGTATCGGTCGAACTCTCATTTGAGCGCCCCTGGAACCATGCCAACTCATCTTCCATCTCGCCGCGTTCCTGGTCGAGATACGAGAGGAAACGGTCATTGTCGCACTTGCTCCTTAACCGCTTGAACCCATCTTTTCTGAGCAGACCGGAAGCCTCCTTCGCCTCGCTCACTGCCATGGCGCCCCATCCGACCATGCCTGCCAAGGCCACGGAAAGGTCGCTGTAACTTGCGCCCTGCTTGGGTCCCTGAGGAGCTGGCCCATCTTGACGAGGCGCGTTGGAATTGACGCTCGCGGTCTTTGCGCTCTCTCTCGATGATACCGAATGCGCCGGAGTTGCGTTCTTCTTATCGGCTTTGTACGTTTTTGCGGGCTTGCCGTCGAGGCGCTCGCTCGTGTGCTGGATCGGTTGACCTTCGCGGGGCTTCGCGTTCTTTTCTGGAACCTGCGACTTGACGTCGTAGGAACCAGGATGGCTCGACTGTTCCGCCTGCAACCTCGACAATTCGTCCGAACCGTGCTTCGAAACAACGGCCACGGCCGAGTCGAATCTTTGGATTTCGCCCGCAGTGGCGTGGACGGTCCGATGGAGGTAAGGATCGGTTATCGACTCCGTTCCCTGGGTCTGGCCGTTCAGCCCCAGATTCGCGTCGCTTAGGCCGCTGAGTTGGCCAGCGATCGCATCATCGCCGAACCACCAGCATGAGGCGGTCACAATTTCATCTCCAAGGAGCTCAAGATAAGCGAACTGGCCGAACATGGCATCGCTGCCAAAATTGCCGTAGAAGGTGTTCGGACCAAGTCCGCCAAGCATGATGGCATTGCCTGTCCCCGCCCGCAGCGTGTTACTGCCTCCCAGCTTGATATCGAGGCTTTCGATGATGCTCCTGTCGCCAGAGAGATACTGCACCTCGCCGGCGTTGCCGATCATAATATCGAAGCCACCCGCAGAGGAGAGGTTATTGCTGCCGGCCCCGCCGATGAGTATGTCCGTTCCGGTCCCGGCGATCAGCGTATTGCTGCCGCCGGTACCGTTGTCGAGACAAGTGATGGTATTGAGGCTTCCGTCCGCATTGAAGACGACCGCTCCGTCATCGCCGAGCAGGACATTGTTACCGTTTCCAGCGGTGCTGGTATTGTTTTCGAAGCCGCTGAAGATGTAGTTGGTTCCGTTGCCGACTGTGATCGTATCATTCGATCCGAGGCCGGCATCGGTCGCTTCCGCAAGCGTCACTACGCGGCCGCTGAAGGTGATGGAGCCGGCGTCGCCGAAGACGTAGTTCGTTCCGTCGCCAGCCGTGATCTTATTGGTTTCGCTGCCGCCGAAGACGTAGTTGGTTCCATTGCCGACCGTTATCGTGTCGTTGGCGCCGATGGAGGAAGCGGACGTGGACGCAGACGTGACCGCGCCGTTGCTGAAGTTGATCTCGCCATCGCCGCCGAAGACGTAGTTGGTCCCATTG
>Ga0182013_10003650_pt1 | contig 19024 bp, 14 predicted proteins | sample 612S2MmetaG_FD_120487 | JGI IMG/M metagenome (GOLD analysis project Ga0182013, IMG submission 120487) | Permafrost microbial communities from Stordalen Mire, Sweden - 612S2M metaG | ecosystem: Environmental > Terrestrial > Soil > Wetlands > Permafrost | place: Sweden: Stordalen | collected... | reverse complement strand
TGTCTTCGCGGTGCAGGCGCCGCTGCCGGCCGAACGGGCGCTGATCCCTCGCGGCGCCTTGCTGATCTGCACCGCCGGCGCTTTCTCCGATCCCGAACTGGTGCCCTCGCTGGCCGCCGCCGGCATCGATACCGCGGCGATGGAACTGCTGCCGCGCATCACCCGCGCGCAATCGATGGACGTGCTGTCGAGCCAGGCGAACCTCGCCGGATACCGCGCCGTGATCGAAGGCGCGTATGCGTTTCAGCGCGGCTTTCCGATGATGATGACCGCCGCCGGCACGGTGCCGCCCGCGCGCGTGTTCGTCATTGGCGCCGGTGTCGCCGGGCTGCAGGCCATCGCCACCGCGCGCCGTCTGGGTGCGATCGTGTCCGCCACCGATGTGCGGCCGGCGGCGAAGGAAGAAATCAAATCCCTGGGCGCCGCGTTCGTGGGCGTCGAGGATGCGGAAACCGCCGGCCAGACCGGTGCCTACGCCCGCGAAATGAGCGACGCGTTCCGCCAGAAGCAGGCCGAGCTGATGGCGACGACGGTCGCCAAGAACGACATGGTGATCTGCACCGCGCTGGTGATGGGCCGCAAGGCACCGACGATCGTGACCAACGCAATGGTCGCCTCGATGAAGCCGGGCAGCGTGATCGTCGATCTGGCCTCCGACGCCGGCGGCAACTGCGAGGCCACGACCCCCGGCCAGCGCACCGAGGTCAACGGCGTCACGATCCTTGGCTATAACAACTGGCCGAGCCGGATCCCGGTCGCGGCGTCCTCGCTTTACGCGAAGAACCTGCTGACCTTTCTGACGACGTTCTGGGACAAGGAGGCGAACGCGCCGAAGTTGCCCGAAACGGACGACATCATCAAAGGCGTGATGCTGACCCGGGGCGGCGCGATCGTGCACCCGAGCTTCCTCCCCTCGCAGGCCGCCTGAGTTCCGGAGACCCTTCATGGACCCGTCACAAATCGCTGAAGAGGCCCGCCGGCTCGCTGACCAGGCCAACGCGCTGGCGATGCACGCGCAGTCGATCACCGGCGTGATCGGTGAAGTGGCGCCGATGGTGGAACCGTTCGTCTATTTGCTCGCGGTCTTCCTGATGGCCTGCTTCGTTGGTTACTACGTCGTGTGGAACGTAACGCCGGCGTTGCATTCGCCGCTGATGGCGGTGACCAACGCGATCTCCTCCGTCATCATCGTGGGCGCCATGCTGGCGACCGGACTGGGGACGTCGTGGTGGTCGATCGCTTTCGGGTTCATCGCGGTGACGTTGGCGTCCGTCAACATCTTCGGCGGCTTCCTGGTGACGCAGCGCATGCTGTCGATGTTCAAACGAAAACAATAGGCAGCGCCGATGTCCGCCAGTCTCACCTCGCTCGCGTATCTGGTCGCGGCCGTCCTGTTCATCCTGGCGTTGCGGGGCCTGTCGTCCCCGGTGACGTCGCGACAGGGCAACCGGTTCGGCATGATCGGCATGGCGGTGGCGATCGTCGCCACGCTGTTGCATCACGGCATGGGCGTGGGCGGGTTCGGCCTGATCTTCCTCGGCCTGATCATCGGCGGTGGCATCGGCGTCGGCGTCGCGCTGCGCATCCAGATGACCGCCCTGCCCCAGCTGGTCGCGGCGTTCCATTCACTGGTCGGTCTGGCGGCGGTATTCGTGGCGGCGGCGGCGTTGAACGCGCCGGAAGCCTTCGGGATTGGCGTGCCGGGCGCGGTCCACGCGCAAAGCCTGGTGGAAATGTCGTTGGGTCTGGGCATTGGCGCGATTACGTTCTCCGGCTCGCTGATCGCGTTCGCCAAGCTCCAGGCGCTGATGAAGGGCGCGCCGATCACGTTCAAAGGGCAGCATTACCTTAATCTGGGACTGGCGATTCTGCTGGCGCTGCTGGTCATCGGGTTCGTGCTGACCGGCGGCAACCAGGTGTTGTTCTGGCTGATCGCGCTGCTGGCGCTGTCCCTGGGGTTCCTGATCATTATCCCGATCGGCGGCGCGGACATGCCGGTGGTCGTTTCGATGCTGAATTCGTATTCCGGGTGGGCGGCCGCGGGTATCGGCTTCACCATTCAGAACCTGGCGCTGATCATCACCGGCTCGCTGGTCGGCGCGTCGGGCGCGATCCTGTCCTACATCATGTGTAAGGGTATGAACCGCTCGATCATCAACGTGCTGTTGGGCGGCTTCGGCACCGAGAGCGGCACCGCCGCGGCGGCCGGTCCGGCGGGCGATCGCTCGGTCCGCTCCGGCAACGCCGAGGACGCCGCGTTCATCATGAAGAACGCCTCGAAGGTGATCATCGTGCCGGGCTACGGCATGGCGGTGGCACAGGCGCAGCACGCGCTGCGGGAGATGGCGGACACGCTGAAGAAAGAAGGCGTCGAGGTGAAATACGCGATCCATCCGGTCGCCGGCCGTATGCCGGGACATATGAACGTGCTGCTGGCCGAGGCGAACGTTCCGTATGACGAAGTGTTCGAGCTGGAAGAGATCAACAACGAGTTCGCCACCGCCGACGTCGCGTACGTGATCGGGGCGAACGACGTGACCAATCCGGCGGCGAAGACCGACCCGCATTCGGCGATCTACGGCATGCCAATTTTGGATGTCGAGAAGGCGGGGACGGTGTTGTTCGTGAAGCGATCGATGGCGTCGGGCTACGCGGGCGTGGACAATGAGCTGTTCTTCCGGCCCAACACGATGATGCTGTTTGGCGACGCGAAGAAAATGACCGAGGAAATCGTGCAGGCTCTGGGTCACTGATCAGAGTAGCCGGCGACGTATACCGTCGATCAGGCGCGTTTCGTTGAAGTTCAGAATTAAGCCAACGCGAAGACCGCTGATCTTCAGGTAAGTCAGCAATTGCGCTTCATGAAGCGGATGGATTGCCTGGACTGATTTAATTTCCAAAATCAACGCCTCTTCCACGACGACGTCCGCGACCAGTTCGCAGTCAGTTGGTTCGCCTTTATAAATGACAGGAAGTCGGCGTTGCCTGACAAACGCCAGTCCCCCATTGGACAGTTCTCGGCAGAGGCAAGCCTCATAAACCGATTCCAGCAAACCCGGTCCCAACGTTCTATGCACCTCAATCGCGCAACCGATCACGCGGCGCGAATACGGATCGGCGTCGAGCAGTCCCATCTTCGTGTCCTTCGTGCCTTCGTGGTTTAAAAATAGCTGGCGCTGGTTAAGGATTCCTGAATCGAAATGGGGCCTCCCACGGCCAAGGTTCGCGCATGTTTAAGCGCCCGGTTCTTTCACCACGAAGGCACGAAGCTCACGAAGAAACGCCGGATTGATCTTTTCCCCGGCGGCATCGCGGTAACTGACTCGATCGATGGCGGCGAAATCGGACCGTCGGCGATCACGCTCTTCGCCGGTTGAAGACTCTCGGATTCGGGCGCACTGTCGATAGCAGCACGGCACTGAGGAGCCAAATGGCGGATTTCACCAGTTCAGGCACGTGCCACGTGTTGCTGATCTATCCGCGGTTCGGCGCGGCGACATTCTGGAACTACTCCTCCGCCTGCGAGATGGTCGGCGCGCGTTATCCCGCGGCCCCACTCGGTCTGATCACCCTTGCCGCCACGCTGCCGCGCCACTGGGAACTTCGCCTGGTCAATCGCAACACCGAGGAACTCTCCGACGCCGACCTCGATTGGGCGGACATGGTGATGACCGGCGGCATGATGGCGCAGCAGGTCGATACGCTGGAACTGATCGCGTTGGCCCAAAGGCATGGCAAACCGGTGGTCGTCGGCGGCCCCGATCCGACCTCCAGCCCCGAGGTTTACGCCGCCGCCGACTTCCGGGTCCTTGGCGAAGTTGAAGGGATCGTCGACACATTCGTCGCCGCCTGGGAGTCGGGGGAGCGGTCCGGTTGCTTTACCGCGCCGAAGTTCACCATCGATGTCACGCTGTCGCCCATTCCGCGCTTCGATCTGTTGAAGTTCGATCAGTACTTATATGTCGGCGTGCAGTATTCGCGCGGCTGCCCGTTTACCTGTGAGTTCTGCGACATCATCGAACTCTACGGCCGGGTGCCACGCGCCAAAACAACCTCCCAAATGCTCGCCGAACTCGAGACCCTCTATCAACTGGGCTATCGCGGGCACGTCGATTTCGTCGATGACAATCTGATCGGCAACAAAAAGGCGCTGCGGACGTTACTGCCGGAGCTCGCGCTTTGGCTCAAGGAACGGGACTATCCGTTCGAATTCTCGACCGAAGCCTCGATCAACATGTCGGACGATGACGAGTTGCTGCGGCTGATGCGAGAGGCGAATTTCTTCGCCATCTTCGTCGGCATCGAAAGTCCGGATCCAAAAACCCTTGTCCACACCAAGAAAAAGCAAAACACCAGACGCAGCCTGGCGAACAGCGTGCACAAGATTTACCGCGCCGGGATGTTCGTTACCGCCGGCTTCATCGTCGGCTTCGACAGCGAAGAGGTATCGATGGCCGACGCGATGGCGGATTTCATCCAGGAGGCCGCGATCCCGGTCAGCATGGTGGGACTCCTTTACGCGTTGCCGAACACGCAATTGACACGACGGCTCGCGGCGGAAGGACGCCTGCATCCGAACCATGACGTCGCGACGCCGGAAACGGGCGATCAGTGCATCGCGACCATGAACTTCGAACCGTTGCGGCCGCTGAGTGAAATCCTGCGTGATTATCGGCGCATCCTGGAACGGGTCTACGATCCAACCGCCTTCGCCGATCGGTTGGAGCGGCTCGCCGGCATGCTCGACCGGTCCCATCGGACGCATGAACTGCATCCGGACGACAAACGGATCAAGGTCGCGTCGATCGGGATGGTGCATCAGATCATCAGCCAGTTACCCGAGGCGCGGCAGCAGTTCTGGCAGACGTTCGTGAAGACGGGCAAATCGAACCCGGCGGTGCTGCGCTACATCGTGATGCTGATGGCGTTCTATCTGCATCTGGGACCATTCGCGCGCAAAGTGATCGACTCGATCGACGCGAAACTGGAAGAACTCGATCGCGCGGCGCCGCCAGCCCGCGCGCTGGAGCCGGTTGGCGTGGCCGTCCAGGCATAGCGCGGCGCCGAGCCATGTCTGGAACGGGTCGGCGTTTGCGGCCAGGAATATCCCCATAGGCATCAGGGTAAGCGTCGGGAGAGGTCGAAATGACCCTGCGTCGTCATGCTCGGGCTTGAACCGAGCATCTGTGGAAGCGCCCCAGCGTGGAAAATCGGGCACGATACGGGGATGCGAGCGATCCTCGGCTCGAGGCCGAGGATGACGGTCATGCCAATGCCGAGGATGACGGTCATGCGAATATCGTGCGATGTCCGGGGCTTACCCTGATGCCTATGGGGGATACCCCCTGGCGATAACCTCAAGGATATCGAGGCAAAAAAAAGCCGGTGCCCTTTCGGAGCACCGGCGTTTTCTTCTTCAGGCTCGAGGTTACTCGGCGGCTTTCGCCTCTTCGATCCGCGGCGTCACCACGCCGCCGACCTGCTGCAGGTCGCGTCCCGCGGCGATGGCACGCAGGCGGTTCATCACCGCGCCGGTGCCCGCCGGGATCAACCGGCCGACGATGACGTTCTCCTTCAGCCCCATCAGGCTGTCGGTCTTGCCGGCCGTCGAAGCCTCGGTCAGCACGCGCGTCGTCTCCTGGAACGACGCCGCGCTGATGAAGCTGTTGGTCTGCAGCGAGGCCTTGGTGATGCCTTGCAGCACCGGCATCGCCACCGCCGGACGGTCGTCCTTCAGCAGCTTGCTGTTGATGTGGTCGAACTCCGTCCGGTCGATCTGCTCCCCGGCCAGGAACGTCGTGTCGCCCGGATCGGTGATCTCAACCTTCTGCAGCATCTGGCGAACGATGACCTCGATGTGCTTGTCGTTGATCTTCACGCCCTGCAACCGGTAGACGTCCTGGATCTCGTTGACCAGGTAATCGGACAGTGCCTCCACGCCCAACACCTTCAGGATGTCGTGCGGAACGCGAGGTCCATCGACCAGCGGATCGCCGCGGCGGACGAAGTCGCCTTCCTGCACCGAGACGTGCTTACCCTTCGGAATCAGATACTCGGTTTCCTCGCCGGTCTCGTCGTTCTTCACGATGATGCGGCGTTTCGCCTTGTAATCCTTGCCGAATTCCACACGCCCGTCGCACTCGGCGATGACCGCGTGATCCTTGGGCCGCCGCGCCTCGAACAACTCGGCCACGCGCGGCAGACCGCCGGTGATGTCACGCGTCTTGCTGCCTTCGCGCGGGATACGCGCCAACACGTCGCCCGCCGCGACCTGCACGCCGTTATCGACCGAGAGGATCGAGTCAGGCGACAGGAAGTACCGCGCGTCGGTGCCGTTCTCCAGCCGCGCGACCTCCCCCTTGGCGTCCTTCAACTGCAACCGCGGCCGCAGATCGGCGGCCTTGGCGCCGGACTTATAGTCGACGACCACCTTCGAGGTCAGGCCGGTGACTTCGTCCATCCGCTCGACCAGCGTCACGCCCTCGATCAGATCGAGATATTCGATCTTACCGGCGCGCTCCGTGATGATCGGCAGCGTGTAGGGGTCCCATTCGGCGAGCTTCTGCATGCGCGTGACGGTCTGACCTTCCTCGACCAGCAGCCGCGATCCGTACGGCACCCGGAAGCGCGCCCGTTCACGGTCCTTGTCGTCGCTCAGCACGATCTCGCAATTGCGGCTCATGATGATTGGCGCGCCCTGGCTGTTCATGACCACGTTGCGATTTTTGATCACAACGGTGCCGTCATGGCTGGCCTCGACACTGGACTGCTCGGCGCCCCGTTGCGCCGCGCCACCGATGTGGAAGGTGCGCATGGTCAACTGCGTGCCCGGCTCGCCGATCGATTGCGCGGCGATCACGCCCACCGCCTCACCGATGTTCACCGTGGTGCCGCGCGCCAGATCGCGGCCGTAACAATGACCGCAGACGCCGACCGCCGACTCGCAGGTCAGCACGGAACGGATGCGAAACTGCTCGACGCCGGAACGTTCGATCAGGTCCGCCTCATCCTCCTGGATCAGCGTGTTCTCTGGCACCAGAACGCCGCCCCCCGCCGGATCGATCACGTCTTCGGCGGTGGTGCGGCCGAGGGTGCGTTCCGACAGCGAAGACACGACCTCACCGCCGTCCATCACCGCCCGCACCGTCAGGCCGCGGGTGGTGCCGCAGTCTTCCTCGACGATGATGCAGTCCTGCGCCACATCGACCAGACGCCGCGTCAGATAACCCGAGTTCGCCGTCTTCAACGCCGTGTCCGCGAGGCCTTTGCGCGCCCCGTGGGTGGAGTTGAAATATTCGAGAACCGACAGGCCTTCCTTGAAGTTGGCGATGATCGGCTGCTCGATGATCTCACCCGACGGCTTCGCCATCAGGCCGCGCATGCCGGCGAGCTGACGCATCTGCGCGGGCGACCCACGCGCCCCGGAGTTCGACATCATCCAAACCGAGTTGGTCTGAACGCCGATCTCCTGCTTGCTGATCTCCTTCATCATGGCGGTGGCGACCTCGTCGGTGCAACGCGACCAGGCATCGACGACCTTGTTGTAGCGCTCGCCGGCGGTGATCAGGCCGTCCTGATATTGTTGCTCGAACTCTTTCACCTCGCCCTGGGTGTGGTGGATCAGCTCGCCCTTCTCGACCGGAATGATCAGGTCGTCCTTACCGAACGAAATGCCCGCCTTGGCCGCCTGGCTGAACCCGAGTCCCATCAATCGGTCGGCGAAAATCACGCACTCTTTCTGACCGCAATGGCGATACACCATGTCGATCACGTCGGAGACGCTCTTTTTCGTCAACTGCTGATTGATCAACGAGAACGGCACGTTGGGATGCTTCGGCAGGATCTGCGCGATCATCATGCGGCCCGCGGTCGTCGTGACAACGGAACGAATGATATTGCCGCCGGCGTCGATCGTTTCCATCCGCGCGCGGATCTTGTCGTGCAGCGTGATCGCGCCCGCGAACAACGCGTGCTCGATATCGCCGATCGTCGCGAAGGCCGACGTTTCCTGATCCGGCGTCGCGCGGAACGCGGGGGTCTCCAACGAGAGATAGTACAAGCCCAGTACGATGTCCTGGCTCGGCACGATGATCGGCTTGCCGTTCGCGGGCGAGAGGATGTTGTTGGTCGACATCATCAGCACACGCGCCTCGAGCTGCGCTTCCAGCGACAGCGGCACGTGCACCGCCATCTGGTCGCCGTCGAAGTCCGCGTTGAACGCGGTGCACACCAGCGGGTGAAGCTGGATTGCTTTTCCCTCGATCAGCACTGGTTCGAAGGCCTGGATGCCGAGGCGATGCAGAGTCGGGGCGCGGTTCAGCATCACCGGGTGCTCACGGATGACTTCCTCCAGGATGTCCCACACCTCGGGACGTTCCTTTTCCACCATCCGCTTGGCGGCCTTGATGGTCGTCGCGTGACCATATTTTTCCAGCTTCGAGTAGATGAACGGCTTGAACAGCTCGAGCGCCATCTTCTTCGGCAGGCCGCACTGATGCAGTTTCAGTTCCGGACCGACCACGATGACCGAGCGGCCGGAATAATCGACGCGCTTGCCAAGCAGGTTTTGCCGGAAGCGGCCCTGCTTGCCCTTCAGCATGTCGGACAGCGACTTCAACGGGCGTTTGTTGGCACCCGTGATGGCGCGGCCGCGGCGGCCGTTGTCGAACAGCGCATCGACCGATTCCTGCAGCATGCGCTTTTCGTTACGCACGATGATATCGGGCGCGCGCAACTCGATCAGCCGCTTCAGGCGGTTGTTGCGGTTGATGACGCGGCGATACAGATCGTTCAGGTCGGACGTGGCGAAGCGGCCGCCGTCCAACGGCACCAACGGCCGCAGTTCCGGTGGAATGACCGGGACGACGTCCAGGATCATCCATTCCGGACGGCTGCCGGATTCACCGAACGCCTCGATCAGCTTCAGGCGCTTGACCAGCTTCTTGCGCTTGGCCTCGCTGGTGGTTTCCTTCAGATCGGCGCGCAGCTTGACCTTTTCCGCGTCGAGATCGATGCGGCTGAGCACTTTCTTGATCGCCTCGGCGCCGATGCCGACCTCGAACTGGTCCTCGCCGAACTCGTCCTGCTTCGACAGCAACTGATCTTCCGTCAGCAACTGATGCATCTTGAGGTCGGTCGTGCCGGGCTCCAGCACCACGTAGCTCTCGAAATACAGGATCTTCTCGAGTTCCTTCAATGTCAGATCGACCATCAGGCCGATCCGGCTGGGGAGCGATTTCAGGAACCAGATATGCGCGACGGGCGAGGCGAGCTCGATGTGGCCCATGCGCTCGCGGCGCACTTTCGCCAGCGTGACTTCGACGCCGCATTTCTCGCAGATGATGCCGCGGAACTTCATCCGCTTGTACTTACCGCACAGGCACTCGTAATCCTTGATCGGGCCAAAGATGCGGGCGCAGAACAACCCGTCGCGTTCGGGCTTGAACGTGCGATAGTTGATCGTTTCGGGCTTCTTGATTTCGCCGAACGACCAGGAGCGGATTTGCTCCGGGCTCGCGATTTGAATGCGAATTTGGTCGAACGTCATGGCCTGGCCGGTCTGGCCGAGGATCTTCATCAGTTCATTCATGCGACTGATACCTCAATAGTGCGAGTGCGTCGTATCGTTGGTCCGCGCGGTTGCCAGGGAAAGATTTTACCACGGAGAACACTGAGAACCACGGAGCATCACGGAGAAGAAAAGGGTTATGGCGCTTCGCGCGGTGTGTGATCGAACGCCGCGCGAAGCGCTATCATTCCTTCTCCGTGTACCTCCGTGGCGCTCCGTGTTCTCCGTGGTTAAGCCTTGCGAACCGCGGAACCATTCGGGCGTATGAGTTTGGTTCCTCATGCCGCCCGGTTATCCAGATCCACGTTCAGCCCGAGCGACTTCAACTCCTTCACCAGGACGTTGAAGCTCTCGGGGATGCCGGCCTCGAAGTTATCCTGCTCGCGCACGATCGCCTCGTAGACCTTGGTCCGGCCGGACACGTCGTCCGACTTCACCGTCAGCATCTCCTGCAACGTGTAAGCGGCGCCGTAAGCCTCCAGCGCCCAAACCTCCATCTCGCCGAAGCGCTGGCCGCCGAACTGCGCCTTGCCACCCAACGGCTGCTGCGTGACCAGCGAGTAAGGCCCGATCGAGCGCGCGTGGATCTTGTCGTCCACGAGATGATGCAGCTTCAGCATGTAGATGTAGCCGACCGTCACCTTGCGTTCGAACGACTCGCCGGTGCGGCCATCCGTCAGCACCACCTGGCCCGAGGTATTCAGACCCGCGCGGGTCAGCATGCCCTCGATATCCGACATGCGGGCGCCATCGAACACCGGCGTCGCGATCGGAATGCCCTTCTTCAGGTTTTCCGACAGCTCGATCAGTTGTTCGGTGTTGAGGTTGGCGATGTCGCGCGCGAACACCTCCTCCCCATAGATTTCCCGCAGCCGGTCCAGCAGATCCTGCCGCCGCGCGCCGGTGCGGCGATATTCCTCCACCAGTTCGCCGATCTGCTTGCCCAACGTGGCGCAGGCCCACCCGAGATGGGTTTCCAGAATCTGCCCCACGTTCATGCGCGACGGCACGCCCAACGGGTTCAGCACCAGATCGACCGAGGTGCCGTCTTCGAGGAACGGCATGTCCTCGACCGGCACCACGCGCGACACGACACCCTTGTTGCCATGCCGTCCGGCCATCTTGTCGCCGGGCTGCAGCTTGCGCTTCACCGCGATGAAGACCTTGACCATCTTCATCACGCCGGGCGGCAGCTCATCGCCGCGCTGCAGTTTTTCCACCTTGGATTCGAAGCGGTCCTGCAACTTCTTGATGGCGACGTCGTATTCGCGGCGCAACGTTTCCATCTCGGCCATCACCGCGTCATCCTGCACGCCGATGTGGCGCCACGACCCGCGCGGATGTTCCGCCAGCAACGCCTCATCGATCACCGAACCGGCCTTGATGCCCTTGAACCCGCCGGCGGCCTTGCGGCCCGTTAGTTTCTCGCGCAACCGGTTGAGGAAGGAACGCTCCTGGATCGCCTGCTCGTCGTCGCGGTCCTTGGCGAGGCGTTCGATCTCGGCGCGTTCGATCGCCATCGCGCGCTCATCCTTGTCGACGCCGCGGCGGCTGAACACGCGCACATCCACCACCGTTCCGGTCACGCCGGGCGGCAGCTTCAGCGACGTATCCCGCACATCCGAGGCTTTCTCGCCAAAGATCGCGCGCAGCAGCTTTTCTTCCGGCGTCATCGGGCTTTCGCCCTTCGGCGTGACCTTGCCGACCAGGATGTCGCCCGGATTCACTTCGGCGCCGATATAAACGATGCCGGCCTCGTCGAGGTTTTTCAGAGCTTCCTCACCCACGTTCGGAATGTCGCGGGTGATTTCCTCCTGGCCCAACTTGGTGTCGCGCGCCATCACCTCGAACTCTTCGATGTGAATGGAGGTGAACACGTCGTCGCGCGCGATCCGCTCGCTGATCAGGATCGAGTCCTCGAAGTTGTAGCCATTCCAGGGCATGAACGCGACCAGCACGTTGCGTCCCAGAGCCAGCTCGCCCAACTCGGTCGATGGACCGTCGGCGATGATGTCGCCCTCGTCCACCAGATCGCCGACGCGCACCAGCGGCCGCTGGTTGATGCAGGTCGATTGGTTCGACCGCATGAACTTGCGAAGCCGGTAAATGTCGACGCCCTTGGTGGTGGCGTCTTCGCTGGTCGCCCGCACCACGATGCGCGCGCCGTCGATCTGATCGATCACGCCCGGCCGGCGCGCGACGATCGTCGCACCCGAGTCACGCGCGACCGCGGCCTCCATGCCCGTGCCCACCAGCGGCGCGTCGGCGCGGATCAACGGCACCGCCTGACGCTGCATGTTGGAGCCCATCAGCGCGCGGTTGGCGTCGTCGTTCTCCAGGAACGGGATCAGCGCCGCCGCCACCGAAACGAGCTGTTTTGGCGACACGTCGATCGCGGTCACGTCCTCCGGCTTCACCAGGCGGAAGTCGCCTTGCTTGCGCACGGAGACGAGTTCCTCGGTGAACCGCCCATCCGCGTCCATCGGCGCGTCGGCCTGTGCCACCACCAGCCGCTCTTCCTCCATCGCGGAGAGATAGCGCGGCCCCTTCTGCACGACGCCGTTCTTCACCAGCATGTACGGGGTCTCGATGAACCCGTACTTGTTGACTTTCGCATAGGTCGCCAGCGAGTTGATCAGACCGATGTTCGGGCCTTCCGGCGTCTCGATCGGGCAGATGCGGCCGTAATGCGTCGGATGCACATCTCGGACTTCAAACCCGGCGCGCTCGCGGGTCAGACCGCCAGGTCCAAGCGCGGACAGGCGGCGCTTATGCGTCACTTCAGACAGCGGATTTGTCTGGTCCATAAATTGGGAAAGCTGCGAGGAGCCGAAGAATTCGCGCACCGCCGCGGCCGCCGGCTTGGCGTTGATCAGATCGTGCGGCATCACGCTGTCGATATCGACCGAGCCCATGCGTTCCCGAATTGCCCGCTCCATGCGCAGCAGGCCGATGCGATACTGATTTTCCATCAGTTCGCCCACGGAACGGACGCGCCGGTTGCCGAGGTTGTCGATGTCGTCGATCTGGCCGCGGCCGTCTTTCAGGTCGCACAACGTCTTGACCGTCGAGACGAGGTCTTCCTTGCGGAGGATCCGTGTCGTGTCCGGAACATCGGTAAAGCCCAGACGCATGTTCATCTTCACCCGGCCGACCGCCGAGAGATCGTAACGATCGGGATCGAAGAACAGACCGCGGAACAGCGCCTCGGCGGTTTCCGGTGTCGGCGGTTCACCCGGACGCATGATGCGATAGATGTCGATCAGCGCTTCGTCGCGATTGGTGTTCTTGTCCACCGCCAGCGTGTTGCGGATCCACGGACCGTTCGACTGATCGACCGCCAATGTCGGCAACCGCGTGACGCCGGCGTCTTCCAGCGCCGCGAGACGCGCTTCCACCAGTTCCTCACCGGCTTCGGCGTAGATCTCCCCGGTTTCGGCGTTGACCAGATCCTCGGCCACGAAACGGCCGAGCAGATCGGCGCGGCCAACCAGCACTTCCTTGGTGTTTTCCGAAATCCGGCGCAACTGGCGAATGGTCAGTTTCGTTTCCGTATCGGCGACGATCTCTCCGGTCGCCGCGTCCACCAGCGGTTCCAGCAGCTTGATGCCGCGGAACGCATCCGGATCGAACGGCCGCGCCCAACCCTTTGGCGTGCGATCGAACACGACCTGGGTGTAGAAGCGGGAGAGGATTTCCTCCTGGTCCATGCCGTGTACTTCGCCCAACTCGACCTGCTCGCCCTTGGCTTCCCGGGCCGCGCGCAGTTGCTCGGTGGCGGCGCCTTCCAGCGCGTACAGCAGCGTGGTGACCGGCAGCTTGCGCTTCCGATCGATACGCACGTAGACCAAATCCTTGCTGTCGAACTCAAAGTCCAGCCAGGAGCCGCGATACGGGATGACTCTCGCGGCAAACAAGTACTTGCCGGACGAGTGCGTCTTGCCCTTGTCGTGGTCGAAGAACACGCCGGGCGAGCGGTGCATCTGCGAGACGATGACGCGCTCGGTGCCATTGATGATGAACGTGCCGTTGTCGGTCATCAGCGGCATGTCGCCCATGTAAACGGGCTGTTCCTTAATGTCGCGGATCGAGCGGGCGCCGGTGTCTTCCTCGACGTCCCAGACGATCAGACGCAACGTGACCTTCAACGGCGCGGCATAGGTCATGCCACGCTGAATGCATTCCTCGACGTCGTATTTCGGCTCTTCCAGCTCGTAATCGACGAACTCAAGCCGGCCGCGGCCAGCGAAATCGTCGATCGGGAACACCGATTTGAACACTTCCTGCAGGCCGGTATGCGTACGGTTGTCCGGCTTGATGTCGCTCTGCAGGAACGCCTCATAGCTGGAGCGCTGCACATCGATCAGATTTGGCATGGGCGTCACTTCCGGAATCCGCCCGAAGCTCTTGCGAATTCTCTTGCGCCCGGTAAACGACCCGTTGATCGCGTTCATGGATTGTCCTGCCTGAAGTTGCCTTTAGCCACGCCTCAAGAGGCGCTGTCGCCCAACCGGCTATTGACCGGCCGTAAAGAGTGACGGGGCGGGAATCGCGCTGATTCCCACCCAATCACCGGATCAAACCAGCCCAGGAGCCGCCCCCTGGGCCGTGTATGCAAGCCGACGATCGCGTTACTTGACCTCCACGGAGGCGCCCGCGTCCTCGAGCATCTTCTTGATTTTCGCCACCTCGTCCTTGCCAACGCCTTCCTTGACAGCCTTCGGCGCGCCCTCGACCAGGTCCTTGGCTTCTTTCAGGCCAAGCCCGGTGATCGTGCGCACTTCCTTGATGACGTTGATCTTCTTGTCGCCGGCAGCGGTCAGCATGACGGTAAACTCAGTCTGCTCCTCAACCGGGGCAGCGGCGGCGGCGACTGGAGCAGCCGCGGCGGCGACCGGCGCGGCGGCCGAAACGCCCCACTTCTCTTCCAGCAGCTTGGAGAGCTCCGCGGCTTCCAGCACCGTCAGGCTGGAAAGTTCCTCGGCGAGTTTCTGTAGATCAGCCATTTTCTCGAGTCCTTATTCTTTATATAGAGTTGGGATTGGTTCCTCGCAAGGCACGCGACCCTGATGGGCGTCGCGAGCATGCGTCCCCCCGGTCGAGCCGGGGGGCGGCGTCAGGCAGCGAGTGCCTCATCCTTTCTGGCGTAGGCCCCAAAGACCCGGGCGAGTTGTCCCCCTGGCGCCTGGAGAATGGCCGCGATCCGCGTCGCCGGGGTGGAAATCATCCCCAGCAGACCGGCCCGCAAAACATCCAGACTCGGTAGATCGGCCAGCGCCTTGATCCCGTCCGCGTTCAGCGCCCGGGTTCCCAAGGAACCACCCATCACCTGGAACTTCTCGTTGGTCTTGGCGAACTCGACAGCCGCCTTCGCCACCGACACCGGATCGGTCGACCACGCGAGCGCGGTCGGGCCTTTCAGGAGTGGCATGAGGCCGCCGAATTGGGTCCCCTCCAGAGCGAGATGAGCCAGCCGGTTTTTCGCGACCTTATACGTCGATCCTGAAGCTCGCATCTTGCGGCGCAAGTCGGACGCCTCGGCGACCGTGAGTCCCCCATTACGGGCGACCACGACCATCGTGGTGGCTTGCAACGCCTGATTAAGCTCAGCGACGAATTCGCGTTTTTCCGTACGGTCCACGCATCGTCTCCGTTTCGGCGCCTCGCGGCGCCTTGGTTGCCCATGGACCTCGGCGGTTGCCCGCTTCGATCCGGTTCGCCTGTCCCGCGCCGTCCCGAAGGAACGCCACGTCAAGCCGGAACCACCAAACTCACGTCCCCAGCACGCTGGGGTTGATCCTTTGGCACCCCGTCTCCCACCCGCGGACCCGAAGGCCCATTAAAACCCCGAAGAGTTACGTGTAGTCTCGGACAGGTTCGGACGCCCGAAAGCGCCCTGCCCGCCGCCCAGAGAAGGACGGCGTATTCTGTTCAGACGCCCAGTGAACCGACATCGACCCGGATGCCGGGCCCCATCGTGCTGCTCACCGCGGCACCCTTCATATAAGTACCCTTCGCGCCGGTCGGCCGCGCCTTCTGCACCGCGTCGGCGAGAGCCTTGGCGTTTTCCAGCAGTTTGGCCTCATCGAAGCTGACCTTGCCGATACCAGCATGGATGATCCCGGCCTTTTCGGCGCGGAACTCGACCTGGCCACCTTTGGCCGCGGTTACCGCGCCTTTGACGTCCATGGTCACCGTGCCCAGACGCGGGTTCGGCATTAGCCCGCGCGGACCGAGGATTTTGCCCAACCGGCCGACGATGCCCATCATGTCCGGGGTCGCGACGCAGCGATCGAAATTGATCTCGCCGGCCTGGATCTTCTCGGCCAGGTCTTCCGCGCCCACCACGTCGGCGCCGGCGGCGGTCGCCTCATCGGCCTTCGGACCGCGCGCGAACACGCCAACGCGCACCGTCTTGCCGGTGCCGTTCGGCAGGTTGGTCAGCCCGCGCACCATCTGGTCGGCGTGCCGCGGATCGATGCCGAGGTTCAGCGACATCTCCACGGTTTCGTCGAACTTCGCCTTGGAATTGGCCTTGATCAGGCGGATCGCCTCATCAAGGGAGTAGGACTTGTTGATATCGACCGCCGCGTAAGCCGCCTTCAGACGTTTGCCCATTGCCATCGATCAGCCCTCCACCACGGTCAGACCCATCGACTTCGCGGAGCCGGTCAGCATGCGGACCGCGGCCTCGACGTCGTTGGCGTTCATGTCCTTCATCTTCACCTCGGCGATTTCCCGCAGCTGGGTCGTGGTGACCCGGCCGACCGTCGCGCCCTTGCCCACCGTCGGGCTGCCCTTGGTGATGCCCGCCGCCTTCTTCAGGAAATAGGTGTTCGGCGGCGTCTTGGTGATGAAGGTGAAGCTGCGGTCGGCGAACGCGGTGATGACCACCGGCACCGGCATCCCGGGCTCCATGTTCTGCGTGACCGCGTTGAATTCCTTGACGAAATTCATGATGTTCAGGCCGCGCTGACCCAGCGCCGGGCCGACCGGCGGAGATGGGTTCGCCTTCCCGGCGGGTATCTGCAGCTTGATGTAACCGACGATTTTCTTCGCCATGATCCCAGGTTCCCGTATCTGTTCGGACCCAAGGACCGCGGTACGAACGACGCCAGGCCGTCATAAAGCGACGGCCTGCTGTCTCCCGCGTTCCGAGTGAGGGGGCGTATGTAGCGATCCGCCCCGCGAATGTCCAGGGGCTATTTTTGTCCGGTTCCCGGGAGTCGGCTTTCGTCCCGAGCGAGGGGGGCTTCGCCTCATGGGCACCAAGATAAGGCTGGCGAAGGCGCGTACGTGCCCCCGATCGTCATCCTCGGGCTTCGACCCGAGGATGACGGGAGAAAGCGAATGCCTTCCTCCCGGGCGCCTTATCCCATGCCTATGGGGCTTCGCGTCTCTACAGGTACTTCGCCGGGCGGATCATCGCGCGCCACATATGCGCCACCGGGCTGTTGTCGAAGCCCAGGCCCTCCGCCGGCTGACGGAAATTCCGGCCGATGATGTCGGTGAACTCCTCCAGCTCCACACGGGCGTCCGGATCGAAGGAGTAGATGTCATGCACCGTGATCATGCGGCCCGACATGTACCACTTATGGTCGCGCATCCGCTTGTAGTCCTGCTCCACGTAGTCATCGGGACGGTAATCGGCGCCGAACGCCTTGATGTAGGCTTGCGGATACTCATAGCCGACTGACGGATCCGGATAGAACCGCAGCACCTGGTGGGCGCGGATGGCCCAGGTGACTTCTTCATCGACGTAGGGCTCGACGAGTTGGGCGCCCCAGTAGCCGTGATCGCCGCGGATGAAGCCGATGGTCGAGACGTCGTGCAGCAGGCAGGCCAGCACCATCTTCTCCGGCAACCCGGCGTTCACCGCGTGCTTCGCGCTTTGCAGCAAATGCGCCGCTGGGCCGAAGCGGTATTTGAAGAAGTCGATCAGGGTTGGCTTCGCCGGCATCGGGGGCAGCCGCGGATCGTCGCCCATCAGCACCCGGGCGCGTGGGTTTTTGGCCATCAGCGCGGCGGCGTTCGGCGCGGGACCCATGTCGCCGTCGGCCATCGAGTAGAGCCGCGATTTGATGACGATATAGTCGAGTTCCTGGCTCATTTTCTCCTCCAGCGCGTCGGCGCGCTGGGACAGCGTCGGGGCGTCGTTCATTGCTTTTTCTCCTGGACCGCCGGAATTGGGAGGCAGCGTGACAGATCGCGGGCGATCCGTCGACCGGCTTACGATGGTGCATCAGGCTCCGCCGTATCGCGGAACCATGCCTCCACGGGGCCGCTCATTTTCATCGTCAAAGGCTGGCCTTTGCGATCGACGGTCTTGCCGATCGCCATGCGGACCCAGCCCTCGCTGATGCAGTATTCCTCGACGGTGGTGCGTTCGATGCCCTTGAACCTTATGCCGATCCCGCGGGCCAACGCGGCCTCATCGTAAAACGGGCTGGCGGGGTTGTTGCAGAGGCGATCGGGTGGCGTATCGGACATCGGAGTCTTTCATATTTGAGTCATGAACCGGTTCCAGTCCGGCGTCGGCATCGTTGTGTCCAGGTAATTAAACGTCCCGTGGTCTTTCACCTCCGTCGCCGCCGTCAGAAGACCGGTCATCGCGGCGCGGAACAGCGACGTCGCCAGGCTGACGCGCTTCACGCCGGCGGCCGCGAGGTCCCGGACCGTGAACGACTTTCCCTTGATCCCCGCCATGAAGTTCACCGGCTTCGTGACCGCCGCGCACACCGCGCGCACCGCGTCCAGATCCGGCAAGCCCGGCGCCATTAGCACATCCGCCCCCGCCGCTTCAAACTCCACCAGCCGGCGGATGGTATCGTCCAGATTGGGGTTGCCGCGCAGGTAATTCTCCGTCCGCGCCGTCAGCACGAACGGAAATCCGCACGACCGAGCCGCCTGCGCCGCCGCCGCGACGCGTTCGGTGGCGTGAATGACGTCGTACAGCGGGCGGTCGGGATCGCCGCTGGCATCCTCGATCGAACCGCCGACCAGACCGATCGCCGCGGCCCGTGTGATCGTCAGCGCCGCGCCCATGGGCGAATCCCCAAAGCCCTTTTCCAGGTCGGCGGACACCGGCAGATCGGTGGCCTCGACGATCGCCTTGGCGTGCGCCAGGGCTTCCTCCCGGTTCACCTTGCCATCGACCCGCCCGAGGATGCCCGCCTGCGCGCCCGACGACGTCGCCAGCGCCTTGAAACCAAGCGCCGTCAGCAGTTTCGCCGACCCGGCGTCCCACGCGTTGGCGATCACGAACGCCTCGGGTGCCTCATGCAACGCGCGAAACGCGCGGGCTTTTTCCTGTTGGTTCATGCCGCTATTCCTTCCACCTGCGCCAGCGGTTCCCGGCCGCGGATCATATCCGATGCTTTCTCCGCGATCATCATGGTCGAACTATAAGTGTTGGCCGAGGGCATGTTCGGCATGATCGACGCATCGACCACGCGC
>Ga0182013_10003649_pt1 | contig 19032 bp, 15 predicted proteins | sample 612S2MmetaG_FD_120487 | JGI IMG/M metagenome (GOLD analysis project Ga0182013, IMG submission 120487) | Permafrost microbial communities from Stordalen Mire, Sweden - 612S2M metaG | ecosystem: Environmental > Terrestrial > Soil > Wetlands > Permafrost | place: Sweden: Stordalen | collected... | reverse complement strand
CGCCCCGCGCCGCATCCCAATCTCGACGGTCTCGATCGCAGCATGTTGGCGCGCGTCGGTCCGCGCCTTGCGCCGCGCGTGGTTGGCGGACGCGCCACCGGCTTTGACCCCGAGCAGCGACTTGCGATGGCGGAAGCCGTGCTCAAAGCCATGTCAATGAGAGAAGGCTTTGCACGCCTCGTCCTGCTTGCCGGTCACGGTTCGACAACGGTCAACAATCCCCATGCGTCAGGGCTCGATTGCGGGGCGTGCGGCGGCCATACGGGCGAAGCCAATGCGCGCGTCGCCGCGGCGATCCTGAACGACGGCGAGGTGCGGAGGGGCCTGCGGGAGAAGGGAATCGTCATTGCCGACGACGTCTGGTTTCTCGGCGCGCTGCACGACACGACGACGGATGAGGTCAAGATTTTCGACGCAGAGGAGGCGCCCTGTTCCCATCGACAAGAGATCGACGAATTGAAGGGTTGGCTTGCCCAGGCCGGACGTCTTGCGCGTCTGGAGCGGGCCAGTCTTCTTGGCGTCACGTCGGGCTCCAGGACGAGCGAACAGGTCTTGGCGCGCAGCCGCGACTGGTCGCAGGTGCGCCCCGAATGGGGCCTCGCCGGCAACGCAGCCTTCGTCGCGGCTCCGCGCGAACGCACTGCCGGGCTGGACCTCGCGGGGCGCGCTTTCCTGCATAGCTACGACTATCACGTGGACGAAGGCTTTCGCGTTCTCGAGCTGATCATGACCGCCCCGATGGTCGTCGCGAGCTGGATCAATCTGCAATATTTCGGCTCGACGACGAACAACAAGGCCTTCGGGAGCGGCAACAAGACCTTGCACAATGTCGTGGGGCGACTCGGCGTCATCGAGGGCAATGCCGGGGATTTACGCGTCGGCCTGCCCTGGCAATCCGTGCATGACGGAAAGCGCTTCGTACATGAGCCGCTGCGTCTCAATGTCTTCATCGCTGCCCCGGAGAGCGCGATGGACCGCGTGCTCGAAAATCACGCGCACGTCCGGTCGCTCGTCGACAATGGTTGGCTGCATCTCTTTTCGCTCGGTGACGAGACGCAGGGAATCCGGCGCCGCTGCGGGCCGGCGGACTGGCGCGAGGAAGCGGCGATCTTCGACGCCGCGGCTGCATGACTCATGGTGTGGCCGCATCCCGAGCGGCTTCGCGGCGATGCATGGAAAAGAACGCGCCGGGGACGCCAGGTATACGAAAACCATCACGAAATCTTAGGCAAGCAGGGAGAAATCATGACGAAGGATCTATACGAGATCGGAGAGATTCCGCCGCTCGGCCATGTGCCGAAAAACATGTATGCTTGGGCTATCCGCAAGGATCGGCATGGGCCGCCGGAAGAAGCGATGAAGCTGGAGGTTGTTCCGACTTGGGAACTCGACAGTCATGATGTGCTTGTTCTGGTGATGGCGGCGGGCGTCAATTACAACGGCGTGTGGGCTTCGCTCGGCGAGCCGGTTTCGACGCTCGATGGACATAATAGCCCCTATCATATCGCTGGTTCCGACGCCTCGGGAATCGTTTGGGCGGTGGGCTCCAAGGTCAAGCGCTGGAAGGTCGGCGACGAAGTCGTCGTGCACTGCAACCAGGATGACGGCGACGACGAGGAGTGCAATGGCGGGGATCCGATGTTTTCGACATCACAGCGTATCTGGGGCTATCAGACCCCGGATGGCTCATTCGCGCAGTTTTGCCGCGCGCAGGATCGCCAGCTGATGGAGCGCCCCAAACACCTCACGTGGGAGGAAGCCGCCTGCTACACGCTAACGCTCGCCACCGCCTACCGCATGCTGTTCGGCCACGAGCCACATCGATTGAAGCCTTCCGACAACGTTCTGGTTTGGGGGGCTTCTGGCGGGCTCGGCGTCTTCGCCGTGCAACTTTGCGCGGCCACGGGCGCCAACGCCATCGGCGTGATCTCGGACGAGAGCAAGCGCGACTACGTAATGTCGCTTGGCGCGAAGGGCGTCATCAACCGCAAGGACTTCGCGTGCTGGGGCCAGCTTCCCAAAGTCAATACGCCCGAGTTTAACGACTGGACCAGGAACGCCAGAGCCTTCGGAAAGGCGATCTGGGACATTACGGGCAAAAAGGACGTCGACATCGTTTTCGAGCACCCGGGCGAACAGACCTTTCCGGTTTCCTGTCTCGTCGTTAAGCGCGGCGGGATGGTCGTTTTCTGCGCCGGCACGACGGGCTTCAATCTGACCTTCGACGCGCGCTACGTTTGGATGCGGCAGAAGCGGATCCAGGGCTCGCACTTCGCCCATTTGAAACAGGCCTGCGCGGCCAATAGCTTCGTGCTGGATCGCCGGGTGGACCCCTGCATGTCGGAAGTTTTTTCATGGGAAGACATTCCGCCGGCCCACACAAAAATGTGGAAGAACCAGCACGCTCCCGGGAACATGGCGGTTCTCGTCAACGCGCCGACGACCGGCTTGCGAACGATCGAGGAAGTTATCGAAGCCTCGGCAAGCAAGGCCCGCGGATATCAAAACCAGATGGAGAATGCGGGCTGAAGCTTTTTCGCCCCTTGTCGGCTGGCGCGATCACTCGCCGTCGCGCCAGCCGACGTTCAACACACGTAAAATAGAGAGGCAAGGCATGACGTCGCTCAGGAGTCATCTCGCATGGCTCGAGGCGGAGGCAATTCATATTTTGCGCGAAGCGGTCGCGGAGGCGAATAAGCCCGTCATGCTCTTTTCGGCCGGAAAGGATTCGACCGTTCTGGCGCATCTTGCGCTTCGCGCCTTCCATCCCGCGAAACCGCCTTTCCCCTTGCTGCACATTGATTCGACCTGGGAGTTTCGTGAGCTCTTGGAGTTTCGCGACGCCTTCGCGCGCGGCCATGGCTTTGAACTCATCGTTCACGCCAACGAGGAGGGGCGGGCGGCCGGAGTGAATCCATTCGACTATGGCGATCGCTATACGATGGTCATGCGAACGGAACCGCTGAAGAAGGCGCTCGACAAGGGCTGCTATGACGTCATCTTCGGCGGCGCGCGCCGTGATGAAGAAAAGTCCCGGGCGAAGGAGCGGATCGTTTCCGTACGCAATCAGGGGCACGTTTGGGACCCTCGCCAACAAAGGCCCGAATTTTGGCGACAATATAATATGCGTCTCGGCAAGGGCCAATCCGCCAGGGTGTTTCCGCTCTCCAACTGGACGGAGCACGATATCCTTGACTACGCGTTCCTGCACCAGATCGCGCTGGCTCCCCTCTATTTCGCGGCGCCGCGGTCCGTCGTCGAGCGCCAGGGCGCCTATGTCGCCATCGACGACGAGACGAGGATGCGATTTCAGCCGGGCGATCAAATAACGACGAAGACCGTGCGGTTCCGAACCTTGGGGTGTTGGCCCGTGACCGGGGCGATCGAGTCGCGGGCCGATAGTCTGGCGGCCGTGGTGAAAGAAACCTTGGGGGCAAGAATGTCGGAACGTCAGGGAAGAATCAGCGACGGCGAGGATGGCGGCTCACTCGAACAAAAAAAGCGTGAAGGTTATTTCTAAGAACGTCGCCGCGTGTGTCGGCGGCGCGCCCCGCGACTTTCGCCGCAAGATTGAATTCATGACATCAAGGCATCATGGCCCAGCGTAAGCCCGCCTTGCTTGAGAAAGCGGTGAGGCTTATGGCCACGCTAGGCCGCCCGGTTCTCGGCTGAGCGACAGGTCTGCTCCCTTAACTGGAGCCAGAACCGCCGCTCGGCGAAACAGTCGATGGAAGTCCGGTCCAGTAGCTGTGGCGTCCCGGTTTTGACGGTCGTTGCCGCCGCGCCGTCAAAGCCCTATATGTCGTGACGACAATCTTGGACCGTGTATATCTCGATTAGTCGGAGGGTTGTCGGCGGACGAGTCGGCCACCTCGCGATTAACGGGAATTACCCAATTGTAACAAAGAGAAAATATGCCCTGGAGCGATCAAGGCGGCCCACGCAATCAAAACAATGATCCCTGGGGAAACAAGAACAACCCTTGGGGCGCGGGACCGAATAATGGGAGTCAGCCGCCGGACCTCGAAGAGTTGCTTCGCCGCACCCAGGAGGGGCTGAAGCAGGTGCTTCCATCGGGTTTTGGAGGACGGGGCGCCGCGATTCTCGTCCTGCTCACGGTCTTGGCATGGTTGCTGTCTGGCTTTTACACGGTCGGTCCAAATGAGATCGGTCTTAACCTGATATTCGGCAAATACAGGGGCAAAACCCAGGCTGGCCTGAATTACAACCTTCCAAGCCCTATCGGTTCGGTGATCAAGCTGGCTGTCACTGACCGAAACGCGATCGAAATCGGCTTTCGCGAGGAGGCCGCGCCAGGCCGTCGGCGAAATACGACCCAATCGCCCGAGGCGACCGAGGAAAGCCTCATGCTCACGGGCGACGAGAACATCGCCGACGTGAAATTCCGTGTCATATGGCAGATCGACCCGGCCCATCCAGAAGATTTCGCGTTCAACATCTTCGAGCCCGCGCTCACCGTGAAGGCCGTGGCGGAAAGCGCCATGCGCGAGATCGTCGGTCAATCGCAAATCCAGAAAATCCTCACCGCCGACCGCAAGTTGATCGAGCCGGCCTCTCAACAATTGATGCAGAAAATCCTGGACAGCTATCACAGCGGCGTGCAGGTCGTGCAGGTGCTCCTCCTCTCGGTGGATCCGCCCTCGCAGGTGATCACCGCCTTTCGCGACGTGACGGCGGCGCAGCAGGATTTGCAGCGGTTGGGCAATGAGGCCGACGCCTATGCCAACAGCGTTGTCCCGGAGGCGCGCGGCGCTGCTGCGCGCATCCTCCAGGAGGCGGAGGCCTATCGGGAGCAGACCGTCGCCGAGGCGCGAGGCCAGGCTTCCCGATTTGACCAGATTTATGAGCAGTACAAGCGGGCGCCGGCTCTGACGCGCGAACGTCTCTATCTTGAAACCATGGAGCGCGTGCTTGGCGGTGCGGACAAGGTGATTCTCGACGAGCAGCAGGGTGGCGGCGTATCGCCCTTCGTGCCTCTTCCCGCTTTCGCGCCGTTCCAGGGCGGAGCCCGTAAATGAAATCCGTTTCCTTCATTGTCGCCCTTCTGTTGCTGGTCGGCCTGATTATCGGCGGCGGCGCGTTGTTCACCGTATCGCAGACCGAGCAGGCGATCGTGCTTCGACTTGGAGAACCGGTCGCGGGACGCGGCCTCATCACCGAACCGGGCCTGCATTTCAAGATCCCGTTTATCGAGAACGTCGTCTTCCTCGATAACCGGATTCTTTCCGCGGAAAGCCCAAATCTCGAAGTGCTCGCCTCAGACAATCAACGTCTGGAGGTTGACAGCTTCGTCCGATACAAGATTGTTGATCCGCTTCGTTTCTACCAGACGGTGGGCGGCATTCTGGGCGCCAATAATCAGCTCGCCTCGGTCTTGAACTCCGCCGTGCGGCGCGTGCTGAGCGAAGCCAATCAGCAGCAGATCGTGCGTGACGAGCGCGCGGCCCTGATCGTCAAGATCAAGGACCAGGCCAATCTGGAAGCGCATAAATTCGGGGTCGAGGTGGTGGATGCGCGGATCAGGCGCGTGGACCTTCCCCAGCAAATCTCGGAAAAGGTCTATGGCCGGATGCAAACCGAGCGGGCCCGCGAGGCGGCGGAATATCGCGCGCAGGGCTCCGAGCAAGCGCAAAAGATAAGGGCCAAGGCGGATCGCGACGTGATCGTGCTGAAGGCCGAGGCGCAACGCCAGGCCGATCAGATCAAGGGCGAGGGCGATGCCGAGCGCAACCGCATTTTCGCGGAAAGTTTTGGTAAAGACCCTGACTTTTTCGCCTTTTACCGGTCGATGCAGGCTTACGAAACAGCCTTCAAATCCGGCGATACGCGCTTCCTGATCGGGCCGCGCTCTGACTTCTTCCGTTTTTTCGGAGCGCCGGGGGGGCAAAAATCCCCGGCGGTAGCGGTCGCTCCAGCGGTGGACGAGCAGGAAAAGAAACATTAGCGGGCCGACCGTCGCAAAAACATTGAAATTGGCGCTGCAGGTGATGTACCGCTGCGCACGGGGGAGTCTTCATCTCTGCTAGGAGAAACACATGGCTTGCGTTGTTCGCGCCACACCGGCGGCGTTTCTGACCGGATTGGCCGCTGTATTCCTGATGCTCGCGCCGGCTAGGGCGAAAGGCCCCGAGTCGCTCGCCGACCTTTCGGCGCAGGTGTCCGACGCGGTGGTCAATATTTCCGCCGTGCAAACTGGCGAAACCAAGCACCCCAAGAGCGCCGAGGCGCAGCCTGGATCGCCGCCAGGCGGAGCTCCCTTCGACGATCTGTTCGAAGAGTTTTTCAAGCGACGCCAGCAGCAGGGGCAAGGCATGCCCGAAATGCCGCACCACAAATCCAGCTCGCTGGGCTCGGGGTTCGTGATCGACGCATCCGGCATTGTCATAACCAATAATCACGTCATCGCCGACGCCAATGAAGTGACGGTGATTTTCACCGACGGCCAGAAGCTGAAGGCAGAGGTGATCGGCAAGGATCAGAAGGTAGATGTCGCGGTGCTGCGAGTGAAGCCGGAGAAGCCGCTGAAGGCGGTGAAGTTTGGCGACAGCGACAAGGCCCGGGTCGGCGACTGGGTGCTGGCCGTCGGCAATCCCTTCGGTCTCGGCGGTTCGGTGACGGCAGGCATCGTCTCCGCGCGCAACCGGAACATCGACAGCGGCCCCTATGACAATTACATCCAGACGGACGCATCCATCAACAAGGGCAATTCCGGCGGTCCGCTGTTCAACATGGACGGCGAGGTGGTTGGCATCAACACAGCGATTCTTTCGCCCTCGGGCGGATCTGTCGGCATCGGCTTCGCAACGCCCGCGAACACGGTGCAGCCGGTTATTGAACAGCTGCAAAAATTCGGCGAGACGCGGCGCGGATGGCTTGGCGTGCGTATTCAGAACGTCGACGACGCCATCGCGGAGAATCTGGGTCTCGGCGCGGTGCGCGGGGCTCTGGTCGCGGGTATCGACGACCGCGGCCCCGCCAAGCATGCGGATATCAAGGCGGGCGACGTGATCGTCAAATTCGACGGCAAGCAGATCAAGGAATCGCGTGATTTGCCCAAGCTCGTCGCGGCGACTCCCGTCGGCAAGGACGTTGAACTTGTCGTCGTGCGCGGCGGCAAGGAGCAGACCCGGACGATCAAGCTGGGCCGACTTGAAGATGGAGAGAAGGTTGCTTCGCGCGACGGCGGAGAAGGCCGTGAAGGCGGCGCTGACAAGCCCACCTCGCAGACGGCTCTCGGACTTGAGTTTTCAAAGCTTTCCGAGGATTTGCGCGCCCGTTTCCAGATCAAGGACGCGGTGAAATCGGGCGTGGTCATCACATCGGTCGACCCACGCTCCGACGCCGCCGAGAAGCATCTGCAGCCCGGCGAGGTCGTGCTGGAAATCAACCAGGAAGCGATTGCGGACCCGGCCGACGCGGTCAAGAAAATCAAGACGCTGAAGGACGGCGGAAAGAAGACCGCATTGCTGATTGTCGCCAATGGACATGGAGACACGCATTTCGTGGCCCTGCCGCTGGATTGACCGCATAAGTCGCGACTGGATTTGCCCTTTTCCCTCTTCCAGCGACGCTGGAGGAGGGAATTTTGTTTGCAGCCGTGAAAGCGGCGCCTTTCAGTTTTCGACAAACTCCCGGCGCGCGAAGCCTTGCGCGAACAACAGCGCCGTGAAATCCGCATGATTCAACCGAGCTTGCGCCGCCGCCGCCACTTGCGGCTTCGCGCGCCATGCGACGCCGAGGCCGGCCACAGCCAGCATGTCGAGGTCATTGGCCCCGTCGCCGACCGCCAGCGTCGCTTCCGCAGCTAGTCCAAGCTTGTCGCGCAAGCCCGTGAGAATATCCCCCTTGGCCTTTTTGCCCCGGATGGGCGGCGTGATGTGGCCGGTAAGGCGGCCTTCGGCGATTTCCAGCTCATTGGCGAAAACCCCGTGAAACCGCAGGCGCGCGCCCACCGGCGACGCGAATAGCGTGAATCCACCGGACACCAGGGCAGTATGCGCGCCATACGCCCGCATTGTCGCCACGAGCGTCCCCGCGCCCGGGCTGGGCGTGAGGCTTTCGACCAGCCCGTCGATGGCCTCCGTGGAAACGCCCTCGAACAAGGCGACGCGGGTTGTCAGCGCCTCCTCGAAATCCATTTCGCCGCGCATCGCCTTACTCGTGAGCTCGGCCACGGCGTCGCCCAGGCCGACAGTGCGGGCAAGTTCGTCCAGACACTCCTGAGCGATCATCGTGGCGTCCATGTCGGAGACGAGCAGCATCTTCCGGCGGTTAGCGGCCGGCTGGACGACGACGTCGATGGACTCGGCTCCCAGCGCGCTCTCGACGCCAGCGCGTAGGGTCTGGAGTTGTTCCCCGGCGGCGTCGAAGAAAACATCAAGCGCAACGCCTGGGTCGAGCCAATCGACCCTCGATGGCGAGACGCCCGCCTTCGCGAGGGCTTGCAATGGGATATCCGTTCCCAAGCTCCCGCCGGGGGCGGCGACGAAAGTCGCGACATGCCGAACAATCGATTTTGACATTACGCCGCTTTCCTTGCGAATAGGCTCATGTCCGAGGATAAGCCGAAAACCTGCGCACCGCCGCGCGTCATTCTCATCGCAGGGCCGACCGCTTCCGGCAAGTCCGCGTTGGCTCTGGCGATAGCCCGGAAATTTGGCGGCGTGGTCGTCAACGCGGATTCGATGCAGGTCTATCGCGATCTCAAGATTATTACGGCGCGCCCGACCGCTGAGGAAGAGCAAAGCGTCCCGCATCGCCTGTTTGGCCATGTCGACGCGGCGCACAACTATTCGGTCGGCCGCTGGCTGGGGGATTTCAGCGCGACGCTTGAAGAGATCAGGAGGCAGGGGCGGCTCGCGGTTGTCGCCGGAGGCACCGGGCTTTATTTCAAGGCGGCGCTCCAGGGGCTTTCCGATATCCCGGCGGTGCCGGAGGAGGTGCGAATTCGCGTTCGCGCGCGCGCGCAGGGACGCTTGCCGCAGGAGCTTCACGCCGAACTTTCGCAATTTGATCCAGAGACGGCCGCCCGGCTGCGCGACAGCGATCCACAACGCATTCTGCGGGCGCTGGAGGTGTTCGAAGCGACCGGGAAGCCGCTGGCGAGTTTCCAGGGCGCCCGCGCGGCGCCCCTTCTGGACGCGAGCAAATGCGCGGGGTTTTTCATCTCACCGGCGCGCAACGAACTTTACGCGCGCATAAACGCGCGCTTTGACGCAATGACCGGGGCTGGAGCATTGGAAGAGGTCCGCACTCTCGGCGCGCGCGGGCTTGATCCGGCGCTGCCGGCCATGCGCGCGCATGGCGTCCCGCATCTTCTCTCCCATTTCGAGGGCCGCCTCTCTTTTGATGAGGCTGTCGCGCGCGGCAAGAGCGACACGCGTCATTATGCGAAGCGTCAGGCGACTTTCGCGCGCCACCAGCTGCCGGGATTCGAATGGCTGGAGGGGGAGAATATTATCGAGCAAGTTTTGGAAGAGCTGCGACAAGCCGGTCTGTGAAGCATAGGACGCCCGCCGAGGCTAATGGCCGCCGCGAAAAAGGAACATCTGCGCGAGCGAGAGGATGATCTCGGTCAGGATCAGCACCACGACCGTCCATTCCAGTCGCACCGATCGATCCGCGTCGATGATTTCGGTGAAGGCGCGGGCGGTCTCTCCGATCACGTCGAGTTTGGTCTTCAGGGTACGGCCGCGTTCCGCAAGTTCATATTCATCCTCAAGACGGGCGTAGAGCCGTTCGAGATCCGGCCTGTCCCAGAGAACATCGGGCTTGTCCTCGACGGCGACGCGGCCGGAGACGCGGTGCTGCACCAGAAGGGTCTGCCCGATCAATTCGAGCATGGCGCGCCGCTTCCAGGGCGGTCGCCCCGTGCTGGCGAGCGTCGCGGCGAAGGGTTCTATAGTGTCGAATACCGCATTAACCCGCCGTTCGTCGCGCGCCAGCGCCACGCTCTTGGCCAGCGCGTCGGCAATGACAAGAAGGCGGGGACCGGTTGCATCCTTGACCGACAGGTGCCCGTTGGCGAGAGGTTTCTCCTCGCCTTCGGCGAGGAGCTCCAGCATCAGGGTTTCGTCGTCCCGCCGGGACACCGCCCCCGCGACGCGGGCTCCGACTTGGCTCAAGACGTCGTCTTCCTCCAGTGGCGACAGACCGAACAAGACCGCGACGCCAAATTTATAGAGCACGACAAAACCCGCCTGCCCGGTATGGAAGGCGAGCGGAGCGGTGGAAACCAGATCGGTGCGCTCAAGGCCGGTGGTGTCGATTCGTTCTCCCAACAGCAGCGCGCGGGCGGTCATTTTCTGGGACGGAGCTGACGTAAAAGGCGACTGATTTTCCATGATTCTATCGAAACCTGACAATTTTTCGCGACCGTTCCGTGACGCTGCCTGCTTATTCGTAAAAGCAATGCCGGGCTGGACCTAAGCCCAATTCATCCTTCGCTTGCATCGCAAATGCAAAGGCGCTAGCAAACCGCCAAAGCACAGGAAACCTCCCATGACTTATGTCGTCACGGAAAACTGCATCAAGTGCAAATATATGGATTGCGTGGAAGTTTGTCCCGTCGACTGCTTCTACGAGGGCGCCAACATGCTCGTCATTCACCCGGACGAATGCATCGACTGCGGGGTGTGCGAACCGGAATGCCCGGCGGAGGCGATAAAGCCCGATACCGAGCCGGACCTGGAAGCATGGCTGAAGCTCAACGCCGATTATGCCCAGAACTGGCCTAACATCACCATCAAGCGGGAGCCGCCTCCGGACGCGAAGGAATGGGATGGCAAGCCGGGTAAATTGGAGTCCTCTTTCTCGCCAGAGCCGGGCGAGGGCGATTGACGCACGCATGGCCCGGAGCGGGCCAGCGCCGCTCCGGGCCAAACATTTTACAACTGGTTAATGCATGAAATTCCCTTTATCTTTCATATATAAAGGCTGAGACCTTGTCAGGAGACGCGCTGGCGCGGACTTTCTCCGGCTTTGATTTTCGCCAAAACACGTGCTATGTATAGGCCTGCTCTATAGCTCGCCCTGACGCGTGACCGGGGGCGAAGCGCTAAGAAAAAGCAATTTGACGGTTGCGCTGCAACACCATGTTCATCGGAGGCTTTCGCCAACATCCGACATTGAAGGGACCGACGCGATGGTCTGGTCCCGCTTCTAGTCTGCACGTTGAGCTTTCGCCAATTTGGTGCCTGCGGTCCGACGCCATGGCCTTTCAATCGAGGGGGGCCAAACAGGTGGCGTAGCGAGATCTGCCCCGTCTCCAACGCGGGGCGATAGAGGAGTGTGCCGAGTATGCCGTCGACTGACAAAGCCGCCAAGGGTCGGAAAGCCGCTGCTTCCGTCAAATCGCGCGGGGAAGCCCGTAAGACGGCGCCGAAATCTTCCGCTACTGACTCGGCGGTGCGCAGCGTGAAAGTCGCCCGCCGGTCGGGAACGTCGGCTCGCGCCAAGCCGCCGGCCACAGCGGCGAAAAAGACGTCGACGAAGACGTCGACGAAGACTGAGACCAAGAATACAGCCAAATCCGTTGCCAAGAGCGGGGGAAAGACGGCGGTCGCCGCCAAGAAGTCCGCTGCGACGAACAAGGGCGCGGGTAAGGGCGTGGTCGCCAAAGCGTCCAGGACGAAGGCCCGGGGTACGGTGAAAAGCGCTTTGTCTACCAAAGCGGGCGCGCCCAAGGCTGGCGCATCCAAGAAAGTTGAAGCGAAGCCAACTGCGTCGAAAACTGTTCGGACCTCCGTGAAAACGACCTCGCGATCAGTCAGCCGGGAAACGTCCAAGGTTGCGGCCCGGTCAGACAAGCGAGTCTCTTCTGCGGCGCGCGGCTCGGCTGGGAAGAAGCCGCGCACCGTTGGCGCGCCGAAAATCAAGGCGAGCGAATCTGAGAATAAGGCAGCGATTGCGACCAAGAATCAGGACAAGAATCAGGAAAAGGACACCAAGCTGACCAGGCCGGAAGAAACCAACGTCCTCAACCCTGTCGTCAATGCGCCGGCGCAACTTCTGGGCCTGCGACCCTCCGCGACAGCGTCGATAACTCCAGCTGCGAGCGAACCAATCCAAGTGGCAAAGAATATCCCTGAGAATGCGGCCAAGGCCGCGGCGCCAAAGTCGATCCCACCCATCGCAGCCGCCGTCGCGTCCGGCGATGATAACTCTGGCGCAATGAAACTAGCGCCGTCTTCGACGAAGATTGTCCCGTCGGCGCCAAAAGTTCGTCCGGCCGGTCAGAAGCACGGGTTCAAGCTGAGTGAGTTCATTGTCTACCCGGCGCATGGCGTCGGTCAGATTGTCGGCATAGAGGTGCAGGAAGTCGCGGGCTTCAGTCTTGAACTGTTCGTGGTCAGCTTCATCAAGGACAAAATGATCCTGAAAGTGCCGACGAGCAAGGTGACGACTGTTGGCATGCGCAAGCTCGCCCAAACGGAAGTTGTGGACAAGGCGCTGGGAACTCTGAGCGGCCGGGCGCGCATCAAGCGCACGATGTGGTCCCGCAGGGCCCAGGAATATGAGGCAAAGATCAACTCCGGCGATCTTGTGACGATCGCGGAAGTCGTCCGCGACCTTTATCGGTCCGATACGCAACCCGAGCAGTCATATTCCGAGCGTCAGCTTTATGAGGCGGCTCTGGATCGTATGGCGCGCGAGGTTGCCGCGGTTCGGAAGCTGATCGACGCCGAGGCGCTCAGGGTTATCGAATCATTCCTGTTGAAGGGCCCACGGCGCGGCGCCAAGAGCGACGCGGAAATGGTCGCCGACGTTGCCGAGGATTCGGATGTCGACCGGGCGGCTTAGGATTTCGCCTTCTAACGTCCAATAGATCCAAAGTAGGCCGCCCCGTCGTTGAGACCGGGCGGCCTCTTTCGTGGTTCTGGTCAGGATTGTTCAGCCGTATCGCCGAAGTTGTTCAATTGCGCGAGCGCCTTTCGCAGCTTGCCTAACGCCCGGTTCTCGATCTGCCTTACCCGTTCCTTGGAAATGCCGAGTTCGTCGCCCAAAGTCTCGAGCGTGACCAGAGTTTCGCTCAGGCGTCTTTCCCGAACGATCCGCAGCTCCCGTTCGTTGAGCACCGCGAGCGCATCTTTCAACCATCGCGCGCGGCGATCAGCGTCTATGGATTCCTCAACCAGCTCATCGGGCAACGGTTGACCGTCGATTAAAAAATCCATTTTCTCGGCGGTTCCGCCGGAATCGGCGTCGAGAGCCATGGCGTTGAGCGAAGAGTCGCCCCCGCCCAGTCGCGAGTTCATCAACTCGACGTCGGCGCGCGGGACGCCCAGCGCATCTGCGATCGACTGGAAGGCGGCGTTGGGATTTTGCCCTTCTTCGCCTCGCGCCAATCTGGCGCGCAAGCGCCGGAGATTGAAAAAGAGCGCCTTTTGGGTTGAGCTCGTTCCGCCTCGCACTATCGACCAGTTGCGTAGTACGTAGTCCTGTATCGAGGCTCGAATCCACCAGGTTGCGTAGGTGGAGAAGCGGACCTCCCGCTCTGGCTCGAAGCGCTGGGCCGCTTCCAGCAGACCTATATGCCCCTCCTGCACCAGATCGGCCGGGGCCAAACCGTAGTGACGAAAGCGACCCGCCAATGCGATCACAAGCCGCATATGCGCGCCAGTGAGTCGATCGAGCGCCCTTCGATCGCCGTGCTCTCGCCAAGCGACGGCAAGGCGCCTTTCCTCATCTCGTTCAAGAAATGGCGCAGCCATCGCGGCCCGCATAACGTCGCGACTGACTCCAGGCAAATAAGCCATGATACTCTCCCTCGCCGAAACGACGTGGGCTGTTGAAAAGCGCGCCGTCGTCGACGCCAGTTAAAGCCGTTCTAAAAGATTAACCGGCGCGCGCCGGAATCGTTCCGGACGCCAGCGCGAAAAATCATTCAGTAACAATCTTGTAATGTTCCCCAGGCGTCAGCGCCTCGCCGGGGTCCAATTCGTTGAGAAGCACAAAATATTCGGCGGGACGGTTGGGTGTGACCATGCGCGCGGCCATCGTCGCGATCGTGTCGCCCGGAGCCGCTGTCGCCACGCCAATCTTCAAGCCGTGCACTTCCCGCGCTTCCTCCGCTGATAGGCGACGGAAGGTCGCGATTGACGCGTTGAAGCGGCGCTCGGCGTCGTCGTTCAGTTCGCGCACCGCAAAGATCAGCCGGTACAATTCGTCTCCAATCTGGATGACGGCGAGACGGAAGTTCCATTCGCCGGCCCGCGCCGAAGCGGTCACGGCTGGAAGCCCATTCAGTTCAGTTCGCCGCACGGTCGATTGCAGCAGGCCGTCGACCCATCCAGAAGCCACATAACTCTCGAGGGACTGACTCGCTGGAGCTTTAACGCTGTCCAGGCGGAGCGCTTCGTTGTTGGTTTCGCGAACGCCGAACACTGCCTCGCTTGAGTTTTCCAGAAGGAAACCCTCGGGCGCCGTAAAGGAGAACCTTAACCTTGGATGCGTGAATTTTTGCCCGCGAACATAGCCTTCATTTGGATCATCGCCGAATGCGACGCCATTAATTGCGGCCAGATAACCCTCGCGGTCGCGTTGTCCGGTGCCGGGAGCGCCGATCTGGCGGGCGGCGGCGACAGCTCGCGCCACCCGGTCCGGCGTAGAGGGGTGTGTCGAGAGAATATCGAAATCAATCGACGATTTCTTCTTCGAATACAAAGCTGCCCGCAGTTCGGAGGATTTGCCCAATGCGGTGAGAAAACGGGAAGCTCCGTAGGGGTCATAGCCCGCGCGAGCAATCACGCGTACGCCGATAGCGTCCGCCTCCAGCTCCTGTTGTCTGGAAAAGCTGGCTACCGACAGGCGCTGCGACGAGCGGATCTCCTCGCCTTTTTGTCTGTTCTGAATGACTTCGGCGGCCTTGGAGATCAGCGCCGCCTCGCGCTCGCGTTCCGCGCGCAACGCGCTGTGGTGCGAGGTGACATGGGCGATCTCATGCGCCATCACCGCCGCGACTTCGGATGCGTCGCCGGCGAGCGCCAGCAGGCCGCGCGTCACATAGAGGTTTCCGGATGGCAAGGCGAAGGCGTTCACGACCGGAGTATTGAGAATTGTGACCTTGTAGGCCGTTTGGTTGGGCATGTCGCTGGCGCGCGCCAGCTTTGCCAAAATGGCGTCGAGAAAGGCTTCGGCGGCTGGCGCCTGGTACTCTCCGCCAAACTGGGCGACCAACTCCTTATGTTGAACTGAGTTGCGGTTGTCCGCGCGCGGCGCGCTCTCCACGGGACGCGCGACTGGCGGAGCTGGCGGCGTGAAAAGCTGGCCCTGCTGCTCCAGCTGGGCGCATGCGCCAAGGGCGATAAAACCTAAACACCAGAGTGCGGCCCCGGCGTAGCGCCGCCATTCACTGGGCGGCCCCGCGATCAAGCAATTCCAGTTCTGCCGGAGACGCAATCTCCATTCGCGGCCCTGTATTCGTTTCAATCAACCCTCGCACGCGCACCCGCTGCCCCCTGAGCGCACGGGGGAAAACACCGACTTTCTCGAATATAGCCAAGATTTGTTGACGAAACAAAACCTCTTTAAGTTCAAATGGTTGGCGCGGTAGGGCAATTGTCCACTTGCTTGATTCTTCCCTAAATTCTATCTCAGCATACAACCTAAAACAAAATGATCACAATGCCTGTGATGGTATGTAATTACCAGACAATTCGGTATGCAAAAATCAGTAAAATATCATACGCACATGTGAGCGCCGATTCGAATCGGTCAGGCGGGCAGGGGTGTTAACCATGCATTCAACAGATATGTGGTGTTAAATATATGCAACGCATAACTATATCCTTATATATACGTAAAATCAATTACTTACAGAGCTAGACCTCATGTCTTCTTATAGCTCTTTCCAGATAAACCCGCCTTCGGCCTAGTAGAATCAAGATCTTACACCTTTCTCCTCCTCCTTCCTCTGTAATTTAGGGCATACCCATATGACGATGCGGAACATGGCGAAACACACATCCTTTCGGTCCGGAATCAGGCCAGTGGATGAGGATAACAATGACGCAACGCTGGCCCGACACATCCGCGATGGTGAGCTATTCATCGACAACCCAGCGGTGTCGAGATGTCGGTAGACTAGGCTCGTCCGCGTTATTGGGGAAGTTAGGACGAGCAGCAGTAATGGCGCGAGCCTCTCGGTTTGCGCCGGGTGTGTCGTTCGGGTGACGCGATGCGACTTTTCGTTATCAACCTAGGCTTTGCGTAATGATTCGCCTTGATCGCAACACAATCGAGGTTAGTCATTGTGTTATGGGGAATCATCGTCCGAAAGTGTGGGGAACGGCGCATGCGCTCGGCACGAGCGTGATAGCGCTGCTGTTTCTCGTGCAGACGCTAGCCTTCATCCTTTCTTCGAATGGACGCATCGCATTTTCGTCTAGCGCCGCCGGAGCCTCGATCGCCATGGCGGGCGAAATCTGCCACGCCAGCTCAGATGACAGTGGCAAGACCCCGGCGCAACCTGCCCGCCATCATCATTGCGCTCTCTGCACGCTAGGCAATTGCGCCCACGATGCGGACGCCATAGCTCTGACGCCAAGCGTGGTCATCGTGCCCGTGCTACCATCGCAGCATGGGAACGTGCCGGGCTGGCCATACGCCGACGATCTCCACTCATTGCCTGTTGGCTGGACCAGTTCCTGGTCGTCGCGGGCTCCGCCGCCGATCGCGTGATCGCCCCAAGCGATCTATGCAACATCCTATTGGGTTCCTCCGTCTTCAACGGAAGCGGCAAATGTTTAAGACCAAACGTCAATCCATCGGAGAGCTGTTTGAGCAGCATCAGGACGAGTTGCTCGGCTTATTGAGCAACAGAGTAGGGAGCGCAGCCGCTAGCGATCTCCTGCAGGAGACCTTCGCGCGTGTGATCCGGCGCGACGATGAAAAGCCGATCGCTGCACCACTCTTTTTCCTGCGAAAGGTCGCGGCCAATCTGGCGCGTGATTATTCCCGCCGGCGCGCTTTCGAAGCGGCATGGTTAAGCTTCGGCGGCGATGGCTTGGACGCGCCCACCCAGGTGGAAACACCTCTGGAGCGCCTGGAGCGAGAGGAAAGGGCGCGGCTCTTCCGCCATGCCGTGGCTGGATTGCCGCCGCGCTGCCGCGAGGTGTTTATCCTCTGCTTTCACAAGAAAAAGGCGCTACCTGAGATCGCGCGACAACTCGGCATCTCCGACAGCATGGCGCGGCGGCATTTGCGTGTGGCGCTGAAACGGTGCCACGAGGCAATCAAATAAAGAGGCGAATAAAATAAAATCGGCGCTGGTTCCGTTTTCGACTCCTGTGCGTCTTATCTTATAGAAGCCCGCAGAGGGCCGGCTCTCGCTCTACTCGATAGGGCGCTGGCGTTTAAATGAGCGTGGAGTTGGAGGAGATGACGGGAGACAGCGTAGGTCCCGATGAGGTAGACCCGCATGACGCCGCCATCGACTGGTGGGTTCGCCAGCGCGCCGCACCGTTGACAATCGCTGAGAGGGCGGAATTTCTTGACTGGCTCGCCAATGCGGACCATTCCGCCGTTTATCGCGATGTCGAACGCATGTGCGGCGAACTCGACCGGCTTGAGCCGGCGGGGTGCGCCTGGCGTCCCCAGCGCGTCCTGCAGAAAGGCAGCACGCGGTTCGCTGCGGTAGCTTTGGCGATCGCAGTCTTCGCGATGTTTCTTGCGCCGACCGATCTGTTCCTCGCTTGGCGCGCGGATCACTACGCCTCCGTGGGTGAAACTCGCTTCGTGACGCTTGAGGACGGCTCTCACGTGCATCTCGACTCGCGCTCCGCCATAGCAGTTCGTTACGACGGGTCGCAGCGCAGGATCGCCCTTCTTCAGGGCGAGGCCTGGTTCGAGGTCGCGCCCAACAAGGACCGACCCTTCGTTGTCGAGGCAGCGGGCGGCAGCGTGACCGCGCGCGGCACTGCCTTCGACTTGGCGCTGGAGGGCGCGGGTGCGCGTGTCGCGGTGACGGAGCACAGCGTCAGCGTCGTTAGCGGCGGCAGCCAAACCATCGTCACCGAGGGCGAGCAAAGTATTTACGGCGTAGATACCCCGGCGTCCGCCCCATCGCACATCAGCCCGTCGCGCGCTACGGCATGGCGGCGCGGCAAGCTGGTTTTCGAGGACCGCCCGCTCGGAGAGGCCCTGGAGGCGCTGGGCCGCTACCATCGTGGCTATGTCTATTGCGTCTCGTCTTCGATCTGCGCCCGGCACCTGACCGGTGTGTTTGGCTCCGACAATCCGGCGCAGGCGCTTCGCGAAATCGAGGTCTATCTCGGCCTAAAGGCGCTGCACCTCTCCGACTATCTCATCCTTCTTCACGACTGAGGCGCGCCCTGCACAGCAACTTCCGGGTCTGGGCGCGAAAATAATTTCAGACCCCAAGGTTCCGTTCGATCACCCCCATGCGTGTTAACAGGTGAGGGGCAATCGCACGTCCCTCGACTGAACCTCGGGGATGCGGGCATGACGAGACTTCAACGGAGCAAACGCAAGGGCGCTGTCACAACGGGCGATCGGCGCAAGGGCAGACAGATGGGCTCCACGATTGCAGCCACGGCCTTCGGGGCTTTCGCCATGACGGCGCAGACGCCAAGTTCGCCGGCTCAAGCCTCGATTGCGCCGCAAGAGCGGGAAGGCCTCGTCAAAACTTATCGCATTCCGCCCGGCACGGTGGCCAACGCGCTCAACGAACTTGCCGATCAGAACGGAATCCACGTGCTCTATCCCGCCGATGCGACGCGCGGATTGCGGACGCCGGGCCTGGCCGGCTCCTATTCGCTCCCCAGCGCTTTGAACCAGTTACTGTCCGGCACAGGGCTGAAATATCGGCTCGACAAAAACGGCCATGCCATCTCAATCGCTCTCGCGCAAAATAACAATGGGTCGCGGACCGATGCAGCACCCGCCGGCGCCGAGGCTCTGCCGACAATCGACATTGGCGCGGCGCAGCCCGTCCCGGCGGGGCCTGGAGGCGAGGGGCAAGGAACGAGCCCGGGCATACCGGGGGCGGGG